>JAABUX010010159.1_pt1 | contig 10558 bp, 14 predicted proteins | sample 5561851 | NCBI WGS metagenome assembly JAABUX01 (sample SAMN10711883, study PRJNA513361) | rock metagenome | isolation source: Antarctica rocks | place: Antarctica: Victoria Land, Richard Nunatak red sandstone | collected 2016-01-03 | reverse complement strand
CTGACAGCCTGCCAGACAAAGGCGACGTGACCGACCTGTACGCGGCCTGTGGTCGTGACCGTGCGCGCTTCCTAAAGGCGCTAGCGTCGCTAGAGTCCGTGCCGCTACCCGCGCCTCAACCGGCGCGAGCGCCGGGAATCGAGACCAGGGACAGCGCGGCCGACTCGACCTACGCCCAATTCAAGGCCGATCACCCGCTCGTCGATGTCGTCGGCGAGGTCGTGCAACTGCGTGACGCCGGCGGCGGCAAGATGGTCGGCCGGTGCCCGTTCCATGCCGATAGGTCGCCTTCATTCTACGCGTACGCGGATGACCATGCTCATTGCTTCGGCTGTGGCTGGCATGGCGACGTAATCGACTTTCTGGACAGCCTAAGCCTCGGGGACGTGGCGTCATGAGCGCCACTGATGGCGCGATGTTCGACCTTGACGAAGTAAGGCGCAAGCGGAAGCAAAGCGCAGGGGCGGCAGACGAACCGGAAGTCGACGTCGAGCGGTCGTTCCCAGTGCTGGACCCCGCTGCGCTGTATGGGCTTGCCGGCCAGATCGTGCGCGTGATCGAGCCTCACACCGAGGCGGCGCCCGTTGCCGTCCTGGCAAACCTTCTCGTTTACTTCGGCAACGCGGCTGGCCGCGTTGCCCACGCCCTCGTGGGCAGCAAGCCTCATTACCTGAACCTGTACGCTGCACTCGTCGGCGAGTCCAGCAAAGGACGCAAGGGCACCAGCGCGGCAGAGATTGACGCGTTGTTTGCCCAGGCCGATCCGCTCTGGCGCGACACGCGGATACAAGGCGGCCTGGCCAGCGGCGAAGGCTTGATCTACGCGGTGCGTGACCCTTCTGACAAGATCGATAAGGACGGTAACCTCGTTGATCCCGGCGCCAGGGACAAGCGCCTGCTCGTCGTCGAGGAGGAACTTAGCAGCGTGCTCAAGGTTGCCGCCAGGGACGGCAACACGACGAGCCCCGTTTTGCGGCAGGCGTGGGACAGCGGGAAGTTGAGAAACTTGACCAAGAACAACCCCCTGGCGGCCACCAACGCGCACATTAGCGTCTTGGGCCATATCACGATTTCAGAACTGCGTAGGCTGCTGAGCGAGACGGAGACGGCCAACGGTTTCGCCAACCGGTTCGCTTGGTTCTGTGTGCGCCGCTCGAAACTCTTGCCGGATGGCGGCAACAGCCCCGATTATGGTCCCCTCACAGGCCGGCTGACCCAGGCGCTGGATTTCGCGCGGACGCACGACCAACCCATCTACCGCGACGACGACGCCCGTGCCATGTGGCATCGCGTGTATGGCGCCCTGAGCGATGGCAAGCCAGGGATGGCCGGCGCGGTCACGAGTCGGGCCGAAGCGCAGGTGCTCCGTCTCTCGACGCTGTACGCGGTTCTGGATCGCTCCCCCGTCGTGCGTTCCGACCACCTCATCGCCGCGCTCGCACTGTGGCAATACGCCGAAGCGTCGGCTATCTATATCTTCGCCAGCAGGGCCGGCGACTTCGTGCAAGACAAGATTATGGCCGCGCTGAAAGAAGCGGGGAGCGTTGGCCTTGACCTCACGGCCATCTACCAGCTCTTCGGCGGCCACGTCCCAAGCGCGCGCCGCCGGGCCGCGCTCGACGCCCTCGAAGAGCAGCGCCTCATCGTTAAGCGTGAGGACAAGGACACGGGCGGCAAGAAGCGCACGATCTACGTCGCCGCGGATGAGTAAGTACGCAAGTACGCGTAAGTACGCAACTGAGAGGAGGAAGGAATGAACTACCTGCGGTTGGCCCTTGAAGAGGGTGTATCCCCTCCATTAGAGGTCATGCAACCTATCGCCGACGCCGTTGACAATCAAGAGGGATGCGTAAATGCGCGTACTTGCGTACTTACGGACGACGGCGCCGATTTCCCGTGTGAGATTCGGCCTGTAGGCGGCGAAACGCCCGACGATGAATGCGTAAATACGCGTACTTTCTGCGTACTTACGCCGGGGCGCGATGAGGACCTGCCGGACGGCGACGGCGAGGGCGACGGCGAGGAGTGGGAGACGCTTGAGGCTGACGGCAGCGTGACCATGACCCGCGAGCCGAGCCCACGCCCTCCCGTCCACGACGTGGCCTCGCACGCCATGCCTGAGTATCGGTGCGCCGCCTGCCGCGAGACGAGGTGGCGCGCCTGGCACAGTGAGGACGGGCGCCTACAGCTGGCGTGCTGGCAGTGCTACCCGGCGCGCGTGACCGCCGGCACGCTCGACCTCTTCGACGATGAGCGCGTCCCGCACACGCTGCCCCCGACGATACCGCCGGCGTTCCGCTCCATGATCCCGGTCGATCCGGCCCGTAGTCGCTGTCAGCTGTGCAACGGCCGACACTGGCGCGTCCTTGAGTTGACACACCAGGGCGACATGAGCCGCTGCGCCATCGTCTGTCACGTGTGCTGGCCCCTTCCTTCACAGGACCGCCTGATCATGGGCCAGGCGGTCGGAGGTGCTGCATGAACCGCTACAAGCGCCATCAGGCGCACATTGACCTGACCGACCTGCCCAGTGGACGCATCGGCCTGCGCTTCTACGCCGACGACTCCCGCGACTGGCACGCTATCCTCGACACGTTCAAGGCTACCTTTCCGGCGCACGCGGATCGGTCATACAGCCAGACCGCGAGGCAGTGGAGCGTCCCGCGGCTCCACGCTGACCGCCTTCGCCGGTGGCTTCTCAGCACCTTCGACCTGGGCGCGATTGACTCGCCATGGTGGGGGCAGGCGTACACCCATTACGATGACAGGAGCGGGAAGGAGCGGGCGCATGAGCCGCCGCAGGCTCGGACGCCGCTCTCAACCCTCTCGGAGGCATACCGCACGCTCCACCTCGCCGACGACGCGCCGCTTTCCGTTGTCGAGGCGGCCTACCAGGCGTTGGCCAAGCAGGCCCATCCCGACGCCGGCGGCGGCCACGAGGCACAGAAGGCCATTAACAGCGCCGTGGCGCTGATCCGTGACGCCCAGGCGCGCCGCACGGGGGCGGCATGAGCCGGCTGGATGACGCCTCGGACGTCATGCGCCTCCATGTCCGGGATCGCCTTGCCGACGACGGCGCGCCGGCCATGGCTGAGCGGTTCCTGTCGCGCCTGGATCGGTGCCTCGCCGATGTGAGCGGGGGCAGCACCGGTCCACGGCGACCAGGAACACCAGCCGTCCCGCTCACGCTCGCCGAGGGCCTGACGCGGCTTGAGCGAGAGTACCCGGCGCTGGCGGCCGCTGTGGATCGGTGCTGCGTCCAGGGGCAGACGTTGCGCGGGGCGGCCGCGGACCTGGGCGTGTGCCATCGCACGGTCCGTGAGCGCATGGTCGCCGGCGTGGCGCAGCTCGTCATCTGGACCGAGATCCCCGAGGCTAACGTCGCGGCGGCGTTGCGCCAGTTGTCAACAAGTCGGGTTGCTTAGGTATCCAGGGGTGGTACAATACATATAGTAGAGGCATGACCTTAGAGGCGGACTCCCTGTAGAGGAGTCCGCCTCTTTTTGTTGCCCAGAAAAGGGGTGAGGATGATGGCTAACGACACCGTGACGTGGACGCCCAGCCGGCCGGGGACGAAGCCGCTGACGCCACATCGGCCGATCAAGCTGCAGATTTGCTTGAGTGCCGATGAGCGCACCCGCCTGGACGCGCAGGCGCGAGCGGCAGGCTACGAGACGGTGGCCAGCTACGTCCGGGCCCGGACCGTGGGTGCGCCCAACGGCGCGGCGTAAAGGAGGGTCCCGCTGTGTTTGTCGATGACCAGAGCGGCCTGAGCGTCGCCGAGGCGCGGGCGCTGCTGGGCCAACGCGCGGACGCCGCGGCGGCGTGTTGGTGGCTGGATCGCATCGGCCATGGCCCGTCCATCGAGATGCTCGCCGTCCGCCGGCAGCCCGACGCGATCCGCCTCGCGTATCGTGTCCACAATCTCAAGGGGTACGAGCCCGTGCTCGCCACTATGGACCTGCCGCTCGGACCCGTCACGGCTGAGCATCTCGCCGAGATCGTCGTCTGCGTTGTCCCCGATTCAGACGGCGGCGAGGTGTATACGCATCGGATAACGCCGCCGGGAGAGGTCGAACGGGCCAGGGAATGGCTGACGCGCTTCTGGTTAAACCTGCCCCATGAAACCACGGAGACCACGGAGACCACGACCGAAGGAGAGACACATGAGCGTGTATGACATAGCGATCCGACTCCAATTGAATGTGTCTGGCCTGGTCAGTAACGCCGCGGCCGCCACGGGCGTGTTCAGCCGGCTGCAACAACAGGCCGCGGCGGCCGGAACCTCGATGGCGACGCTCAACCGGAGCATGGCCATGATCGGCGGCGGGGCGGTCCTGACAGGCGTGGGGCTCGGGCTGGCCGATGGCCTGGAGAAGGCGGCCAAGAAGGGCGCGGAACTCCAGACGGTCATGGCTAGTATTGGTCTTACCACGGGCGCCACGCAGCGGCAGATGGGCGATCTGTCGTCATCGTTCGTCGGGATCGCGCTCAAAAATCAGATGAGTGTGACGGACGCCGCCCGCGTGGCGTTGGCCGAGGTCCACGCGGGCATGACCGACCCCGCGCAGCTTCGGGCTACTATCCCCTTTATCGCCAACTTTGCCGAGGTGCAGCAGCTCCAGAATCATACCAGTCGCGAATCAGCCGCCACGACGGCAACCGCGTACGCGCACATCTTCGGCGCCTGGACGCCGCGGCTCCTCAATCCGCTGGTCAACGTTTTGTCGAAGGCGTTGACCCATACTCCCGTGTCGGGGGCGCAGTTTGTCACCCTCACCAGCCAGTTCGCGGGCGCGACACGCAGCCTCTACGGCTCCGGCGACGCGAACAAGCTGCGTCTGGTGCGTGACGACACGCTGATGTCCGTGCTGCTGGGCCAGCTCGGGCAGGCCAGCCGCGGCGGCACGCAGTTTTCTAGCGCCTTGATGCGCCTGGCGACGGCAAAGCCGGGCACGGCAGCTTATCGAGGCGAACAGCAGCTAGAAACGGCCGGCGGTGGGCGGTTCTTCAACCGGAATGGCACGTGGGCTGGCGACGCTACTATGCTGCGTATCATTGAGACGGCAGCGAAAACGATAGGCAACCCCCAACTCATGGCCAGCATCAACAAGGATGCCTTTGGCATGGTCGGCGGCCGCCTTATGGGGCTGCTGGAAGACCCCAGTACGGGCCAGCGGTGGACCCAGAATCAGGCGACGTTCAACCGTATCCCGGACCTGAGCGTGCAGCAGGCGGTGCTCAACGCGACGAACAAGGGTCAATCTGTTCAGTGGCACAAGAACGTCGACACGGCTGTCACCATTTTCGGCACGGAGTTACTCCCCACCCTGCTTAAAGTCAGCCAGGCTCTCGTCGGCATCACGCGCGGCGTTGTCGAGTTTATGCAGGCCAATCCGGCGATTGTGAAGGTCGCGGCCGGCTTCGCCCTGGTGGCCACCGCCGTCGCGCTGATCGGAGGCCCCGTGCTGGTCGCGGCGGGCGCCATGGCTCTTTTAAGCGCGGCGAGTGTGCCGATCTTGCCCATCATGCTGGGGATCACGGCAGCCGTCGTGGGGTTGACTCTGGTGATTACTCACTGGAGCGACATCACCGCCTTCGCTCGTTCCCACACCCTGCTGATGGCCGTCGCCGTGGCCGCCCTCCTGCCCGTCGTCGTCGGCGTGGCGGGCGCGCTGGGCACGATCTCCATGATTGGTGGGGCGGTCGCCACCGTGTTTGGTGTGATCGACGCGGCCGTGATGGTTCTTTCGGGAGGCTTTGGCGTGGCGGCCGTGGCGGCCGGCCTGCTCGACCTGGCCTTAAGTCCGGTCACGCTCATCATTGTGGGCGTGGGCGCCGCTATTGCGGGCGTTGTCCTGCTCGTCACGCACTGGAGCCAGGTCACGACGTTCGTGGCGCAGAACATCCGCGTGCTGGGGCCGATTCTGGCCGCGCTCCTCGCCCCGTTCGCGCTCATGATCGCCGGCGTCACGACCATTGTGGCTCTCTTTACGCAGTGGCAGAACGTCACCAATTTAGTCGGCGTCGCCGTCAACTGGTTGGGCGGTCGCCTGCACGACTTCCTGACGTTCCTGGGACTCGTGACGGGCGGTCCCGGTGGATCATCGGCCGTGACGCAGCCCCGCATGATACCGGGCACGGTTCCCGCCCAGAGTGTGTTAGCCGGTCGCGCCGGGATGGTCACCCTTGCCGCCCATCCCGGCCTTATCCCGGCGACCCCAGCTCAATCAGCCGGCTTCGACGTGGAGGCCCAGGCGCGTCGTCTGAGCGAGGTCATGTTTGGGTCGCTGAACACTCCCACGTTGCCGCGCAAGAACGGCGGCATGGCGCTGATCGGCCAGCCGATCCACCACCACACCCACGGCGCGACGACTGTCCACGTCGAGATCCACCAGCAACCCGGAGAGAGTGAGGGTCGCCTGGTGGAGAGGATTATGGAGAAGATGTCCCAGCAGGCGAGCTGGGACGCGCACTACACCGGCGGCTCCACGCAGGGCCTGGAGCCTGGTCCCTACGGCTTGTAAAAGGTGAGAGGATGACCGTGCTGACAGCTAGCGCCTCGTCGAATGGAGTAGGCTATCTGTCGCCCGAGCTTGAGATGGCCGCGGCCGCGGCCGTCGTGCGCCTGGCCCTGGAAGACGTGCGCCGGCGGGAGACGTGCCAAGAGACGGCGTGCGATATTCGCGCCGGCGGCCTCGAGCCCTGGCTGCTGCTATTAGAGGCCTACCCAGTGGTCGCTGAGCGGGTCAGGGCGCGGATAGAGGCCGTGGTGGCGACGGTCCCGCAAGGTGACGAGGGTGGCCCTGTGGATGGCGGATCGTTGGAGGTGAGATAGATGTCGCGATCATGCACCGTCTGCGCCCATAAAGAAGTGGGCGCCATCAATGGTGCGCTTGTCGGCGGCGTGTCGTGCCGTGAGCTCGCCCTGCTCCACAGGTTAGGCCCTGACGCCCTGGAGCGGCACAAGGCGGGACACCTTCCTAAAGCGATGGTGAGGGCTCAGGAGGCCCAGGAGATGGCCCAGGCTGACACGCTACTGGGCCAGGTGCGTGCGCTCCAGGAGCGCACCTTGACCATCCTGAGCCGCGCTGAGGCCTCCAGGGACGGCCAGCTCGCCCTGGGTGCGGTGCGCGAGGCGCGGGGCAACTTGCAACTGTTGGCCAAGCTGACAGGCGAGCTCGACGAGCGGGCCGTGGTCAACATCGTCACGCTGCCGGAGTGGGTCGCCGTCCGGGCCGCGCTGCTGACGGCCCTCACGCCCTATGCCGACGCCCGCCTGGCCGTGGCGGCCGCGTTGGCCAGCGTCGAGGCGTCACCGGCAATCGCCACGGCGGGGAGGGCCTGATGGGCACGGCAACAGCAACGGCCCGGACGGCGACGATCGGGGGCGACCTGGCTATGGCCCTCGACCCAGTGCGCTTCGCTGAGGCGGCGGGGATCGTGCCGGATCCCTGGCAGCGTGACGTGCTCCACAGCGCGTCGCACCGCATCCTGATGAACGTGAGCCGGCAGGCGGGCAAGTCCACTATTACGAGCGTCCTGGCCGTCCACACCGCGATCTACCGGCCCCATAGCCTCATCCTGCTCCTGTCGGCGGCGCAGCGGCAATCAGGAGAGTTGTTCAAGAAGTGCCTCGCCGTGTATCGCGCGGTCGGGCGGCCTGTGCCGGCGGCCGCCGAGAGCGCGCTGCAGCTCGAGTTGGAGAACGGCAGTCGCATCGTCTCGCTGCCGGGCAAGGAAGAGACCATTAGGGGCTACTCCGGCGTGCGCCTGCTCGCCATCGACGAGGCGGCGCGCGTCAGTGACGACCTGTACCGCTCGGTGCGTCCCATGCTCGCGGTCAGTGGCGGCGCGCTCCTGGCGCTCTCGACCCCGTTCGGCAAACGGGGCTGGTGGCACGAGGCCTGGACGGGTGGTGAGGAGTGGGACCGCTACGAGATCCCGGCGACCAGGTGCCCCCGGATCTCGCCGGCGTTCCTGGCCGAGGAGGAGCGCAGCCTGGGGCCGTGGTGGTACCGGCAAGAGTATCTGTGCCAGTTCAGCGACACGACCGATCAGTTGTTCAGTTATGACGACGTGATGGCAGCCGTCAGTCCTGACGTGCAGCCGCTCTTCAGAGAAGGGTACACCAATGACCACGGGTGCGTACACGATGCGTGAGTATCGCGACAAGCCACCGGCGGGCCAGGCGCCCGAGTTCGTCGTCGGCGTCGACCTCGGCCAGTCACGGGATTTCACCGCCATTGCCATCGTCGAGCGCGTCAGGACGCGGACCCTCCTCGATAGTGGCGAGGTCAGGGAGGAGGTGGCCATCCACCTGCGGCACCTGGAGCGGCCGCCGCTTGGCACGCGCTACCCCGTCATCGTCGCGCGGACCATCGACCTGCTCGACCGGGGGCCGCTCACGCGTGACACGCCCCTGCTCGTCGATAAGACTGGCGTGGGCAGTGCGGTCGTCGATATGTTCACGGCGGCGGGCGTGAGGCCGGAAGCCGTCACGATCACGGGTGGGGACACGGTGATCCACGATCTGTATCACTACAAGATCCCGAAGCGTGAGCTGGTGGGGCAGCTCGTGGCACTGTACCAGACACGCCGGTTGAAGGTGGCCGAGGGACTCGACCTCGTGCCGGCGCTCATCAACGAACTGGTCAACTTCAAGATCAAGGTCAACCTGGAGACCGGGCACGACAGTTACGAGGCCTGGCGCGAGTCGGTTCACGACGATTTGGTCCTCGCCGTGGCGATGGCCTGTTGGTTCGCGGAGATCGAGTTGCCCAAGCGCGCGCCATGGGACCCTGAGGTTGTGGAGATGCTCATCGGGCTGCAAACGGGCGAGTACCACCCGTGGGTGTAGGACACGGCCGGCACGACCGGCACGACAGACAACAAGGATCAGAGACGCAGAGAAAGGACGGACGACCGATGTACGATTATGAGATCGAGGGCGAAGACGGACGGCTCACGGCGGCGCAGGCGGCCTTTGAGCAAGAGCGCGGGCGGCTCTACCGGGGCGATGGCCAACCACGGTATGGCGAGGCCGAGCATAAAGAGCAAATGGCGGCGATCACCAGCCGCCTCGACGCCGCGATCAGCAGCGCCCAGGAGCTGGCCGGGCGCATCACAACCGAGCAGCAGACACAGATCGCCCACCTGCAGCACGGCGACACGCTCGACTTCCTGGACACGGTGGAGAAGATGAATGCTAACACATGCATGGCGTTTGCGAAGGAAGACGCCGAGACCCTGACGCCGGCCGACCTCGTCATGCGCTGCCAGATCGCCCTGGCCGGCAGCGACAAGGCCGCGCAGTACCTGCTGGCCCGGTACGTCGGGCGGCGCGTCGCCTCGGCGGTGGAGGTCGCGCGAGCGGTGGCGCCCACCGCGTCCGCGCCGACGGGCGACCCGGCATGGCTGACGATGGAGCAGCGTGAGGAGCTGGCGGGCCTGGTCGAGCAACTGAGCGGTAAGGTGCGCGGGGCGGAGGGTCTCAAGAAGGCCGAGGCGGCGCGGGCGCGCCTCACCCGCGCCCAGGCGCTACGCGCCCGGACGGTCGCCCTCTACGACGCGGCCCACGGGCTGCAGGCGCGCGTCAAAGCGGACTTGATCGCCAGCGGTCGCTATTCCATCTAACCGCGTCACCGTCGGTCGGTGACGCGACCCACAACCACAAGGAGACACAGCGATGAGTGAGATTGTGAAGGCTGGCACACCGACGTTGGTGAGCCCGATCGGCCCATCGACGCCGCGCTTCGAGGGGGCGATGGCCGGCGAGGCCCTGGGGGCGTTGGACGCTGTTTATATTCGTACGACCGACGGGCGCGCGTACCGCAGCCTCAACGGGGGGACAGCGTACGCCGGCGCGACGGGCGGCGTGCCGCCGCAGACGGTCCACGGCTTCGTGACCGCCGCGGCCAACCCCGGCGACCGCGTGACGCTCGTCTACGGCGTCCAGGCGGCGTACGGGGCGGGCCTCACGCCGACGACACCGTACTACCTTAGCGGGACCGTGCCGGGCGGCCTGACGGACGTGGCACCCGTGGCCGGGGCTCCGGCCATCGCCCACGCGGTCAGCCCGAGCGTGGTTGCCCTGGAATGGCTGGCCGGCGTGCCGCGCTTCTAGACGACGGCGACGAGGCCCACGACGACCAGCGGCTGCCGCCCCTCCCCGGCGCGGCCCAATCGCGGCATACCGCGGCATCAGGCTATGCCGCGGTATGCCTTATGGGAGGCCTATCTAACGAGCGATACTACTCAGCACGTCCCTCCGGTCCGTTCTCGCGCCCGTGTTGGCGTGTTTCCGCTGCTATCTGATCAAGGCGCTCCTTAATGAGTTGCCGCAACATGATCGCCGGCGGCACGACCCGTTGTTGCGCCAGCGCCCTAACCATGGGCTCCAGGTCGCGCGGTAGCCGTACCGTGACCTGCCATACTTTCTCATCGACCGGCATCTCAATTACTCCCGTCCCCTGCACGTCCAATCCTCCTTATTCTAATTGACCCTTCTAACCTAAGTATAGAGCCCGCTAGACGATTCGGCAATAATTTACACTCT
>JAABUX010010158.1_pt1 | contig 10558 bp, 13 predicted proteins | sample 5561851 | NCBI WGS metagenome assembly JAABUX01 (sample SAMN10711883, study PRJNA513361) | rock metagenome | isolation source: Antarctica rocks | place: Antarctica: Victoria Land, Richard Nunatak red sandstone | collected 2016-01-03 | reverse complement strand
ACGGCCAGATCGCCGAGCGCGCCGTCGCCATCGCCGAGCAGCACCCGCTGACCGGGCGCGGCTACGACGGGTTCCGCACGGGTTGCCCGCAGCCGCGCTACTTCCAGGGTTGGCACCTCCCGGGCGAACCCTCGCAAACCGATGGCGGCGGCGCCGGCATTTGCGTCACGCACCCGCACAACCATTACTTGCAAGCCCTGACCGACTCCGGCCTGCCAGGACTGGCCCTATTCTGTGTGCTGGTGGGCATGTGGCTGTACCGGCTAGGTCAAGGGTTGCTGCGCGAGCCGGACCCCCTGCGCGTCGGGCTGTTCGTTGCGGCGCTGATCCAGGAGTGGCCGGCCGCGTCCACCAGTCCGCTGACCTCGCTGCCCATCGGCGGCTGGTTCCTGCTGCTGTTGGGCTTCGGCCTGGCGCAGGCGCGTGCGGCCCGGGCCGCACAGCCCCAAGGGCTAACCGGCGGCGTGCAGAACCGCCTGTATGACCCGCTCCACACCTAGGTCGTTCAAGTCGGGCATCTGCAGGACCATGGCCCACTCGCCGTTCGGCCCCCGCGGCGCCGCCTGTTCCGGCACCCCGGCTGCCGAGAACAGCACGACGGTAGGCGCTCCGGCCGAGGCCGCGACATGAACCGGCCCGGTGTCATTGCCCAGCACGACCGCCGCGCCCGAGGCCAGCGCGGCAATATCCTCGATGGTGGTCCGGCACGTCAGGTCCACCGCGCCCGGGCAGGCTGCAAGGATCGTGCTGGCCAAGGCCGCCTCCGCCCGGCCGCCGAGGACCACCGGCGTCATGCCGCGGTCCAGCAGCCGCCGGGCCACCTCGGCGTAGCGGTCCGCGGGCCAGCGCTTCACGCTGCCCAGGCCGGCGCCGCCGGGCACCAGCAGGGCGTAGGGCGTGGCAAGCCCATGCCGGTGGCCGCGGCGCACCAGCCAGTCCCGCTCCGGCGCGTCCCGCCGGGTGACGCCGCCCCGCTGCAACTGCTCGCGCTGCCGCTCGATGGTGTGCATGGCATCGCGGCACGGGTTGGCGTGCGGGTGCGAGCAGCCGGCGGCGATCCCGGACCAAGGCGGCCGTCCCGCCAGGGTGAAGTAGCGGCTGGACCGCCGGGAGGTCTGCAGGTCGTAAACGAAGTCGAAGCCGCGCATGGCCCGCGCGGTCCGCCAGAGCGCCGGCAGGTTCCACCAAGGCGCCCTTGGGTCCACCCGGACCTCGTCGAACCATGGTGATGCCTCGGCCAGGCCCTGGTATGGCGCGGTCGTCAGCAGTGTGATGCGGCTGCCGAGGTGCTGCGCCCGAATGGCGGCGAAGGCCGGGAAGGCATGCACGAAGTCGCCCAATGCGCCGAGCTTGATGACCAGGATGCGCTTGGGCAGGCCGCTGCAGCCAGGTCCGGGCGCCGACGGGGCTGCGAGCGCGCTACCTTCATCCGCCGGGTCAGGGTAGGAGGCGCCTAATGTCATCCAACACCCATCCGGGGCCTGTTTCCCCAAGTCCTGTCGCCCCGAGCCTTGTCGCCATCGTGCTGCCCCACCGCGAGGCATTCGGCCCCGCAGCAGCGGGCGCCGTGGCGATGGTGGTGCGCCGCCTGGCCGCGGGTCCGTCGCGTTATAGGACGCTTGTGATCGGTCCGCCATTCCAGGGGCCGGGTTTCCCTGACATCCCGTTCCTGCCGGCGCGGGCCATGGGTTGGCTGCCGCTGACCCCGACCGGGCGGTATGCGGCCGGGGTGGCAAGGGTGCTGGCCCGGCTGCCGCCCGATAGCGCGCCGGGGCTGATCGAGGTTCACAACAAGCCCGACGTGGCGCTGTGGCTGGCCCGGCTGTTCCCGCAGCGCCGGGTCAGCCTGTTCCTGCACAACGACCCCCGCACCATGCGCGGCGCCCGCTCGCCCCGTGCCCGCCAGCGCCTGCTACGCCGCCTGGCGCGCATCGTGACGGTGTCGGACTTCCTCCGCCGCGCCCTGTTGGACGGCGTGGACCAGGAGCCGAACCGTCCGCCGCTGGTGCTGCACAATGCGCTCGACCCAAGGGAGGTCCCGGAGGGCCTGCCCACCACGCAGCGGGACAAGGTGATCCTGTTCGCCGGCCGCGTGGTGCCCGACAAGGGGCCGGACCTGTTCATCGCCGCTTGTGCCCGCGCCCTGCCGCACCTGCCCGGCTGGCGGGCCGAGATGATCGGGGCCGACGGCTTCCAGGCCGGCACGCCCGACTCTGGCTATATCCGTACCCTGCGGCCGGCGGCTGCCGAGGCCGGCGTTGCCATGCTCGGCGCGCGGTCCCATGCGGAGGTGCTGCACGCCATGGCGCGCACTGCCATCGTCGTCGTGCCGAGCCGCTGGGCGGAGCCGTTCGGCCTGGCCGCGCTGGAGGCCATGGCGTGCGGCGGCGCCCTCGTGTGTTCCGGCCGCGGCGGCTTGGCCGAGGTGGCCGGGGACGCGGCCCTGCTCGCCGACCCCGAGGACACCGAAGCCTTCGCTGGGGCTTTGCTGCGGCTGGCCGGGAACGACGGGCTGCGGGCCGCGCTGTCCGTGGCCGGGATGCGGCGTGCGCGCGGTTGCTTCTCCGTCGCGGACGCCGTCGCACGGCTTGATGACCTGCGCGACCAGGCGCTGACCATGTGATTGCCGCCAGGTCGGTGCGGAGGCGCAGGCCGTTTGGGCATCTGGACGCAAGAACCGCAGCACCGCCTCGACCAGCATCGTCCGTTGCAGCGCGGCGTCGTCCGGCTCCGCCAGGTCACGCTTGAGGATAACGCCCCAGGTGTACCGGTTCGACATCCGGTAAAAGCACGCCGACGCAATCAGCAGACACAGGTGCAGCGGGTCCACCCCCTGCCGGAACACGCCCTCCCGCACGTCTCGGTCCAGCAGGCTGCGCAGGATGTCCAGGATGGCAGAGTTGAGCGACGCGACTATGCGGAACTCCCGGGCATGCTGGGCTTCATGGATGTTCGCCACCGAGATCAGCCGCACCCAATCCGGATGCGCCGCATGATAGTCGAACGTGCCCTGCACTAGCCGCTGCATCGCCTCCATGACGGGAAGCCCGGCAAGTAGCAGCGACCCCTCGACGCCGAGCATTCCGGCATAGACCTGCTCTAGCATGGCAGCGAACACTCCCTGGCCACTCGGGACCAGCGCCCAGGCACACGCACCGATTTAGACCATGAAAACATCACGATCGTAGTTCTTGGCGTAGGCGTTCTCGACGCCAGGCAGGATCTCGACGATGGCGAAGTACCGGTCCCAGAACATGGTTTCCCTCAGGTCCTCGACCAGCAGTTGGTAGGCTTGGTGGTCGCGGGCGTCCCACAGCCAGAGGTCGGTCACCCGGGCCGAGTAGAACTCGACATCAAAGAAGCGCAGGCGCACAGAGGCGGCGTGCTTGCGCAGGATCGGCGTGAACTGCTGGCGCAGCAGTTCGAACCGGCGTTCGATGGAGAAGCCCAGCCATTCCGGCGAGGTCTTCACCAGCATGAACACCGTCAGCGTAGACTCAAAATCGGAGGCTGTGTTCGAGGGCATGATCATCTCCTTGCATGATGCTGTTAGACGGCTAGAATGCGAGCCTTAACTCACGTTGGCTACTCGCATTCCTCATGTCGAAGATCGGTGGTCCTGCTCGCGCCAAGCCCCGGAAAACGGCCAAACAGGCGAGGTCTGCCGAGACGATTCGGGTCATCCTGGAAGCGGCTGCTCGCATTCTCGAACGGCAGGGACACGCGGGCTTTACCACTAACGCTGTGGCGGAGCACGCTGGCGTCAGCATCGGGTCTCTCTACCAATACTTCCCAGGTAAGGACGCCCTGATCGGCGCATTGATCGTCCAGGAAACGTCGGCTCTCGTTGCCGAGGCTACCACGGGCAGCCAGCAGCCGACGGGACGTGGCGCAATCCAAAGCTTCATCGCGGCGGCGGTGGCGCACCAGCTACGCCGCCCGGCCTTGGCCCGTCTTCTTGATTTCGAGGAGTCGAAGCTGCCATTCGACCCAGACACTCAGCGTGTCGCCGGCGAGCTACGCTCCATAATCGTGGATGCGCTCGGGCGGCCGGACCTCCAGCCACAGTCCGAACCGGCGGTTGCCGCTGCGGACGTGTTCGCGATCGTAAAAGGCATGGTTGATGCCGCGGGCGAACGTGGCAACCAGGAGTCGCAAGCGCTCCGGGAGCGTGTCTCATGGGCCGTGTTCGGCTACCTCGATGCGGGAAAACCCCCCGTTGACCAGCCCCGTTGAAGGTCGGCGAATGGCCGTGAGCGGCGATCAGCCGATGAGGTGAGCACGTCGCCTTGGATGCGAGCAGCCGCGCATGGTGGCGAGCACATTGGCGGAATGTGTGAGCAGGACGCTTCGCCCATTGTCACCTAACCCGGGCTCTTGGCCACTTCAAATGATGGTGCCAGTGAGAACATGACACCGCCCTGCGGCGGCGCCAGCGGGTCCAGCCCTGAGTCATCGGAAGTGGCCAAGAGCCCTAATCTGAGCAGGAAGCGGTTCCGCTGGCGGGCACGAGCCCGGATGATTGCAGGCGCCAACATCTAGGTAGTGCCTCATTGAAGACCGTCGTTGCGAACCGGCTTCGGCATAGCAATCCCGGGGCTGCGAGGACCGCGCTTTCCGCCCTGGATTGCCATGCCGCGAGCCCGGCCCACGATGACGCTGCTTCAAGCGGTGCCGTTGAGGTCAGACGTCGAAGAAGACGGTTTCGTGCTCGCCCTGCAGGTGGATGTCGAACACGTAGGCCGGCACGTCGTCCCGCTCCTCCCGCCGCGCGATCAGCGTGCGTTGTAGGGCCGGGGCGCCGACGATGCGCAGCACCGGGTCCTGCGCGTTCAGCTTCTCCTCGTCGGGGAAGTACATGCGGGTGGACAGGCCGATGTTCATCCCACGCGACGCCAGCCACAGGTTGACGTGCGGCGCCATCGGCTGGCCGTGCCGCCCGGCAACCGGGCCGGGCTTGACCGTCTCGAAGCGGAACACCCCGGTCTTGAAGTCGGTCCCCGTGCGGCCCCAGCCATGGAACGCCGGATCAAGCTGCTTGTCCTGCTGATCCGCCGGGTGGTCGTAGCGGCCGACGGCATTGGCCTGCCACAGCTCCACCAGCACGTCGGTGCAGGCGGCGCCGAGGCCGTCCAGCACCCGGCCCTCGATCCGGATGCGCTGCCCCAGGGCATTCGGCCCGGCCAGGACGGGGCCGGTCGCCTGGCCGAAGATGTCCAGCCCGGCCTGCGCGGGGATCAGGCCGATGTGGACGTAGGGTCCGGCCGTCTGGCTCGGCGTCTCGTGCAAGCGCGGCGTGGCGCCGGCGATGAAGGCGACCATGCCTCTAGCTTCCTTGCAGCTTGTTCTCGAACACCGTCTGCCGCCGCCCGCGCAGCACGATGTCGAAGCGGTAGGCCAGGCTGTCCAGCGGCACTGCGGCGTCGAGGTCCAGCGACGCCACCAGCCGCAGCCGCGCCGCCGGGTCGGGGATGGTGCCGAGGATTTGGTCGTGCGGGATCAGCGGGTCGCCCTCGAAGTACATCTGGGTGATCAGCCGCTGCGCAAAGCCTGTGCCGAACAGCGAGAAGTGAATGTGCGCCGGCCGCCAGGAGTTGACGAAGTTGCGGAACGGGTAGGCGCCGGGCTTGACGGTGCGGAAGGCGTAGTAGCCGTCGGCATCCGTCATCACGCGCCCGCAGCCGCCGAAGTTGGGGTCGATGGGGGCGAGATAGGTGTCGTTGACGTGGCGGTAGCGCCCGCCGGCATTGGCCTGCCAGACTTCGACCAGCGTATGCGGCACGCCGCGGCCGTTCTCGTCGCGCACCCAGCCGTGCACGATGGTGCGCTCGCCGATGGGCTCGCCGCCGTGCGCGTAGTTCAGGATCAGGTCGGCATCCAGCGGCCCCAGGGCGTCCCCGCCGAAGCGCGGCCCCGTGACCTCGGACAGCGAGTTCTGCAGCGACCACAACGCGCGGCGGGGCGAGCGCAGCGTCGTGCTCTTGTAGTCCGGCGTGAAGGCCGGCGGATGCTGGGCGCGGTCGCGCTGGATGAACTCGTCATGCGGCGTCATGGGGGGCTGGTCCTCCGCGGGCTATAGGAACAGGGTGTCGGCCGGGTGCTGCCGGGCCTGCACAGCGGCGCGGACGGAGGTGTTGGCGGCGCCGAACCCGGCATAGCTATCCCGGCGCTGCACGACCTCGAAGAAGAACCGTTCCCGGAAGGCGTCGGTGTAGAGGTGCCAGAACCGGCCGTCGCCGTCGCTGTCATACAGCAGGCCATGGCGTCGCAAGTCGGCCAGCGCAGCATCGTCCAGGCCCCAGCGGGCGGCCAGGTCGCCCTGCCCGGGGAAGTTGCGGAAGTGGCGGCTCCAGCTCAGCACGTCCATGGACAGGCGCGGGGCGTCGGCCAACTGCACGAAGAAGATGCGCTCGCCAGGCACCGCCGCCAGCCCGGCCAAGTCGTCGCCGAGGGCCAGCGTGTGAAAGCTGTCCACGACCAGCACCAGCGCCGGGTGCACCGTCTGCTGCATAGACCCGCCAGGCGCAGCCCCACAGGCGGACGTGCCGGCCCCAGGATAGCGCCTTGAACCCGATCCGCAGGCCGCGGCAGGCGGCGCGCTCGGCCATCTCGCGCAGGTTCGCGGCGGCGCGGGCATCGTCGTCCAGCGCTGCGGGCTGGGTGCTGCTGCACACCAGCAGCAGGTCGGCGCCCAAAGCCTGCACCACGTCGAGCTTGCGCTCGGCCTGGTCCAGATTGCGGGCGCGGGCCGGCTCCGGCATCGCCTCGAAGTCGCGGAACGGCTGGTACAGGTCTTTGCCCAGGCCCAGGCTCTCGGCGGTGCGCCGCACATCGGCCGGCGATCCGTCAAAGGCAAGCAGATCGGCCTCCATGATCTCCACGCCGTCGAACCCGGCGGCGGCGGTGGCCTCCAGCTTCTCCGGCAGGCTGCCGCTCAGGGCGACGGTGGCGATGCACTTCCGCAGGGGCGCCATGCTACCCTCCCTTCTCATCGATCAGCACTGCCAGCCGGCGCAGCGCCAGCAGGTACCCCTGCGTGCCGAGGCCCGCAATGACGCCGTCCGCCCGCAGCGACACGTAGGAGTGGCGCCGGAAGGCCTCGCGCTTGTGGACGTTGCTGATGTGGACCTCGATCACCGGCGGCTCGAACGTGTTGAGGGCGTCCAGGATGGCGACCGAGGTGTGGGTGAAGGCGGCCGGGTTGATGGCGATGCCGCCGGCGTCCTCCCGCGCCGCGTGGATCCAGTCGATGATCTCGTACTCGCGGTTGCTCTGGTGGAAGCGCAGCTCCAGGCGCAGCTCGGCGGCCAGCGCCTGGCAGTCCCGTTCCACGTCGGCCAGGGTCTCGTGGCCATAGATCTCGGGCTCGCGGCGGCCCAGCAGGTTCAGGTTCGGGCCGTTCAGGACATAGACCAGGCGGGTCATGCGGGGCTCCCAAGCTAGGCTGCCGTCATGCAACGTGGCGGTCCGGGGCCGCAAGCATGATCCTGCCGGGTCCTGGACCGTCAAGCTGCAGGCGCGGCTTGCAACGACGGGCTGGACCGGTCAAAGCCAGCCCGACCGCGCACGGCGCAAGGACCGCGCTGGTTGCTTCCTGCTCCCTCTTCCTCCGGGAGAGGGCCGGGGCGAGGGAGGCCGCAAGGACCTGACTCACCCCAAAAAGAGCTGTAACCCATTCCCGACCACACGGACCTCGGTTCTCCCGGCCTGCACCACCCCAGCCCTCCAGAGAAGACCAGGCAGCGTGCTCGCGCCATAGGCGGCCCCCCCCGGTCAAACCAGCGGGACCGTCATGTGCCGGATCACCTGCGCCGTGTCCGGCCGCACGCCGCGCCACCAGGCGAACGCCTCCGCCGCCTGCTCCACCAACATGCCCACGCCATCCGCGAGCCGGCCCGCGCCGGCGGCCCGCGCCACCTGCAGAAACGGCGTCAGCCCCTTCCCGTAGGCTAGCTCATACGCCAGGCACCCCGGCGCGAAGCTGGCCGCGGGAACCGGCGGCAGCTCGCCGAACAAGCTGGCAGAGGTGGCGTTCACCACAAGGTCGAACGGCGGTTGGCCGGCCAGGTCGCCGTATCCCATGGCCAGCGCCGCGCCATAAGGGTGGAACCCTGCCGCCAGCTCCTGCGCCTTCCCAACCTCACGGCTCGCCATCACGAGCGTTGCCGGGCCAGCCTGCAGGAAAGGCAGCATGACGCCCCGCACTGCACCCCCGGCGCCGAGCAGCAGCACCCGCCGTCCCGCCAGGGAAAAGCCCAGGTTGCGCTCGATGTCGGTCAGCAGGCCGATGCCATCGGTGTTGTCGGCGACAGCCTCGCCGGCCTCAAACCGCAGGGTGTTAACCGCACCGGCCAGCCGCGCCCGGTCCAGCAGCCGGTCCGCATAGGCGAAGGCGTCCAGCTTGAACGGTGCAGTGACATTCATGCCCCGGCCGCCCGCCTCCCGGAACCGGTCCACCTCCGCCGCGAAGCCGTCGAGCGGGGCCAGCAAGGGCACATAGCTGATCGCCTGCCCCGCCGCCTGGGCAAAGGCGGTGTGGATCATCGGCGACTTGCTTTGGGCGATCGGGTTGCCGATTACCGCATACCGGTCCGCCCTGCCGGCAGCGTCACGCATGGGCGGCCACCGCTGGCTCGGTATGCAGCACGCTGCCACGTACCAGCGCCAGCGCCTCCAGCCGGTTGGCGTTGCGGCTGGCCGGGTTCAGGCTGGCGTCTGCCGCCAGCGGGTCGCCGCCGATCAGCCGTGCCAGGCGCACCCAGGCGTTGTCCACCTGGGCTGCAATCACCCGATGGCCGTCAACGGCGAAGGACACGCCGGACACCGTGCTCCTCGGCTGGTCCTGCCCAGTCCGCACTGAGATGTCCGAGCCGCTGCTCAGCACATAGCGCCGCACGGCGTAGTCGTGGATCGAGATCATGCAATCATACAGGGCCATGTCGATGTGCTGGCCCTTGCCAGAATCAGCGCGTCCCAGCAACGCCGCACACACCGCCGCCGCGCCACGGATGCCGTTGTATATGTCCGCCACCAGAGTGCGGAACAGTGGCGGCTGGCCCGGCACGCGCCACCGCGCCATAGCGCCGCTCCTTGCCTCGGCGATCAGCCCAAAGCCGGACCGCCGGGATGATGTGGAGGCAGACGGCCGATGAGTGGCAAAGCTGCTCGGCGGGGGGCGCGCACCTGGTCGGCCGCCTCTGGCGGCTGCGTCGTCCTGGCCGTGGCGGCCCTGTGTCCCGGCGCCGTGCGGTCGCTGACCCTGATCGAGCCGGCGATGGTGCCGCTGGTCATCGGGCTCAATTCCTGACCATAGAAATACAATTCTTAAGGCCACTATGATTGCACCCCGCAGAAGCGTGAAATACTCTGCCGCTATGAAAATTAATATCCTAGTTATCGCTGCGGCCTCACTTTGCGCGGCATGTGCCATCCTTCCCGAGCAGGTCCAGGTGGAGTACAAACCCGATGCAAGCGTGGCCCGCACGCAGGTCATGTCCGCCAGTGCTGTTCGGCTGCAAGTCGCAGATGCACGGCACGCGGAGGGCATAAGCTGGATTGCGGACAAGAAGAACGGTTATGGCATGCGACTGGCTTCCATCGCGGCGCAACGGCCGGTGGCGGACCTCGTCAGGGATGCCGTTGTTCAGGAGCTTACGACGCGCGGTATCCGAGTGGGAGAAGGACGCACGACCGTTGCGCTCGATATTACCCGGCTCGAATCTGTGTTTCAAACACGGTTTTTCTCGATTGGCGCAATAGGCTACGCTGATTTTGCGGTGCAAGTCCGGCGCGTGGATGGCAGCATCGCCTACGCCCGCAGTTTCTCGGTCAGCAACGACGATGAAGCGGGCCTGGCCGGTACGGCCGGTCAAGCCCGCCGCAGCGTCGAAAGCGCGCTCACCAAGATTGTCGGGCAGATCGTGTCGGACCCAGCCTTTATCGCCGCTCTGTCCACTGATCCACGCACGACCTGACAAGTCGGCCTTGATGGTCTTTGTAGAATGCGGGCCGTCGAGCCTTGCAGCCGCTGCGATCAGACCGCGGCGGCACTCACCGATCACTGTCCTGGGGTGCGGGCTGCCTTGGCCCTTACCGACCATGCCTCCCACGGGCGCGCGACGGGATCGGTACGCTGCACCTCATAGGCGTTGAGGAACTTCGGCTCGCCTAGCCGCAGGGCTGCGGCCTCGATCTACGCATTCAGTTGAGTGTAGATCGCGCGCATCACCACGAGCTTCACGCTCGCCGCCGCCGTCATGCCGTGTCCACGCATCAGCACGACGGCGCGGCCCCCAGCGTGGCGGCCAGGGCGCCGCCGGTGCGGTTCTCCGTCACCAGGATGCGGTTGTCCCCGCCCAGCACATCGCGGATCTCGAACACCGGGGCCGGCGTGTCGCCCAGGAAGGCTGCCATATGGATCAGCGCTTCAGCGGCGGACTCAACTGGTCGTCGCAACACGTCCTGTTTGCGCTGCTTGCAGAAACTGGTCCAGCGTTTCGGCGGGTGTTTTCCAGCCAAGGGTCTTGCGTGGCCTGGTGTTGAGGGCTGTGGCCACCGC
>JAABUX010010157.1_pt1 | contig 10559 bp, 8 predicted proteins | sample 5561851 | NCBI WGS metagenome assembly JAABUX01 (sample SAMN10711883, study PRJNA513361) | rock metagenome | isolation source: Antarctica rocks | place: Antarctica: Victoria Land, Richard Nunatak red sandstone | collected 2016-01-03 | reverse complement strand
ACGAGCGCACCGTCGACGCCACATGGCGGCGCATCGGATCGCTCCTCGACGCCTTCCCACCGCACGAATGCGCCAACTACCTCAGAAACTCAGGCTATGCGCCAGCTTAGCTGGATCAGACTCTAGCGCGAACGCGCCGAAAGCGGTTGGCTCGGCCACCTGGATTTCTGCAGCCTTGAAACGGATCGGGGAAAACGCACCTGGCTGGCTCCCGATCGCGAGATTGTCGATTTCAAAAGCGTTATTCCTGTTCTCGTAGAATAGCATACTGCGCACAGGCGCACTGAAATCGAAGTTAACGAACTGGCTCACATCGTTACCGATACCGGTGATATTGAAAGCCGAAAGCAAGGTTGCCCCGGTCAGCACGGTCGAGCCAAGCGATCGGCCGGACGCGTAGAAGGTGATAAGCTGATTGCTCGCGTCCCTGAACGAGACCGCATTGTAGCTGTCCGGACTTCCCCAATCGAAGCCGACATAGTTGGTCGACGCACCGAACGTGGCCCCGGACAACTTCGCGTAGCCTATCGTCTGCGGCTTGCTTTGGCCGATGGAAAGGAAGCAGCTCGTGTCGCCCAGCGGCGATTGACGCACGCCGTTCGCTGATCCTGCCTCGATGCGGACATCTCCTACTCGACTCGTTCCAGGTGCCGCGAGAAGATTTGTGTCACAAACGCCACCGTTGTCGAAACCGAAGTTGGTGACCCCGGTCCGGCTGGTAGCTACGCCTTGGTTTGTGACCGCCGTTCCCCCAAGCGTAATCGAAGCAGTCGTCCCCGCCATCACGGATAACGGCACTGTAACAATAATCGCTGATACCACGACCGAACGCAACATAACTACCCCTATTCATACACCAAGCGTCGATGAGATTATCTCGGCCCAGTAACGGATATCCGTTCCTACGATTGTGAACAAGCGTGAAAATGGTCAAGGTCGCGACCACGATCGCCCATGGGTACGTCCAGCTTTCGCGCACCGCGCCGTCGCCGACGCCTTCACCCGTAAAGCGCCTCCAGTTGCGCGCCGTAAACGCGCGTCAGCACATGCCGCCGCACCTTCAGGCTCGGCGTCATCTGCTCGTTCTCCACGGTGAACGGCGCGTCGGCGATCACCACGCGGCGTACCTTCTCGATCGTCGACAGCTCGCGGTTGACCCGATCGACCGCCGCCATCACCGCGCGCTGGAACGCTGGGTCTCGGCGGTCCGCCACCCCGTGCGCCTGCGACCACGCCGTCGCCCACTCGGGATCGGGCACCACCAGCGCCACCAGATGCGGCCGCCGATCGCCATAGACCATCGCCTGGAAGATCTCGGGCTGCAGCGTCAGCATCCCCTGCAATCGCTGCGGGGCGATATTGTCACCCTTATCCAGCACGATGATGTCCTTCTTGCGGTCGGTGATGACGATGTGCGCGTCGGCGTCGATGTGGCCCACATCGCCGGTATGCAGCCAACCGTCCTTCAAGGCGGCGGCGGTATCGGCGGGGTTGTTCCAGTAGCCGTGCATGACCAGCTCGCCGCGGCACAGGATCTCTCCATCCTCGGCGATGCGCACCTGCGTGTCGCGGAACGGCGGGCCGACCGTATCCATCTTCACGGTCGCGCGCGGCCGGTTGCAGCTCATGATCGGGCCGCTCTCGGTCTGGCCATAGCCTTGCAACAGCGTCAGCCCGAGCGCGGCGAAGAACCGCCCCACCTCGGGATTGAGCGGCGCACCGCCCGAGACGAACGCCTTGAGTTTGCCGCCAAAGCGCGCGCGCGCCGTCTTGCGCAGCGTCCGGTCGATCAGCAGCGTCAACGCGCGGTCCCGCAACCCCGGACGCCGCCCCCGTGCCCGCGCGGCCTCGATCCGTTCGGCGTGCGCGAGCAGGGCAGGGGCCAACCCTCCCTTCTTATCGACCGCGCGGATCATGCGCGCGCGCAGCACCTCGAACAGGCGCGGCACGACGACCATGATCGTCGGGCTCGCCTCCTCGATATTCGCCGCGAGCTTGTCGACCGATTCCGCGAACCAGATCTGCGCCCCGTGCGCGAGCGGAAGGTACAGCCCGGCGCTATGTTCGTAGCTATGGCTCAAAGGCAGGAACGACAGGAAGCGGTCGGGTGAAACGGGGAAATCCTGAACGATGATGTCGTGCGCTCCCTGCGCGTTGTGCAGGATCATGCCATGGTGGAAGCGAACCCCTCGCGGCGCGCCGCCCGTGCCGCTCGTGTAGATGATGCAGCACAACTCGTGCCGCTGCTGCGTCGCGGCGCGGTGCACGGCGGCGACATCGGCCGGGTGCGCGGTGATCAGCGCGTCCCAGTGGTAGTAGCCGATGCCGTCCGACGATTGTGCGGCTCGGATCGGTTCGATGCTGATCACGTCGCGGCAATGCGTCGATTGGAGCGCGGCGGGCACCAGCGCCTGCGCCAGCTTCGCGGTCGAGACGATCGCCGCGCGCGCCCCCGAGTCCGCGAGGATATGCAGGTGATCGCGCACCGTGTTCGTCGTGTAGGTCGGCACGCTGACCGCGCCCGCCGCCATTATCGCCAGGTCCGCAATCGCCCATTCGGGCCGGTTCTCGGACACGATCGCCACGCGGTCGCCCGGCTGCACCCCGATCGCGCGCAGCCCGGCGGCGAGGCTCGCCACCGCCTCGGCGGTCTCGCGCCAAGAGCGGCTCACCCATCGCCCGTCCGCCTTGTGGAACAGCAACGGCGCGTCACCCAGGCGCGCCGCCTGATCGAAGAACATCTCGACGAGGTTGGGCCAGCGCGGCAGGTCCGACATACGAGTAGGCCCGCTCACCGCACAGCCACCGCCTGGCCCTCGGTCCGGTTGTCCGCCGCCGCGCGCCAATGGTCGCCCACCCGCACCAACGCGCCCGTCTTCGTCGGCAGATCGGCGCTCACCACCTGATGCCCCATGGCTTTCAATGTCGCCATCATAGCATCGAGCCGCGTACCCTTCTCCAGCGCCACGCGCGGCCCGTTCGCATAGAGTACCGGCAGCGCGATCGCGTCCTCGGGCGACAGCTCCCAGTCCACCATCCCGATGATCGTCTTCGCCACCTGCGCGATGATCGTCGCCCCTCCCGCCGCGCCGACTGCGGCGAACAGGCGACCATCAGGCGTATAGACCAGCGTCGGCGCCATCGAACTCCGCGGCCGCTTACCCGGTGCCATGGCGTTGGGCGCGGGCCGTTTCCCACGCGTCGGCACGAAGTCGAAATCGGTCATCTCGTTATTCAGGAAGAACCCGCCCGCGACCTGACCCGAGCCGAAGATCGACTCGATCGTCGATGTCCAGCTGACCACGTTGCCCGCCTCGTCCGCAGCGACGATGTGGCTCGTGCCCGGCACCTCGCTGTCCGATCCCGCCGGCGGGGTCGGCGCGCCCGGCGGCGTTCCGGGCTGCACCGGCCCCAGCGCGCGGTCCACCCGGATCAGCGCGGACCGCTGCGCGATATACCCCGGATCGATCAGTCCATCGGTCGGCACGGCCACGAAACCCGGATCGCCCAGCCACACCTCGCGGTCGGCGTAGGCGAGCCGCTGGCTGTCGGCGATCAGATGCCACGCAATCGGATTGTCCCGGCCCAGCTTGGCCAGGTCGAACCGCTGGAGTTGCCCCAGGATCTGGATCAGCGCCACCCCGCCCGAGGACGGCGGTCCCATCGAGCACACGCGCCAGCCGCGATACGCTCCGCATACCGGCGTCCGCTCGACCACGCGGTAGCCCGCTAGATCGCTGGCCGTCATCGGCGACGGCGCACGCGGCGCGGTCGAAACCGCGCGCGCCACCTGCTCGGCGATCGGCCCCCGGTAGAACGCGTCCGCCCCGCCGCGCGCGACCGTCTCAAGCGTCGTCGCCAGCGCGGGGTTGGTCACGCGCGTGCCCACGGGAAGCGGCGTCCCGTCCGCGCGCAGAAAGATGCGCGCGTTCGCGGACGCCGCAACCATCTCGGTATCCGCCGCGAGGATACGCTCGAACCGCGGGCTGAGCACCCACCCACCGCGCGCCAGCCTGATCGCGGGCTCGAACAACGTCGCCCACGGCAACTTACCGAAGTGCTCGTGCACCCGCGCCGCGAGCGCCACCGTCCCCGGCACGCCCACCGACCCGCCCCCCCACACCGCCTCGCTATGGTTAAGCGGCTTGCTGTCCGGCCCGAGAAAGCGTGTCGGCAGCGCCGCCGCTGGCCCGGTCTCGCGTCCGTCGATGGTCACCATGCTGCCCGTGCGCGCATCGTGGCCGACGAAGAAGCCTCCCCCACCCAGCCCGCTCGATTGCGGCTCGACCACCGTCAGCGCGATCGCGGTCGCCACCGCCGCGTCCGCCGCGCTTCCGCCACGCCGCAGCATCTCCGCCCCCGCCTCCGCCGCGCGCGGGTCGGCGGCACTGACCACGCCAGCCCCCTCCGCCGCCGTACTCGCAGGCGATCGCATCGTGGTGGGGCGCTCGAACAACCGCGACAGTCGCGGCTCGACCTTCGCATTCTGCGCGAGCGTCGGTTGGGTAAGCAGGAGAAGCGCGAGCAGGGCAAGTCGAAGCATGGCGGCGTTAGGGAGTGCGCGACCGCCGAGGTCAAGCGTCAGCCATCCGCGCCGACCGCCCGCGCGACATGAGTGAACCCGTCGCGCTCCAACAGCTCCGACAGATCGCGCTTGATCCGCCCGACCAGTCCCGGCCCGCCGTAAATCAGCCCGGTGTAAAGCTGCACTACGTCCGCCCCCGCGCGGATCTTGGCATAGGCGGTCGCGCCGCTGTCCACGCCGCCCACACCGATCAGCGCGATCCGCCCGCGCGTGATCCGCCGCAGCCGCCGCAGCACCTCGGTCGAGCGCGCGAACAGCGGCGGCCCGGACAGCCCGCCCTCATGCCCCGCCCCGATCCCGCCCGGGCGCAGGGTCGTCGTGTTGGTCGCGATCAGCCCATCGACGCCGCGCGCGAGACAGAGTTCGGCGACCGCGTCCACCTCGGCATCGCCAAGATCGGGCGCGATCTTGACGAACAGCGGCGGTCCTCCCGAGGGCCGCGCCGCCAGCGCCGCCTTGATTAGCGGCCCCAGCGCGTCGACCGCCTGCAACGCCCGCAGCCCCGGCGTATTTGGCGAGCTGACGTTGATCGTCAGATAGTCCGCCACCCCCGCCATCGCCGCGACCCCGGCCGCGTAGTCCGCCACCCGATCGACCGCGTCCTTGTTCGCCCCGATGTTGACTCCCACCACGCCCGCGCTCCGCCGCCCCGCCAGCCGCGCCAACGCCGCCGCCTGTCCACCGTTGTTGAAGCCGAGCCGGTTGACCACCGCCCGCTCGTCCGCCAGCCGCGCCATGCGTGGACGCGGGTTGCCGGGCTGGGGCAGGGGGGTCAGCGTCCCCATCTCGACGAAGCCGAAGCCCAGGCGCAGCAACGGACCGAACACCTCGGCGTTCTTGTCGAACCCCGCCGCGAGTCCTATCGGATTGGGCAACGCCAGCCCTGCCAGCTCGGTACGCAAACTCGGCGGATCGACCGCGCCCACCGGCGCTAACCCGGCGCGCAACGCGGCAAGCGTAAGCCCGTGCGCGCGCTCGGGATCGGCGGCGAACAGCAGCCGCCGCAGCATAGGCCACGTGTCCAGCGTCATGCCTCGATCAGTCGGCTCCCGATCCGCTCCGCCAGATATTCGAGCGTCGCCACGCGCCGGTACAGCCCGGGGTCGCGCCGCACACCCTCGATGTCGAAAAATCGTCGCATCGCGGGGAAATGGAGATCGATCACGCGTCCAAGGAAGATCGGCGACATCAGGCCGCCATGCTCGTCGCCCGCGCGCCCCAGCCAGCGCCCGACCGCGTAACTGCGTTGCCGGAGCGACGGCGGTCGAACAACCGTCAGCCATTCGTCGCGCCGATGTGCACCGCTCGGTGGTCCGCTGAAGTCATGACCATAGGCGGACATGTGCCTCGCCAGCCTGGGGTCGATATGGTTGAGCAGCATCGCCTCGAATGCTCCCGCGCGCTTGAGCGCCATCGGAATGCGCAGCGCCTCGTCCACCACCGGCCAGTGCAGGAACGGCATCAGGTACGCGCCGTGCCGCCCGACCAGGCTGATCTCGCGTCCGAAGAACGCACGGCAGCGTTCGCGCGGGTACAGTTGCTCGACCTCGGTGCGCGTCAGCCGATCGTCGGGCGCATGGCCGAGCGCGGCGGCGAGCTTGGTCTCGATCGCGGCGACGAAGCCATTCGCGTCGAACCGCTCGGTCGTATCCCCGACGACGAACCGCGCGAAGAACGCCAGCGCCACATCGCGCGCGCGCAGCGCTCGATCGGGCAGATAGAAGAAGTTGCGGAACACCTCGCCGCAACCGCCCGAAACCGCGCATTGCCCATCGAGGTTGCGCGCATGTCGCGCGTGCGCGTTGCCGCCATTGTCGAATAGTCCGCCGTCGGTGACGAGCGCGTCGGTCTCATCGAAATTGCCCGCGACGATCTCGGCGAACTGGTCGGGAACGATCGCGGCGAACGCGGGCTTGTTGAACACTTCGACCGCGAACCCCTCCGCCGCGCCCACCGCGCGCGCGACCGAGGCATCCTCGTCTTCGGGCGTGCCGTAAACATACACATGCGGCCGCACTCCATGCGCGCGCAGCACGGCGAGCGCGAGGCGCGAATCGATCCCGCCCGATAGCGGCACCTGCATCCGATCGCCGAACGCGTCGACGAACGGCCGCACCACCCTGGTCAACGCGGCCGCGTTGCGTCGCAGTCGCTCGTCGGTCGGCATAGGCTCGGGAGCGTTGGTCAGCGGCTTGGCGACCGTGCACGGGACGACCTGATCCGCGCCGAGTTCGAGCTGCACGAACGGTCCCAGCCGACGCACCTCGCGGAACACCGTATCGTCACCGACCGGAAAGACGTTGAACGCGAATTCGTATACGCCCTGCTCGTGCCAGTGAACCGCGGGTTGCGCCTCCACGCTCGCCAATAGCGAGGTCGAGATCGTGTCGAACGCTTCGTCATGGAACAGCTGGAACGTGCCCAGATAGTCGCTCAGCACGAACGCCCGCCCGCCCTTGCGCACCAGCAGCGCGAACTGGCCCGAGAGCCTCGACCAATCGGTGAATGGGAAGCGGAACTCGGCCAGCAGCCGCTCCAGCGCCGCCCCGCCGATCGCGCCGTCATAGACGAGCGTCCCCGCCACCGCCGCGAAATCCTCGCCCACCTGCGCGAACGTCTCGGGCCCGCCGTGGATGTAGCCGACGTGGAAGCCTCGGTGGCCGGGTGTGACGATCGGCGTGAACCGCGTGAACCCATGCGCCTCGAAGCGCGCGCGCGCCGAAGCGATGCGCGCCTCCGCTTCCGGACCGTCGCGAGTGAGGTGGAAGCCCGCCATCAATCGCCCTGGCGCGCGCGGGTGCCCCGCCTGTTGGATCGACCCATGATTCCGTTCCGCCCCCCGCCCGCGTTTCTAAGCCAACGGCCGCAAAGCTCAAAATCTTTCGCTCGGCGGGTCCGGCTCCGCAACCCTTGCTCGGCGAAGTGGTCGCATGGCACGGCCATCGTCATGCGCCCGCGCCTGCTCCACTGCCACTCGACCTTCAATCTCGGCGGCAAGGAAGCGCGCGATGTCGATCTTATGAATGCGTGGGGCGACACGGTCGAGCATGTGATCGTTTCCGCGATCCCCGGAGCCTTCGGCGCGCGCGACCTCATCGACAGCGTGGTTCCAGTCAGCTTCCCCGAACATGGCCCGCCGCTGGCGGGGCCGCCCTCGCCAGCAAGGTTGCGCGCGATCGCGCGGTGGGTGCGTAGCGGTGGTTTCGATCTGGTGCTCACCTTCAACTTCGGCGCGCTCGACGTCGTCCTCGCGCGGCGGCTGTTCGGCGGTCCGCCGCTCGTGCATCACGAGGATGGCTTCAACGAGGACGAACTCGTCCGCCAAAAACCGGCGCGCCGTTGGTTTCGGAAAATCACGCTTCCCGCCGCGCAGACGCTGGTCGTTCCCAGTCGCAATCTCGAGCGCATCGCGGCTACGACCTGGGGCAGGGCGGCCACCTACATCCCCAACGGCATCGACATGGCCCGCTTCAAGGCCAAACCCGCACCCGACGCCATCCCCGGCTTTGTACGCCGCGAAGGCGAGGTGATCGTCGGCACGCTCGCGGGCCTCAGACCCGTCAAAAACCTGCCACGGCTCGTACGCGTCTTCGCCGATGCGTCGGCGCGCGTCCCGAACATCCCCACCCGCCTCGTCATCGTCGGACGCGGCCCGGACGAGGCGCGCATCCGGGGCGAGGCCGAACGGCTCGGCATCGCCGACCGGCTGATCATGCCCGGTTTCCTCGCCCACCCGCACCGCTACGTCGGCCTGTTCGACATCTTCGCGCTCAGTTCTGACAGCGAGCAGTTCCCCATCAGCCTCGTCGAAGCGATGGCGGCGGGCCTTCCCGCGCTCTCGACACGCGTCGGAGACGTGGCCGAGATCGTCGCCCCGTCGAATACTGCGTTTCTCGCCGCTCCGGCGGACGAAGCCGCACTCGCCGCCGCGCTCGCCCGGCTGCTCGCCGATCCCGGACTGCGCGACCGCATCGGCGCGGATAACCGCGCGAAGGTCGCCGCCCAGTACACCCGCGCCGCGATGGTCGCGCGCTATGCCGAGGTGTACGGCGCGGCGATGGGACGCCGCCTTTACGCCTAGTCGCGCGCGAAAATCTCGTCCGCCGGGATGTCGAGCGCGGGATCGGCAAGCCGCAGCGCCGCGCCGGGCAAAAAACTCATGTTGCGCCACTCGCGCTCGCCAAGGCGCTCCCAGGTCTCGAACGTTCGCGGGACGGGATCGACATACACAATCGATCGGACCGACATCATTGCCTTATACTCGCCAAGTTTACGCGACAGATCGGACGAACGCGTCGATGGCGAGAGCACCTCGAATACGGCGCGCGGAAAGCGCAGCGCCCGGTACTCGTCGTCCCCGAAGTCGAGGTCGCGCGGGTCGCAGTAGACACCGATGTCCGGCAGCCGCGCCGTGTCTTCGCGCGTCTGTAGTACGGCGTCGCTGCCGATCGTCATGCAGCCACCCCCGCGAAGCCGCGTAGCGATCGCAATAAAGAGATTACCCGAAATCTTGGCGTGCCATGTCGTCCCGCCGACATCGCGACCGTGCGCCCGTCGATGATCAGCGGCTCACCCGCAAGCGTAAGCACGCCATCTTCAAGCTCGTAGCGCATGCGGTCTTCGGGCTCCCACCGCAGGAACTCGTCAACCGTCATCTGCCCGGGCTGCGCAAAGCTTGCCATGGAGCACCATATAGCGCACCCGCCCGCGTGTCCCAACCCGCGCAGCCCGGAGCCGCCGCGATGAGCCAAGCCCTCGACCGCGTCCTCGTCCTCGAAATGGTGCGCGTCACCGAATACGCCGCCATCGCCGCCAGCCGCCTGATCGGGCGCGGCGACGAGAAGGCCGCCGACGCCGCCGCCGTCGAGGCGATGCGCGACGCGCTGAACGCGCTCGATTTCGATGGCACTGTCGTCATCGGCGAAGGCGAGCGCGACGAGGCACCCATGCTCTACATCGGCGAACGCGTCGGCAAACGCTCGCCCGGCGCGCCGAAGATCGATATCGCGCTCGATCCCCTGGAGGGCACCACGCTCACCGCCAAGGCGCTTCCCAACGCGCTCGCGGTGCTCGCTATCGCCGAGGAGGGCGGGCTGCTGAACGCGCCCGATACCTATATGGACAAGATCGCGGTCGGCCCCGGCCTGCCCGAGGGCGTCGTGGATTTGCGCCGCAGCGTCACCGAGAACGTCCGCGCGCTCGCCAACGCCAAGCATGTCCGCCCCGATCAGCTGACCGCGCTCGTCCTCGACCGCGAACGCCACGCGGGTATCATCGCTGAACTGCGCGCGCTCGGCTGCGGCGTGCATCTCATTCCCGATGGCGACGTCGCGGGCGCGATCGCCACCACCAATCCCGACACGGGGATCGACCTCTACATCGGCCAGGGCGGCGCGCCCGAGGGCGTCCTCGCCGCCGCCGCGCTACGCTGCACGGGTGGCCAGTTCCAGGGCCGCCTCGTCTTCCGCAACGACGACGAGCGCGCGCGCGCCGCCCGCGTCGGCATCACCGATTTCGATCGCATCTACGGCCTGACCGATCTCGCCAGGGGCGACGTCATCTTCGCCGCCACCGGCGTCACCGACGGCGCGGTACTGGGCGGCGTCAAGCGTCGCGCGGACGGACGTATCGTGACCGAGTCGGTCGTCATGCGCGCCTCGACGGGCACGGTTCGCTGGATCAGGGGCGACCGCCAAGGTGAACCGCTCGCGGCGCGGCACTAGAGTTCATCGCGATGTGGCTGTCATCCTGAACGCGTTTCAGGAGCCGCCGTTTCTCCGTCCCACCCCATTGATTGAGGCGGCCCGACCGAGCGCGACGCGCTTCGCCGGGCAATCGCGCGTTTACCCAGCCCACAGCCCACAGCCCACAGCCCACAGCCCACAGCCACAGCCTACCCGACTTGACGCCAAGCGTTTTATGTGTAACCTACTTGGTTATTGGCGCGAGGAGGTGCGTTTGCGACACACTCATA
>JAABUX010010154.1_pt1 | contig 10559 bp, 12 predicted proteins | sample 5561851 | NCBI WGS metagenome assembly JAABUX01 (sample SAMN10711883, study PRJNA513361) | rock metagenome | isolation source: Antarctica rocks | place: Antarctica: Victoria Land, Richard Nunatak red sandstone | collected 2016-01-03 | reverse complement strand
GCATGCGCTGGGCGCTTCGATGACCTGACCGGCACAGTGCTGGCCGGGCACCACCAGTCGCTGCGGGTGTGGGTGCTGTGCCTTTACTTCATGGGCCTGAACCTTTCCAACCGGCAGATCGCGGGTGAGTTGGGTCTGGACGGTTCGGACGTGCAAACCATGACGGAGCAGCTGCGCTGCGGCTTGGTCGCCAAAGCGCCGGAGGTGACGCTCAAAGGTCAGGTCGAGATTGACGAGGTCTACGTGGTGGCCGGGCACAAGGGCCAGCCGGCGGCTGTTGCCAAAAGGGGCGGCCTGGACGGTGCCGCAAGCTGGCAGGCGCGCCGGGCCGCGGCACGCTGGAGAAGGACAAGCCACCGATCCTCGGCCTGATCCAGCGTGGCGGACAGGTCATCCTGCACATGCTGGCCAACGTGCAGCAGACAACGATCAAGCCGTTCATCACCGCCGCCGTCACCCCGGGCACCCTCGTCCACACCGACGAGTATGCCATCTACACGCGCCTGCCGGCTTGGGGCTACCAGCACAAGACGGTCTGCCATGGGCGCGGCGAGTATGCCCGTGACGAGGACGGCGATGGCTTCTGCGAGGTTCATGTCAACACGATCGAAGGCTTCTGGTCGTTGCTGCGCTCCTGGCTACGCCCGCACCGGGGCCTCTCGCAGGACAAGCTGCCGCTCTATCTCGGCTTTTTCCAGTTCGTGCACAACGCTCGCCGACGCGGCAAAGCCTTGCTGGGCGCCCTCATCGCCGGCCTGGTTGCGTGATGGACCCGTCACCACCCCGGAACCCAATAAGAGCCATTTTTCATTGCAGCGACGTGGGCGTGCCAAATGGCCTATGTAAGGCCACTTTGCAAGCAGAACTGCAATAAATCCAGCCGCTCTGCTTGTTAGATGCTTGACTTATGCTGGCCTGGACTATGACCCAGCAGCGGCCTTGGCATCATGCTTTGCAACCCGCGCCGCCTCCTCGGCCGCCGCTTCGGCCTGACGGCTGGCGACCTCCTGCGCGTGGTGGCGGTAGCCGTCCACCGCCTGCATCGCGTGCCGGTTGGCCACGCCCTCCGCCTCGGCGGCCGACGTGGCCAGGCTTTCAGCCTTCTCGTAGTTGGGGACCATGAGGAACTGTGTGGTGCCCGCAACGCGGTAACGCCGAGCGCGGTATGCTGGCCCGGTGCCCCGACCCGCGAAGCAGCGCAAAGCAGCCGCCGACCCTGGCGCCAAACCGCCCAGCCCGGACGCGCCCGGGGTCGTGCAGATCAAGGTATGGCTGCTCGGGATCAGCCTGATGGTGTGGCGGCGCGTGCTGGTGCTAGATACCTGCACCTTGCGCGAGCTGCACGGCGTGATCCAGGTCGCGATGGGCTAGGAGGGCATTCACCTCTACCAGTTCTGCCTCCGCTCCCGCCGCTACGGCTCCTGGGAGGTGTCAGCGTCCTCTCCCGATGTCACCCTGGCGGCGCTAAAGCTGCGCAAGGGCGCCCGGTTTGCCTACGAGTATGACCTGAACATTCCCTGGCGCCACGAGGTCAGGATCGAGGAGAACCGCTTGGATGCGGCGCTGGGCAAGGCGCACCCGACCTGCACGGCTGGCGACGGCGTCCGACGCGGAGCTGAACGGCAACGGCATGCTCGCTCCAAGGCAGGTTGGCCACAGCACGCTCGTACCAGCTGTGGGTCCGCCTGACCTGCCGGCTGCAAAGTGGGCACGGTGCCGGACGGGAGCGGGAAGTCAAGGCCAGGGTGATCGTCGGCGGGGCAGGCTCAGTGCCCCAGGTTTCGAGCCGGACCGCTGCGGGGTCCGGCAACAAGCAGGAGATCAAGGAGATCGCGATACAAGCCTTCGGCGACACCCGCCCGCTGGTGGCGGTCATCCCAAGTTAGGCAGCGGAGGGTGATCGTGCTCATGTAAGAACCGTTCACAATTGTGTAGAGCAAGGCAACGACAGGAGCGCATCGTGCGTTGGCCGGGCAACAAGCCCAATGGATGCAACTCGCCTCAACTTCGAGGTCTCGTTGGCCCTATGATTAGGAGACGCAGTTGGATATCCATGATCTGAAGGGGCTATACAGATACGGCATTCAGGAACTGCACGATGCTGCCACTCGAAGAGCAATAATGCTGCCAAGCATAACCAGCTCTATTGAGTCTAGTCACTTCCGATGTCTGGTTGAGCAGCATGCAGCCCAAGCAACAGGGCACAGGCTGAAGCTTGAAGCGTTGTTGGCACGACACGGAGTGCTCAATCGTAAAGTCGCCGACCAAGTCGCGATCGCGCTTCTAAACAAGGTTGAGACTCTTGCAGCGCAGGTGGGCGATGATGACTTACGCGATGCCGTGCTGCTGTCGGTTCTTCGCTGCGTCATGCACCATGGCATCGTCGCATGCACCTTGGTTTCCGGTCATGCCAGGACGCTCTCCCTCGAAATCGACCGTCGCACCCTGATTGCCGTGCTGGACGAGGACCGGGCGGCTGAGCGCGACCTAGTGGCCCTTGAAGAGGAGGTCAATCAGCTCGCGCTGACGGTGAGCGTGCCGGCCTACCTCTAACATCAGGTGCTGGGTCCCTCTCTGGTGCACCCGGTTTTTCAAGGAACGCCAATGCCCGTCAGCCGCATCGCCATGCTCAGCACCCACATGCCGCGCCAGTGCGGAATCGCGACGTTCGCCGAGGACCTCGCCCAGGCGGTCGCACAGGCCAGGCCGGATGCGGACGTCGTGGTTGCCGCCATGAACGACGGCAAAGACTACGACTACCCGGACGCCGTGCGGTTGAGCATCGAGCAGGATGACCTTGCCGCCTACGAAGCTGCTGCCGACGAACTCAACATGCTCGACATCGACGTGCTCAGCGTGCAGCACGAGTTCGGCATCTACGGCGGGCCGGCCGGCAGCTACCTGCTGGCCCTGCTGAGGCGCGTGCAGGCTCCGGTCGTGACCACGCTCCACACCGTGCTGGAGACGTTCACGCCCGAGCAGGGTGCGGTGATCGAGGAGCTTGTGGCCCTGTCGTCCGCGGTCGTGGTGATGAGCCACCGTGCCGTGTGCTTCCTGATGGCACAGGGCGTGCCGCGCGAGAAGATCAGCTTCATCCCGCACGGCATTCCGGACATCGACGCCGACCGCGACACCGAGAAGGCACGCCTCGGCCTGCTGGGGCGGTCGGTGGTCCTCACCTTTGGCCTGCTGTCCCCGAACAAGGGCATCGAGACCGCCATCCGTGCTCTGCCCGATGTGGTGCGCGATGTTCCGGACCTGACCTACCTTGTGCTCGGCGCCACCCATCCGAACGTCCGCGCGCTGCACGGGGAGGCCTACCGCGACGGGATGCTGCAACTGGCGGCCGACCTCGGCGTGGCTGACCATGTCCGGTTCGACAACAGGTTCGCCGACGCCGCCGACGTCCGCCGGACCATCGCTGCCGCGGACATCTACCTGACGCCCTACCTGAGCCGGGAGCAGATCACCTCCGGGACGCTCGCCTATGCGCTCGGCAGCGGCAGGGCGGTGGTCAGCACGCCGTTCTGGTATGCGGAGGAGCTTCTCGCCGAGGGCCGCGGCGTCCTGGTGCCGTTCCGCGACCCGGGCAGCCTGGGCAGGGTGCTGAGCGGTCTGCTTCGCCAACCTGATCAGCGCGCCGCCATGGAGGGGCGTGCCCGTGCCTATGGCGAGGACATGCGCTGGCCGAATGTGGCCCGCTCCTACCTGAGCCTTTTCGAGGCGACGCAGCGCGCCCGTGCCGCCCCGTTCGCCCCCTGCCGCCTGCCCGCATTGACCCTCGACCACCTCGTCGTCATGACGGACGGCACGGGCGTGCTGCAGCATGCGACGGTTGCCGTGCCCAACCCGTTCGAGGGCTACACGACGGACGACAACGCGCGTGCGCTGCAGCTTGCCGTGCTCGCCGGCGACACCCCCGACGCGCACGCCATCACGCGCCGCACCCTCTCGTTCCTGCACTACGGGTTCGATCCGGCAACCCGCCGCTTCCACAACTTCATGTCGTACGACCGCCGCTGGCTCGACGAGACGGGCGGCGAGAACGCGCAAGCCCGCGCCGTGCGGGCCTTGGTCGCGGCGGCGTGCGGGCTGGAAGGCGCGCTTGCCGACACGGCACGCGAGCTGCTCGGCCGATCCTGGGATGCGCTGGACGGCCTCGTCAGCCCTCGTGCCCAGGCTATCGCGCTGGTCGCACTGGCGGAGTACTCCGACCATGAGGTGCATGAGCCCGCCCGGGTGGCGCTGGCGCACAGCTATGCGGACAACCTGCTCCGCATCCACCATGCGGTGGCGACGCCGGCTTGGCCCTGGTTCGAGGAATACCTAAGCTACAGCAACGCGAAGCTGCCGCACGGCCTGATCGCATATGGCCGGGCTTTCGACCGGTCCGGGGCAGTGGCGACCGGCCTGGCGGCGCTGCGCTGGCTGGAAGAGCAGCAGACCGCCCGGGATGGCTCCTTCCTTCCCATAGGGTCGGAGCGCATGTACTGGAAGGGCGGGGCCAGGCCGTTATGGGATGGCCAGCCCGTCGAGGCTTACGCGACAGTTGCCGCCAGCCTGGAGGCGCAGCGGGCAGACGGGGACGCGGCATGGCTCGCCTCGGCACGGCGTGCCCTAGAGTGGCTGCTGGGCCGCAATGCCCTCCGGACGCCGCTCTATGATGCCAGTACCGGCGGATGCCATGACGGGCTGCACCGGGACCGGGTCAACGCCAACGAGGGGGCGGAGAGCACGCTGGCGCTGTGGCTGAGCGTTGCGGAGTATGCCCGGGCGGTGCAGCTTGCAAGCCTGCGCGCCGTGAGTGCCGTCTGACGCATGCACCCGCTTGCCCGGCATCCCGCCCACGGCCGGCCGCTGCGCATAGGGATGCTCGCCCCTATCGCCTGGCGGGTGCCGCCGCGCCACTATGGCCCCTGGGAACGGGTCGTCTCCCTGCTGACCGAGGGACTGGTCCGCAGCGGCGTGGATGTGACCCTGTTCGCGACGGCCGACTCGCAAACCACGGCCTGCCTCAGTTCCGTGGTGCACTCTCCCTACGAAGAGACGCCTGGCATGGATGCCAAGGTGTGGGAGGGGTTGCACATCGCGCACGCCTTTGGACGCGCCGGCGAGTTCGACCTGATCCACAACCACTACGACTTCCTGCCGCTCACCTATGCGAGCCTCGTGGGCACTCCCACGATCACGACCATCCACGGCTTTTCTAGCGAGCGCATCCTGCCGGCCTACCGCGCCTTCGATGGCAGCGCGGACTACGTGAGCATCTCGGAGGCCGACCGCCATCCCGACCTCACCTACCTCGCGACGATCCACCACGGGATCGACCTGGCGGAGTTCACCTTCCGCCCGCATGGCGAGGGCTTAGTGTTCCTGGGCCGCATCCACCCCGACAAGGGCACCGCTGACGCGATCCGCGTCGCGCGGACAGCAGGCTGGCCCCTGGTGATTGCAGGCATCGTGCAGGACCGCGGCTACTTCGAGCGCGAGGTCGAGCCGTTCCTCGGAGCCGATGTGCGCTACGTCGGCTCCGTCGGCCCGGGGGAGCGCGACGCCTTGCTGGGCGGCGCCGCAGCCTTGCTGCACCTGATTCATTTCAATGAACCCTTCGGCCTTTCGGTGATCGAGGCCATGGCGTGTGGCACGCCCGTCATCGCCTATGCGCGCGGCAGCATGCCAGAGCTGGTCGCGGACGGCGTGAGCGGCTTCCTGGTGCCGGACGAGAGTGGCGCCGTCCAGGCTGTCCACCGTCTGGCCACCCTCGACCGGGGTGCCGTACGCACTCATGCCGAGGGCTTTTCCGTGGACGCCATGGTGGACGGCTACCTGGCAGCCTACCACCAGGTCCTGGCAAGGGCAGGGGCAGCAGCCCCTGGGCACGAGGGCAGGCCTTGCAACGCTTCTGCTTTGGTGCCGTGCTGACTGCAGCAGGCGACGTGCTCCTCATGTTTATCGAGCAGCACTTCGCGCAACAGACAGCGCCGTTGCACCGCTGCCCGAGACAGCCTGCGACCAGCGCACACGACGACAAACCTCGCTGAACCGGTGAATCTAGCGCTGGCGTTTTTGCCGGCCAGAGTCTAGACGCGCCGCCTGCGGGAATTGCCGTGCCGCCCTGAACCGAAGGAGCTGCTACGGCAGCTTTACAATCATCGAACACATCGACCTGCGACGGCTGCCGATCCTGCTGCAGCCCAACCCAACCCGCGTGATCGTCCGACCGTACATGCCGGCGGGGGGGCCGGTCGACATCCACAAGTCCGATCCCAGCCGTATCGCACGCTTCACGGGCCGTGTGCTGGCGATGGACCCCGTCAGGGTCGAGGCCGAGCTGGCCGAGGTGATGCGGGAGTTCGGCGACCGCCACGCCGACCTTCGAGGGATCTTTGCCCATAGTTTCGCGCAGGCGTTCGACGTGATGCGGGATGCCCCTCCCGTGCTGGAGGAGGCGCGGCAGCTGCTGATCGGCGCCTACTTCAGCCACGAGTACAGCTTCGAGGCGGCGGCGCTATTCAACCCCTCCATCGTGCACCATCCGGACCAGGATGGGCTTGTCGCCGGCGAGGCTCGCTTCGTCCTCAGCCTCCGGGCCACCGGCGAGGGGCACATCAGCTCGATCTGCTTCCGCTCGGGGGTTGTGGAGGCGGATGGGAACGTGCGGCTGGACCTGCCGGGCCAGCGCGCGACGATGCCGGCGGTGGACAACCCCGAGCGGCCGGAGGGCGGGTTCGAGGCCGCGTTCTCGCCGGGAACCCCTCTGGCCGAGCGGGTCATCTTCCCGATCACGCCGAAGCAGCGCAACGGCCTGGAGGACGCCCGCTTCGTCCGGTTCACCGAAGACGATGGCGCAGTCGCCTACTTTGCGACGTACACCGCCTACAACGGCCGGGACATCGCGCCGGAGCTGCTCCGCACCGACGACTTCCTGCGCTTCCGCTTCCTGCCGATCCAGGGCGACGCCGTACGCAACAAGGGCATGGCGCTGTTCCCGAGGCGGATCGACGGCCGATATGCCATGCTCGCCCGGCTGGATGGCGAGAACCTGCAGCTCTTGCGATCGGACGACATCCAGGTCTGGAACGGCGCTGCGAACATCCTTGGCCCGTCCGAGCCGTGGGAGTTCCTGCAGATCGGCAACTGCGGCAGCCCGATTGAGCTGCACGAGGGCTGGCTCGTGCTGACCCACGGGGTTGGCTCGATGCGCCGCTACTGCCTGGGTGCGGCGCTGCTCGACCTGCACGACCCGTCCCGGGTGCTGGCGCGGTTGCACACGCCTCTGCTCAGTGCGAACCGGCAGGAGCGGGAGGGCTACGTGCCGAACGTGGTGTATTCGTGCGGCGCCATGGTGCACGCGGGGAACTTGATCCTACCCTACGCCATGTCCGACACCGCGACATCCTTCGCCGTGGTGCCGCTTCGCAACCTGCTGGCCGCGATGTCGTGACCTGTCTGACCAAGGTTGGACAGCAGCCACTGTCGTCCCCGCGGCATGCCTGCTACCCGGGCAGTAGCCTGGATAGGCAAGGGCTGGGCCCCGGCCCCGGGTGCAGGACCGCGACCAGTGCCTGAGGAGCGCCGGTGAGCATGGCGGCGCGGCCATGCGCCGGCACCAGGGCGGCCACCCCGGGCTGGAGATCCCGTCCATTCAGCAGGACGCCTGGCGCGAGCGGCACTAGGATGTGGTAGCGGCCGCCGTTCGGCTGTAGGACCAAGCCTTCGCCGACCTCGCAGCGTTCCGCTACGAACCGCGGGGTGCGTGCCAGAATGCGGCCACCCACAGAAGTCGCAGTGGCGGTCTCGTCCTTTGCCTGTGCCGCACTGAGGTCGGCGACAGCCAGGGCCGCCTCCACCTGTAGCGGCCGCGGCCTGCCGAAGTCGTACAGGCGATAGGTCACGTCCACCGGGTCCTGCACTTCCAGCAGCACCAGGCCAACGCCGATGGTGTGCACTGTACCCGCTGCCACAGCCACGGTGTCGCCCGGCTGCACGGGGCATCTGCGCATCAGCCCAATGACGGACCCGTCCTCTGCAGCCGTGCGGAGCTGGGTCGGCGTGACCTGCGCCAGGAAGCCGACCCATACGGCGGCGTCCGCGTCCGCCTTCAGGATGTGCCACGCTTCGTTCTTGCCCGACGCGGCAATCCCGGTGGACCGTGCTGCCGCGTCCGTGGGGTGAACCTGCACCGAGAGCGCCGCCGCGGTGAACAGCACCTTTGCCAAGATTGGCGGCTGCCCGGCGGCATTGCCCAGCAGCCATGTGGCGTCACGGCCGGTCAGGTCGCCGAGGGTGCCGCCGCCCTCGACCTCGCAACCAGCATCCGTAAGCCACGCCTCGCCGATCGCCGCATCATCGGGCCGGGTGACGCCAGCATACCAGGGGCCAAGGTCCTTGCGTCCCCAAACCCGTTCGATCAGTCGGGGAAGTATCCGCACGGGTTCAGTGTTCATTGCTCAAACCTTCTCCAAGGGCGGCCGGAGATCCGACGCGGTGGATTGCCGCCATCAGCAGATTGTCCCGGCGCAGGCTTCCCATGGTCACCGCTGCCGAACGCCAGTTGATCCACCGCGAGCTGGGCATGCAGTTCAAGCAATCGCCCAGCGTGCCCGCAGGCCTGTTCTTGCACACATGGCGCACCGGTCCGCAAGCCGACAAGCCGAAGCTGTCAGGGCAATTTGGTAAACGGCCATGTCGTTTATTGGATAACGTGGGCGAGGTAGTCGGCATCCCATCCTGTTCGTTTGCATCGGTTCTTGAGGCTCATGATCGGCTTGGCTTGGTGCAGCAGATTAAACGCCATGTGCTTGACGGCGGCCATGCTGACGACGCCTACGATCAGGTCCGTGCTTACGCCGGCTCGCCGAGCGCCACCCCGAGGCGGCCGTCATCGGCTGCCGCGCGCGACCGCGGTGCCGAGCGACACGGCCAAGGCCGCACCCACGCAGCGCCAGCGTGGTGCACGGATCGGCTGGTTGGTGCTGAGAGGATGGGCAGAGTAGAAGGTCGCCTCCTCTCCTGACCTCTGGATGTCCCCCTTTGCCGTTCAAGCTGAACTAGGACCGCCGCTGTCACATCCCGCGGGCGCGGCGTCGGGTGACGAACTGGCCAGTCTACGACGCCAGCCTGCGCCAGCGTGGCAGCCTGACGGTCTGGTTCACCGACGAGGCGGTCGCGGCTTGGGCGGCCGACCCGCGCACGACGCGCGGTGGGCAGCCTTGGTATTCACCGCTCGCCATCCTGACGGCACTCACGTTGCGCGCGGTGTTCCGTCTTGCCTACCGGCAGGCCGAGGGCCTGATCGGCTCCATCATCGGCCTGCTCGGCCTCAGCTTGCGCGTGCCGGACCACACCACGTTGAGCCGGCGTGCAGCGACGCTGGACGTGCCGCGGCCGCGGACCGCCGGTGCTGGTGCTGACAGCGAGCCCATGCACCTCTTGGTGGACAGCACGGGCCTGAAGCTGTGCGGCAAAGGCGAGTGGCTGCTCGAGAAGCACGGGACGGCGACACGCGACGACACGTTCATTGTACCCCTCCTTCTCAAACGGTTGTAAACATTGGGAGTTCGTTTTGCTGCCCGCTGCGACACGGGCGGGTTCGCCGCTTGACGGCGGCCCCAACCTGGTCGGCCTGCAGGTCGGACACCCTGATTTGGTAGGGTGCGCCAGGCACGACCTGTTCGGCGGCCAGCAGCTTGTCGCGGATCAGGCGGCGGATGACGTGGTGGGTGACGCCCAGCGTGGCAGCCGCCTCGCTCATCGTCAGCCACTCGCCACCCTTTTCTGCCGAACGATAGGCGTGGATGTCGTGGACGCGTCGCAGCGACCCCACGCGCTTGGCCGTCCACGACTTGCCCTGGCCGGTCTGCAAGCCCATGCGACCTTGTTGCACGGACCTGCCCAGTGGCGTCCGGGACCGGCGCGGCGTAGGAGGCTCTGCCCTGATCTCCGGATGCCCCTCTTGCCGTTCAAGCTGAACCAGCACCGCCGCCACCGTATTCCCAGGCAGAAGCACAAGGTCACGAACTGGCGCGCGTATGACGCCAGCTTGCGCCAGCGCGGCAGCCTGACGGTCTGGTTCACGGACGAGGCTATCGAGGGCTGGCGGGCCGAGCCGCGCACGACCCCGGGCGGCCAGCCCTGGTATTCCAGTATTATGTAGCTGCTGCCACCGACGAGATTGGGCTTGTACCCGGCAGCTGATGCTGCCATGGATGATGCTGGTGTCTCCTCTCGTGATCGGTCCCCATGGCGCAGCATTTCCTGCTTTCGGCCGACGCGCGCTCGCTCAGCGCTGCCAAGATCATGCGCATGTCCGACAGCGGGGTCGAGGCCGTGTTCCTGCGCCTGCGCTGGCCCGAAACGGACGGCAAGCCTGTGTGCCCGGACTGCGGCTGCACGACCTGCTATGCGTGCTCGCGGCCTTCAGGCCAGCTGCGGCGTGGTTCGAATTCAGGTTACACGTGATGCTGGGTTGGCGGTCCCAGGGCGGATGATGGCACCCTCACGCTTTCAGCGGTGGTGCGAATATGGATCGAGGTGTTGGCGCAGCAGCGAGGCTGCCC
>JAABUX010010153.1_pt1 | contig 10560 bp, 13 predicted proteins | sample 5561851 | NCBI WGS metagenome assembly JAABUX01 (sample SAMN10711883, study PRJNA513361) | rock metagenome | isolation source: Antarctica rocks | place: Antarctica: Victoria Land, Richard Nunatak red sandstone | collected 2016-01-03 | reverse complement strand
CAAAAAGGTCATCAACTCCGCCGTCAACTCCATGCCCCCTCCTCCATCCGCTGCCCCGTCCGCTGGGTCTTCTTCCCGACACAGCATACTCCTCTTGGGACAGTTTTGTCTTGCCGCGTCCCTTAGATTCCCTGTCGGCACTACCGGAGGCCCTGATCCGAGCACGGATCGCGGCAAGGTTGACGCAGAAGCAATTGGCAGAGCGGCTGGGCCTCAAAGAGCAGCAGGTCCAGCGGTACGAGGCGACCAGGTACAGCGGCGTTACCCTGGAGCGGTTGCAAGCCGTGGTCGACGCGCTGGGGATACAGGTCCGCGAGCAGGTGATCCTGCCTGTCGCTGGCTGACGCCTCCCACGTATGGAGTTTGGCGCTATACTAAAGCAAGCGCGGCTGATGATGGCTGCGCTGTGATAGTACGAGTTAACGACGCGCTGGCGCATGGTTCGCGGAGGAACGCCCTCAGCTGTGAGTTGGGTGTTGTCGGGAGGTGGACGATATGACGGCGACCGAGACAACATCCCGCGATTTAACCTTCTATTTCGACCCGCTGTGTCCCTGGGCCTGGCGCACCTCGCAGTGGATCCGGCAGGTGCAGCAGGCGCGCCCGCTGAACGTGGAGTGGAAGTTCTTCAGTCTGGCCGAGGCCAACGGCCGCGATCCCATCACCAACGCGCCGCTGCGCGTGGAGGCGCTGGTGCGCCGCCAGGGCGGCAACGAGGCGGTTAATCGCCTGTATCTGGCTTTGGGCAAGGCCATCCACGAGCAGCACGCGGGCATGCGCGACGAGGACTCCATCAGGCGGGTGGTGACGGGCGCGCTCCAGGAGGCGGGATTCGACGCGGGTCTGCTCCAGCAGGCGCTGGACGACCCCACGACACTGGAGCAGGTGTTGGCCGAGCATGGCGAGGCGCGGGACACCTATGCCGCTTTTGGCGTGCCTTGGTTGGTGCTGGAGGGCCAGCAGATCGGCTTCTACGGGCCGGTGGTCGACGACGTACCGCAGGGCCAGGCGGCCGACGAGCTGTGGTCGCACATGGAGTGGATCCTCAAGCAGCCCTACCTCTACGAGATCAAGCGCGAGCGCTAGCAACCCTCACCCCCAGCCCCTCTCCCGCGCACGGGAGAGGGGAGCATTCCTCACCCCCACCCCACGCGGTAGGGCTGTTGGCCCCGCGGGGCGACGGCCCTACCGGCTTTCCCAACCGCGGGACAGGGGAGAAAGTATGCCTTGCGCAGCACGGAGGTAGCAGGAGTGTCGTCCGACGATCAGAGTTCCTTACCCCGTTGGCTCAACTGGGCGCGTGACCTGCAGGCCATCGCCCAGAACGGTCTGACCTACGCTCAAGACCCCTTCGATGTCGAGCGGTATACGGAGGTGCGACGCATCGCGGCCGAGATGCTGGCGGCGCGGGGCGGCCTCGATGCGACGCGGGTGCGCGACCTGCTCGGCCAGGAGGCCGGCCATAGCACGCCGAAGGTGGATGTCCGCGCCGCGGTTTTTCGGGACGATACGATCCTGTTGGTGCGCGAACGGAGCGACGGGCTGTGGACGCTACCCGGCGGGTGGGCCGACCCGGGAGAGCCGCCAAGTGTCGCCGTGACCCGCGAGGTCGTCGAGGAGTCCGGCTACCAGACCAGGGCGGCGCGCCTGCTGGCCGTCTACGACCGCGACCTGCACGGGCACCCGCCCCTGGCCTATCCGGTCTACAAGCTGTTCTTCGCGTGCGACCTGATCGGCGGCGCGCCAGCCCACAGCAACGAGACCGACGGGGTCGACTTCTTCCGCATGGATGCCCTCCCCGACCTATCGCTGGGCCGGGTGACCCCGGCCCAGATCGCCCGCCTCTTCGTCCTGCAGCGCGATCCCGGACTCCCGACCGAGTTCGATTAAACCACAAGGAGGCACTCTTGAAGATCAAACGGATGGGACGCACCGGCCTGCGCGTGAGCGAAGTCTGCCTGGGCACGATGACCTTCGGCAACCAGGCCGACGAGGCGACATCGTTCGCCATTATGGACGTCGCCGACCAGGGAGGCGTCGATTTCTTCGACACGGCCGACGTCTACCCGTTGGGCGGGGATCTAGGGGCCGTCGGCCGGAGCGAGGAGATCGTGGGCAACTGGCTGCGTGAGCGCCGGGCGCGCGACCGCATTGTGCTGGCCACCAAGTGCCGCGGGGCCATGGGATCTCTCCCGAACGACGAAGGGCTCGGCCGCAAGCATATCATCGCCGCCTGCGAGGCCAGCCTGCGCCGGCTGCGGACCGACTACATCGACCTCTACCAGCTGCACTCGCCGGACGCCGAGACCCCTATCGAGGAGACCTTGCGCGCCCTCGACGATCTGGTGCGCGATGGCAAGGTGCGCTATATCGGGTGTTCCAACTACCCCGCCTGGCAACTCGCCGACGCGCTCTGGACGAGCCGGCTGCACGGACTGGCCCGCTTCGAGTGCGATCAGCCGCGCTACAACATCCTGTATCGCATGATCGAGGACGAGATCGCGCCGCTGTGCCAGGCGCACGGCGTGGGCATCATCGCCTACAACCCGCTCGCCGGAGGCATGCTGACCGGCCGCTATCGGTCCATGAAGCCCGACCCAGAGGGAGCGCAGGAGGGCACGCGCTTCGCCCTGCAGCGCGCCGGGGCCCTCTATCGCCAGCGCTACTGGAACGAAGCCGTGTTCGAGGCGGTCGATGCGCTGGCCACTTTTCTTGAGCCACGCGGCCGTAGTCTGACCCACGTGGCGCTGGCCTGGGTGTTGGAGCAGCCGGGCATTACGAGCGCCATCCTGGGCGCCAGCCGCCCGGAGCAACTGACCGACAGCCTGGGCGGTGTGGGCCTCACGCTCGACGACGAGGAGCGCCAGGCCTGTGACGACGCCTGGTTCAGCCTGCCACGCCCGCGCGACCGCGCCCTGGCGCTACGCTAGCGCAGCCAGGCGATGTGCTGCGGCAGGGCGGTGTCCGGCCCGGCCAGTTCGGGATGCCACTTCTTTTCCCATTCGACCGAGACCCAGCCCGTGTAGCCCAGTTGCGCCAACGCCGTCAACTGCGCGCGCACCGGTACCTCGCCCTCGCCCAGCAGCGCCAGTTGCCAATTGGAGACGCCGGGTCCAACGGGGGCAACGCGCCGCGCGTCCTTGACATGCACGTGGGCGATGCGCGACCCGAGCAGTGCGATGACGTCCACGGGCGTCTCGCCCATGCGGTAGGGGTGCAAGCTGTCCCACAGCGCGGCGACGCAGGGCGCGTCCACGAGGTCGAGCACGCGGGCCACACGCCGGGCGGACGAGTAGGCGTCGTGCGTCTCCAGCATGACCGTGACCCCCGTATGTCGCGCCGCCAGGACAACCTTGCGCAACGACTCGGCGACGCGCCTATCGGCCTCATCGGCGTCAATACCCTGCTCCTCGCCCGTCGCGCCGCCGAAGACGCGCAGCAACGGGACCTGCACCCGCTCGGCAAGCCTGATCCAGGCCAGCAGGCTATTGACCTCCCGCTCGCGCTCGGCGGAGGCGCCGCTGAAACGGCAGGAGGTATCGAGGGCGCACACGTCGACCTGTTGCGACCGGCAGCGCGTCACCGCGTGCTCGATCTTATCGGCGTCGGTGGTCGGGTCGAGCACCTCGCCGTCGAGCAGGCGCAGCTCGATGCCATCGTAGCCAAAGTTCACCGCCGCGTCGATGATCTGGTCGAGCGACCAATCGGGGCAGGCCAGGGTGCTGAAGGCATAGTTCATCAATATACTCCGTTCTCCCGTGGCGTCGAGGCCGCATCGCGTCACGCCATCCATCGGCGTGTCAACCCTCTACGTCTGGATGTCGCACGGTGATAAAGTTCCTACGTCAACAGTAACACACGGCGGCGTCGACGCGGTACAGGGCGGCGTCGACGCGGTACAGGGCGTCGACCACAGCGGGCGTGAGCGCGCCCGATCTCGCGAGGAACGCAAAGTCCGCATTGTCTCGGAGGAACACGTCCAGGGTGGTCCAGAATGGTCCGGCGTTCTTGTCGCGCGTCCCAACGGATAGGGCGCTACGGTGGATGTACGGCGGCAATCAGGCAATCAGGAGCATGGTTTCGCCGGGCACGGGCGCGGAACCCTTGGTCAGGCGCGGACCCCACCAACTCGCCGCCGAAGAGCGCCACGCATTCGCGCATGCCGATCAGGCCCTGCCCAGCTTCCACCACGGACGTGGCGGAGGCCCTACCGAGCGCCACGCCATTGCCGTCGTCGCTGATCTCGAGTTCGAGCGCGTCAGGGGCATAGCGGACCAGCATGCGGGCCTGGGATCGGCCGGCGTGCTTGAGGCTATTCTATTGATTGATCAGCGCCTCCTGCGCGATGCGGCAGGCCGAGAGGTCGAGCATCTCGGGTAAGGGTCGCAACGCGCCCTCCACCTCCAGCGTCGCGAACAGTCTCGCCGTCCAACTCTGGTCCACCAGTTGCGCGACCTGCGCCAGGATCGGCGGGGGCGCCCGCTCCACGCTACCCTCCTCGTCGCCGCGCGGCGCTGTGAGCAGCGCGCGCATCTCCGCGAGCGCCTGCCGGCTGGTCTCCTGGATAAACGAGGGGGCCTCATGGGCGCGCTCTGGCCTGGCGATCAGCCTCGTGACCATAGCATCTACTCCGTGCTCCGTGCTACGCTGTAGGCGTTGGCGGCGCCACCATCAACGGCGTGCCGCAGACCATGATGATCGCGTCGATTGAGGAGGGAGTATGAGGGGTAGGGCACACCAACTGGCCATGGCGCTCGTCTGCACGGTACTCGCACTTGGCGTCGGCGCCGACGCGGCGAGGGGCGCAACAGCGCGGGCCGCGCCAGCCGGCGTGGACACGGCTGCCCCACGCTGGCGGGTCGTCGGGCAGCGGCAGGTGGCGCTGACGAACGCGCGCATCCTCTCGCTGTCGCCCGATGGACACTGGTTCGCCGCCTACCTCGGAGATGCGGGGCGGGTCTGCATCTACGCGGTCGCCTCGCTGGCGCGGGGGCACTGCGCCGGCCTGCCGGACGGCGCCATCGACCCGCTCAGCGTGGCCTGGTCGCCGGACAGTACCCGCCTCGCCCTGACGGAGAATCTCTTCACAAACGGCAGCGAGAGCGACATCTGGGTGTTCGACCGGGCGAGCGGGAGGCTGGCTGACCTGACCGACGACGGCGTGAGCGGGGACGTGATTTTCGGTCACCCGCGCCCCGCGGGCGGCAAGGCGCAGTACGACGTCGTGCCCGCCTGGTCGCCCGATGGCCGCGCCCTCGTCTTCGGGCGCACCCCGTCCGCGGCCGCGTGCGGCGAGCGGGAACCCTCCCCCTGCGCCGACACGTCCCTCTACGTGGTCTCGGCCCAGGGCGGCCCCGCGCGCCGGCTCCTCGACGCGGAGAAGGGTACGGCGCTCAACCTGTTCTACGACCTGCGCTGGACGCGCGCCGGGACGATTCTGTACACCCTCGACTCCAGCCGCGCCCACGACCCAGCGACCGGCGTGTGGAGCGTGGACGCCGACGGCCGCAACGCGCGACAGTTGGCCAAACCGGACGCCCGGCTTGGCCCGCCGCTGCTCGTCGGGGCCACGCCGCGCGGGGACGCGGCGCTCATCTTCTACTACGAGATGGGGGGGGTGGACGTGGCCGAGGGGACCGACCCCCCTGTCAACACCAGCCTCTACGCGCTGCTCGACACGAGAACCGGCCGCACCAGCCCTCTTCTGAAGCGGACGAGCAGGGCGGACTCCTTTTTTCTCGGACCCTTTAATGCGGTGTTTTCTCCCGATGGCTCCAGCGTGCTGTACGTGTATCTCTCCCTCACGTATCGCCCGCCGCTCGTCGTGCGCGACCTACGCAGCGGGTCCGAACGCCCCCTTGTGCAGCCGGAGCTACCGCAAAGCCTACGCGGCAGCACCGGTATCGGACAGGGATTGGATTGGGCAAGCGCCAACACCGTCTACGTCGCGGTCTCGCCCTCCTCTGGCCTGCTGCTCACGCTGACCTCGCGCTAAAACAAGGCCATGCCCAGGCACGTATGGTACGATCACGGTGGCGGCCGTTGCAACCGAGCGGGCAAGATAATGCCCACGGCGTCGATCCCGCGCACGATCGACCGGTTGACCGTAGCGTCGCCATGCTTGCCGGGCCGCGGCCCTCGGGCAGGCGTCACATCACCGGTCGCGCAATGCAACATATGGTTATCGGCGTCTGCCGCCTCATCCTGTCCATCCCTGGCAGCTATTCCCTCAAAGACAAGCGGCGCGTGGTCAAGAGTCTCGTCGAGCGCATCGGCAACCGCTTCAACGTGGCCGTGGCCGAGGTCGACGAGCACGAGGTCTGGAACGAGGCCGTGCTCGGCGTGGTCTGCGTGAGCACGGCCGGCGCGCACGCCGAGGCGATGGTGGCCAGCGTGGTCGGGTTCGTCGAGAGCGGCCGCGGCCATGGCGACGCGGAGCTAGTCGACTACAGCGTGGAGATCGTGCCCGGATTCTAACATCACGGCACAAGACGCGCCGCTAGCGCGATCTGTCCGTCGCTACGGTTGTAGCTTTCGTAGGTGGTCCGGCAAACGGTCCACGACATCTGGCAGCAGTTGGCGCGCACGGTATCCTGACGGGGATAGCTATGCTGGAACTGTGCTGGAACCGTCGTATTGATCGGCCCGACAGGGACGCCGGCGGCCTCGAGGGACGACACCCACTCCACCACGACGGCCACCCCCACTTTCATCGGCTCGCCCTCCGGCTCGCCCGTCACGCTCATGAGGCCGCTCAGCGCCTGGGCGATGAGATCGTACCCCGGACGATCGCGGTACGGGCCATTGGCGTTCTAGGTCAGGCGCGCGATGGTCTCCGGCGTGAGGTCGAGCAGGCTGGGCAGGACCACTCTGGCCTGCGCGAGGACATCGGCGGGCGGGGGATAGACGCCGTTGGGCACGGCGATGGTGGCCATGCCCGCGGCGACGGCGGAGCGGATGCCGTTGGTGGAGTCTTCGATGGCCGCGCAGTCAGCCGCCGCGACGCCCAGTTTCCCGGCGGCCAGCAGGTAGACATCGGGGGCAGGCTTGCCGTGTGAGACATCGTCGGAGGAGACGACCGCCTCGAAGGCATCGTCTAGCCCAATCAGACGCAACGCGGTCTCGATCAACGCGCGCGGCGATGACGAGGCCACGGCCAGGGGGTAGCGCCCACGTAACTCCGCCACCGCCCGGATCGCGCCCGGCAGCACGACCAGATGTTGCTGATAGGAGGCGATCATCGTGGCCAGGACCTCGCGGAAGATCTCGTCCTCACCGATGGACAAGTTCCAGGTGCGCCGGATATAGGCCGACCACTGCCGTGAGTTGTCGCCCATCACGTTGCGCTGGTCCTGCTCGGTCCAGGTCCCGCCGTGGCGCGCCACGACATCTCCACGCACGCGGCTCCACGTCTCCTCGGACTCGATCAGCACGCCGTCCATATCGAACACAATTGCCGCGACCATGGCGCCTCCAGCGCAGTTGTCAGTTGTCAGTTGTCAGTTGCCAGTTGCCAGTAGGCTTGCTGGAACTGCCGTGCCTTGCTGCTGGCGCGTGTCCGTCACTCCAGCCTACTTTGTCCACTGGCAACTGGCAACTGGCCACTGGCAACTGGCCACTGGCCACTGGCCACTCACGCTGCGCCGCCGGCGACGGCCGGGACGATGGAGAGTTCCGCACCGTCGAGAGGTGTGTCGAGGCCGTCGAGGAGGCGAACGTCCTCGCCGCCAACAAAGATATTGACGAAGCGGGCCAGGTTGCCGTCATCCGCGCGCAGGCGGCCGTGCAGGGCGGGATACTGCGCCTCCAGGTTGTCCAGGGCTTGACCCACGGTGCCGCCCTCCACGGTGACGCGGGATTGGCCGCCGATGAGGCCGCGCAGGGCACTGGGGACACGCACGCTCGTTGTCGTCGTCGCTGCCATGATGGACTCCTCCTTGAAGTGACTAGTGACTAGTGGTTAGTGACGAGTAAGGACAGTTTCTTCGAAGTCCTCGACGCTCGCGCTGATCTGGGTGGGCGCGGGCAAGACGCCGGCGACGGCGTCGGGCGTCTTGAGCCCGTTACCTGTGATGTAGGCCACCACGGTCTCGTCGGAGCGGAACAGGCCTTGCTCGGCCAGCTGCTTGAGCACGGCGACGGTGACGCCGCCGGCGGTCTCGGCAAAGACGCCCTCGGTACGCGCCAGCAGGCTAACGCCCTCCACGATCTCGGAGTCGCTCACCGCGCCAATGGCGCCGCCGCTCTCGCGGGCCAGGCGCACGGCGAAGGGCCCGTCGGCGGGGTTGCCGATGGCCAGTGAGCGGGCGATCGTATCGGGCCGCACCGGTTGCACGTCCTCGGTGTGGGCCGCGAAGGCGTTGGCCACCGGGGCGCAGCCCGCCGCCTGGGCGCCGGAGTAGCGCGTGCGTGGCCGGGCGATCAGGCCCACGTCGGCGAACTGCTCGATGCCGCGCGCGATCTTGACCATCAGCGCGCCCGAGGCGATCGGCGCCACGATGTGGTCGGGCGCTTGCCAGCCCAACTGTTCGCAGGCCTCGAAGCCCAGCGTCTTGGAGCCCTCGGCGTAGTACGGGCGCAAGTTGACGTTGACGAAGCCCCAGTTGTAGGTATCGGCCAGCTCAGCGCAGAGCCGGTTCACGGCGTCATAGTTGCCCTTGACCTGCACCACCGCAGTGGGACCGTAGACGGCGGCGTTGGTCAGCTTGGCTGGCTCCAATCCCTCGGGCACGAACACGTAGCAGCGCAGTCCGGCCACGGCGGCCGCCGCGGCCACGGCCGGGGCCAGGTTGCCGGTCGAGGCGCAGGCGATGGTGTCCATGCCCAGCTCGATGGCCCGGTTGATGGCCACCGCGACCACGCGATCCTTGAACGAGTAGGTGGGGTTGCCGCAGTCGTTTTTGATGTAGAGGCGCTCGAGGCCGAGCAGCGCGCCCAGGCGTTTGGCGTGCAGCAGCGGCGTCCAGCCGGCGCCCAGATCGACGGGGTGCTCCGTGGCGATGGGCAGTAGCGCCCGGTAGCGCCATAGCGTCGAGGGGCCGGCGGCGATCGTCTCGCGCGTCACATCGCGCGCCAGGGCCGCGTCGTCGTAGACCACGCCGAGCGGGCCGAAGCAGCGCTCGCAGACGTGGACGGGGTCGAGCGGGTAGCCCTCGCCGCACACGCGGCAGCGCAGGCCGGTGGCGTAGGCGCGTCGCGATAATGTTGTCGGTTGAACGTCGCGGGTGGTCGTCGTCGTGGCGCTTGCGGTGTCGGACAGCGTAACCATCTGTAACCCTCCTGGCATCGTCTAATCGCCGCCCTGAGAGAGCGGCGCGCATCGTGAACAATGGTGGAGCGGTTCGTTTGCGTCCCGGCGTCGAAGCGCGAGACAACAAAAAACCCCTCGTCGAGCGGTCGATGAGGGGTACGCGATGAGGGCGCTACCTGGGTACAAAAAACCTCTTGTACGGAACGTACAGGAGGTCGCATCATAAGTACCGGCGAGGTAGCCTATTCGCGACTCTCATCTTCCAGAATAGATCTGCCGGATTTGGCACCCTTGCAGCGCTAACTGCTGGTTGCCGAGGCTTCATCGGGCCGGTCCCTCCGCCTCTCTGGATAAGAGCGCCGTATTCAGTTGTACAAGGTGCGGGTGGTCGGTCGTCACAACCGCCACTGAGTAGACTATACACGGATAGAGGTGGAGTCGTCAAATCAAGAATTTATATCGTGTAGAGTAGCGAGCCTCCGACTGCCCGGCTAGACCGGCGGACCCGCGGCTAGGGTCCGGGGGGCGGGTCAAGCATGTGTCGCATGGCAAACCACCGGCCGACTGCGGTCGGTTGGAGCATGGGGCAAGCTGAGAGGTTACACGTCTTGACATACGTGCAAGCCCTGCTATGACCTGTCGTCGCGCTACCCGGCGCCGTCGGTCGTCGGCCCTTGATGGAACCGTAAACGACTCTCTCGATCTCCGGTATGGAACTCGAATAGATGCCCATCAGGGTCACGCACGTAGAGCGAGGAGCCTTCGTGGAGATCGCGTGTGCGCCCCGGCATGACCTCGACTCCCATGACTAGTAGTTCATCTTCATAATTAGGTAGGCACACCAGATGTTGTGGTCGCTAAGTCCAAAATCGGCTGTTCGACCACTACATATGGTACCCAAATTTATTATGAAGATGAACTAGTAGGCACTCGGTAAGGGCGTCGATATCAGCCTCGGCGACGGTGAAGGCAACATGGGTATACGAGCGACGCGTGTCGGCGCGTGGGATGTCCGGCTCCTCGTTGAGGACCAGCCAGAGCCCGGCGAGGTCGAAGTGCGCGACGCCGCGCGTCCTCAAGAGAAGTGTCGCCCCGAACACTTGCTGGTAGAACGCGATTGACCGCTCCAGGTCCGAGACCGAGAAGGTCATATGGTTGATACCACTGATCGGTCTATTGAAGGCTCCAACATCGTTGTTCATGTTATTCCCGGCTTCCTGGCATACCCCTTGCGACCGACGTAAGCAGAAGGCGTCATGCCTTCACATGTTAAATGATAGCTACAGTAGCGCGAGGATAGACGCATGAGC
>JAABUX010010151.1_pt1 | contig 10560 bp, 12 predicted proteins | sample 5561851 | NCBI WGS metagenome assembly JAABUX01 (sample SAMN10711883, study PRJNA513361) | rock metagenome | isolation source: Antarctica rocks | place: Antarctica: Victoria Land, Richard Nunatak red sandstone | collected 2016-01-03 | reverse complement strand
CTCGCGCGGATTGGTCAAACAGCGCCGCGCGTTGCGTCACGGGCAGCCCGTCCCAGTAGGGAGTCGCGATGACGCCGGGGGACACGGCGTTGACGCGCAGGGGCCGCAACTCGAGGGCCAGGGGCGCGACCATCGCCTCCAGCGCCCCGTTGACCGCCGCGAGCCCCGCTGTGTCGGGCAGCGCCGCCCGCGCGGCGATGGCGGTGACGAACGTGAGCGAGCCGTCGGGGCGCAGCGCGTGGAGCCCGAGGCGCGCCGCCGTCACATGCGACCAGAACTTGGCGTCGAAGGCGTGGCGCAACGCGGCTAGGTCCAGCGTGCGAAAAGCTCCCCCACCTTCGCCCCCGCTCTGCGCCAGGACGAGGTGGTCGAGCGGACCGACGCGCCCAAAAAACGACACGAGGTCGTCTGCGGAGGTTGCATCGACGACGGCCCCCTCCGCGGCCACACCAACCCGCGCCACGGCGTCGTCCACCCGCTCACGCCGACGACCGGCGACGACGACCGATGCGCCCGCGGCGACCGCCAGGCGCGCCGTGGCCAATCCAATCCCCGATGTCCCCCCGATGATCGCCACCCGTTGGTCAGACAGGTCCATAGTCCCCCCCGAGACTGGGCCGCCGGCAACCGCTTGATCGATCGCCCCGGCCTGCGTATCATGACAACAACGCGCATTTTATGTTTTCGTTACGTTACGTTTCATTATAAACGCAAGCGGCAACCCATGTCTAGGTCGCCGCATCCCAGGCCCTACCTGGCTGGTGCGAGGAGTCGCTATGTCTACCCGTGATGAATACTCTGCTGCTGTCCTGGCACCCCCCCGCGCGCGTCGTACGCGGGGGCGGCCCCGCAGTCAACATGCGCGCCAGGCGATCCTGGACGCGGCTTTGGACCTACTCGAGCGCGATGGCTACCGCGCGGTGACGATCGAGGCCATCGCCGCACAGGCGAGGGTTGGGAAGCCGACAATCTATCGGTGGTGGCCCTCGAAGGCCGCTGTCGTGCTAGATGCCTTTGTCACGCGTGCGCGGATGCAGGTCCCCGTGCCGCAGCGGGGGTCCCTGCGCGAAGAGCTCGGGGAGTTTCTTGAAACGGCGTTCCAGACCCTGGGCTCCGGCGCGGCGCCGATCGTACGCGGATTGATGGCCGAGGCCCAGACCGATCCCGTCTTCCGCCAAGCGTTCTGGGATATTTTTATCAGCGCCCGGCGCGGCGCGCTGGCGGAAGTGCTGGAGCGTGGTGTCCAGCGTCGCGAACTTCCAGAGAACACGGATGTCGATTTCCTGATCGACGCGATCTACGGCCCCATGTGGTATCGACTCCTCGTCCAGCATGCTCCCGTCGATGCGACGCTCGCGCACCAATTGGTGGACCTGGTGACTGTCCGCGCGCCGGTCTGCCCGTAACTGGGATAAAGGGTGCGCATGTATCGCTACGCTCTCTTGGCCCTCTGGTTATTGTCAAATGGCTGTCCTACGCAGGAATCGTTGCCTAACCCCTGGTCGGGGGACGGCGAGGTTTGGGCTCTACCACGTGGACAGCGAGGCCTTGAGCCCTTCGTCGCTCCACTTGGCGTAGACGCGGGCCGTCTCGATCTGGCTGTGGCCGAGGTGCTGGGCCGCCCACTCCAGGCTGCCGCCCTCGCGCACGATGCGCGTGCCGCAGTAGTGGCGCAGGCTATGCACGCCGCGCGGGGTCACGCCGGCGCGGATGGCCAGCCGGTGCATGTGCCGCCACAGGGCGACCCGCGAACTGAAGCGGCCGAAGACCCGGCCCTGCCGTGGCTCCGGCGCCACCGCCTCCAGCGCGGCGACCAGGGTCGGGCTCATCGCCACGCTGCGCCGCTTGCGCCCCTTGCCGCTGCGCACCACGAGCTCGCCACGGGCGACGCTGATGTCGGCCCACTCCAGGGCGTGCGCCTCGCTCACGCGCAGGCCGGCGTGCGCCCCCAGCAGCAGCAGCGCGCGGTCCAGGCCCTCGGCGATCTCGATCATGGCCCGCACCTCGGCCTCGGTGTACGGCTTGCGCTTCTCCCAGGCGGGCGTGGTGTCCTTCGTCCCCTTGACGTCCTTGAAGGGGTCGGCCGCTGTAGCGCCGGACCAACGCAGCGCGGCGTACAGACAGCGCGCGCCAGCAAGGCGCACGGAGATAGTGCTAGGGGCCAGGCGACGCTCCTCCAGCCCGGCGGCCCAGAGGGCGCCGGCGTCACGCCGGGGCCGCAGCAGGTTCTCTTGGGGCCAGGCCTCCACCAGGTCGCGCACGGCGCGGTGATAGTTGCGCAGGGTCAACGCGCTGACGCGGGACCGTGCGCGGCCGCGCACGGTCAGGTAGGCCGCCGCGAGCGACCAGAGGGCGTCGCCGTTGTGCGTGTGCGCGGCCTCGGTCGCGCGGCGCTTGAGCTCGTCGGGCGGCAACTCGGCCCAGGCCCGCGCGCCGTCCAGGCCGGTCCCCGTGAAGGGGACTACTGCTGTCTCGGCCACCGTCTCTTTCCTCTCCCATCACGTTCCACCCCATCGCGGTTGTAGTGTAACACAAGACAACTTGTGCTACAGCGCGACCTTGTCGTCGCGCTGGTCGACATAATATAGGGGGCAGCAATTCCTTTGGTACCACCGCACTAAACCGTGGAGGACCGTCGATGGTGACAGGAACGGGTCGCATGCGGCATGCTGAAGCTAGCCGCGTCTCGCTCACAGGGGTCGATTGACGAAACGGACAGTAAAGTACGCTACGCTCATGACGCCGGTTGTAACGGCCTTCTAACCGTCACGATAGGGGTACTCGCGCGAAAAACAGCCCCTAGCAGCCTGTTGGAGAGACCTAGTTTTGCCGAGAGATAGTGCGTCAGGGGGGCATTTCTTGGCCTCACAGCGGTTCCCAGACAGGCTTTTGCCCTTTCACAGTGCAAAAAGCAGGGCTGATGCGCTTCTCTCCGACAGACTGCTAGGGGCATGCATGCATAGTTGCCCAGGTCGTACCATCCGTTAGCGTGGCGCGGCGCTCGGGGCTTCCTGACCTGGCGAAGTGCATCTACTCTTGCGGGTGCAGCACGATCTTCCCGCGCGTGTGGCGCTCGGCGAGCCGGCGATAGGCCTCTTGCACCCGGTCGAGCGGGTACGCGGCGGCGATGGGGATCTCCAGCACGCCGGAGGCGGCGAGGTCGGCCAGCTCCTGCCAGGCCGGCGCGCCGCCGGCCTGGCTCGTGCCCATCGCCTTCACGCCTTTCTCCTGTGCGGCCTGGAAGTCGATCACGGTGTTGATGCGCTCCTTGGGCACGCCCAGGGCCAGCGCGAGGTCGACGTAGCCGGAGCCGACCGTGTCGATGAACGCGTCGATCCGCTTGCCGCCGGCCGCCGCGCGGATGCCCCCCTCCTGACCGTCGCCGTAGACCACGGGGATGATGCCGTGGTCCTGCAGCCAGCCCCCGTTGTCCGGGCGGGCCAGACCGATCACCGTCGCGCCGGCGCGCTTGGCCAGTTGCGCGGCGACGAGGCCGACGCCGCCGGACGCGCCCGACACCACGACGACCTCCCCCGCCTTGGGCTCCACGGCCTTCACGCTGGCCAGGCCGGCCATCGGGGTCACGTAGAGGGAGCTGGCCACGTCCCACGACAGCCCCTCCGGCTTGGGGATGAGTTGCGCGGCCGGGACGGCGACGAACTGGGCGTGGGCCGACCAATCCTGTGACCAGCCGAGCACCGCATCGCCGACCGCGACGCCCTGCGCGCCCTCGCCCACGGCGACCACCTCGCCGGCCAGGTCGCGGATTGGCACGAACGCGCCGCTTAGTGCCGCCAGCGCGCCGGGGTTGATGCAGGTCGACCGGACTCGCACCACCACGTGGCCGGGCGCGGCCTCCGGGTCGGGCACGTCGGCGACGTAGAGTTGATCGATGCCGCCGTAGCGGTCGTAGCGTACCGCGCGCATGTCCTTGTCCTTCCGGGCCTGGTCACCAGACGTGCCCAATCCGCCGCCCGCCTGTTTGCGGAGCTGCCTTCACTAAAGTTATTATAACGTAATACATTCCGCCTGATTTGACATGAAAGAGCCTAATGCACCTTTTCGAGGGGTTATGCAAATACCCCCGTGACGGAAATTTCGGCGGTTTGGGCGTACACCCCCTATAAGAAGGGGGCGGCGGGGGGGCGTTCTCCCCACCCGCCGCCCACGGGTCAGGTGGGCAGGCCGAGGAGAGCGGCGATCCGCTCCAGCACCTCGGTTATCGTGTCGTCGGGCACAGAGCCCAGGTACTCGGCCCCGCGCACTCTCCAGTCCATGCTTTTGACCTGATCAGCCAGGATGACGCCGCGCATGGTCGGCTGCTCTGGCACAGGCACCTCGAACGGGTAGCCCTTCACGCTGCTGGTGATGGGGCACACCACAGCCAGGCCGGTGCGCTGGTTATAGGAGACGGGGGAGAGCACCAGGGCCGGACGATGCCCGCCCTGCTCATGGCCTGCCTGCGGGTTGAACAGCATCCACACCACATGGCCGCGATCAGGCGCATAGCTCATCAGTCGATCATCTCATTGCCCATCTCCGGGCCGGTACTAATCTCCCCGTGCAGGTTCTCCTCGGTGATCCCCGCCAGCAGCCCCTCCAGGGTCACGGCGGGGCGTGAGAGCGGCGTCAGGACGATCTGGCCGCGCACCAGAGCCATCTCCACCGGCCCCTCGGCGCGCAGCCCGGCGCTCTGCGCGAACGCCTTGGGGATGCGCAGGGCCAGGCTGTTGCCCCACATCTGAACTTTGGTCTCCACGTGCTCCTCCTCAACGCTTCCGTATCTACAATGAGTATACAACATGGGGCCACGGGGCGCAAGGGGTGGGCGGTCAGGGTGTGCGCCTGGGGGCTAGAGAGGTCCTGCATGGCGTCGAAATGATGTAGTTTAGGACGTACGTCTGAGAGCGAGAGCCGTAGGCGCGCAGAAGCCTTGGGATTAGGCAGCAAGAGGCAGCGAGCGTCTGTCGCGCCAATAGCTGTCCCAGCCCTCATTCAATAGCAGCGTGTGCAGGGCCGCGCGCCCATCACTACTGGCCACACTCCACTGCATCCCGCGCCGCTTTTGCCGTCGCACCACGATCCGATCATTCGCCTTCTCGGCCAGGCCATTGCCGCAGAACTGACGCTGCCAGCCCACGAGCAAAGCACGAAGAGGCACACTCGACTAATACGGAGCCGACGAGGGGCGGCCTGGATAGCCAAGCCGCCCGAGACTTCGATTCGTTGTGCATTTGACCCAGCGATTGTCCTCAGAGAGCAACGACACGATCATGGGACCGATGTCTTCGGGAAGGCCTGCTCTTCCGAGGGCTGTCATCTCCTTGCCAAAGCCTTAAAGCTGTCGTTGACGACGAACAACTCCGGCTACAGCATCGCACATTCCCGAGATCTCACGTCCTTTTCTCGCCACCCGCTGCCACTGACTGCTGGCTGTCAGTCTTGCGCGGTCGGTCGGATGACGATGCTGCCCACATCAACGTCGGCCGGCTGATCCAGTGCGAAGAGGATGCCGCGCGCGATCGCGTCGGGCGGGATCGCCAAACCCTTTAGCCGATCTCCGAGCGCCGCCTTTACACCCTCGTCCGTCACCGAGTCGCCAAAGTTGGTGGCTATCACGCCCGGCGATACCTCGGTCACGCGAAGGTTCGGCCCTGCTTCCTGTCTCAGCGCCTCCGTCGCCGTGCGCACCGCATTCTTGGTGGCGGCGTAGACACCCATCGTCGGCAGAATTTTGAGGCCAGCGGTCGATATGACGTTGATCACGTGACCACTTCCCTGTCGGGCGAAAACCGGCAGGGCGGCGGCGATGCCATAGAGGGTACCGCGTAGGTTTACGTCGATCATCGCGTCCCAGTCGTCGACACGCAGAGCGTCAAATCGCGAGATGGGACCGATTCCGGCGTTGTTGACGATGGCGTCGAGCTGCCCAAAATGTTCGACTGCAAGCGCCACCAGGGCTTCGAGATCGGCGCGCCGCGTGACGTCGGTGACGCGATAGGCCGCCCGTCCGCCGGCATCACGCAACTCCTGCGTCAGCGCGGCGAGCGCGTCCTCGCGCCGCGCCCCGAGCGCCACCGCATAACCGTGCTTCGCGAGTAACCGCGCGGTCGCCCGCCCGATCCCGCTGCTCGCGCCCGTGATCGCAACTACCCTCGTTTCAGCCATCTAACTACTCCTTCTACTCCTTCGCGAACGAAGTTAGGCACTGACGAAAACTTGCCAAATAACGTTACTATCCAGCGTACATCTTGTGTGTCATTCGCCTCGTCACCACTACATCTAGTGGTCCGGCAACGCTCTTGGTCGCTCCATGAGCGTCTTTGCACGCGACATCAGTTGTTTCCAGTCCTACGAAGCACAAGATGTAGTGGTCAGACATAGGGCAAACACAAGATGTACGCTGGATAGTTACCAAATAACACTGATAGCCCGTGCCATCGAGCGGATCTCCGGCGTTCTCGATGGCGCCCCGTTGTGCGTGTCGACGCTCGCATAAGCGCACAAGACGCTGACGTGCGACGGGCCATTATGAGTGCTGCGCAGGTGTCGTACGGAGCGGCCGTACCATCGTCCGCACTCTACTATACCCTGATTGCTAGTGAGCCGCCGTCGCGCAAACCCTGTTTACTGAAGGTGTAAGAGCTTCCAGGAGAGGCGGCAGTCCCCGTTCGGCCCGTAGGGCTGCCCGTTCGTCGCGGACACTCCGTCGGCGTGGTCGTGGTGGCGGCTCGGCCAAGCGGCGGCGATAGCGTGTGCTGGCATCCTCGTCGGGCGGCGTGAGCGGCGCCGGCACGCCAGGGGGGCGCACTAGATCGTCGAGATCCGCCGCGATGCGCTCCACCACGCGTCGGATGCGCCATCGCTCGAAGACGACGTACGCGGGGTCTGGATCAGTGTCCGGGCGCAGATTGACCACCACCGTCTCCCCGCGCTCGGCTTGCTCCAGCCACCCGAGACACTGGCGCAAGGCCGTGACCTCCTCCGTCAGTATGGCTGCCAGGGACGCACCCGGGGGATCGGTCGTGCCCGACTCTGCCCCTAGCCAGTCGCGCTCGCGCAGCCGGCTCAGCCACACCGGGATGTCCGTGGCTGCGGTGTCCGTGAGGAGTTGATGGACACGGGCCGCGCTCAGACGGGTGGCCAGCGCGATCTGGCGGATCGAGAGCCCTTGCTGATGGGCGGATACGATGGCCCAGACGCGCTCCTGCTGGGCCGCTGTCAAGCGCACGCTGGCCTGGTGCAGGCGCTCCGTGAGGTGGCGTGTGCGTTGCACCGCCCCGCCGCCCCGCCGCCCACTACCTGGCCGTGGCCGCGACGGGAGGTGCAGGCGCTCCGTGAGGTGGCGTGTGCGTTGCACCTGCTGGCGCAGTGTCTCTGCAGTCGCGTCCCTCGCTTTGGTTGTAGAACTTGGCCCCCGTCACATTGACGACGCCGGCCTCCGTGTGCCACTTGTGGGCGTCGTGGCGGTCCTGAGAGGCCCCCAGCGCGTGCAGCACGTCGGGGAGGGGAATTGTATCCCACACCCGCTCCGCCAAGGCCCTGTAATCGCGCGTGAGGCGGTCCTGCTGCCGGTCCAGCGTCTGCACGCGCTGTTGCAGCGCGATCACGTTCGCCTCGGCCCGCGCCGCCTGCTCCTCGTAGTGCCGCGCCTTGGCCAGCGCCGCGTCCACCGCTGGCGCGATCCGCTCCCGCTGCTCCTCCGCCCACCCCTCCAGGTCCCACATGAAGCGCCCCGGCCGCTCGATCTCCACCGCACGCAGCACCGCCCCGCGCGCTGGTGTCGGCTCGCTAATCTTGGCGTAGTACTCCTTGACCGTCTGGTGCTCGGCGACGCTCCCGCGTACCCCGCGCTCGAGCCCCAGCCGCCCCACGGCCTCGTGATAGCTGTCCTGCAGCGCGCTCAGGCGGCCGCGGTCCCCCCCGATGAAGCCCCGCGCGTTCAGCCGCCCGTGGTCGTCGATCGGCACCACCAGCGCTTGGATGTGCGGGGTGAGCTCGTCGCGGTGCAGCACGGCCGCCACCACGTTGCGCTCCCCGTAGGTCTCGCGCAGCCACGCCATATTCACTTTGCGCCATACCAACACGCCGCCACCTGCCGCTCATCTCCTGCAGCGAAGAACTTCGGCGAGGCCGTCATGACGTGCTCGATGGCCAGCACCGCGTTCGTGCGGCGCGTCGGCGCGTCGGCGCGTCGGCGCGCGATGTCGGCGCTCCAGTCGCCCGTCCCAGCCAGCCGCTCGTTCTGGACGCGGCGCGCCTCGTCGGCGTTGCGCGTCTCCCGCTCCCGCTCCACGTGCAGGCCGAGCCCGGCGACGTGCCCCATCGTCTTGACTTTGGCGATGCGCAGCACCGCGTACCTGGCCATCGCTGTCCTCTCTCTGACGGCCGCTGCCTGTGCGGAAACGCGCGTTTCCGCAGTGATCGCGTCTCCCGTTCCTGGCAATCGACACGCACCGGCGGGACGGCGAACGGAACATTTTGCGGGAGGCCCTGGGGGGCCTCCCGCAAAATGTGGAGTGAGTCCACATTTGCTAGCAAATGGTTGCCGGGGCCGGCTCTCGCCCCTAGTGTAGCGCCTCCCGCTGGCGCTGGCTACTGGGAAAAAGATGGGTTGGGAGCAATCTTCTTTCCCAGTAGCAAACGGTCGCGGCTGGGCCGTTCAGGTCCAGAACTAGCGCGCGCGGCTACGCAGCCACAATAATATTATAATGGGCGCCTACCGGAGGTCCTTGCGGAAGCGCACGGCCCGGCGGCTGTAGCCAAGGTGCTGCTCGTAGAAAGGCACGGAGAGGGAGCTATCAACGTAGGTCTCGAGCAGGGCGATGGTGGCACCGCGCCCACGGCCCCACTGCTCGGCGGCTTCCATCAGCTGGGTGCCGACGCCTTGATAGCGTGAGGCCTCGCGGACAATGAGGGCGTCGATGACGAGGCGGACCAGGCCGGCATCGCACGAAGCGTCCGTGGCAGCGCGAGGGGAGGGCTGCTCGATGGTGGCGATGAGATAGCCGACGACTTGGCCACCCGTATCAGCTACCAAAACGAGAGCATCGTTGACGGCGAGATGGAGGAAGCGATCTTCTAATGACTGGGCGAGGCCATCGGCGGCGGGGACCTGAAAGAGGGTGGGGTTGAGAGCGGCATAGGAGGCGCCGGCGTCGAGCCAACAGCGGGCGAGGCCGGTGCCATCACCGGGGCGCGGGGGACGGAGTGCAAGGTCCATCGACGAATAATCCTTTCGCTGTGCTGGCGCTGGGTACCCCTACGAAATTCGCGGCCCGGCCGGGGGCGGTTAGCGCACCTCCCCGTAGCTCGCCTTGCGAAGGCGTCTGCTAGCCGATCCCCCCCCAATGTAAGAGCCTGTCTGCAAACGCGTTAGGAGGGGGCAAGGCGGCGGACCATCAGATGAATCATGGCGATATAGATCATGGACTCCCTGCTCTGGGGCACTTCTTCATCGTCTTTGCTGAGGCGGCGGTAGCGCCCGAACCAGCCGAAGGTACGCTCGACCACCCAGCGGCGGGGCAGCACGTAGAAGCCCTTGCGGTCCGGGTCGCGGCGCACGATCTGGAGGATGAAGCCGGTCACGCGGGTGGTCCACTCCTCCAGGGGGCCACGATAGCTGCCGTCGGCCCCGATCAACTCCAGGCGAGGGAAGCGCCCGCGCAGCCGGTTGAGCAAGGGCTTGGCCCCGTCGCGGTCTTGCACATTGGCCGCGTGGACCAGCACGTCGAGGAGCAGGCCGAGGGTGTCCACCACGATATGGCGCTTGCGCCCCGTGGTCAGCGTGGCCCCATCAAAGCCGCGGACCCCCCTTTTTCCGTCGTCTTGACGGTTTGAGAGTCAAGGACGGCGGCACTCGGAGTGGGCTCACGGCCCATCTTCACGCGGACTTGTTCGCGCAGGCGCTGGGGGATGCGCGGCCAGACCCCGGCCAGCCGCCAGCGTCGATAATAGCTCTCCACGGTGGGCCATTTCGGGAAGTCATGCGGCAGCGCGCGCCACTGGCGCCCCGTTTTGTCGAGATAGAAGAGGGCATTGAGCACCTCGCGCAGGTCAATGGTGCGCTTGCACCCGGTTTTGCAGGGGGGCGGCAGCAGCGGGACGATCACCGCCCACTGCCCGTCGGTCAGGTCGGAGGGATACGCTTGCCTGTTCATACCTCCCATTATAAATCAAAACGGCGTTTGCAGACAGGCTCTAAGCTAGACTTTGGCCATTCGTTGCGGAGAATAAGGCAGGCAGACTAAGCAAACGACCACTCCTAGAAAAGAGGTTATCATGCTTACTCTGCCCGCCTCCATTATGGATCATCTTGAGCCCTTCGCGCCACTCTTCTCACGCCGCGTGTGGCGGCATGTGCCCACCCTGGTCGGTGGGGCCATCCTTGCCCCCGGTCGGCGGATGGTCAGTTCTATTCTGCGCGTGATGGGCCACGGCGACGATGCCGCCTTCGCGACGTATCACCGCGTGCTCAACCGCGCCGTGTGGTCGAGCCTGGGCGCGAGCCGCATCCTGCTTGGCCTGCTCATCGCCGCCTTCGCGCCGGACGGGCCGCTC
>JAABUX010010149.1_pt1 | contig 10564 bp, 19 predicted proteins | sample 5561851 | NCBI WGS metagenome assembly JAABUX01 (sample SAMN10711883, study PRJNA513361) | rock metagenome | isolation source: Antarctica rocks | place: Antarctica: Victoria Land, Richard Nunatak red sandstone | collected 2016-01-03 | reverse complement strand
TGGTGCAGCCGACGGAGGCGATCAAGTGCCGATCCTGCCTCTTCCAGGCCCAGTGCCCTGGCGGCGCAGCTTCGATGAAGACTCGCATCACGTATGAATGACGTGACATGATGAACAGCACTGCGGCGCGGTCCACAGACGTGACAGCCAGTTTGACAGCAGTGGCAATTGATAGCGTGACCAGAAGTTTCCGTTTGCGTCTACCGGCGTACAGCCAAGGCCCGGTGATCCTCTGTTTCGTTCATCTCAATCGCACTTCCTTACTGATGTATATTAAATCAAATGCGGTCAAGGTGAAAGTCCTGCCGTGGTATGATCGCCGTCGCCCGGTGACTGCTCTTGCCAATGCCATCCTGTGACGAGGATTGCTCAGCGTCGTGCGCAAGGGCCGATCTGACACAATCCACCATAATATCGCATGTGCCGTGCATCATCGCTTGTACAGATAGTCCGTTGTATGTTATGTGTGTCTCAGCTCAGACCGTCTGCACCACAACTGCATGTCCATTTATCAGCCTCATGGAACATATTTCGGACTCTGACATGAACATGCGTGTCAGGATCGCGGCATGCACGAGCTCGACGCTGACGTCACCGCCCAGCACTCGCGCACGTGACAGCACCTACATCGCAGACAACCCCTTTGCAGGATCCTGACGAACCACTGCAAGCGTGAAACCTGAGGCTCGTTGGCCGCGAAGGCATTCGTCGGGGCACACGTTGCTCGCTCGCTGCTGCAATGTGAAGCGTGATGCTTTGCTTAGCATATGCAACCATCGGCAGAGTTGAACGTGAACCACTCGTCTCGACATAGCTGCCGAACGGAGACAAGTGCCGGACTAGTCCCAGCCGTGCGCACTGCGCCGTCAGACTCCAGACACAGCAGAGCACACCATGCTGAGCTCAGCGGCATGCGGAGGTGACAGCCTTTGCAGCCTCGGACACGCGATCCCGGCTGCAGCGATGTCATGACGCTGTCGCGCAGTAGGGCAGCTGCGGCAGTCAATGAGCCAGTCAAATTGTGGCTAAGCAATGCGGAACCCTTCGCGTGTGACGCACCCCAGCAACAGCTCGATGGCAGAGAGCAGCCGTCGGGCTCGCGAGGTTCCCGGCAAATGTCACCTGGCTACGCAATGCAGACGCAGCCGTGGGCGGTTCGCTTTTATGACCATCAGCTCGAAAATTATTTCCAAAGCCGGCGAGCAGCAGGCAAGCTCACGCCCTTCTTCGCCATTGCCACAAACACATTGCAAAACCCGTTTTCAGCCTGTGAAATGCATGCATGCTGCAGCTCACGCAAGCTTAAGCAGATAGACATGGCCGCAACCACATGACCTAGTTCCTATACACAGTATGCATGTACGTGCTGTGATGATCAATCGACCTGTGTTAGTGGCTGATCGCAGGCCAGGCGCGCGTCACAGATCCGATGTTCGACTCCTTGCAGTGCGCCGTGTGGTTGGCTGTCATAGCCACCCAGGCGGACAGTGTTCTGGACAAGGTGCGGGCTCCACCACTCGTCACGCCATGCATGTCATGCGAGTGCAGCCAAGGTTCACAAACGCCGTCGCTGTCCAACCGAGTCTCCCTTCGGAAGGTGGTTGCGGGGCTGGGCATGGGCGGGACCATAGCCAAGGCGCTGCTCCGCTCGCGCAACCGCCGTCTGTACCTGCGTCTCCGCAGCGGCATTTCCTCCGTCCTCGCGATCACCACCTGCTGGTGGGCATCATCTCGACAGGTTGCTCCTGCTCCACGGCCAGGTTCGGCAGCCTACAAGCAGCCATGGTATTTTCTATTGCGGAGCATGCCGCTGTCCCTGTCAAACACGGCGGGCTCCACTTGTTGCTGCGCGCTCGCAAAACAGCTTGCTTGCCCTCACATCCATCCTTCAGGATTGATGCCGGGTCCTTTGTCCGCAGCATATGCTGCGTGATGGAGCGGCCGAAGCTGCGGCGGCCGGACGCGTACCACGTGGCTGAGCCGGCGTGGCTGCCGCGGCCGCTGTTGCTGCTGTGCTACGTGGCAGTGATCATGTGGCGCAGCCGCGCGATGCCCATCATCGACCTGTGGTTCATCGCCCGCGTCCCCTGGAAGCTGTTGCTCCCGGTGCGGACGTTGGAGCGCCCCTGCCATGTGCTTGCGGCGAGCCCGCTGTCATCTATCCGGCTTTGGCTAATGGGTTTTTGACCCGAATCCCATGTGTTTTATTTCCTTTGGCAACTCTGCTGGCGCAATACTGCAGGTCCAGCTCACCATGCTGGCGGTGGCCCTGCTGACCACCTTCCCGCTGCTCTGCTCGGCGGGGCACCTGGCGCACACACCGTATGCCAGTGCAGTCCGCGCATTCGCCGAGGCTGCTGAGGATTTCTCCGGGGCTGTCTTCCCTATGACCCCGGGACAGCAGTCGGCGTCTCAGCAGTGCCGTCAGCTGCACCTCCTCGTCTACGTGCGAATGTTATTCCCGGGCTCAAATGGCAGTGACTTCCAGCTGATTGTATGCACCGCGTCCCGGGCATTGCTGCTTCTTGCACAAGCATGGATGGTGCCGGCCTGGCGATGCCGTACTGCGCCTCCCTGCTGACGCTTCGGCGGTGTGCAGCTGGTCGCGGGCCTGTTCGTGCCGCTGACCCTCGGGTACTGCCTGGAGCGGTGGCAGCGAGCGTCTTTCATTTGGCAGCTGCAGTCGGAGGCTGGCAGCAGCAGCGGCCGCGTTGATGACGGTCGTACCGCGTTCAGCGGCGCTCGATGGAGCGTCAACGCCGAGAGCAGCACCGTGACAGACTCGAGAACAGCCCAGCAAGAGGCCTCCATGACCGGCTGTGATGCGCCGGTGCCTCTGTGGGCTGACATGTTGCTCGTCGCCGCGGTGCTGCCCATGATTGGTGCAGTGTTCTGGCAGCTGCTGAACCTGTGGTTGAGGACGCCGTTGGTTGCGCCACAGATTTGATCTTCTGTCAATATTTATTTCTCTGTTTCCCTATTTCAATTATATTCAAAATCCTGCGGCACGTGGTACGCGCCGAGGGCAAGGCACAAACCGACACTACATTGGATTTCGTGCATGGCGGCAATGTCTTTCACCGCATGTGCGCGTTTACCATGCAGGCCTTGCTCGAGTCAGCAGCCACGCGTGTCACGTAAACTGTGTGCACCACGCAGCTTTTGCTAGCTGAGTGCTTCTGCCTTGAAGGCTGCAACCTCGACGGAGCAGCGTTGTAGTGGTGTGTACTGTCAGCCTGACGCGTGGCGTCAGCCCAGGGACTCGACCACCGAGCACGCTGCCACGCCGCTTGAGCGAGTGTTGACCCCAAGGCCCCCCCACTGGCGGGTTGGGAGTTGGCCGCCCTGTGACGCTGGCACCAGCCAATCCAGCGTGCAGCTGACGCTTGCATACTGCAAATGGCAGCGGCCCGATAGATGCACGAAGTGTGCGCGCGAGTCGCGCCTGCCGACCAGGAAAGCGCAGTCAGCTGCAGCGGGTGCAGCGGGTCAGCGGCGACCACATCAGGCAATGGCTCAGCACCCCAGGGGGCTTACGTGGTGCACCTGGCCGCTTCAGCCCGGGAGCCAGTCAACTTATGGCTCGACGACAGTCCCAGCGCGTTCCTGCACGCCAGCGACAGCACGGTCAGCGCGCACAGGCAGTGGGCAGAGGCCGCCAGCAAGCCCGCAACAACCCAGTTGCGAGTCGCAGCGGCACAACCCGACGACGATGACCCTGCGGCGAGCCCGAAAGCTCTGGAGGGTTGCAGCTTCGCGACCCATCCGGTAACACTTCGCTTCTGGGACCGCAGAGTCCAGAGCCTCTTCGATGACCAGCGCGCAGCATGTGCGTCGCATCTTGTCGCCTCCCTTGTATGTCCCGTGCACACCACGCACTCTTTCGGTGAGCAGAACCCGTCAGACTTCGCTGAGTATGCTCCCGGAGTGTGCACCAGGAGCATCCATGCTTGGCAGGAAGGGCACACCCATGTTTCCTGCCTCTCCGCGCGCACTCACGCAGGGTGTGTATTGGATCAGCAAGACCCAGTACGCAGGCCACACACTGTCAAGCCTGGCATTTCGTGCTGCGCGCAGCCAAGGTCGGCACGGAGGGCTGCTTCGACGCCTTCCACGCGACGACCATGTGCGTCTCGCTGGCGGTGCGGCTGGACTCGGCGCCGCTGCGCGCGCTGGCATGCTGCATCCTGGGCTTGATCGCCGGCAAGGTGGCGCTGCGCGCCGGGGCCCGCCCGCTGTACCTGCGCGGCCTGGACGTCATGAACGCGGTCCAGGCGGTGCTCATCGCCTGGTGCGATGATTGTTGCGTGATGGCCTCCACGCTGACCTGTATAACTCTGGTGGCGAATCACACCGTGGAGTTTAAGTCTGGGCCCAATGCTGGCTGTGCACACTTAATCCCTCCGGCGAAGCCCACTTGATCAGTATGCATTGTTGATGGCGCAGCAAAGCGGCGGGCCTTCTGCCTGTTGCCCTGAGTGCTGCCCTGCTCCGGAGACAGCTGTTCTGCCGGCAGGGAGACCCTGCTTCGTGGTGAGATCCACCCGTGGACAACCGTATGCGGCGCTGCTCAAGCAATCACTCGCAAATGACCACACCGCAGCGCAGCCTCATTGTGAATACCGACACAGGTGTTTACTGTCCGTTCCCGGCATCTTGCAGGGTCGCCAGCAATGCAAGCACGGGTCCGGATGGCATGCTCGGCCCTTCCTTGGCGGAGCCTGAGCCAGCGTGGCCACGAGCGCTGCTTCTGGGGTCGGTCTACGCTCTGCCGTACCTGTTCCGCTGTCGGGCGGTGATGCTGTCGTCGATCTGGGTCTTTGGCCGCGTCAGCTTGGCATGGCTCATACCGGTGCGCCCCGACACTCATGCTGGCTGCCCAGCACAATGAATGTGCTGCGCATCAGAGATTCTGCATGGCCTCGCGGTGCAGCGTCCGCGCATGCCCAACCCTCCACATGCCTGCTGTGTTGCCACTTAGGCTGTCACAATGATACCGTCACCGTGACAACTGCCCGTGACTGCAGGTCCAGTGCGCCATTCTTGCCATGGTGCTGTCCAAGGCCCTGCCGCAGACCTGCTCGCCGGAGCGCATGGCATACGGACCAGCAGCCTTCACGGTCCGCACCCTCGCGACCGCGGCGCAGGATGTAGCGTCCGCAGTGTGGCCGCTGCCCAACACGGACGTCACGCTCGGGACGCAGTGCCGAAGGCTGCACGTCTTCCTGTATGTGCGTTTCCAACATGACCTGTCCCGTGTTTCAATGCCCTCCGAATGATTCCTGCTGACTGGTTTTGCTAGGCTCCTCATTCGGACATTTCAGTCCCCTGCTTGCTACACAAGCATGACGTCATGCCTGTGCCTGAGGAGAAGTCAGTGCGTTTCCAGGTGTTCGCTGGTTTGGTGGTCCCCCTCTGCGCGAGCTACGTGGTCGAGGCCCGCCACCGCGCCATCTTCGTGCACCAGTTACGCGACCAGCTCAGAGCCACGGGCAGCACTGGGGCACCAGGTCCCTCTTCCAGCGCACCGGCTTTTGCGGCCGTGCAGACACTGAACTCACAGAACAATGAATCGCACAGAACGGACTCAGCCCGTCAACTAGACCGCTGCGTTGAAGAGCTAGACGAGCAACCCGCACCCATGCTTGCAGATTTGATCGTTATTGTTGCGTGGCTGCCTGTGGTGAGCGTGCTCATGTGGCACGTCATTTGTCGAATTTTGCTGTGGTGGCGATTCCGTGGATGATGATCTCTCGACACGTTGCACAAGGCTTCGTATCATCTGATTCTCACGTTTGCACCCACGCTCAGCAGCCGCCCACGCAAAACTCTGTCGGCGCGTGCTTGCTGTCAGTGCTGGACTAGGTCATTTCGTTGCATCATCTGCGCTCAGTCAGTAAGTTGCAAGTGCTTTCGCGGAAACGCCTGCCGCTTGACGCCCAAAATCCTCCTGCATGAACCAGCGTGTCTGTTCCGTTTCCTATGTAAACATTGCAACACCTAGTGGCAACACAGTGGCAGCAGTTCTGTTGAAGACGCACCTGTCGCCTGACAGCATAGCACAGATGCTGGTCGTGCAGCCAGACGTGAAAGCCAGCCAAACCAGCAAACGCCGCTGCTGTGCGCTCCCAGTCCGCCAACGACTCAGCCTCCCGCTGCTGACGCGCAGCTAGCACCTCTGGCGGGAAGATGCCGCTGTCTGATGCTGCATGGAAAGAAAGCTGGAACCTGCAATCACAGCGGGTATGCAGCTAGCGTTTGTCACAGGAACCGTGCGTGTCTGATGCACCCAGCATGCGAGCCGTCTCAACAAGCGATCCCACTTGCAAGCTCATCCTGTGGAGGCATCAACCTGCTCTGTAGCGGAGGACACGCACCGAGTAGGGTCATGCCATAGGGCTTCGCCCGCCAGCGCCGCAGCGACCTCGAAGATGCGCCGACTGCGCGCCATGTGGAAGTCGCTGGTCACCACTGACAGCCGCCTGCAAACCTGCACACCTGCTTTCAGTGACCGCTGACTTGTTATTTAGACACTTCTCGACAGCAAGCGGTCCAGGTGGTTTCTTGAACGCAGATTTGAGCTGTGAGTAGACCACGGCCACAACACGAGCGCCATGGCGAGCGATGCACATCAGACGGCATGAGACCTCGACAGCATCAGGCGTTGCACGCGCAGAGGATGGCTTATCCCTTGCGTCAACTCCCATGCAAGCTCGTGAGGATCATTGCACGGTGGGTGAGGTTTCGTGTTGGGGTAGGGTTACAATTAGGGTTGAGCCCGCACCTCCAGCCGGCGGGGACGGCGTGGATGGTCATTGCGAAGAAGCCGTTGCCGATGGTGTCGTAGCTGGACGCCTCCTTCAGCAGCGATGCCGGCTCTGCGCCCTTCATGCGTGGTGTCGTCGGCAAGAGACAGAGGGCGACACCCCTGCAGGCGCAACTTCGACAGCCACTTCTGCTCCTCGACGCTTGCTGATCGTTGCACCGCCGGTGGTGCGCGCTCCTGCTTGCCCTTCCCTCCATATTCGTCATGAGCCACTAGCAGACCGTTTGCAGTCCCAGACTGCATCAGAATGCTCCGAAAATGGCTGCACTTAACGGCGCAACTGCCGGCTGCAACCTCCCCACGCTCACCTGCGCGATGAGAAACTGGGCGCACTCCGTGCCCTCGTGCAGCACGTAGCCGTCCGGCCGCAGGATTGGCCGCTTGTGCGGCGTGCCGCCGCCGCAGCACAGGATTGGTGTCGGCCGCTCTGTGCGCAACATTGTCTGTGGTCACGCAAAACACCAGTGCCGTGCGCTCACAAACTCACGTCACCTCTGATGGCGATGTGGAACAACGCCACAGCCACCTTGTGCGGTGATCGCAGCAATGCCGGGACAGCAGTGCATGGTGTCGGATGAGTGACCACCCAGACCTTGCAGGCGCTGCACGCCGAGGCTGACCAGCAACCGTCGCTCCACCCACGGCGGCAGCCGCCCGTCGGTCCTTTGGCCGCCTGCCGCAGGCCAGCACTGCGATGCTCAGCGGTGGCTGGCTGGCTGGCTGGCTGCCCCGGGGTGACTCGGTGTGAGCACCCTGAGTGTTGTGCCTGGCATACCGGCTCAGCTCATGCAACAAGAAGCATGGCCCGCATGGGAAGCAGGTCAACAACCAGAGCCGATCGAGGCGCAGCGGCCGATGAGCGTTGCGCTTTGCAGGACTGCCGATGAAACAGGATGCACGCCTGCCAGGACGATGATGGCATCGTAGTCCCGGTGCACGGGATCAGAGATTGGTGTCAGCCATTCCACGTCTGTCGCCTTGCAGCTGGTGGGGACGCCGCGCGCACGGACCCGTCGCCTGCCTGTGCGGCGCGATGCCCAGGCCCCGTGCCTTGCGTGCCCGGTTGCATGGCTACGGCTGAGCATAGGAGGACGGTGGGTCCTGTCCACCCCGTGCCGAGGGTGGATAGGCCGGCGATGATGATTGCGATGATTTACGGCAGAACAGTCGTAATGTGGATCTGACTCTTGATGTGCTGCAAATGGACGCAAGGCCTTTCGCCTTCCTGCCTAGCAGCTCAGCGTAAGCTGACGTCTGTATGATCGCAATCAATGCTGCTGTTTGAGCAATGCTATGGAGATGGTGCAGATGCTCGCTTCATGTACCCCATGCATGCATGTCTGCCGGGGCAATGCATGGTACATGCAGCAAAGCTTCTTATGTGCATCGCGAGCTTGAGCGAATAGCAAATAGCTTGAAGCGACTGGCTGCCGCAACTCTTGTGCGAGATGGTACGCTCAGGCATTGGCCCAAGCCCGTGGCTGCGCTCTCTCTTCGGGCAGCCCACCTTTGGGGAGCACCCCCCTTGATGCCCACAGTCCCTTACCGTCACCCCGTGCAGCTCCCCGCTTCTAAACGGCTCGGAACTGACGCACTGACATCCTGCGCGCAGGCAGCGTGATTCGATGGCGTGGTCCCGCGATGTCGCAGGACCGCTGCCGTTCCCTGAACGTAGAGACACCTGCGACAACACCCCAGCGCAATGGGCGGGACAAAGAACAGGGACGAGAAGCGCAAGGCGAGCTCTTCCTCTGCGCACAACTTGGGCAACGTGATCGACTGATTTGCAAGCCTGTCACCCTGCTGTTGCGAACAGCATGGCAAGCGCTTTGAGCAGCGGTCGGAAAGCGCAGCAATGCGCTATTGACTGCCACATGCATCGGCCTCAGCTGACGGGGCTCAGATGGTACACAGGCCAACCACGTGGCGGCGTCCGGTGCCGGCGGCGGCGGCAAAGGGCCGGCCGTCGTGGACAAGCGAAATCAGGAGCTGCCGTGCCCGCACTGCGACCGCGTGTTCAAGCAGCTGCAGCGGTATCGGTGAGTTGAGTGCCAATCACGAGGGCTGGCAAGGTCCAGATCAACTGCGCAGAGTTGTGCCGGCATTTTCAGAGCGATTCGACGGCTTGCGTGGGCTGCTGGAAGAACTGTGCAGGGCGGTCTGCGGAGCCCTGCTTCCGCAGGCAGGCTAGCCTCTGTGACGCCTGACAATGTGACTACGCCATCGGACGCGGATTTGCGCATCAGCGATGAGGGGTGCCTCCAGCAGAGCCTGGCTGTCGCGTGCGCAGCGAGCACATCCAGAACAAGCACGCGGACGTGGAGGGGGGCGCCGATGACGAGGCGAAGGGCGACGGCGCCGTGGGCTTTGCGCCGGCGGTGGCACCGGCAAATGCCGGCGCCCGGCAGCAGGGTGCCGTGGCGGCGCCTGCGGCATCCACGGTGCTGTTCTGCTCGCAACCTGTGTTTGAAAAAACCCCCTTGCACGCTCATGAGGCGAGCAACCATTGAGAATTGCTCTGCGATTGAAGAAATGACTCCTGCTTCCTTCCGTCAAGGTCTCACCTGGCAGGACATAAAGATGGACTGTCGTGCAGAGTTCACCACTTCTGCTGCACTGAGGATGGTGTCTGGCACCCAAGACCGTTCGGACCCTGCCAGTGGAAATCTTGCGCGTGCCTGATCAGGGTGGCATGATGGAGGTCGGCAGCCGGGCGGGGTACTACACGTCCAAGTCCCCAAAGATGATCCTGCACGAGTGGTGCAACCGCGCCAACCGCCCCAAGCCCCGCTACAAGGCCATCACCACCGAGGACGGCCGCTTCCGCTGCAAGGTGGCGGTCACTCTTCACGGAGGCCCTCTGTGCTTCGGCTGTGGATCCCGCTGGATACCCTGCGCTAGTGTCCTGGTCCGAGGCTGCCACACAGGCTCTGCTGATCCAAGTCAGCTGGCTCAATCGTCTGGCAGGCCAGGCCTCCGGCATGCCTGGCACTCATGATGCAACCCTCTGACCCGGTGTGCACTCGGCGCCGCCGCTTTAGGTGGTGCTGCCGGACGTTCACCGCACCGAGATGGACGCAGTCATCTTCCTTCCCTCCGAGCACGCCGCAGATGACGCCGACACCGCCGAGCAGCGCGGCGCCGTCGCTGCGCTCCAGCAGGTGCGCTTCGCCAGGCGTCTTGCTGCAAGGGTGGCCGCCTCCATGCTGAGAACCGCTTCTCGGCTTATGAGGGACTACAGCCATGCCGTCTGAAACTCTGCCTAGTGATCATTTTCTACTATCACTTTGATTGCTTTCCCCGTGCAGTGACCTCGTGTGCTCTGTCTGCCTGTGTACTAAGAGGGTCCCTCCGACGTGACTGACCCCGGGGATGGAGCATGTGCGCAGCACAACCGAAGTTTAAAACCTGATATAGCAGCGCGCTGTGCGCGTAGATGGCGGGCGACCGGGCGTTCCATCGCATCATACCGCCGGACTTCCGAGCGATGTGGGTCGCGCTGGGCGCAGAGGTGCTGCAAGCATCGCAGCCTTGCGCAGACCGCATTTGGAGACGAAGTCAGCAGCAGAGGATTTGGAGCATTATGCTCCAGGAACTCTGACTCTAGTGTTATGCTGGTACAGGCGGAGAGGAAGAAGGAGCGGGACGCTGCACGGGCCGCGGCGGAGGAGAAGCGGCGGGAACGTGATACGGCCCGGCGCAAGGCCGAGGCATGCCCCGTCCGAGCTGTCTGTCATG
>JAABUX010010148.1_pt1 | contig 10565 bp, 17 predicted proteins | sample 5561851 | NCBI WGS metagenome assembly JAABUX01 (sample SAMN10711883, study PRJNA513361) | rock metagenome | isolation source: Antarctica rocks | place: Antarctica: Victoria Land, Richard Nunatak red sandstone | collected 2016-01-03 | reverse complement strand
AGTTCTGCCTCCATGAGAACAATTGTTTCAAGAGCGTGTCCCAGTGCGACGATGAAAAGAGTTGCTTTGTAAACACGTGGTCAGAGCTCCAGGACGGGATACGAAGCAATACCTTCGCCTCCACGACCTCCGTGCCGGCATTCTGGATGCGCTCCGTGAGCTGCTTCGCCTCGTCGGCACTGAGATGGGCCATCGACGGCTTTGCCTGCGGAGGCATCATGGGTCATGTGATCATTCGCCATATGCAAGCTATTCCACGCACAGAAAAGGACTGACCAGGCGGCATCACGGGTGCTTGTGTGCCCCAAGACCAACATCGTCGATGAGTGGGCTAATCCGTACAGAATGTAGATTTTCGCAGAGCAGCGCAAGAAGAGCCGCAATGACCGGGCGGCTGACTGCGGCCATTTCATGTGGACTCAGCACATCAGTGCAGACACCAGGAGGGTTCACCCCCCAGCAGAGGTCTGGTGGCGGGACCGACCCTGCAGCTTTTGCCCCAAGGCGCTAAAAAGTGCACCTGCGACAAGAGGGGCAGGATGGTGACGCCCGCGTGGCCGCCCACGACCGGCACCGACACGGTCGCCGGGTCGCTGTTGGTCATCTGCGCGACGAATGTCTCCGCCCGCACCACGTCCAGCTTGGTCACGCCCAGAACCTTTGCCGGGTTATAGACGCCTGCGCAACAGAGGTCCTCCGTGACACCCTACGGCTCAAATACTATCACAGCATGCCGGGCTTACTGACCGGCCCCTGCGGGCTTGCGCCCAGGAACATGGCACACGACACAGTGCTGCCGGCTCGAGCCCTCGTTTGCACCTTCAGCAACAGACCCGACACGCAGCCACCACTCTTACAGGCTGCAAGAGATGCAGCTCGCGGTAGCGGCTGTCACGGCGACACGCACAGGTGAGCTTGCGACATGCAAATTAGTCAGCAGCGGTCGCAGAGTTGCTGTGTTTTAGACAGGATTGAACGCGTTGGCACCCGCAGCTGCTGCCGCACAAGTCAGGCCACCGCACCGGCCTTCTTGAGCACCTCCGCGACGATGGGCACCGTCGAGTTGACTGGGTTGCTGATGACCGCGATCCACGCATTTGGGCAGTGCTGGGCGATGCCCTCGGCGAGTCCCGCCACGATATCTGCGCACAGCGATGCAATCTCTTGTGCAGCCCTATGGTCGCAGCGTGTGCTGCGTTGTTCTGTTTCTGTGTCCAGGATAGACTGCCAACCCGAATACACCGATCAGGACACGTTGCCCTCACCCATTGGCAAAGTGCCTCTACCAACCTATGAATGCTTGTTGAAAATCAATAGCCCTCCTACTAGGTCAGCCCTGATCGATAGGGAAGCCTACGCATTGGCCGGGCACACATTTGCAGTCCCATGTGCGAAGCACCATCTGCCCACCGGCATTGATGTCGAAAAGGTCCTGGCGGGTCATGCCCGGCTTCCGCGGCACGCCGGCGGGGATGATGGCCAGCTGGACGCCCTGCAGGGCCTTGCCCAGCTCCGCGGCCTGCTTCTCCTTCTCGAAGCTGCCCTCAAATGCTTCCACCTGCGAGCGCAGGTCGGGTGTCATGAGTGTATGGCCTTCCAGACACGCCGAGCCCACAAATGTACGCCACAACTCATGCCGCTCTGCTCCGTCGCCGAGGCCTGCCGTGAAACACACACCGCCTTACGCTCTGGCTCGACCTTGACCTGAGCCGAGCCCCGACCCTGAACCCTGGCCTTCTTGGACGGTCAATGCTCATGACCGCCCCGCTCCACAGCCACCACGCAGAGTGCGCTGGCGCTTGATCAGAATCAGTGCGCATACCAGGTCGACACACCGCCGTCGCTCTGGTTCAAGTTGAATGCGGGCAAGTCTCTGAGGCGGCGCATGCTCGGGAACCGAGCAAAAACACACCGGGGCGCCGGTGTTGATGTGACCGAGGTCCGCGCCGACCCCGGGGGTGGCGACGACGTCGTACAGGCTCAGCGCCCCAACCAGCGGGTTCATCTTCAGCAGCAGCGCCAGCGGCTGGCCGATGCCGCCCGCGGCGCCTGGCGCGGACACCCCAGGGACGAGTCAGGGCTTTGCATTAGCTGCTACAGACGCTGCTCGAGCGGTGCATCTGCATCTGTAAGGCACATGCAGACATAAGAGGCTGCGAGCACATCATGCATGGTCAATTGCCGTCTTAGGATGTCATGTTATCTCGCCAGGCTCGCAGCAGTGACCACGACTCACCCAGGACAGCCACCTTGAACTTCCCGCTTGTGTCCTGCGAGCATCGCGTTGCACACGGCATGAGGCAGCGCGATCCAATGGTGTTGTGCAAGAGCTGGAAGCAGTACGCGCAGCGTGATCTGGTGCAGCGCTTCATGGAGCCGACCCGCGAGCATCAGTGCCTCAGATGCACGCAGCACGGGGGCGTGTTGGAGATTCTTGAGGAGCTTCGAGGAAGGGATGGCAAGAAGAAACAGAGCATGGTGATCGGACACAGAACCATGTCGCACCAGGGGCTGAGGAGCCATGACGCAGAGATGTGGCGGATCCCGGCCACAATGACGAGCCCTGCAGGATCGTTTTGCAAACTGCCGATTTGTAAGCAAGCTTGTTCGGAATTTGACGCAAGCTCCAGCTTCTCTAGTTCCCCGATCAGCAGGCTTCGCTCCGGTCAGCCGTGACAACGACCGGCAGGCATCAAGTAAGAGCGGCCTCTGGACTTTATCGAAATCGCGCATCTACTGAGCGTGCCTTTTCTGTCGGTCAGCGGCGAAGTGGCTCGGCACCCTCCTGCAGAGGCGATCCCCGAGCGGTGAGCGGCTGTAGCAGCGATGGTGGATGCCGGCTACATGGCCGATCAGGTCGCGGATGTGTTCGGAGGCCCCAGTTTTACGACGCTGATGACCCTGCTCGTGCTCATACTGCTGCTCTGGGTCGCCGCAGCCGGTGCGCTTCAACGGCACGACCCCCTCCCCTTCCCGGCGCCACCCCCCGCCGACGTACGTCATGCGTACGACAGCCTGATTGCAGACACTGGCCAAGGCACCTCGTCGACTGACTTCGCTTGCCTCTGCAGCGTACGCTTTCTGGAAAGTGCTGAGCCCGAAGGGGCAGACGATCCTCATCGTCGGTCCCAGCAACGCCGGCAAGACGGCGCTCTTCATGCGGGTGCGTCAGCAGCAGCTCTGACTGCGTTTTGCTTTGTGCTTACACCCCGATCGACCACTGGCGTAGCGCAACCAGCTGAACGTACAACAGCCATCAGCATTTTCGTTGTCGCCCAGCAGTCTGTCCATGTGTGACAGGCCGCATGCGACGCTCGGATGATGCAGGACAGACATCACCACTGCAGACCCGTGTGTCCTCTCCGTGCTCTGCGCAGCTTCGGGAGGGCGACAGGGTGAAGGCGACGGTGGCGTCGATGCAGGAAAACCAGGCCACGTTCGAGCTGCGCGTGGCGCCGGTGAGGATTTGTTGCTCTGCGCCTCCAGCTAGCTCCGATGCAGGGCACGCCCGTCAGTCAGCAACCACCGTCCCCTGCTGCTGAAACAATGACTGGCGATATTCGAGCTTCGTAGAACTTCTGCGATGGACGGACAGGGCGTGCAGAGTATGGCATGCATGCTGATGCTGACCTCGTGAATGATGGACCGTACAGTTTGCAACTAATGCAGTGTGGGCGCCCACGATGGAGTGCAGTCACAGCGGCACACACAGAGCAACCCTACAATGTTCAGTGGATCCGCCAATTCGCGTTTTCGACATGTGCGAGTGCGCCATGTTACAGGGAGCGAAGGGGACCAGGACGGTGCAGCTGGTGGACGTGCCGGGGCACCCGCGGGTCCGCGGCGGCTTCCAGGCGCATCTGGCCGCGGCCCGCGGCGTCGTCTTCGTACTGGACAGCGTCGACTTCCTGCCGCACAAGACCGAGACCGCCGAGTGCGTCGTGAGCCGATGCATCTTACCTTGTCTTCGCGCTCTACCTATTGTAATATATAGGGCAATGGCATTGCCCGTGGCAGGGGAGCTTGGCTGTAGGACGGGCAAGCGTCGCAGCTTACGAGCCACCTGACTGGTGTGCAGCGCCCGCAGAGGAGTACTAAATGGTGCTGTGCAACGTACAACTGCTGGCTATGCGACGGTGCTGGATGGAGCACACATGATACTTCGCGAGGCAGGTCGACTGAGCAATTATGTCTCTGGTGTCTGTTAACGTGCTGGTCATGATCACGTAGGCAGCTGTACGAGGTGCTGGCGCACAAGTCGGTGGTGGGGCAGCGCCTGCCGGTGTTGCTGGCCGCCAACAAGTCGGACGCCGGCATTAAGGCGCACACAGCGGACTTCATCAGGAAGCGCCTCGAGCGGGAGCTGTGCGCCGTTATGCCGTGAACTATCAATTCTGCGCTGTCAGGGTGCTTGCTATGCGTAGGAGCGGGATCAGCAGCACGGTCTGTATCGGCAAACGACGCAGCTGAAAGCTGAAGGAGTTCAGGCCGGCGTTCTCAAGCCGTAACATGTGCTGGCTGCTGTGTCCTTTTGACCATGATCAGGCCAGCAGGCGAACAGGTGGTTGACATGCCACCTAATAATCCGTCCTTTACAGATGACATCACTTGGTCTGCTAACTTAGCTGATCCCGCAGCAAAAGCCGACACGCGCAGCATTGCATTGCATTGCTTCAGCAAACGGTCGCGCTTGTGGCTCTTTGCAGGGAGCAGCTGCAGGCAACGCGTGGCACTCTGGCGCTGACAGACGGCAGCGGTCCAGAAGTGATGCTTGTGAAAAGCGGGGACCCAGTTACGTTTGAGGCCATCAGCAGACGGGGCGCGAAGGTGAGGCGCAGAGGCTGTGCATCTTCGCATGTTTCAGTGCTGCCTGACTGTGGGTTCCGGCGTTCTACAGTACGCTGGCCCTGGACTTGGCCAGCATTGCAGGCGTAGAGTGTCATCCTCTGGGATCAACGGGAAGTATTGTCCTGGCAGCGCCTGGTCGAATGCTGATCTCTGTCACACATCTGCTGCTGTATTGTGTAAGCATGTGATTGGGTGTGGCGCAGGTGTCTCTTGCCAGCATGTCAGCTACGCATGGGGAGGTGCAGCCCGTGCTCGAGTTCATCGGCAGATGCATACCAGCATGACACGCGTTGATGATCAGGGACTGAGCATAGATGACGCCATAGCACGTGGAGTCCTGGATTAGGATCGCGACCGAATGCAGGCGTAAAACTTCATAGAGGCATAGCCCGTGACTCTTTTGAAGAGTCACAGCCCTTGCCGCTATTACACCTGGCAAGCAATGCGCTCCAGACTACGGCGTGCTGTTTAACATGCAGCAGCTGTACCCAGCACCCGTCTGAAACCGACTGCGCGGCACCGCCCGACGCATATTGTCACATGCCGTAGCCAAACACGGCTCGGAGCCTGTGCAGGATCTGCGCCTTCCAGCCCTCCTCCACCTGCCGCTCGCCTTCCCGCATCTCGTTGCCGAAGCGGTCCACCTCCGGAATGCCTGTCTGCCGCAGTTTCAGCACCGTCGTGCCCTCATCGGGCTCCTCGAGATCCATGGTCACCTGATTGACGGGCAAGCACCTGCAGTGAAGATTCACGCCAGCACCTGCGATGGAGCTCTGCATACCCGTGCACAGCATGCTGCCCGTGCTTGCCATCGCGTCGCACAGCTCTGCTACTCAGCACAGCAAGTGTCGCAGTACTCATGCCCTTTGTTTAACTTAGCATACACAGCACGGTTTCTGCACAACTAGCGACAAGCCAGGGACTTGCGGTGAGCAGCATCCGCTATCATGTCCTGTCTTACGGCAAAGTGTCTTCAGCCTGACGCGCCTTCGACAGGCAGCCCTCGGGCCAGTGGTTGAATCGCCAGTCCTGGACGATGCGCTTCGGGGCCTCCACCTCCCGGTACGTGCCGGACACCGTGCCGTTGAACATGCTGAACGCGCCGCCGGGCCGCAGGTCCGACTTGGCTTCGCTCTGCATTGCAGCAACGTAGCTCCCGACAGCGCGCAGCCGGGTCAGCAAGCGAGACAGGGTATCATTGTTGCTGCGTCAGCTGCATGGTCTGAAGTCTGCAGCAAGTTCGATATTGAAGAACATTGCACAGAGGTGAGGTGACCTGCGTGTATGCCCGTATGCGGCGCTCGTCGGTCAGCGACTCGAAGAGGTCCGCCGGCCGGCAGTGAAACCGCTCCGTCAGCGACACGCTGCGCGACCCTTCCGCGGCTCCCGGGGGCGCCTGGACAAGCACGAAACGAGTGACAGAACAGATACTAAAACGGCGGCAGAGCGTATGGGCTTGAGGTGAGACCTCGCATGCTTGGGGAGCGCACACCAGACACAAGTCACCTCCAGAGTGGGCTGACACGGTTGTGCACTTCAAGGGGCGCCTAAGCACCATCGTTGACCAGAATGTAACCAAGCTGTCATCATGCAGCCTGCAGCAGCCCACCTTGGTCGTCTGGGCTGGGGACGCAACCCTGGCGGCCGGGCTGGACTGTGCTGGCGACTTCGTTTTTGCAGATGGCGCCTGCGCCGCGGGCGGCTGTGTCGCTGACGACTGCTGCGCGCCGCTCGCTTCCTTCGCGAGCGCCCATCCTTTCGCATAAGGTCCGCCGGCACGGAGCTCCGACACGAACTGATGGACGGCTTCCACCACGGCCTGTCGCACACAGTGGTGCCTGTCAACGATGGCGTTAGTCCAACATGTTTGCAGCGCTGTTCTGTGTACACCGATGCGAGGATTGCTCACGACAGCATGTTTGCAGGGCAACTCTGCCGCATGCTCCATACGCACAGCACTTGATTTTCGCCTGGATCACCCCGGGGACAGTCGACCAACAGTACAAAGCGCAGCAACCCTCACTTGGCTGCCTGCCATAGAGAAGAAGTGTCCAGCACCCTGATGCTAGTCTGCTGTACGGACGCCCGCACCTTCCTGCCAGTGCCGAGCACCGCCTGGCGCACGGTCTGTGCCTCGGGGCTCTCCGCGGCGGTGGACACCGTCACCTCGGGGTCCTCGTCGTGGTTCTCCTGCACATGGACGGGACTGTAGGATGGAAGCGTGTTCCACAGAACAAAATAGATGTCACATGATTCATTGCATGGTTCAAACCGTGATGCGTTGTTGGAAAATCCATGACACCTTCGGATGTCTGACCTCTCGAGGGTTTGTGTCATGGAAATGGCCTCTGCAAAAACATGCAGTGGGCCTGCATGCACCACAGGCCGTGCACCCCGTCGGCTCTGCAGCCGAGCTCACAACAGTGTGTGAGATTACTAGACCAGGATGACAAGTCGTTGATGGTGGGGTAGTTCGGACGTTTTTAACCGAGTCCAACTTTGGTACAGCCTCGGATACTGCGCTGCCAGTTGCTTACACTCAAGCTACGCGACCAAGCAGACGCCCACCTCCGACACGTAGGGCAGCGTGATCTTGCCGCTGACGGGTGCTCCGCCGGCGGCTTTGGCGGAGCCCTCCCAGCTCAGCACTATCTTCAGCTCGTACGTGGCGATAAGCTTGCCCTTCCGCATGTTGATGACCGCGTCACCTGCCAAGTGGTGGGCCCAAGGGCTTAGCTCGCCAGGCATCAGCGGATGCCTTCCGGGCAGCCATGCTCATATGCAGGCCTGTGCCGAGTACCTCTCAGCTCGCTGCTCACGGGGTTCCGCATACAACGTTGGCCTCGTCACCAAATCATGGCTGGCAGCATGCGGTTTGGCACCAAAATCGCATTCAGGGCCGCTGCATGTAAGCATTCTCGACTGCAGCTCGCGACACAAAATTTGCGCAGCGTCTCTCAAACCCTCGCCTGGACCCTAAGCCCTGCCGACGCGCGCACCCTCCAGATCCTGCACGCCAGTGACCTTCGCGGCCGCCTCCGCCGTGTCGGCCAGCCGCGTCCCGCCCAGCAGCTCGCCCAGGCGCCCCCGCGACCAGCCCATCACGTCGCGCTCGGTCCAGTGCCAGTTGTTCACGTTAGTGCCGTCCGAACGCTCCTGCGCGCGGCGCGGGCACACCGTGACACAAGTGAGCCCCAGGTGTATATTCTCGGGACAGAACAAAGGGTCACTGTCGCATGCGGGACGCCGCGTCCACGCGAGATGCTTCATGAGTTCGCCGCCGGAACCAAGAGGCTTTGACTGCATTGATAGGGGCGCCCTCAGCGCTGCATGGCCTCGACCAGTGTGGAGGTGACAAGGCAGCAGAACATTGCTGCTGTGCCGAGGGGACGCAACCGGCACATCAGATGGATCCGGCGATCAGCAAGGTCTGCAACACCTGCACGATCCATCTCGCATCGCCTTCGCCGAGCTTGGCCATGCTAGTGGGGGCGCAACGCCGCTGGCGGTGGTGTCCGCCTTTTGTTGCCGCCGATGCAAAGAGTCTAGCACTTCAGCTTTTGGTGCATGCCTATGTGGGGTCGACAACGTGAACCGCCGCGAGTATCTGCGCAGGGCCATGCAGAGATGCGTTGTAGCTCCGGCCTGTCATCGACCGCGCTGACCGCCAGTTGCAACAACCAGGCGTGGTCCAGCTATCTGCGCACTGGGACGGTACCCGACGCCGGAACCTCGAGTGACTGAGGCAAGCATGTGTGGAAATGTCCATCGGTGCCATCGCATCCAGCACCGCGGTCACGCAAAGCTGGGGTCCACCGGCTCGAGTGCCCACCCCTGACCCGTCATGCTCGCATCACACCATTGATCGAGACATCGCGGTCGGCATTCTGCATCACACCGTTGTCCATCCCCCATCCCTTGAGCTTGCGTCACTTTCGCGATCCCTGCTCGCTGCAGGCATAAAGGCCACAGCGACCGGCAAAGCTCGCGCCGAACGATCGTGGCACGGGAGCCTCGACGCCTGAGACGGTCAGGCGTGCGAGTTACGCCCATCACCCGCCACTGCCGTGCTGCGGAGAGGCTGGCGGCACAGGGTCTAGCAGCAGCGACGCCTAACTCAGCACAGCATGGGCTCCTTGAGCGGCGGCGCCGCCAAGCCCGGCCCCGGAGGCAGCGATGACATCGAGCTGGCCCTCGCGGCGACCGAGGTGAGGCTCGTGCGGCTTATCTGATCTGATCTGATCTGATCTAACACAGTCTTTGGACGCATGGTTTATGACGTCCGCCCTTGCATCTGCTGTCCCACAACATGGAAGGTCCTGCGTAATCGCAGACGTTTCGAGCCCGCAGCATCTCATCCATGCGGCGAGCCCTGGTGTGGCTTTTCCACTGGCTGGAACGGTCAATAAGCTGTGTGTGGCTTTGTGCGACTTTCATCCTGTTCATGTGTGGGGCCGCGTCTGGCAAGGAGGAGATAGGTCACATAATCTAGTGAACGGCAGTACTGCCCTCAGACACCCCGCACGCCTGAGGCGCTTAGTTCGAGGTCTATAAGCCACTGGTCCAGAAATCAAACCCTCGGCTGTATGTGCCAGGGCAAACAAAGCATGACATCCATCTTGCGCAGGACATCAACGGGCACTCCGCGTTCGCGCTGTCGCCGGGTCTGGCGCCGGAGACTAATGGCGACGCCGAGCGCCAGGGCCTGCGGAGCGGATCGTACAGCAGCACACCCTACAAGAAGGTGAGCATCCTGCTCTCGGCACTGTTACAAGCCCAGTCTCCGCAAATGTTCAGATCATCTAATTACGCGCAGAAGACTACATCAATACCAACAGAGGCAGATGACGCTGCACCTTGTGCACATCCGGTGTTGGCCATCCTCGCCGAGGATATGACGATGGGCCGTTCCCCTGTAGTGCTTGCGATCGGTCTCAAAGGCCTCAGGGGTAGTGCATGCAAGGTCAGCTGCAACGCTTGCGCTGTCATGTTGCATGCAGCGGAAAGATGCTGCCACCCCTAGGATTTTGGAGAAAGCATTGAACATGGTACAGCCAATAGCATGCAGGGCGCCGTTGCCGTATGAAACGGCATAGCCTATTGATTTCTGCATCTTACAGAATCAAGGCTGCATCATAAGCGATGTTCGCCTGCAGGGACCAGCACAGTGGCCTCAGCGGGCCGGCACCTCCACCGACCGGTGGCGGTCGGCGAAGGTGGGCTGCCACCTGGCCGCCGTCGGCGCCCTGGCGCTCGTAGTGCTGGGCCTCGCCGCGAGCGCCTTCGCGTTCGGGAGGCGAGCCCCGTAAACCCTACCGCAACCCTAATTTTTGCTTAAACCCTAAAGGCAATTCTAGCGCTGAGGGCCCCTCCCGTGCATTCCACGCCCTTATCCGCACTTGGCTCGGCTCTCAAATTTGCTTTCCAGGTGTCAGCATGTGCAGACCATGGGCTTGGCGCTCCTCGCTATGCAGCCATACGCTGATAATTAGCCAGCACGTGAGCTCCTGGCATGCAACTTTGCTGGGCGCTGCTAGTATGTCCGCCCCGACCAGGGAAACGCTCATGCTTACCATAGCTACATAATCCCAAAAACCCGACATGTGGCAGGCAAAACAGCCTCAGCGTGGCCACGGAGGCGTCGAGCGCCGGGCTCGACGAGCAGGGTCTTCACTTCTATGTGGTGCGCCTTCCTGTGTCACTCCCACGTGGGCACG
>JAABUX010010147.1_pt1 | contig 10565 bp, 18 predicted proteins | sample 5561851 | NCBI WGS metagenome assembly JAABUX01 (sample SAMN10711883, study PRJNA513361) | rock metagenome | isolation source: Antarctica rocks | place: Antarctica: Victoria Land, Richard Nunatak red sandstone | collected 2016-01-03 | reverse complement strand
CTTCGACCAGGGCTTTGGCCAGTACCCTGGCGATGGCGATGATGCGCACCCGGCACACTCCAGACACAGGTGCGGCGGCAGGCTCGGCTTCTTTGACTGATTGGTGATGTCTGCTTCAGCTCTGGAGACTGCTATAAGTTGCCGAATCATGTTCACTCAAGAGATCATTCAGAGCGCCTTGTAGTTGCACACACAGTCCGGTCTGCGTCACGTTCTGCCGACGCAAGGTCCCAGGGCCTGTCTGCCCGGCGGCAGGGGCCATCGGGACGAGGTCCGGCCACACCGCGAGGAGCGGTCAGGCAGTCGCGACCGGCACAGTGGCGGCGGCGGCAGGGGCGACGAGCGCGAGCACAGCAGCAGGCGCAGCCACGACCGGGACTCGGACCGCAGCCGGGACGGCAGCGCCGGCCGCGGTGAGCGCAGGTGCCGCATCCTCTCCATTATCTGATCTCCACACAGTCGGCTCGCTGCATGCGAATCGCTGCTCATCGCCTTGTCACCCCCATGGCTCGCTCTCATTGAGGGCAGCTACTGTGTCGATAACAGGAACCATGTACACCGCGGTAAATATCAGCAGCTCCAGCAATGTTCGAGAAACGACTGCAGCCCGTGTTGCCGGGAAGACAATATGCAGGATGCAAATGTTTTCACTGGCTCTGGCGCAAACACCGGGCTGAGTCGTCTGTCGCGTTGCTGACGGTGTGCGACGCATGATGTGTGCAGGCGGGAACACAGTCCGGTCCCCAAGCGGCCCGGCGGCGAGCGTGACGAGGCGGGGTCGGGCAAGCGGAAGCGGAGCAGCGGCGACAAGGCCGACCGCGAAGCGAGAGAGGACTCCGCGGGCCGCCGCGGGCGCACGTTCACCCGCTGGGACTAGGAATTTCGGTCGCTCAGCATGAACAGCGTTGTGCTTGCAACTGTGTCGGCGTTTGCGCCGCCAAGACCAGGCCGGTTAAGAGTTTGTCATGCATTGGAACGCCTCGTGTCTACACTTCGTGCAGGCTGGGTCTGGGTTCTGCGGCAGCTTGCCAGTCGTTTCGTGCGGTGTTCCGCATCGCGTGGCGACAATAATGCTCAGCTTGACACAAGTATATTGATGCGCATGCAGCAGGCCTGGATCATTGTGCTCGTTGCCAATGTGTACAATGGCCTCGTTGCCGAGCGCAAGCTTACTCAGTCTATGCCAGTCATGAGCAAGCAATTCCTGACCCAACCCAGCGAGTGGCTGCACCACGCTGTTGAATTTGCAGCGAAGGAAGACATTGCGTCTTATGTTGCATATGCATGCATGCTACAAAGCAAATGCGGGCATCTTTAGGTGTGTGCGTGCTGCGCCCACACATGCCAGTTCCAAAGTCAACGTGCTCCATCTTTGATCGGCTTCTTCTCAGGGCAGGGCTCCGTAAGCGCGCGTTGAGCAGAGCTCCTTTGTCGAGTCAAACTGTCACTGACTCGCGCCCTCTGCTTCCTGCACTCTGCCTCCGCCGTCACGATGCACTCCTACAGAGCAAGAGTCAGTGGTCTCAAGACGACGCCGTGGATGGTCTCACGGCACTATTGAGCCCAGCAGCAGAGCCATGTGGTCGAGCTCTGCAGACCGTGCGTACTGATGCAAACCAGGCTGCAACCTCACGCATGTTGTCAGCTGAAGGCTTCTGCCACACTAACAGACAACAGGAGAGTCAGACACACACCTTGCAGCGGCTGGTAAGCCCGGAGGATCTAGCCTTGTTGATGTTGAACTGCGCCGACGGTGAAGAGCAAGAGCAGCAGCCGGTGCCATGAGGTCGACCCCGCCAGCGCACCAGCTGCAGCTCTTGCTCTCCACCAGCGGCGCAGTCATCGGCAGCTTCGCCCTCTGTGATCATGGGCTGGCACTTGAGTGTGGCTGCGAGGCACACTCAAACAGTCTCATGGGGAACGAATGCGCGGTGAAACCGTGGAACCCAAGTGTGTCATGCCGCAGGCTGATCAGCATCAGTGCAGTGCAGTGCAGTGCAGGCAAGGCAGCAAGGTCACCATGCTGCGGACGCATGCGCCAACGATACAACAGCCGAGGGGCTGCCGGAGCTCACCATCATGAAGGGGCAGGATGAGAAGACATGCAAGGTGCTCGCACCAGGTACCTTTGGCAGGGTAGAGCACCTCAAGCTGCTCCTGCGGCGAGTGACGCGGTGGGGTGACCGCAGCACACCTCTGTGGACGCCTTGACCTCCTCGCGCTGGGTGCACGCCCTACAATGGCCAGCTGTCTCTGCGTGGCCCCTGTCATTGGTGCTCCCACCAGCGTCCATCGTGGGGAGGACGAGGAGGAAACCGGCGGTACCAAGGCATGCACCCGGAGCGAGGATGTCAAGCATTCATCGTGGGGACGTCGACGTGCCTGCCCTGCGCCAGCACAGACGACAGACGCTGAGTCGAGCATATTTCCATGGAACCGTTTTGGTGTCGGAATCGTGCCGAGGCGCCTGCAGTGCTTCTTGGGGACGCGCGCTTGCAACCAGCAGTAGAGTGATTGTACGGCAGGTAAGCCTAGCATGCAAACGGACGTATACCCAGACGTGTACGCACGTGATTCCGACATGTGAAAACCAGCCCGGCACTCAGAACATGTGCTGAGCCAGATGCTTCGGCTCCACCTGATGATCGGGAAGTCATGACTATGCGGCGTATTCAGCAGCTGTTGAATGTCAGACATCATGTTCGGCCATTGTGGTAAGCCAATGTCACCTCGCACGGCGGGTTGGCGGGCGACGGCGCTGCGCTGGTGCGGCGGTGCTTCCAGTCCCCAGCGCCGGCTCAGGGGCGGAGTCGCCGCAGCCGCGGCTTGAGGCTGCATAGGCGTCACCGCATGTGCCTGCATGCGGACGCCCTATATCAACGCAGCCGCACAAGGCCTGGCGGACCAGCATATTATGCGCAGGCAAATGGATGAGCCACGACCCAGAGCACATTGTTGCCCCGTACAGCTGCAACTAGGTGGGTGAGTGCGAATATTACGAATGTTTTGCTGCGCACCTGCGCCTTTCGCTCGCGGCTGCGCTGCCGGAGCGCGTACTCCAAGCGCAGCATCTCGCCTGTGCGCACCAGGGCAGCGGGCTGCGCTGTGCTGCCCGCGTTTGCTGGAGTCCAGAGTCCAGAGTCCAGAGTGCAGATTCCAGGACTCCAACAACGCGGTCAGCTCAGCGCAGCTCGCCAAGATGCCGCGCACTGGCAAGATGCCGCACTTGCAGCGCAAAGGCAGGCGCAGCCGCAGTCGGAAGGCTCAAGCACGCAGCTCAGACACTCATGCCGTGATGTTCCCCTGTATCCGCCTCCTGCTGGCCGCCAGCCGACAGCCGACGACGCCGTGCTGCAGCGCCGCCACCTTGGCGGATCGAATGTGCTCGCCCAGGCGCCTCTGAGAGCGTGCTATCTGTACCACATACGTGCAAGGGTCACTGCTGGTAACGGAAAGTCGCATATACGGCGTTATGTTCGCCGAACCCGCCAGGCGGGGTGCTAACGCTGGCTAGGGCCTGCACAAGTGCTGGGAGCAGGGCAGGCCGGGGCAGTCGCTGTCCCTTACCTGACTGCGTGTCGACTCCGTGCTGGATGCTTGCTGCTGTCGAAGGCGCCGCACTGGCTCCCAGACCATGTCGGCCAGGCTCAACATGCGTGCCCCGACCGTCCTCATATCCAGCCTGTCATGGTATGGAGGCGAGCGGGCGCCATCCACGGGTCAGTGCGGAGGAGGACAATCGAAGTAGGCATGCTGAGCTTATCAATACGGTGCGCCGACGGCCGCGCCGGGCGAGCATCATCGGCACCTGTACCTGAAACACACTGAAGCGTGGTGAGATGCTTCGAAACAGGTTGCTAACGAGATAGCCCGCAAACCATCGCAACTCAGCCTGCCCTCGCCCAATAGTGGCTAGCTGCTGTGCCACCAGGAATTGCATGCTGTGAGAGTGGCGCACATTGTGTGACAGACTGAATGGCTTGTTGCGAAGTGCTGATAGCCAGGCGATGACAGACAATCGTGGGCTACATCGCAGCTTACCACAAGGCTGCGATGTGGTGCGGCAGCATGTAGCGGGTGCACAGACGTTCAAGCACGCACATAGCAGTTGAAGATGTCACATGCCGTGCACGTAGCCTGCTACTCTGCATAGAGCGAACCCATCATGAGTGTGACCTAGTGCGCTGATGCCTGTCAAGCTCACAGCATGCAACCTTGGTTCACATTTAATGACGTCAAATATCTGTGTCGAAGCACAGCTCAGGTAAGAAGCGATGGCAAGGTCGCGGCTGTCCCGAGCAGCACACGGCAGTGGCCGCGGAAGGCCGACTGCTCACACGGACTCGACACGGAGTCCGCAAACCGCATGCGAAGCAAAGAAAGCATCAGCGATGGGCGCGCCCTGCCGAACGGGAAGATCACGGGATACTCAGCAACACGTCGATGTGCATGCCGCTGCTATGCCACTAGCGCCGCATACTGTCTTAACACAGATGCATGTGGCGCAAGGAAAAGCTCGAGATACCAGGGTTCGTGTGGGCAGGTTCGGCACGAAGGGTATCTTGCGCAGGAGTGCACAAGCGAACGAACACCCATCTCAGATGTGCGCGCACCCCGCGAGTCCGCAACGCAATGGCAGCGGCTGCGCAGCTGCAGCCAGCACACGAGCATTGCTCTTGCGCCGCCGCAACCTTGCATTGCCGACACGCAGGGTGCGTGCGCGTTTGTAAAGCTTTAGGGTAGAGCTTGAGGGTGTCTCCTCTGGCTGCGCAGTCCCCGCGCAGCCGCATGAGGACCTAATGCACTACGAACCTGAGGCATGCACCGGGGGTGGCTAAAGGGTGACTTCCTTTTCAGCTATACGAAGCAGCGCAAAGCTGCTTTTCGCATGCTGGAGACAGCGCTAGCAAAGACAACGAGCACAGCCAGCTAGCGCTTAGGGGCGTCTGCGGCTAAAAGTCATGCATCGTCACAAAAATTGGAGGTGTCGAATAAAGACGACGCACACAAGATACAAGTGCATACCCTCGGTCGCCAGCAGTGCGCAGCTGCTGGTAGTTGCAGCGGCGGCGGTGACGCCTTGCAAGGGGCAGCCTGGGGCTAGCTGCGGCCATGGACAAGGGCGCGTGTTAGTACATGGAACTTGGCGACTGGCTCGGAGTTGCTTGGGAGATGTGCCTGCGCCCGCGCTGTCCGAGAGACGGTCTGCGATTTGCTGTGATTGCGTCGGCCCTGTCATTACATCAAGCGCTAGGCGGGCGCGGCACCATCCAGCTGCAGTCATCAGCAGCAGCAGCAGGCATGCAGCACCGCTGCTGATACAGGACTCGAGCCTGCGCGCCTGTGGCTGGATGCATGCGGTGCTGCATGCTTCGGGCGCACAGGCTCAGCTTCGGGCGCGCAGACTGAAGTCCTGCATCAGCAGCGGGCCCAGCAGCGGCAGCATAGGTCTGGTGGCGCAAGCACGTGATCTGACCCTTGGCTCCGATGACAGGTGGCAGTCGGCCGCCGACCCAGCCACAGGGGGCAACAGCGTAGGTGAGAGTGTACAACCATGCTCACCTGTGGTCGCGTAGGTGTTGCACCAGTGAGCGTGGACAAACCTGCCGGCAGCAAGAGGAAGAGGCGGTGGCTGCTATGCTCTCTCCAGCCTGGGCCAAGTAGTGGACGATTTGCGAAGGTTGATATGGTTGGCGACCCGCCTCGGGCCATCGAACCTCGACCCAATGACAGGACAGATTGGATCTAGACAGATTGGTCCAAGGCCTCAACCGACTGTTCAGAGACACAAGAATTCTATTGCAGCTGCCCGAAGGTGCTGCGAAACCCTGTAGCCATGCACGGCTCAACACCGAGCAGCATTGGTTGTGGCCGTCTAAACATGACAGCTCATGGCTCGGGTCTCCGCGCACCTGATGGCAGCATTGGAGAAGTAGCGTGGTGCATTGTCTGCCCCGAAGCGCAGGGTGGCACGCAAACTTGCGGCTTCCAGTACGCCCCCGCAAGATGCTTGGCACAGCAGCCGAGTCGGCCATTTTGATCGAGCGTGCACAGAATATGCTGGTCATTGACTGATCATGAGTGAGCAGGTCAGCTACGCCAGCATCGTGCAGACTTTGGCTGCCGCCACATGTGAAGGTTTGCAGCGTCAGGGCGAGAGCAGTGACAGATGCAACATTTGCCACGCTCTTGCTCGCTCAACACTGCTCAACAACGCACGAGCGCGGACCCCAGAGCGACGCAGTGGTGACGGGTGTACACAGCGGTTTGCCGGACTTGACACATGCACGCCAGAGCGGGACGTTGACGTCCGGGACGTCCGGGACGTCCAGGCCAGCAACAGGGCCTAGCTTGGCGTCCGTCACGGGCTATGGAATCCATGGGCGGGATCTTCTGCGCGAGCGCGATCTACCGCGTTTCCTTGGCGCCCTGCCCCTGCGTGACAACCCACTGCGCTGTTTGACGTGAGGTGGTCTTGAAGTACCTGTCGAGGTCAGATGAGTGCCGCAAGGCACGGCCCTGCTCGTCCATCGCAAGCCAAGGTAAATGCGCCGCCGTTGTCGGAGAGTGTAACACCGCATATCCGAGTTCTCTCCGAGGGAATACCGCCTGTTCATCTTCCTCTGCACATCCACCAGGCTGGTTTGGGGAAGGTCGAGGTCGGCGTAGGGACACGCCTGGCAACTAGCACACTGGTGATGCTGGCCCCCCAGCCCCGCTGGTTTACAGAGGGCGTGCGGCTATTCAGTATGCAGTGTAGCCGTCATTGCCTGTAGCACAGGATGTCGGAGCCCTTGTGCGCGCTCCTGAGGTGGGTGCGCAGCGTTGTAAAAAGCCAGTGTGGAAGCACACAAAGTGAAAGTGAAAGTGACAACGCCACCGAGGGCGTGATTTGGAAGGCACGAGACCTATGGTCTGCTCCTGTCGAGTGGTCCAACAACAAATTGCAAGCACAGAAGTCTGTCGAGCCTATGCAGTCATCAGCAGCGACAAAGTGGTGGGCATCCTCCGAGCGGCGGCTCTCTGTGAGGCAGCAGTCCGTGGTCAAAGATCGCGCCGCCGCATAGCCGCCGGGTAGGCTGCCATACAGGCTCATTGCGCACTGCTGCAGAAGAGTGCGGCCACAGTGGCGGACTCGCAGTGGCATAGGCTCAATTACACAGTGAGGGGTGACACCATCTCCTGCCCTGCGGCACTGACCATATGGACAACAACGCCTAGCGCTTCTTCGCCACGCCGACGGTCTTGCCCCGCCTGCCGGTAGTCTTCGTGTGCTGGCCCTTCACCCGCAGGCCCCAGTAGTGCCGCAGACCGCGATGGTTCCTGCAAAGGGTCACGAACAATCACGAACAAGTCACGGGCAGTCTTGAGGTGCACTTGATGATCAGATCCAGGCCCTCGCTGCTGCCTCCGATTCACAGAGGTAATGACCACAGGCTGGAACACGAGGTAGCTACAGCTTCGGGAAGACATACGCTGCAAACTGCTCATCTTTGCTTTCTCCGCCGCACGCGGATCGCAGAGGACGCGGTGATACACTGTAAGCGCGCCTGATCTTCTTCAAGCGCTCCAGGTCGTCACGCAGCTTGGAGTCCAGCGCGCTGGACGTCAGCTGCGCGAACCGCCCGTCCCTGAAGTCCTTCTGCCTGCAAGAGCAAGGACTGCAGGTTGGCATAAACAGCAAACTGTAGCGATTGAAGCCAGACGGGGTGACGGCGCAGCGCCTGGCTCTGCTGTGGCATGCCCCACGCACTGCACCGCTCCAAGACGGTGCGCATGCAGCGCTGCACACGGCCGGTGACGTCCTGTTTCCATGTCAATGTGCGCTGCCGACCGGTGCAGTTACACGCTGTCATGCGCCCTCAACACGGCGCACGGCGGCAGGCCACGCAGCCTGTGGATGCTGACAGGCAGCGTGTCGGCTATACGCAGCGCCGGCACACCTGTTGAGGAACCAGTCGGGGATCTTGAAGGTCCGCGGGTTGCCGACGATGACCATGAGCTGCTCCAGCTCCTGCGCCGACAGCTCGCCGGCCCTGCAGCACCCGTGCATAGGCGGCTTGAGGACCCAACTAAAGCGGGAGTAGCGGCAATAAGGCTGCCACCGCGACATTGAGCTCGACCTGCACTCATGTAGGCAACGGCCAAAAGGGTCATGCCACAGCAATGTCAGGTGGTGGACGGTGCCCGCAGAAAGGTCATGCTTGCGCCGTCAGGCGCCACGTCCTAGCACTTCCGACGGTACAGTTTAAAATAGTCACCACTGAGCGTGTCTCAGTTGTGTTGCACGAGAACCGAAGGCGCCCGTGGGCAAATTGCAAAGCGATGCTATGCTGACCGCGCCATGCTACCTTACAAGTGGCATCGCTTCAACAGCGAAGCGCCATGACCGCAAAGCCATGGCCGCGCCTGTGCTGCACTTCCAACCCAGAGCAGCTAGCCGGAAAGGAAGCAGGGTGGACATGGGGAGGGGGGGTGGGGGGCGTACCGCTTGCGGATGTCGACCTCAGCCTTCTTGCAGACGATGTTGGCAAACCGACGGCCGATACCCTTGATGGCCGTGATGGCGTACATGACGTTCTGCTTGCCGTCGACGTTGGTGTTCAGCACACGCAGGATGTGCTGGAACTCCTCGCCGGCCACCAGGGACTGCGCAGCGGGGACCGACTTCTGTCAGCAACGCGACGGCGGCAACGAGGTCAGTATGAGTCTGGCAGAGCACAGCGAACAAGCGTTTATGGCAGCTCGACCGCCGCCGTGGTACCGGCTGTGGGAGGGAGCGCGCACCCCCATGCTTGCGTGCGGCTCCTGCCTGTTCGCCGCCGAGAGAGGCCGGGCTCGACGAGGGACGCAACTCCAGCAAGCGCCAGGGTATGGCGACCGCGAACCCTACCCGCTTTCTGCAAGAGCAACACCAAAACGCAGCATGCGTGATGCGCTCGTCGTTCCTCGGTTCATAACGGGCCATTCGATACCAGAGCAGCATTTGCGACGACTCAATTTTATCATGCCGAATGCATGAGCGCCTTCACGGCCATAGCCGCTCGCTTGACCAGCTCGGCAGGCGTCCAGCAACTGGGTGGCGGCATCGCCGCCGCGCGTCGCGCAATGCAAATGCTCCCAGCACCGCAGCAACAGCGCTCGCTCGGCAGTGGCCGCGCCGTGCTGGCAGCCCTTCCCGCCGTTCATCAGCCAGCGATCGACGTTAGCAGTGGCGACCATGACGCTGCCGGTGGCGCCTTAACGAGGCTCAGGGGAAGCGTGCCAGAGACTGCAGCCCAGCCGTCAGTTGAAGCCGAGAAGCGCAGCTGGCACAGCGCCCAGGCTGCAGCCCTGCCGGACACGGTGCATGGCGGGCAAAGCCAGCAGCAAAGGCTACCGCCAGATTTACAGGTAGATGCAGAGCATGAGCAGCACCCGCATAGCATGAGCCGCACCCGTGTTGCCAGCCTTATCTCAGACGGCGCATGTCGAGCACTGCTTCGCATGCATTCGACTGAGGCAATCGATGTCGTATATATATTGACACTGCGCGGCTGCACTCGACTCACAATTCGTTAGCTTGCGTGTGTGCTGCAGCAGCACAGCAGTCCGCCCAGGAAGAAAGCGCGGCCCATGGCGCAGCTGTCCCTAGATGGCTCCAGAGCGAAATCAGCAGCAGCGCCCGGCACGAGCAACACGAGAGGATCTACCGTTCCGCTGGGTCAGGCAGGTACGCGGGATGGTGCTGCCACAGGCCGCACACCTGCCTTTGAACCAATGGTCAGCTCATAGCACCGCTGCTCATGCTCACGGCTCAGAGGCAGACGCCCTGCAGCAACTTTAACGGCAGGATCTTGCGTGACGTCCTCGTTTTCACCCCGAGACGCTGTTGAGTTGCTGATCCTCACGCGCGCAGGGACCACGGACCTCGGCAGGGGCGCTGTGGTGGCGTTTCATCCCGAGGCGTGGCCAGCAGCGGAGGCAGCCCGCTTGCTGCAAGCCCTCCAGGCAGGTCGCAGCCTCACCTGTCGCCAGTCATGATGTGCTGCTGGTGTCATCAGCAGCACGCCGACAACGCAGATGGCACTGCATACCGGCGTCATGCAGCGCATGCGCGTTTGTGCTGCTGAAGCGCTCGACAGCAATGCGATGAGAGTGATATGATGGCTCTGCCAGCCCTCGCGCAGGAGGAGGTGGCCTGGGAGTCGCGCAAGGTGCGGGTCATGGGCCGGGTCGTGGACCAGCCGCGGCTCATCGCGTACATGGCCGACGACCCGGGCATCAAGTACACGTATTCCGGCCTCACGCTGGACCCCAAGCCCTGGTCGCCCGCCGTCGCCGAGATCAAGGTGCTTCGATTTGCACGCCTAAATTGCTTGCTGTACAATGGCAGAAATTGAGACGCTTCGCAGTGTGTTTGCATCCAGACCTCGGTGAAACAAGTAGGCCAGGAATCCTGGCACCCTGCGCGGTGCTGGGCTGATGTACCTGCCATCAGCGCAGGCAATGCTCGAGGAGCTGTCGGGCAGCCGCTTCGATTCATGCCTGCTCAATTTATACCGTGACGGCGGCGACAACATGGG
>JAABUX010010146.1_pt1 | contig 10566 bp, 18 predicted proteins | sample 5561851 | NCBI WGS metagenome assembly JAABUX01 (sample SAMN10711883, study PRJNA513361) | rock metagenome | isolation source: Antarctica rocks | place: Antarctica: Victoria Land, Richard Nunatak red sandstone | collected 2016-01-03 | reverse complement strand
TCCGAAACAAAGACGCTTATTTCGAATTGCTACATGGATAACAAAAACTCTATTAGAACGCCAAATGTCATCGACAGATCCCAATGCAGTGCCAGTCCCAATGTGGACAGGAAAGCAACGCAATAAAGCTTGTTGTTTTATTGCTGTTTTTTGTTGTTTACCTGTCTTGGGAACGCAATAAAACTTGTTGTTTACCTGTCTTGGTCTGCTTTGCATAGGAACTCAGATAAGATCTCAAAGTCGAGGTTGGTGAAAATATTTTCATAATTCTACAGCCGACACATACATCCCCATGTGCTGTGTGCCGTAAATCCGGCCGAGGGTGGCAGCCCAGATCCTCAGATTTTGGCAGCTTTTCCTGCGTCATGGCCGGGCGACCTGTGTGACTTCGGCCTCGCCGCAGGCGTGATCAACTCGGACTTCTTGGAGCGCGCCCAGTGGCGGGGCGAGGCGGCGAAGGAGGCCCAGAAGCAGATGGAGCAGATGCTGCAGACGTCGTCCTTCGCCCAGACGCCACAGCAGGTGACGCTTTAGCTCAACCGCCATGCGACATGTAGGGCACACGGGGGCACCTGCATATGGTCAGTGCTCGTTTGAGCAATTTGTCGGCATAATGGGCGGTGCTTTCCCGCGACTGACGGCAGACGATGGCTGCAGGTGGCCGACGCAGTGTTCAATGCAGTAACAAATCACAAGCGGGAGGTCACTGTCGGTCTAACATACAAGGCCACGCTTGCAGCCGCCTGGCTGGGCATCAACCCCGCCTCATTGCTGGCCAAGAGCGAATGAACGCATATCCAGTGATCGATGTAGCTTGAGAAGCCCTGTAGATATGCAGGTGCAGTCTTTTGGACGACTACCTTCATGCTTTGCGTTTTGCAAACTTGGGGTGAATGAAATGTCGTTGGTCGTGTTGTATCAGAGCCTCAGGATTCAACTTTCTATCATTGGTATGGAGTTTTGAGCAGGCGCACGCACGCTTGCTTTGCTTGCACACCAACAGATGCGCTTGCGGTGACGTCGACGGCCTGTTGAATATACGGTGCTGCTACAGGTTAACGCAGACTACAGGATGCTACATGATGCAAAACTATCACACACAACCGCAACACTCACTGAGATGCTCGCAACATTATGACGAACTGTGCAGTATGCCATGCGCTGTTCATGCGAGAGGCGACTATCGATCCCCGTGTGACCAACCTTCGTACTGGCTGACCTTGCTAGTGCTCGACTCGAGACAGATTGCTTAAAGGGGTTTGTGTGTACTGTGCTGCGCCGCCATCGCGGGCATCAATTGTCAAATGCGCTCCAAAACTATATTGCATTCACGTGCCATCTGCATGAATAGTGCTGTTCAGAAGCTGTTCAGGTGTGTGCTATGCTGATCACTCTCCTCTCTCATCACGCGCTTATTGGGTTGATATGGCGAACCATGGCAGTCTTCCGGCTGCTCAAAAGGCGGCCGCGAGCACGCACGCCGCCATGGCGCTGATCGCCGCCAGCACTGCCGGTCTGACGGCGCCCAGCGCCGTCGCAGAGGACGGCGCGGGTGCGGGCGCTGCTGCGTCGGTGGCTGAGCTGGTGGTGGTTGTCGCCGCTGTGGGGGCCGGCGTGGCTGTCGGCGTCGCGGCGGCCGGAGCCGCTGTTGTCGTTGTGGCGGGGACGGCCGTGGGCGTCGTCGCGCTCACTACGGGGGAAACAGGCGGAGGCGAGCTGAGGGAACCAGGGCCAGAGGAGGCGGTCACGAGCGGCGGGGGGGACGCCGGGCTGCCGCTGCCGCGCGGCGCACCCGCGGAGCTGGGTGGCGGCGGCCGCTGCTGCGTCGCTGTTGTCCCTGGGACCACAATAGGGATCACCACCGGAGAGGACGCAGCGACCGGGCTGGGCGTGGGAGCCGCAGCCACGGGCTTGGGCGCGACAGGTGTGGGCGTGGCCGGGACGGCCGTGGGCTTTGGTGTGGGCGCAGCAGCAATCGGCGTGGGCGCCGCGACCGGGGCGGCCTCGGGCTTGGGCGCGACTGGGATGGGCGAGGGCGAGGCCGAGGCCGGGACAGTGACTGGGACAGGCGTCGGCGATGGGACGGGACCTGGCGCGGGGGGCGGGCATCAGCAGGATACAGGGATAGTCATGCCGATGGCGATCAGACAAGGAGGTCAGGGGTGATGTCACTGCGCAACAGCCAGCGGCATGTTTTGAACTAATATCGGGCTCACCTGATGAGGGAGCAGGGCTCGGTGCCGACGCCGTCGGCTTCGGGCCGCTCCCGGTCCCTGTGATCACGGGGATTGCCACGGGCTTCGAGAGGGGCGCGGGCGCGGCGGTCGGCGGCGCCGTTGGCAGAGCGGTGGGCGCGGCGACGGGCTTCGGGTTGGGGGCCGGAGTGGGGGCGGCAACGGGTTTGACGGTCACTGCTGGGGTTGGCGCCGGCGCGCTCGGGGAGTTCGGCCCGGTCGCCGGCTGGCCTGTGGGGGGCAGCATGTCCAGGCTGATCCGATGGGACGCAATGAAGCGCATCACCACCCGTCCAGACAGGTGGCAAAAGCAACGCAGTGCAATGACCAGTAGCGTAGAGGAGACCCAGCACTGGCTTTTCGACGACAACAGCGGTCATGCCGGTAGTTTCTCCAGAAATGCCTGTGCTCGCAGCAACGCTGCCGACCGTGCCAATGCTGCGATGTCTCTGACCCAAGTAAAACTAGAATCCATTCGTACAAGACTTGCATAACATACAGCAGCTGACTGTTTCAGCAAGGTTAGACACTAGAGCTCAACTTCGCGCTTGAGACACTTTCAGCGGATGATCCTCTCATGCAGCTGAAGCGCACCGAGGCAGACGGCGGTGTTGTTGACGCTCTTGGCGCTGTTGGTGGCGTTGGCGTGCGTCCAGCCCAGGTCCAGGCCGCAGTCGGTCTGCGGCGTGACGTTGGGCGAGGTCGAAAAGTACTGCGTCAGCGCCGCCAGGGCGCCCGTGATTCCGGAGGTGCCGTCTGCGCGACAGCTCGACAGGGTTAGTCTTAGGGTCTGGGTTGACGAAAGGGTCCGTCAAAATCAGGGTTAGGATTAGGCTTGGCGGGATTAGGCTTCGGGCTTGGCGGCACTCAGCTTCAGCACCCTCCCTGGAAACCCTCATTCGACGCTGCGCCGAGATGCAATGTGGCCTGGCGAAGGCATGGAAGGTGTGCCAGATCGCTCGCCTGCTATCCCTGACGACGCAAGTACGTAGATTGCAGCGAGTCTTACGGGCTGCCGTGATACTTGTTTGCTGTTCACACAGCCACGAAACGAGGAATCTCCAGGCCTGGAATCGATGTATCAAGTGCATACGACACGCAGGCGTAGCAGCAGGCATACCGGTGGTCGCCTCGGCGTAGGTGAAGTCCTTGCGGCTGACCACCAGGCCGTCGTCCTCCAGTGGAGCGCCCCACAGGGCACCATACGGGATGAACCGCTGCGGCGTGCGCGATGCTGCGAGCAGGGGCAGGGTGAAAGGGTGAGAGTTGCATCAACAAACGCTGGCAGCAGGTCCTTGTTCCTATGCATAGACGGAGACTTGCATTATTGCGTCAGAGCACCCTCAGCAGAGCTGGCGGCACATGTGCGCACGATCGGTTGGCACCACAGCTTGGGATGGCTTGGACATTGAGATTGAGGCAAATGAATCACAGCACCAATTATTGCGCGTGTGACACGGTGCTGTGCTCTGGTACCGTGCACAGCGGACAGTGACGAGAGCTGCTCACATTCCATGTCGAACTTGGCGAGAGGCCCGTAGAGCAGGGTCTTGTAGGTGCCATCGGTCTGCTCTTGGCTCCAGTTGGCGAACACCTGCGGTTCATGCGTGCATGTTGTCGCTGTGTGTCTTGTAGCGGGGCAGTGGGGCAGTATGGTGGACGCGCTCTCAATATCTGGTGGTCGGGCAACTATGATCTGGCTCGGATGATTTCCCTCGACATCATAAAGACAAAGCGACTGTCTCGGCGACTGCCGGGTATCCGAGCAGGTCAACACCTGAGTTTGGGCAGATGCTTTGAAAATTAGGATTAGTATTAGGGTTTAGGGTGATGTATAGGGTAAGGCCTAGGGTAGAGGTGGGGTTAGGGTTAGGGTTACAGCTGGGGTTTGCGCTCACCGTCACGCCGCGCGTCGGCCAGTCGATGTAGCTGTTGTAGCTCAGCTTGTGCCAGATGTAAGTCGGGTAGTCGCTCCCGAAGCCGGCCAGCCAGCTGCGACCCGAGTCGCCCAACACGTAGTTGACCTGCCAGCGGGACAGCATGCCGAAACGGGTTGAGCCAGGAGTAACAGAGCAGGCGGACGTGCAGGTGTGAGGCGCACCGTGCAGGGCAAAGAAAAGCTGTTCCCGTGCGTGAAATCCAGCACCACAGACGGGTGCAAAGGGTACAGAAGAATGCATGCAGACACGACTGTGCAGAAGGTTCTGCAGCTGCTCTCCTCGCCTTACTTCCGATCGTGATAGCGACATGATAAAAGCCTGCACTGATGACTGCAGCAGCGCCCACCTGGGAGATGGCCCAGTTCATGAGGTTCGCCGAGTACGAGGGGTTGCTCTTCCGCAGCTGCTGCGACTCCACCAGCGCCAGGAACGCGGCCTGCAGGACAAATGTTGGAAACGTGGGCGAGATGAAAACATCCGTTGAGCGTCATCGCTCCGCCACTCCGTGATCGCAGATAGTGGTCTACGCCTTGCGACTGTTGGGAAAGCAGCCCGGGCTTCGCATAGAGCAAGCTTTTGTAATTGTCATGGTGTAAGGCTTGGATGAAGCTGTGAGCAAGCATAAGTCCCTGCAGCTCGAGGTCGTGGGTTGAGCAATTCAGATGTTGGGGGAAAGCGCAGGATCAGCTCATCCGAACGTGGTAGCAAAACCCTGTCAGTACCTGGGTCGTAGGCCGCAGCGCGCCCCAGTGGTACGGGTACGCCAGGCCGCCGGGCGTGTACGGGATGGTCTGCTGCAGGTACAGGTTGAAGAAGTTGGCCGCGTTGGCGTTGTACTCGGCCGCGTTGGCGGGGTCGATGGCCGCCATGAGCACGTTCAGGGCGGGGCCCTTCTCGCCGGTCTCGAAGCTGTAGCACGTGTTGCGGCAGGTCTGCGGCAGCATCACGAGTAGGTCAGGTTGAATCGCTTTTGCTCCTCACACCGCCTTGTGACGCAAAACCATCTGCGGGTTGCAGCCTAGGGCAATGAAGGCGTGTGAACATGATACGGACGGCAATATACGCCAGAAAGGTGATGCGTGGGACAGACTTGTACGATGCCTTCTGGAGACATGCCTGTTCGTCTACTTGTGTTTGTGCAGCCAGCTTTGCCAGCGCAACACCTTGGCATAGTAGGTCTTGGCGTCGGTGAGGTACTGCTGGTTGCCGGTGGCCTTGAACAGCCATGCCGCCGCCCACGCCAGCTCGTCCACATAGCCCGTGGACGCGTACAGCATCTGCGAGCCGAGCCAGCTCGGGGTTGACATCAGGCTCTGTCCATGCAACAAAGTCCAGCACAGGTGAGCAACATGCATACCGAGCACTCGCTGGGCAGGTGATGCAACCTGATGACGGTCCCCTGCCAAAAACTGCATGTCAGCTGGACACGCTTGACATGAAACGGTTCGGCAGGCCTCTGAGCTGTGGTTGGAGATGTGGTTGGCATACAACGCCATGGCAGGACGACAGTCAACAAGCCTTCGCAGCAAATCATATGGGTTTGAGCAGCGTTTTGCACGCACCCCGAGCTGCTTCAGGCACGGGTCGTTGGTCAGAGTCTGGTAGCTGCCCTGGTACGTCGTCGCCAGCGTGTACAGCTGCTCCGAGTGCGTCAGGTACGACGACAGCGTGGTCGCCGACACCGCCTTGTTGGCGCCCAGCACGATGTACGCAGCGGCCAGGCCGGCAGCGGCCTCGCCCGCAATCTCAGAGCCTGTCACAACAACCAGTGCAAAGTCGTGAGGGAAAAGCCAGATGTGCAGATCGTGCCGGTTGCTCTGCTTGACGCGCTTAGCATGGGATGGTCTGTCCACAAGGATTGGCAGTACGCAGATGAATAAATGCCGTGACGTGCTCAGCACAGAATGGTCCACTGTGAAAAGACTTGCTGCAAGCAGATGGAAGAATGCCGTGCGGAAGCTGGTGGCGCACTGGGGTTGGCCTCATTGATGTAGCAGGACGGCCGCGAGGCGACGAAGTTCTCATACTCCTCGACCTGGGACATCAAACAATCATTTCGACTTCGGGGCACATTATGACAACTGCATCGTGTCAGGCGGGTTTTGCTGTGACCGTCAGCATGAATAGGGCGACCTCGGGGACTAGGGATGGCCAGTGATGAGGGTATGTAAACACACCGGGCCATAGTAGTTGAAGTCCAGCGTGCTGTTGCCGACGACTGCCACGAATTGATTCGGCGCCGAGTGCGCGGCTACAAGGTATCTGCAACATATAAGGTTGCATGACCGAACTTTGAAAAAGTTCAACGCAGACCAGTCTGCAGGAGCGCCTAACAGGATTGAGAGCTCCCATGTGGATACGAGATGCAGGTTTACACAGCGATCAGCGAAAAGCCGAATGACTCTGACTGCATCATGTGTGCACATCGAGGGTTTCAGGTACATCATGTGTGCAAATCGAGGAGTACAGGTTCAGGGACGCACGAGGCGCCCCACTCGAGGCCATCGAGCGCGTTCTGGAGGTCGCCCTTGGCGAATCCCTGAGGGAAGGTGTCCAGCGCATAGCCCAGCAGCGTCACCTGCAGGCAGGCAGTCAGCTTGCATACATGTTCCTATCACCAAGATTCTGCGATACAGAGCTCAGTAAAAGACCGTGTCACGTCCGATCGTGGCAGCTAATTCAAGCAGAAGGCTTGCATTGGTTGCTCACTTTGCTCACGTAGCCTTCTGTGTTGCATTTGCATCGTGTGCCAGATGGGGACGTGACGGCCGCATCACTGCCGCACACTGCAGGCGTGCAAATCGCACACCGAAGCCTACAGCAGGGTCCCGCAGTCATGGCAGACTGCCCAGCTCTGCGAAGAGCGCCCAGAGCTCACAGCCAGATGTGTGCACTGTGACCTGAGAGCCCAAGCGCCGCACCAGGAAGGACTCGACGATGCCGAGCTTGAGGAAGGAGCCGCCGGCCTCATAGTAGCCGCCCGACACGTCCTCGCCGCCGGGACCCTTGCAGTTGAAGCACGAGTCGCTCCGCCTGCGGTGCATTGACTTTGTGTGTGAGTGTTATAACGTGATGATGAAAAACTTTAGTAGACATGAAAATGTTTCTCATGAAACAATTGAATTCGAAAACTGAGTACATCATCGAACGATGCATATTTAGTACAGCGACACGGCGTCAGGCATGCAAGCTCCCATGCGGACACGACTGCGAAGGTGCCACTGTGGTGATCACTTTTGGAATTATTCAACCACGCAACCTAGATCTGCAGACAGCAAGTCGGCAGCGGCATGCAGGGAGTAAGCGTGTGGAGCCAGTCCAAAGCCGCACGCAGATGCTTGAACCTGTCTTGGGCAATCGCACCATGCGAGCCTCTGGCGGTCCAGGACGCCGGAGCGCATGGACTCGAAGAAGATCAAGGTCTTGTGCAGGCCCTCGGCGTAGTCATACTTCGCCGCCGTCGGGTCCGGCATCGTGCTGTCGGAAGCTGCGGCCTTCGCCCCTGCAGCGGCAGAGCAGGCGATGCAATGTGAGCGGGATGCATGGGAAACCCCCTCGCTTTGCTAGTATACGCCTCAATGGCGAGCACCGCATGCGACCAGCGCATAAGCGCGCTCTTTCCATGCACTTAGTCAACCTTGGTAGCCTTGCTGACTTATGGGGCGGCAGGTCATCGAGGGTGGGCAACACCTGCTGCAGATGAGCTGCCGCCAGTGGTGGGCGTAAACGTCCCCTGCAGAAGGACAAACAGTGGTCACGACATTGCTTTTCGACGCCGCTTTGTGAGCTGAGGGAGTGTTGTGCGGCTCACAATCGAGCGTGCGGCACATTTGCCGAGGCACGCATGTGGCTGGGAGGGATGCAGACATCCGACCCCACGCAGAAGCAGGAGTCTGGCTGCATACCTGGTCGTTGTAGATGCACACGCCCTGAGTGTAGCAGGAGTAGCCGCCGCACAGGGCGTCGCAGGTGCTGTCCCAGGTCAGGCCCAGGCCGCAGACCGGGTCATAGGGCAGGACACCGCACTGGCAGTCTGCACCAAATACAGCGGCGACGATGAGCCCATGCAGGAGGAGAGGCACACGCTCAATATACCAGCTTGCTAGCCGACGACTGCTCCCGAACCGGCGGCCCGTCGAGCTGCATTTCTTTGCAGAAATTTAAAGCTCCTGGCATGTTGTTGACACTGATGCTCGGGATGGAATTGGATGCTGTGATGCTTACGCACTATTTGTCTGGATCTGGCAGTTGGGGCAGGCGCCCTCCGAGACGATGACGATGTTGGCGCACTGCGCGATGCAGTCGTTGCCGTACGTGTTGTGGTCGGTGCCGCACACGGGCGCGTCTGTGGTCGGGATGTCCGTGCAGTCGCACGCTGCAAGCAACACGTTGCAGGCATTGAGCAGGGGCGCTCCGGCCAAGCGCACGCACATGGTGCCGCTCACGAGTAGCATGCATGATGCTCACGGTAGCCATGCATAGAAGCAGCATCTGACAGCGACGAACAGACGCACTGCCTGGAGGGTCCGGGTAGCGGTATCCGGAGGGCAGCGGGTAGGCCGCCAGGGCGCCGCCGCTGACCGCCAGCAATATGGTGAGACCGACGGTGACGGCGAACTGCATGTCGGCGAGCTGACCGACCGACGTCTGATCTGCCCTGGCGAGCATCAGGCCGATGGTGAATTGCTGTGCTTTTCGATGCATGTGCGATGCTCAACCGCCCGTTTCGGCGGCTCATGGTTGCTGCACCTGGAGCATGCTACCATCGCTCGGCCGACGCCAGAGCGGAATGGTCAGCGCACCGATGTGTTATGCCTTCGCGATGGCCTGTTGAATGTTGTCACTTCACTATGTGCCCAAGGTGATTGCCGGATCTAGGCGCCGCGGCCTGAAACGGCGTACAGTTGCTTCTTTAGGGACTTGCTCTATCGCAGCGGTGTGAAGCAATCAATGCTGCCGCCTCCCCACCCCAGCCAGCTGGAAGCTCCGTTTGGACCCTGGTTAGAAACGGAGGGCACGCATGGCGGCGGCGGTGCGTCAAGGCGTACGAAGCTCTGTAGTCTGACGAGGTGTGGTCACCACACTTGTCATGCGGCTTTACCACACGACGCGGGACGCATGCTGATCACTCGGTTTATTTGGGTGTTGCGCAGGCATGCTCACCGCTTGCTGCTGGTAGGCGTGTGCGTGTGAGGTAGTGCAGTGTTCAGTAGATATGTTTGGAGGCCATAGAGATAGGATTGCGGTGAAGCGACGTTGTTACAGGGCCCTCCTCTGCCTGACACACATGCTACAAAGCTGGTCGTTACCCTGGCTGCGCCACTCATGCGAAGACGGACTTCGGCGGCTCCACGCGCCCGGCGATCAGGTCCAGGTCGCGCTGGCCCTGGCTCGTGATCCGGCGCCCCTTGACCGGGTGCTTCTCCACGAAGCCCACCGTCTCCAGCTGCTGCAGGATGTGGCGGATCAGGCCGCCCGAGGACCTGGCGAAGTGCTCCGGCACCACACCCTGCCCACCAGCCGCACCGGGAGCCGCGTCAGCACACAAATCGAAACATTCAACAGCTCAAAACATCCTGCCTAAACCGAGCAAGCACCATATGCCCACGTAAAACAGATCGCACAAAACAAATCGGCCTACTTAAAACATCTACAAACCACGTCGTGATGTTCTGCAACCTGCCCCGTGAAAACAGAAGTCAAATACCAGAGTAGCCTCCGACTCTAACTGGCAGGGGCACGCTGCTGTGACAGAAAACAGAGTTCTCCGCGAGGTCAGCGTAGCGGGCTGCCGGGATGCTGCCCCCCACACACCTTCCTCATGTTCTCATGCACACTGCTGCTTTCCCAAAGAAAAACTCCTCGCAAGGCCAGTGAGAGGGCGACGGAACGGCCCCCGCACACACCTTCCTCTTGTTCTTGCCGCCGTAGTGCTTCCTGAGACCGCCGACGCCCAGCTTCTGCCGCAGGTACACCTTCCGAGCCAGGGACGCTGCGCAAAAGTGCACGGCGTTCGGCACGACAGCAACTCTACAATTCAGAAGAATGTGTCCTCTCGCGTCCTATCACACATCTTCGTAGGCTCTCCGTGTTGTGCTGGCTCGCGGCGTGACCTCAGTGTAGCTAATCAGGCCAGCAGGCCTCGTCTTGCATCTCCACATGTTTTTTGGCCGACTTTTCCGCGAGCTGATGTTCGTCCTTCATCTAGAATCTCCGCGGCGCTGATGCTCGAAAGTTTGAAGCGACCAGACTGCAACCACAATGGTTCAAAACTGGCTCCGCACCGGCTCGGACGTAGTACCAGTCTGGATCGTAGGGCGCCATCTCCTTGTACGGCGCTGTCTTCACGATGTCGACCCAGTTGGGCAGCTGGATCTACAGGGCAGTCCGTG
>JAABUX010010145.1_pt1 | contig 10566 bp, 13 predicted proteins | sample 5561851 | NCBI WGS metagenome assembly JAABUX01 (sample SAMN10711883, study PRJNA513361) | rock metagenome | isolation source: Antarctica rocks | place: Antarctica: Victoria Land, Richard Nunatak red sandstone | collected 2016-01-03 | reverse complement strand
CCGACGCCGCCATCGCCGCCCTCCTCCCCCGCGTGCTCGCCGATCAAGCCACCCGCAACGGCCACGTCCGCGGCGGCGCCATGGCCGTCGTCGTCCTCGGCAAGGCCGGCGGCCGCGAGATGATGGCCGGCTCCGACCTCGACCTGATGCTCCTCCACGCCTACCCCCCCCAAGCCACCGAAAGCCGGGGCGCCCGCCGCGTCCCCTCGCCCCAATGGTTCGCCCGCGCCGCCCACGCTGTCGTCGCCGCCCTCACCGCCCCCGGCGCCGAAGGCCCGCTCTACCAAGTCGACATGCGCCTCCGCCCCTCCGGCAACAAAGGCCCTGTCGCCGTCTCGCTTCCCGCCTTCCAGGCCTACCACGCCCGCGACGCCTGGACTTGGGAGCGCATGGCGCTGCTCCGCGCTCGCGTCGCCGCCGCCCCGCCTGCCCTGCGCGCCCGCGCCGAGCGCGCCATCGCCACCGCCATCGGCACCGGCGACCCGGTCCAAGTCCGCGCCGACGCCCACGCCATGCGCGCCCGCATGCTGCGCGACCTGCCCCCAAACGGCCCCTGGGACGTGAAGCTCCGCCCAGGCGGCCTCGTCGAAGTCGAGTTCATCGCCCAAGCCCTCTGCCTCGCCCACGGCGTCCGCGAGCCCACGACACGCGACGCGCTCGCCGCTCTCGAACGCCGCGGCGCCCTGCCCGCCCCCGACGCGGCAATGCTGACCGCCGCCGACCGCCTCTGGCGCACCATCCAATCGATGCTCCGCCTCACCGTCGGCCGCGACCCCGCCACAGTTCCGGCCGCGGCCAGCGAAGCCCTGCTCCGCGCCGCCGGCGAGGTTGACCTTGCAGCCCTTCACGCCAGGATGCAAGCCACCGCACACGACGTCCGCGCCGCATTCGAACGCCATCTAGGAGCACTGCCATGAGCATCGCCGAAGGGTCCCCCGCCCCCGACTTCACCATGCCGGCCACCGGCGGCCGCAGCGTGAGCCTCGCCGCCGAGCGCGGCCACCCCGTCGTGCTCTATTTCTACCCCAAAGCGGACACGCCGGGCTGCACCAAGGAAGCCTGCGCCTTCCAGGAAGCCCTCCCGGCCCTCAGCCGCATCGGCACCACCGTCATCGGCGTAAGCCGTGACACGCTGCCCGCCCTCGAACGCTTCGCCGCCAAGTTCAACCTCGGCTTCCCGCTCGCCTCGGACGACACCGGCGTCGCCGACGCCTACGGCGCCTGGGTCGAAAAGAGCATGTACGGCAAAACCTACATGGGCCTCGACCGCAGCACCATCCTGATCGACCCCGAAGGCCGCATCGCCCGCATCTGGCGCCGCGTCAAAGTCCCCGGCCACGCCGCCGAGGTCGCCGCCGCCGCCGCCGCTATAGCAAAGTAGCCGACGCGTACGCCCCCCACGCCGCAATCGGCACGAGCAACAGCGCCGCCCCCCGCGACGCCGTCCACAGCCGTGCCGCCAGCAACAGCGCCACCACCACCACCAGCACGTTCACCACCAGCAGCAGCCGCATGCTGTCCGTCACCGCCGCACTCAGCGGCGACACCAGCAACGCCACATAGAACCAGTCGAGCCACTGCCTCGGCCCAGGCGCCGTCAGCCGCGTCCGCGCCAAGCCCATCAGCCCAAACAATGCCGCCAAAACCCCAACGCGCGACCAATCCGGCGGATAATCGCCCAGACCGACCACCGCCAGAGCAAGCGTCGCACCCACCCCGCCGGCCGCATAGGCGAGCGGCGCAAACCACGCCCGCCCTCCGAACCCGGCCAGCGCCACCCGGCGCAACTCGGTCGCCAGCGCCACCAGCAACCCCAACGCCAGCACCTGGTCCGCCGGCTGCAGCCCGAACGCCACGCTGAACTCGCCCGCTACCGCCCGCGCCGGATCGATATGCGTCCCAAACCGGAACCACGTCCACTCGACCCCAAGCGTCACCATCGACGCCACCACCGCCAACCCGAGCAAAGGCAGCACCCGCCGGTCCGGCCCTGCCGGCAGCAACCGCCACAGCAGCAGCCACACGACGACCCCCGCCGAGAGCAGCGCCATCGAGATATCCGCCTTCGATTGCAGCATGTAATGCCAAGCCCCGAGCGCCGCCGCCAGATAGACGACCCGGTGCACCGGCTTCCACCGGCGCCCGAGCCGCTTCACCCAGCGATCCGTGCTGGTCGAGCCAAGCACCGCCAGGATCAGCAGCGCCACGAACCCGATCGTGAGATAGAACCGCAGCGCGATCTCGGACGCTACATGCAGCATCCGCCAATTCTGCGTCGCCGCATAAAGCACCAGGTGGACCAGCACATAAAATAGCGCCCCCAACCCGACCATCCGCCGCAACTGCGGCAGTTGCGGCAGCGCGAACATCGCCCGCGCCGGCGTGATGAACAGGCTTGCAACCAGGAACCAGATCGTAAATTTCCCCGCCGCGAGCTGCACCGCGAGCACCGGCCGCGCCCCCAGTGCCCCCGCAAAAAATAACCCGGCGTACCACACCGCCGGCAACGCCAGCACCGCAAACGTAACCGCCCGCATCGTCGAGAAACGGCCGCGGCGGTCGTTCCAAGGAAGCGAGACGGTCATCGTGGCCCTCCCATTATTGCGCGCCAGGCGCCTTGCTGCGGGCGTACCCAGCCGGCAGCTGGAAGATTGCCCCCGGCTGCTTGCCATAAACCACCTGCTGCGCCTCGATCAGCACCCGCCCGGCGCGCACCGCCCGCAGCATCACCCCGTCCCCGGTAATGCACGCCACGATTTGCTGTCCCTGCGTATCCGTCACCTGCCAATCGGTGCAGCCAAGCCCGGCAATCTGCGCCGTCCCTCCGCGCGCATAGGCAGCACCCCCCGGCTGTCCTGGCAATGGCCCCGCCACCGCCCCGAGCTCGAGAATGCTGCGATTGCGATCGCTCACCATGTCGATCGTCCGGTTGCCGTAGCTCACCAGCATCCACAACCCCGGCGACGGCGAGTCGACCCGAAGCAGCTGATCCGCCGTATCCCATCGCAGCCGCTGCGTAGGAGCGTCGCTCCCCGGTGCCGGCGCCGCGCGATACGTCACGTCCACGTCCCGCGTCGGCGTGATATGCGGCACCTCCTGCGCATAGGCGCTACCCGCAAGCAGCAATCCCACCACGGCGATCCGCTTCATCGATGTCCCCCCATACTGGGCAGCGCAAGCTGGAGATACCCGGTCGGCACAGTGAACAAGCTAGCCGGCTGCGCCGCGTAGTTGACCGACAACGCCGTGAAACTGCCCGCCTTCCCCCGATACGTTCCGCTCCCCCGCAACGGCACGCCATCGGCCGTCACGCACAGCGTCCCCGCCCCTTGCCGGTCCTGCACCGCATACACCGTGCACGCGAGCCCCACGACCCGGTCCGTCCCCTGCCGCGTGAACCGCGCCCCGTCGAGCCGCAGCGCCCCCGCCTTCATCTCCAGCGCGAGCGCCGTTCGCATCCCCGCATCCACGATCAGCGCCTGCCGCCCCGGCAAATCCACGATCGCCACCTGCGTCCGCCCCTCCGCCGACACCCGCAACCGCTGCCCCGCGGCGTCCCACTCCAAATGCAGCGGTCCCGGCACTCCCCCCGGCAATGCCGCCGCCGCCACGCCGTCGACCCGGTACACCGCCGCCACGTCCCGCTGCGGCAACGTCGGCGGCCGGTCCTGCGCCATCGCCGCGCCGGACAGAAGAAGAGCAGGAGCCAGCAGCCGCATTGCGCTCATAGCTGCCATGTAGTGAGCGCAACCGCCCCTGTCCACAACCTACCCCGCCTCGCCGCGTAACGCTTCGATCGTCTCTCGCAGCAACTCCGGCGCCGGCGCCGCCGGCCAGAACGCCTCCTCCTCCACCACCTTCGCCAGCCTCGCCTTGTACGCCTCGCGCGCAATCTCCTCGGCGCCGAACTGCGATAAATGCGCCGTCAGGAACTGCGTATCGAGCAGCCTGAACCCCCCAAGCCGCAATCGCGCAACCAGGTGCACCAGCGCCACCTTGGACGCATCGCGCGCCCGGCTGAACATGCTCTCGCCAAAGAACACGCCTCCGATCGTCACCCCATACAGCCCGCCCACCAGCACCCCATCCGCATAGCTCTCGACGGAGTGGGCCGCCCCGCTCGCATGCAGCTGCGTAAAGAGCTCCTCGATCTCGGCATTGATCCAGGTATCCTCCCGTCCCGGCCCCGCCGCCGCACACCCCGCAACCACGCCCTGGAAATCCCGGTCGCTCGCCACACTGTACGGCCCGGACAGCACCGTCCGCCGCAGCCGGCGCGGCAAATGGAACCGCTCGAGCGGCAGCACCCCCCGCCGCTCCGGATCGAGCCAGTAGAGCCGCTGCCCCCGCCGGGTCTCGGCCATGGGGAACAGCCCGACCCGGTAAGCCCGCAACATGAGCTCCGGCGTGACTTCGATCCGGCGGCGTGACATTCGCTCAGAGTGCCTGCATTCCGCCCTGCCCGCCAATCATTTTGGCGGGCCCGCAACAAATCGCTCGAGCCAGTGGATCGTGTAGTCCCCCGCTTGGAACGACGAATCGTCGACGATGCGCCGATGCAGCGGCAGCGTCGTCTTGATCCCGAGCACCGCAAATTCGTCGATCGCCCGCCGCAGCCGCGCGATGCACCCCTCCCGCGTCGGCGCATGCACGATCAGCTTCGCCACCAGGCTGTCGTAATAGGGCGGCACCCGATACCCCGCATACAGCGCCGAATCGACCCGTACCCCGAGCCCGCCCGGCGCATGGAACGCCGTCACCTGGCCCGGCGTCGGCATGAACGTTTCCGGATCCTCCGCATTGATCCGGCACTCGATCGCGTGCCCGTTGAACCGTACCGATTCCTGCCCATACCCCAGCGCCTGGCCCGCCGCGATCCGGATCTGCTCGCGCACCAGGTCGATCCCGCACACCATCTCCGTCACCGGGTGCTCCACCTGCAACCGCGTGTTCATCTCGATGAACGCGAACTGCCCATCCTGCCATAGGAACTCGAGCGTCCCCGCATTGCGGTAGCCGAGCTGCGCCAAACCCCGCGTCACTACCGCACCGAGCGCATCCCGCGCCGCCGCATCGAGCGCCGGGCTACCCGCCTCTTCGAGCAGCTTCTGATGCCGCCGCTGCAAGCTGCAATCCCGCTCGCCCAGATGCACCACGCTGCCCTGCGTATCCGCGAGCACCTGCAATTCGATATGCCGCGGCCGGTCGAGGTATTTCTCGAGGTACACAGCATCGTTGCCGAACGCCGTGCGCGCCTCCGTCCGCGCCACCTGCCACGCATCCTCGATCTCGCCCGGCACCCGAGCCACCTTCATCCCGCGCCCGCCGCCACCCGCCGCCGCCTTGATCAGCACCGGATAGCCAACCCGTTCGGCCACCCGCCGGGCCTCCTCGAGATCGTGCAACGCCCCGTCCGAACCTGGCACAAGCGGCACGCCGAGTGATGCCATAGCCGCCTTTGCCGCGATCTTGTCTCCCATCATGCGGATATGCGCAGGCGACGGCCCAATGAACGTCAGCCCATGCGCCTCGACCATCTCCGCAAACGCCGCGTTCTCCGACAGGAACCCATACCCCGGGTGGATCGCATCCGCCCCCGTGACGATCGCCGCCGATAGCAGCGCTGCCGGGTTGAGATAGCTCTCCCGCGCCGCCGGCGGCCCAATGCAGACGCTCTCATCCGCCAGCCGCACATGCATCGCTTCTGCATCGGCCGTGCTGTGCACCGCGACCGTCGGAATCCCCAGCTCCCGGCACGCCCGCTGGACCCGGAGCGCGATCTCGCCCCGATTGGCAATTAATATCTTCTGAAACATGGCAGGTCTAAGTGATCACCAGCAGCGCCTGCCCATACTCTACGGCCTGCCCCGACTCGACCAGCACCCGCGCCACTGTCCCGGCCCGCAACGCCTTGATCTGGTTGAAAGTCTTCATCGCCTCGATCAGCATCACCGTCTGCCCTGCCTGCACCGCCTGGCCCGGCACGACATAAGGCGGCAACCCCGGTTCCGGCGATAGATACGCCACCCCCACCATAGGGCTCGTCACCGCGTCAGGGTTCGTCGCCTCGTCTTCCTCGACCATGGCCAACACAGGAGCGACCACCCCAGATGCAACCGGGGCTGTCGTCACCGCTGCATGCACCACCGCCGGCGCCGGCGTCCGGACAACCCTGAGCCGCCGGTCCTTGTCGCTCACCTCGATCTCCGTAAGCCCGGTCTCCAAGAGAATGGCGGCAAGCTCACGGATCGCCTCCGCGTCGAATGGGCTCCGGTTCATCATGCTCCGTCCAATAAATCCGCCATCGCCTGCAACGCCAGCACATACCCGCGCACGCCAAGCCCGGCGATCACGCCCACCGCCACCCGCGAAACATAGGAATGCTGCCGGAACTCCTCCCGGCGATGGATATTGGTGATGTGAACCTCGATCACCGGCAACTCGACGGCCAATAAGGCATCGAGCAGCGCAATCGAGGTCGTCGTATACGCCGCCGGGTTGATGACGATCCCTCGCGCCCGCCCGCGGCACTCCTGCACCCAAGAGACAAGCTCGCCCTCGCCATTCGTCTGCCGGAAATCGATCGCGAGCCCAAGCTCCTCGGCCGTCTCCGCGCAAAGCGCCTCCACGTCGTCGAGAGTGGCCGCGCCATAAATCTGCGGCTGCCGCAAGCCAAGCAGATTGAGGTTGGGCCCGTTCAAGACGGTGACGAGGGGCGGCGATGCCATACCCGCGCCCTACCACGGGCCTGCCAGCCCGTCCATGGAACGGTCGCTTGCCTCCAACGCCCACCCCCGCCATATCCCAGTCATGCTCGACGTCACGCTCAACGGCGAACTGCGCCGCTTCCCGGCCCCGCTGACCGTATCGGCCCTGCTCACGGAGCTCAGTCTCGACCGTCGCAAGGTCGCCGTCGAGCGCAACGAGGAGATCGTGCCGCGCTCGCTATATGGCGAAACCGCTCTCGCCGCCGGCGATCGCCTTGAAATCGTCCACTTCATCGGGGGAGGCTAGCATCATGGACCAGATCGTATCGCCAGCCATCGACCCAGCCATCGACGAGGATAGCTGGACCGTCGCCGGGCGGAGCTTCCGCTCGCGCCTCGTCGTCGGCACCGGCAAATACAAAAGCCTCGAGGAGACCGCAGCCGCAATCGAAGCCTCGGGCGCCGAAATGGTCACCGTCGCCGTTCGCCGGGTAAACCTGGCCGACCCGAACTCCCCCATGCTGCAGGACTTCGTCGACCCCAAGCGCTACACCTATCTCCCCAACACCGCCGGCTGCCACACCGCCCAGGATGCCCTTCGTACCCTCCGCCTCGCCCGCGAAGCCGGCGGCTGGACGCTCGTCAAGCTCGAGGTCCTCGGCCCCCCGCCCCACCTCTACCCAGACATGCCCGCCACGTTCGAAGCCGCCCAAATCCTGATCCGCGAAGGTTTCGAGGTCATGGTCTACTGCGCCGACGACCCGCTCGCGGCGAAGCGCCTCGAAGAGCTGGGCTGCGTCGCCATCATGCCCCTTGGCGCCCCGATCGGCTCCGGCCTCGGCCTGCAAAACCCCGCCATGCTGAGCCTCATCCTCGAGCAGGCGCGCGTGCCCGTCCTGGTCGACGCCGGGGTCGGCACGGCGAGCGACGCGGCGATCGCCATGGAAATCGGCTGCGACGCCGTGCTCCTCAACTCGGCAATCGCCCACGCCAGCAACCCCATCCTGATGGCCCGCGCCATGCGCGCCGCAATCGAGGCCGGTCGCCTCGCCCATCGTGCCGGCCGCATGCCGCGCCGCATGGGCGCCGAGCCAAGCAGCCCGCTTACGGGGCTGATCCGTTAAACATCGCTCAAAGCCCGTCAGGTCGCCGCAAGCTGAACTCGGGCAGTGCCGCAATCCGCGCCTCGTCCCACCAATCGCGACAAATCGTTTCAAGATGTTCCAACCCCCTGCATTGTAGCTCTCCCCGGCTCATCTCTGCCTGCATCAAGCCTAACCCCCAAAGGTTAATATAGGATTACCGGCCCCCAAAATTTCCTGCTTGCTTTTCCGGGAGCGCTTCGGCTCAATCGAGCAGGAGCGAAACGCAAGGAACCTGATGACTCGGCCAGCTAAGCTGCTTTCATTCGTCGCCGTCCTGCTCGCCGCCTTGCCGGGCCGATCGCACGCGCAAGGGTCCAGTCAGCAGGACTGGCAAGAGGAGGGCGAAGCCAGTTGGTACGGCCCGCGCCACGCCGGACTACCCACCAGCAGCGGCGAAATCTTCGACCCCGCCCGCCTTACCGCCGCCCACAGCACCCTGCCCCTCGGCAGCCGAGTCCGCGTCACCATGCAGGACACCGGCGCCTCCGTCGTCGTCACCATCAACGACCGCCAGCCCTTCCATAAGACCCGCATCATCGATCTCTCGCGCGGCGCCGCCTCCCGCCTCGGCCTCCTCCGCGCCGGCACGGCCATGGTCACGCTCTCCCCCGCCGGCACGGACGATCCCGTCGAGGTCGCCTCCGCCCCCGACGCGCCGTTCCCCGCCCCTAATCGTCCGAGACATGATCGGCAACATACGCGCCGCGCTCGCCAAGTGGCCGCGGCGGCCCGTCCGTGCTGTCATGTGCGGTCTGCATCTCGAGTTCCGCATTCAGCTCCGCGCCGAGTAGCACAGCATAGACCGTGACAAAGAACCACATCATCACGCCCACCACGGTGCCGAGCGGCCCATAGGTCGAGTCGTAACTGGAAAAATGCCCAACATAGAACGAGAACGCCGCCGAAACCGCGAGCCATAACACCGTCGCCACCACCGAACCCGGCGTCACCCATCGCCACCGCGGCTGCTTCCGGCACGGCCCGAACCGATACAACAAACTCAGCGACGCCATCACGAACACCACCAGCAACGCAAAGCTTGCCGCACTCAGCAGCCCCGCCTCATGCGCCGAACTGCCCAACAGCGTAATCGCCGTCGGCAACCCCACCAGAAACGCCAGTCCGACAATCGCCCCCAATATCGCGCAAAGCGTGATCGCAAACGCCGTCAACTGGTACCGCAGGATGCTGCGCCGCTCCGTCTCCTCATAAGCGAGGTTGAGCGCCGTCAAAATCCCCTTCGTCCCCGTCGCCGCACTCCACAGCGTAAACGCCGTGCTGAACACCAGCCCCAGCCCCAGCGTACCCGGCGGCTGCGTCACCAGTTGGTGAACCCGGTCCGCAATCAGCTGGAACGCCGCAGGCGGCAGCAGATCCCGCAACACCTGCAATTGCGGTTCGACCGTCACCGGGTCGAACGCCAGCCCGTAGATAGAAACCAGCATCGAGATCGCCGGAAACAGTGCCAGCGTCGCATAAAACGCACACCCCGCCGCCACCAGCGACACCCGGTCCGTAATCATCTCCCACCCCACCCGGCGCAACACCCGCTTCCACCCCGCCCACGGTATCTCCGCCGGCGACCGCGCCAGCCGCCCCAAGCGAATCGCGTCCGTCGCCATCGTCACCTGCGCCACCCGGCGCGGCCCCACAGCATCGTCGCGCGGCGGCGGCTGGCTCGGATCGGCATTGGACGCCATCGATTCCCTCGCTCCAGGACAGGTTTGACCCCCGCAGCAACCCCGTGCCGCAGTAACTTTATATTAGCACTTGCATGCCAAGATCACTGTCACTATGTCACCCCCCCACGCAGCAACGCACGTGCCTCTGGCCCCGTTATTCGGCTCGCCGGCTACCGGGTTACGCAACGACGTCAAGCGTTCTGGCAAGCTCACCGCTGGTTCGTTCGACCCCGTTCCGCTAACCATCAGCCCGTTTCAATCGGGCGCCGTTGCAAGGATACTGCGCGATGAACCCCAAGATCGCTCGCTTTCTAGCCGAGCAGCGTCCCCCCACGCCCTGCCTCGTCCTCGATGTGGACCAGGTCGAGCAAAACTACCGCGCCCTCGCGAGCGCGCTCCCGCTCGCCCACATCTATTACGCCGTCAAGGCCAACCCGGCCACGCCCATCCTCGAGCGCCTCGCCAGCCTCGGAAGCTGCTTCGACGCCGCCTCCTTCCCGGAGATCAGTGCCTGCCTTGCCGCCGGCGCCACCCCGGACCGCATCAGCTACGGCAACACCATCAAGAAGCCCTCCGCCATCTGCCAGGCCTACGCCGCCGGTGTGCGCATGTTCGCCTTCGACTCGGATGAGGAGCTCGACAAGTTGGCCGAGCTCGCCCCCGCAAGCCGTGTCTACTGCCGCATCCTCGTCGAGAACAGCGGCGCCGACTGGCCGCTCTCGCGCAAGTTCGGCACCACTGCCGAAGCCGCAGTCGGCCTGCTCGTCCGCGCCCGCGAGCTCGGCCTCGACCCCTACGGCATCAGCTTCCACGTCGGCAGCCAGCAAACCAACACCGCCGCCTACGAAGCCGCCATCGGACAAGTCGCGATGCTGTTCACCGACCTCGCCGCCGCCGGCATCGAGCTCCGCATGATCAATCTCGGCGGCGGCTACCCCGTCCGCTACCGCGACGAGGTGCCCGGTATCGACCGCTTCGCCGACGCCATCATGCACGGCCTTACCAAGCATTTCGGCAACGCCCTGCCCGAGC
>JAABUX010010143.1_pt1 | contig 10567 bp, 11 predicted proteins | sample 5561851 | NCBI WGS metagenome assembly JAABUX01 (sample SAMN10711883, study PRJNA513361) | rock metagenome | isolation source: Antarctica rocks | place: Antarctica: Victoria Land, Richard Nunatak red sandstone | collected 2016-01-03 | reverse complement strand
TTCGCGACGGAGGACGAGGAGCACCGTTTCTGGGCAACACACACGCTAAGTGAAGCGATCCTGGACCGCATGGAGCCGGTCGAGGACGGCTTCCTGCCCTCTCCGCGCCCGCGCACCAAACCGGTACCCATCCGCTTCAGCGACGATGTCATCCAGCGAGCGAAGGCGCTCGCCGCGCGGCGGCATATAGGCTACCAGACGCTGCTCAAGGAGTTCGTCGTCGAGCGGCTCTACGAAGAGGAGAAGCGGGCAGGCTTGCGTTAAGCCCGCCCGCGTCCCTGGCTCTACTCGTTGCTCCAGCCCTGCTCGACCACGGGCATGACATCGGCGGCCTCTTTGCCCACCGACCACCAGCCGGGGACCTCGGCGCTGTCCTCCGCGGCCAGCCGGCGCAACTCGGGCAAGGCCCGCGGATCGCGCAGCCACTCGTGGGCGAAGACGGACCAAAAGCGCACCTCTGGCGCCGGGTCGCGCAGCATGGCGATCAGCGGCTCGACCGCCCGGCGATCCATCAGATACCCCAGCGACTCCGCCGCCTGCCCGCGCACTTTGACGTCCTCGGCGCGGTCGGTGAGCGCGTGGATCAGCGGCTCGACCGCCCGCTCGTCGCCGATCTCGCCGAGGGCGTAGGCGGCGGCCCACCGCCGATCCCTATCCTTATCGCCCGTCAGCGCGGCGAGGAGCAACCACAGCGCGCGCTTGCTGCGCAGGAGGCCCAGGGACCGCGCGGCCTCGCCGAAGACGAGCGGGTCCGGGTCGTCGAAAGTGTCCAGCAGCGCGGGCACGGCGCGCTTGTCCCCTAGCTGCCCCACCACCCAGCACGCCGCCACACGGACGCCCGTTGGGGCGGCTCGGTCGCGCAGCACGGTGAACAGCGCGTCTATCGAGGTCGCCCCCCGTGCCAGCAGGGCCTCGCGGTCCTCATGAGTAACGAGGGGGAAGGCATCGCGTCGCATCTCGAACAGGTCGCTCATAGTGACATTGTACGGCTTGCTACACGACCAGCGCCACCTTGCCGACCGTCTCCCGGTTGGCGATGGCGCGGTGCGCCTCGGCCGCGTCGGAGAGCGGGAACCTGTGCCCGACGCTGAGGCGCAGGCGGCCGGCCCCGACCTCGCCGACGAGGGCCTCCCACGCCGCGGCGGCGCGGCCCGGACGCAGCCACGGTCCGCCGAAACCGATCAAGCTCAGTCCCTTGACCGCCAGCGGCATCATCAACTCCTGCAGGGGCATTGGCTGACCGCTGGCGGCGCCGAAGGTGACCATGCGGCCCAGCGGCGCCAGCGACCCGAAGGCCTGCGCGGCGCTCAGCCCGCCCACCGACTCCAGCACGATGTCCACGCCGCGCCCGCCGGTAGCCGCGTAGACCGTCGCCGGCCAATCCGGCTGGGTGTAGTCGATGGCCGCGTCCGCGCCCAAGTCGCGCACGATCTGGCGCTTGCGCTCGCTGCCGGCCGTCCCAAGCACGGGATGGGCGCCGGCCAGGCGGCATAGTTGCACGGCCAGCGAACCCACGCCTCCCGCCGCCGCCTGGACCAGCGCGCCCTCGCCCGCCCGCAGGCGCGCGGCGTCATGCACGACTCCATAGGCGGTCAGCCCCTGCACCAGCAGCGCCGTCGCCGATGCGTCGTCGAGACCCTCGGGGATGGCCCACGTCCGATCCGCCGCGGCAACCGCGTACTCGGCGTAGCCGCCGTCGTCGACCACGGCGGCCACGCGCGTGCCCTTGGCCGGACCGGTCACGCCCTCGCCCAACGCGGCCACGGTCCCCGCCACCTCATACCCCGGCGTTATGGGGTACACGGCGCGGTGGGGTCCGAAGGACATGCCCTGCCGCAGGCCCAGGTCGGCGTAGTTGACGCCAGCCACGGCCACCTTGATCAGCACCTGGCCGGCGCCCGGTCGTGGCGCCTCGATCTCTTCTAATTGCAGCACGTCCGGCCCGCCCGGTTGATGGATCCGTATTGCTTTCATCAGCGACGTTCCTCTCTTTCCCTCTGGTTAGTAGCTGACCATCGGCGCTTGCTTGAGGTACGTGTCGTCGGTCAGCTCCTTGAGCATGAAATCCGCGACGTCGGCGCGCGAGATCGTGGCGCCGGGGCCGAGCTGCAGGTAGCCGGTGCGATACTGGCCGGTCCTGGGCCCCTCGGTCAGGCGCGGGGCGCGCACGAAGACCCACGCGCGGTCGCTGGCCTTGAGCGCCTGGTAGGACGCCTCGGCGTCGCGCAGCACGTCCCGCGCCACGAGCTTGAGCATCGTGGTCATGGCCGTGGCGCCTGCCGAGCGCGAGTCCCGCTCCGTGCGCACGCCCGCGCCGGACTCGCACACCACGCGCGACACGCCGTGCTCGCGCATCGCGGCCAGGATAGCACGGGTCCCCGCCGAGACGACGTCCCTGGGTCCTTTGGGCGCCAGGCCCAGGGTCGAGAGCACGGCCTCCTGCCCCGCCACGGCCTCGCGTACGCGCGCGGCGTCATGCACGTCGCCCTGCACGACCGTCAGGCGCTCGTGCCGTGTCTCCAGCCGGGCCGGGTCGCGCACAAAGGCCGTCACATGGTGCCCGGCGGCCAGGGCTTGCTCGACCAGGGGACGACCGGTCCGCCCGCTGGCCCCGAAAACGACGATCTTCATTCTTATCTTTGCCTCCTTGCTCCAGGCGCGGTATCCGGTCTACCTGAGCATTGCGCCGCGGACACAGCGCTGCTACACTGTGCTTACCGGACCCACGTCCACTTGTTTGAGTGTAGCGGACGCCGGTCCGGTTGGCAAAGATTGCATGGGAGCAGGTGGTGGACGGGCTGAGAGGGAATAGCGAGCGCCTGGAGCGCCGCGACGCCGCCGCGCACCGGCGGCGCATCCTGGACGTGGCGCGCGCCCTGTTCACCGCGCGCGGCGTCGCGGCGGTCACGATGCAGGAGATCGCCCTGGCGGCGGGCGTCGGCAAGGGCACACTCTATCGGCGCTACGCGCATAAAGGTCAGCTTTGCCTGGCGCTGCTAGGCGACAGCATCGCGCGGTTCAGGGCCGAGGTCGGCGAGGTCGTGGCCGATACGCCCGCTTCGGACGCCGATCGGATGTCGTCGCTAGATCGCCTGGACGCCGTGCTCGCGGGCCTGGTCCGCTTCAACGAGGCCAATGGCCCGCTGCTCGCCGCCGTGGAAGAGGCCGGCGGCGAACGCCACGGGGCGATGTACGACTCGTCGTTCTACCGCTGGCTGCACGCCACGGTCAGCCAGTTGCTCGAACACGCCGTCAAGGGAGAAGAGTGCGCGCCGCTCGACATCCCCTACACCGCCGACGCCATCCTGGCCGCACTGGCCATCGACCTCTACCGCTATCAGCGCCGCGCCCGTGAGTTCACGCCGGAGCGCATCGCGGAGGCCGCCCGCCGCCTCTATCGCGACGGCTTGCGACGATAGCGCATACTCCACGTACCCCGCCAGTTGCCAGCGCGAGAGGGGGTCCGTGCATTGTCAGCTTGGGGACACGGGCACACACCCGGTGCGGGGTCAAGACGGGGATGGACGAGACGCGCAACGATGGTCCATCCTCGCGTCCCCAGGCACGGGCAAGATGCCCGCGCTCCCACGTGCCGCGGCACACGACCCCGGAGCTTAGTACTACAACGTTAAGACCAGCCTGCTGACCCAAGTCGCATGGCACACCACGGACACTAAAGTGTCTCACCGCGCGGCGCCGTCACGGCTTTAGTCGTCGTTTTTTGTCATGCGACGTCAGTCGCAGGTGTCACGTTGTAACATTAGGCGCGCCAACTATTCTTTCGACCGGCGACTGGCGTCCGGGCTTAGCGCGGGAGCAGGCCCTCGGTCATGAGCTGCTCCCTGGCCCCCCGCGCCTCGGGGTCGCCTTTAGAGAGGGCTTCCTGTAGTTTTTCCGCCTGCTGGGGCATCAGGCGCCGTGGCAGCGGGGAAACGTCGGCGTTGGTCAGCGCCTCCAGCACTACGGGGCGGTCCGCCGCCAGGGCCTCGTCCAGCGCCGGCCCCACGGCCTCCGGCGTCTCCACGCGGATGCCCCGCAGGCCCAGCAGTTCGGCGTAGCGCGCGAAGGGGACGTCGAGCAGGTCCTGCGAGGAGGGAAACTTGGGCTCGCCCTCCATCACCCGCTGCTCCCAAGTGACGTAGTTGGGGTCGCGGTTGTTGAGCACCAGGATGACCAGCCGCGGATCGCTCCATTGGCGCCAATACTGGGCCACGGTGATGAGGGCGTCGTTGCCGAGCATCTGCATCGCGCCGTCGCCAAGGATGGCCACGGCCGGACGGTCCGGGTAGGCGAACTTGCCGGCGACCGCATAGGGCACGGCCGTGCCCATGGTGGCTAGGCGTCCCGGTCAGCGCGGTCTTCATGCCGCGGAGCATCTTGAGGTAGCGCGCCAGCCACACCGTGCTGCTCCCGCAGTCGCCGGCGATGAGGCAACCGTCGGGCAGGCGCGGCGACAACTCGTGGAACACGCGTTGCGGGTTGATCGGCGGCGCATCGCGCATGGCCTGCGTGTCCAGCGTCCACCACCACTCCGCCACCTTCCGCTCCAGGTCCTGTTGCCACGCGCGGTCGGACTTGCGGTCTGGTCCGCCGTAATCTCCAATTGACGCCGACCCTGTTGCCACGCGCGGTCGGACTTGCGACGGCAATATCCGCAACGTCCATCAGCATCCGACAGGACCTGAGCACGCAAGCGGTGGCTGACACGCGTCGTGCTCACGGCTCACGCGTGGGCGACGCGTTCCCGCACGTCGATGCCGCGCCGGTGCAGCAGCGCGATCGCTTCGGCTCGCAGCACCATCACGCGGTCGTGCCGCTCACCCAACTCGTCCAGCAGTCGTGCTTCGGCTGGAATGAGTCCTGGGCCACGGCGCTTATGCACGAGCACATCGAGCAGCACGCCATCTTCGACGGGGGGCTGACTATAGCTGACCCGCCAGAGGGAATCGTCGTCCAGCGTTGCAAGGGCATCGATAGCAGCGGCTAACTCGTCGGGCAGCGTATCATCCGCGCCGACAGCCGCTGCCAGAGCCAAAGCAGCCTCGTCCTCGACGTGGCGCTGATGCTGGCGCGCACGCTGCTGCAACCCATCGTACACCGCCGATGGGAGGTCCAGCGTCACCGTTGTCTTTGTCATCACGTATCCCTCGCCACCTGTCCCCGTGCGCCCTCGTCGGCACTCTCAGTATCTCACAGATCGTCGACGAACTGTCGCCGGGACAGATATAGGCAGGGCGCGACATGCTCTTACCTGGTCGCCATCCGATCCTCGATCCGTAGCGTCAGATTGTACAATTGCGGGTACCACGGCGTGGTGCGAACCAGCAGGTCGCCCTGCAGACGGCCCTCGTCGTCGCCCGGCACGGCCCACCTGCTCCACCGCACCAACGACCCGCCGCGCTCCTCGTCCTGCAAGCGCCAATCGGCGGCAATTAGTTGAGCCCTGTAGTGGGCGTCGACCTCGTCGATCGTCATCTCCACGCCCCGCAGGTTGAGGCTCGTGTTGCGATCCGCGGACGGGGGCGCCGGGACGGCCGAGGAGCCGCCGCTCGTGGAGCGGTGGCGCACGCCGAGCGGCGGGGTCAGCACGGGCAGCATGGCCAGCAGCCGCGGGTTGGCGTCGGTCAGCCCCATCCCCGCGATCCCGTGGGCGTCCTCGACTAGCCAGAGCCGTACCTCGGTCGGCTTACTCGGCACGGCCGTCGCATGGACGAAGAGGACGGGACCAGGGTTCGGGTCCCCAACCTCTTCGGCACGGTACGGCGGCCACGGCGCCGTGCCGTCGCGGTAGAAGATATGTTGTGGCGGCGCGCCGGGGGTGAAGAACTTTGGATGGATGTGGTGCTTGAGCCAGATGTACGGAGTGTCGTCGACGAAACCGGAGGCAACCTTCACGCTGGTCCATTCGCGCCAGCCCGTCGCCAGCAGCCGCTCCCCGTAGAAGGCGTACACCGCCTCGGGCGACAAGGGCGCGTCGAGCACGATGGCGGTCTCGCGCAGCGGCCAACTGACCACGCTGCCGATGAGCCGCGCGCCGGGCGGCAGCAGCAGTTCAATGGGCAGGTCGGCGGGCAACTGCTCCGGCAAGGGTTGCACCGTATCGCCCTCCGGCAGCACCGCTGGATCGATGTCCCTTTGCAGCAGCCGCGTCGCCAGCAGTTGCAGCGCGGCCATGGCGTGCCCAGGATCGTCGCGTCCACTCACTGCTACGTGCCCCTCACAGCTGCGTGCCCCGGTATGATGTCCCAATGGGAAGGCTCAGGCCAATTGTCTCCAGCGTGATGGTGTCATTTAGACTACCGTGGCGCGTCGCTCGCGGGCGTCGGCCACGATCTGGCGCATCTCGTCCGCGACCTCCGCCTCGGAGTAGACGCGCCCCGCGTCGGCGATGCCTTCCTGAATCCTGGCTATCTGCTGCTCCTCCTCGTCGTCAAGGTAGCGTTTGAGCGCCTAGGCGATAAGGTCATCGTTGCTGCGCCCGGTTGATTCTGCCAGGGTAGCAAGCCGCGCTCGCTCGGGTTCAGGTATGTGAATGTTGAACGCATCGGTGTCGGTGCGGGCATGGGATATACGCATCCCCTCCTTCGTCAATTGGAGTATAGTCTACCAACCGTATAGCCGCGCGTCCTATACGCGCCATGGCACGGGCGCGCCCCACGATTGTGGGGCTGCCTGACCTTGAAAGGTCATGGCAGGGCACGGACCCTGAAGGGTCTCCATTGGCACGCCACCTGACGTGGGTTCAGCATGTACCGACATCCAGACCGACCTTTTAAGGTCCGTCCCTGCCATGACCTTTTAAGGTCAGGCTGTCAGTAGCACTATCACCATCTCGGGGCGCACCCCTATGGTGCGGGTGGGAAGATGAGGCGCAGGGGCAGCGCGAAGCCCGGCAGCAGCTCCTCATCGGTGAGGGTATCGTCGAGGCGGAGGACGCGCGCGGGCGCATGGGGGTCGTGGATATGCACCTCGTCGCGTGAGGGATAGACGGTCCACAGGCGTTGCGCGCCCCCCACGAGGTAGTCGCGCCGCTTCTCCTCGATGTCCGCTTTCTCGTCGGACGGGCTGATCACCTCGACCACAAGGCTCGGTACCACCGGAAAGTAGCCGCGGTGGTCCCAGCCGCTACGAACGTATTGCTCGGCCGGGATGTACGCGACATCGACGCCCCGGACCTGATCTGGGTCATCGGGCAGGGTGAAGTGGATGCCGAACTCGCCGCTTGCCACGATGCCCACCATCCGTGAACGGACGGCAAGACCTTGCTCGGGAAGCCAGCCCAGATCACGGGCACGGTTTGTGAGATAGGCGTACATCTCTCCGTTGATGATACTTTCGATCCAGCCACGCGAGCCTTTAGGGATTGGACTCACCCGTATCGCCCCTCGCACGAACTCGTGCACGCTCTCATCGTGCGGCAGGGCCAGGAACTCCGCCAGGCTCGTCTTCTCTTTATGGTGCGCAACCATCACTCCTCCTCCGCCGGCCACAGCCGTAGGCGACCTGATTAATGGCTGGCAGCATAAAGCAAAAGGGGCCTCTCCTGATGAGAGGCCCCTTCCCTGTCAGCACACCGACGACCGGCTACGTCCTATGCGCTAGTGGCAACCGCAGCCACGCGCGGCGCCGGCGTCTTCCTCTGTGCGGAACGAGTGGCCGCAACTGCAGGACGAGACGGCGTTGGGGTTGTTGACCTGGAAGCCGGCGCCCATCAGGCTGTCCACGTAGTCGATCTCGGCGCCGACCATGAAGCCGATGCTCTCGGCGTCGACGAGCACGCGGATGTCCTCGTACTCGATCAGGGTATCGCCCTCGAGCATGCTGTCGTCGAGCGCCATGCCGTACTGCAAGCCCGAGCAGCCGCCGCCGGCCACATAGACGCGCAGGGCAAGTTCGGGATTGCCTTCGGACACCAGCAACTCCCGCACCTTGGCGCTGGCCACGGGGGTCAGCGTGATCACGCTCGGGGCCTCGACCACCGTCAACTGCTTCGTCTCAGTCACCATCGATAAATACCTGTCCTCTCCCATTGACTACCGCCGCCACATGCCTGATACGGCGTGCGCGGCACGCGCGCGCCGCCCATCGCGGACACGCGTGCTCCTATACAAAAGATACCGCGTCAGGCCGGCAGTGTCAATCACAAGCCGAAGGAACGAAGGAACGAAGGAACGGGTGCACCTTGGAATTGTGGAATGCAGCCGAACAGACCTGCGACTGCGGTCGCATGGCAAACGACAGGCCGACTGCGGTCGGGTGTGGCCAGTTGCCACAATGCTCTTCATCCCGATCCAACACCGCAGTGTCCGTGCGCTGGCATGCGACACATGCTTGACCCGCCCCCGACCAGTTGCGCTTTACGGACTGGCCCCCGGCTGGCTGCGGCCAGTCCCGGTCCAGCCGGGCAGTCGCAGGTTCGGGCCATCGATCAGGGCCTATCCCAGCGCCGCCATAGCCCTGGTCACGCTGTCTTCGGGCTTGACCTGGACCGCGGCTTCGACGATCCGGCCGTCCTCGCCGACGACGAAGTGGCTGCGCTCGATGCCCCAAAATGTCTTCCCATTCATGGACCGCTCCGCCCACACGCCGTAGGCCTCCGCGGCCCGGTGTTCGTCGTCTACCAGCAGCGTAAACGGCAAGTCGTACTTTGTCCGAAACGTCTGGTGCGACGCCTGGCCGTCCGTACTGATGCCAAGGACGACCGCGTTCTTTTCCTCGATCAGGGGGAAGTTGTCGCGGAAGCCGCAGGCCTGAGTGGTACAACCGGGCGTATCATCCTTGGGATAAAAATAGAGGATCACTTTCTTGCCCCGGAAGTCCGACAGCCGGACGGATGCGCCGCTGTCGCTCAAAAGCTCGATCTCCGGAGCGGTCTCACCGACTAAAAGGATGCGCTCAACCATGTTCGCGGTACCTCCTTTTTGGCGTCACTAGCCATACTCTAGCATACTCATCTACGTACTGGCGCGGCCGATTCAACTCGTTTCAACGCATAGGGGTCAGGTTGAGCAGACGTTTGCCCGTCCGCATTGGCCTCGTCGGCTGCGGACGTATGGCGCGCACGCGGGCCGCGAACATCGCGGCAACACCGCGCGCGCACCTGGTTGCCGTGACGTCTCGACGTGAGCAGTTGGGACAGGTCTTCGCGGCGGAGCATGGCTGCGCCTATGCCCCGTCGGTCGAGAGCTTGCTCGCACGAGACGACCTCGACGCCGTTATCGTGGCGACGCACAACGACGCGCACGGGATGATCGCCAATACGGTCGTGCGCGGCGGCCGCCATGCGCTGGTCGAGTATCCCCTGGCCCTCGACCCTCGCCACGCCGAGGAGACCGTCGCCCTGGCGCAACAGAGGCGTCTCATCCTGCGCGTCGCCTACGATCAGGAATCGCTGGGCCCGCACGAGGCGATAGGCGCCGCGCTCCGTCGAGAGGGGCCGCCGCTGGAGGTCTTGGCGCGCGTGGCCTGGCGCGGCGGGCCACGGAGATCCGCCTTCCGCAATACGCAGAGCGGCGGTCCTCCGGCGTTGGTGAAGTCCTACTACCTGTATGCCCTCCTCGCGTGGCTGGGCGCACCCCCGCGCCACCGTGGCGCGGTTCGCTACAGCGGCCTCGCGCCGGACGGGCACTACGACGCGGCGGTCCAGCACCTAACTCTGGAGTACGCGGACACGCTGGCCCACGTCACCTGGCTGGTAGGACCGGATATCGAGGGGCGCGGACAGGTCCATATCGAAGCGACCTGGGCCACACACAGTCTGCGGAGCGACGGGCGTGCCCTGGTGCGACGTGACGCGACGGGGGAGACGCCGCTCGGTGGCGAACGCCGGTCGTGGAGCGAGGCGACGCAGCGAGGATTCGACCGCTTCCTCGACGCCCTCGACGCCATCGACGACGGGCTACAGTCCCCCAACCCGATCCTGGCCGCGACGGCCGTGCGCCTGGGATGCGCGGACGAGTAGACTGTCAAGGGCGAGACGATCCACAGGGGACTGGAATCGCCATGATGGGGGCCGATCGCCCCATGGATGGACGACGAAAGGAACGTTTGTCGCATGGCCTCGGAACAAGATGACGGCAAGAATCAGGGCGATGTCTTGACGATTATGACCACGGAGCACTACAACCTGCAAACCGCGCGATCCGCCACGATCTCCGAGGCCAGCGGCCGCTCCAGCCTGTTTCTGGCCACGGTGTCGAGCAGCCTGGTAGCCCTTGGCTTTATCGCGCAGGCGGCGGGCCCGAAGGGCGAGACCTTCTTTGTATTCGCCTTCGTGCTGCTGCCCTCGCTGTTCTTCCTCGGCCTCGTGACCTTCGTGCGCTCGATCGAGCTGTCTATCGAGGACATCGTCTACGGGCGCGGCATCGCGCGCATCCGGCACTACTACCTCGATAGGGTCCCTCAGATGAAAGACTACTTCATCCTGGGCTGGCACGACGACATGGCCGGCTCGACGCTTAATATGGGTATGCTGTCGCCGCGCTTGCAGCCGCTGATGACGACATCCGGCACCATCGCGGTGCTGGACAGCATCATCGCCGGCTCGTTCATCGCCTTGCTGGTCAGC
>JAABUX010010142.1_pt1 | contig 10567 bp, 12 predicted proteins | sample 5561851 | NCBI WGS metagenome assembly JAABUX01 (sample SAMN10711883, study PRJNA513361) | rock metagenome | isolation source: Antarctica rocks | place: Antarctica: Victoria Land, Richard Nunatak red sandstone | collected 2016-01-03 | reverse complement strand
AACCTAACTGAATCTCAGAACTTGGATTGTTCCAAGTACTCTAACCAACTGTTACCCCTGCGTACCGTAATACTGATTTCTCAGTTATTCCGCAAGCCCCGTCCCTCTATAGGGCGGGGTAGTTGACCTCCTCTAGGTGTTCATCGTAGAGCTGCCCAATCCCCGGTGCTCACTGAACTATTCATTTGTTGTTATCATTATCCCAAGAAAACGGAAATAATGCAATGAAAACAAGGCATAATTATAAAATCTTCATAATGCTGTGAAAACAGGGGATAAGAAAGAAATATGGCGGGAATCAAAGGTAAGACTGGAAGCCCAGGGATGCCAAACCCCAAAAAAAAGAATGCAACAAGCTTTACAGTTGCTCCAGGGGCAGAACCCAAGGGGCAAATGATGGGATTCCGGCCACGGCGATCACTGGAACAGCAAATCCAGGAAGCTGTAGCAGCATCTGGGCTAAAACTGGCTGAATGGTTGGAGAAAGCAGCGATCGCTTACCTGGAAAAAAGCCCCCAAAATGGCAGAGCAGCTGAACCACCTGGAGCAACCAAGTAGAGGGGATAGGGCCGCAAACGCACCACGACCCGACCCGAACTACCTGGAGCAACACTCAAGACTTGGGCCTTTGAACAGTCAGGGGCTGGAGTCCGGCCCCTTAAATACTTACTTGATTTTTAACCAAAGCGGGATGCTTCAGTTACGACGCTCCTCCGACCTGAATATTTCGTACTCGCACTGGCACACAGGCATGGGTCATCTGAGCCACCTGCATTGGCTCACCTTTGCCACACATATTTGTACCGCACTGTGTACGCTCAGAGGCGGGTCCTATTGCATCAATGCTATTCCAAAAGTCAGTAGTCATCGAGTGATAGGTGACATCCTTTAACATCCCTACCACCTTGCCCTTTTCTACTTTCCAGAAGGCATCGCCGCCAAATTGAAAGTTACGTCGCTGCTGGTCGATGGAGTAACTGCCGATACCGTCGATTAAAATACCGTCCTCGGTGTCTGCAATCATCTCGGCGAGAGTGGCAGTGTGGCTGCCCCCGTCTGGTCCCGGTTCCAGCCCTAAATTGGGAATGCGTACCATCGGCACGCTAGACCAGCTATCGGCGTAGGCACAGCCGTTGCTGCTAGGGCGGCCGAGTCTATGGGCTGTCTCGCGGTCGGTCAGGTAGTCCACCAAGATGCCATCTTTGACGACATACCAATCCTGAGCTGGAACACCTTCATCGTCGTAGCCCAGGGTGCTGCGTCCCCCTGGTTGGGTGCGGTCAGCTCGGAAGTTGACCCAAGGAGCGGCATACTGGAGGGTGCCCAACTTGTCGGTGGTGGCAAAGCTAGTGCCTGCGAAGTTGGATTCGTAACCATACACCCGATCCAGTTCGGTAGGATGACCAACCGATTCATGGATTGTCAGGAACAGGTTGGTTGGCTTGAGAATCAGGGTGGTGCGGATACCAGAGGGTCCCTGGGGAGCATTTACTTTTTCAATAGCTTCAAGGGCAACACGGTCTACCTGAGCCAAAAGGTCATCAGCATCGATATGCTCGTAGCCTGTGTTCAGGGGTTGACGCTCATAGCTGCGGCTCTGGGCATCACCGTTGGCAACAGCAGTGCAGCCAAATCCTGGATAGCTGCGGTAGATTGTCTGGTTGATTACAGAGCCTTCTGTTGAAGCGAAGGTCTTGTCCTCGCGGGTGAATCGCAGGTAGGAATACGCTTTTTTGATGCCGCGATCGCTGTAGCTAAGCAGCTTTGAGTTGAGATGTAGGAGCAGTTCTGCTTTCTCGCTGATGGGATAGGTGAAGGGGTCGATGGTGATCGGTGTGATGTAGGTATCGTGGTATGCTTCGACTGGTACCAACTGCACCCGTGTCTGTTGCGAAAGGCGGCTTGCTTTGGCGATATCTACGGCAAGGGCAACAATTCTTTCAACTTCACCTGCGGTTTTATTGTGGCTGGCGGCAAATCCCCACGCTCCATTGAGTAGCACGCGCACCCCAAACCCAGAACTGTCATTGTCGTGAAGCTGGCTCATTGTGCGATCGCGGGCGGTTAAGTTCTGAGAGCGGTAGGTGCACAAGCGCACATCCCCGTATTCACACCCGGCACGGGCGATCAGGTCAATGGCCAGTGAAGCTAAGTCTGTGGTAGCGATCAGTGCAGGAGCTTGTACCATAGCGAGCGATTTCTAGCAATGTAGATAACGTATTCTAACGACTGCACCGCGATTTGTGGTACTTACGAAAATTCTCGTAGGTTTACGAATCTTTCACTTCAAACCAACCCAACTTTAGCAACTCTTTAAACGATTTGACACCAAAATCATCTGGTATTTGTCTAAATGATAATAGTAGGGTGCAAAGCCCCGTTAATGACTCTCGTAGCGAGTTGAAGCTCTCATGAGCTACTGCTTAAATCTGACCTGTCCCCATCCAGAGAACCTGACTACCGCCAAAAAGTGTCACTCGTGTGGCTCTCAGCTACTATTGCACCTCCGCTATCGTGCGAGCAAAGCCTTGGGGAAAGGTGGCTTCGGAGCCACGTTTTTAGCCCAAGACGAGGCTTTGCCCGGTGAGCCCTACTGCGTGATCAAACAACTGCACTCATGCGCAAACAATCCAGAAGTTTTGCAGAAGATTGCGCGAAAATTGTTTGAGCGAGAAGCTAAAACCCTTGGTCAGATTGGCAATCATCCCCAAGTACCCCAGCTGCTGAACTACTTTGAAGACTCTCAACAATTATATTTAGTTCAGGAATACGTCAGCGGCTTAACACTGCAACAGGAAGTCAAACGCTTTGGCTGCTTGAGCGAAGCTAGGGTGAAGCAATTCTTGAGCGATATCCTGCCGCTACTGCGATACATCCACGAACGGCAGGTGATTCACCGGGACATCAAACCGGCAAACTTAATTCGCCGTGAGCAAGACGGCAAACTCGTTCTCATCGACTTTGGTGTCGCCACACACGTCAACCAGCTGGTGACGAGTCAATCGCAGCAGACCAGCTTAACTACCAACGCGGTTGGCACCCGTGGTTTTGCCCCCCCAGAGCAGATAGCCAAGCGCCCAGTATACGCCAGTGATATATACGCAGTGGGGGTGACTTGCATTTACCTGCTGACTGGTAAATCTCCTAAAGACCTCGACTACAATTTCTCAACAGGTGAAATCGTCTGGCAGGATAAAGTTCAGGTCAGCGATCACTTTGCCAAAGTCTTAAAGAAAATGCTAGAAGTGTCGGTTGAGCATCGCTACCAGTCTGCTCAAGAAGTTCTCAGAGCACTTGAGATCGAACCCTACCTGGATAGTTTTGCCAAAGGTATGGTTGCTCAACCCTTTGTAAATCAACGAACACTCAACCGCACTGAACCCGATTCTGGTAAGTCCCACCACCCTGAAGATGGCTATTTCTATACTCGGTCTGTTGTTCAGGTGGCGGCAGAGATTCGGGCGCGACGAGCTAAGTTAGCAAAGGCGAGCAGTGTATCGGTGATCACACCCCAGCGGGTTTTGACGCTAAAAACTCCAGCCACGGCACAAAATCCTCAAGTTCCTCGTAAAATAGATACCGCTACTTTACTATCCGCCTACATCCAGGGGAGGCGCAATTTTGTCTTACACGATCTGAGCTGGCTCGACCTGCAAAGGGCAGACTTGCAAAGCGCGAATTTCCATTGCTCCAAGCTGGAAAGAACGAATCTCCAGGGAGCTAACCTGTTTAATAGCAATTTTTGTCGGGCTAGTCTCAACGGCGCAAATCTCAGAAAAGCAAATTTGAGCCGGGCTGACCTCAGCCAAGCCGATTTAGAGCAAGCGGAGCTGAGCGTCGCAGATCTCAGCTATGCTGATCTAGGCAAAGCCAATCTCCGGGGAGCCAATCTGTGTGGGGCTAATCTCACTGGTGCCAAACTTTCACAAGAGCAGCTGGCTATAGCCAAGACGAATTGGATGACGGTGCAACCCAATGGTAAGCGGGACTTGTTTTGACACCCCCACCGCTGCGCACCAAAAAACGATGAAACACTACCAGCAGATCCCAATTTTAGAGTGTGAAGAGCGGCTATTACCAATTCCCTTGGAATTGTTTGCGATTGAGTCGCCCCACCCCTATCAAAAGCTGGGTGCGCCCTATGGAGAGCGATCGCCCTATCATCTGCGTCAGAGCGTTCTTAACAGTTTGCTTCAAGCCCAAGCCCACCTGCAACACTACCATCCCAACTGGCGCATCCAAATCTTCGATGCCTATCGCCCTGTTGCAGTTCAACAATTTATGGTAGAATACGCATTCTCTGAAGTTGTTCAGGCTCAGGGGCTTAACCCGGCTAATTTATTAGAAGACCAGCGCCAAGAGCTTTGGGAACAGGTTTATCGATTTTGGGCTATACCTAGCCTCGAAGATAGCTGCCCACCGCCCCATAGTACTGGTGCTGCTGTGGATGTGACGCTCTTAGACAACATGGGGCAGACAGTGGAGATGGGTTCTGAGATTGACGAACTATCAGAGCGATCGCATCCAGATTACTTTGGTGCCAGTACCCACCCAGTGGAACAGCAGTATCATGCCCACCGGCAACTGTTGTGTAGGGTAATGCTTAACTCTGGCTTTCAGCGTCATCCGGGAGAGTGGTGGCACTTCTCATTAGGCGATCAGATGTGGGCTTGGCTGAGTAATCAGACGAATCCAGCCGACCCTGTTATTGCACGCTACGGTCGGGTTGCCTAAGCTTGTGTGCAGACAATAAAAGCATCTCGGATTATGGATGCGAGGGTTGACTAAGCATCATCTGGATTGAGGTGCATCATCTCCCAGGTGGTGTAAGTCCCAATTGGAGACCAAATATCGTATGGGAGGAGTAAGAGCGCTGCCCATCCAGAAATCGGCCAAACAGCCAGTGTGAGCAGAATGCATAAAATCCCACCAGTTCCCCCAATAATTGTCCCGACCTTGAGACTGTGAAGCCTCAGCATCACTGACGTATAGCAGGAAGTAACCACTTCCACAAGCAGGTATAAACCCATCATTAGCCAGGTTCTGCCGCTGCCTGGCTCTTTTTCCCAGACAATATAAGCTGACCAGGCACCGCAAACAAAAATTACCGTCCAAATGACTGGGATCAGAGCCTCAAAAGTTAGCCATCTGGGGCGACTCAAGCGGGCAAACCACCTGACATCACGAGGCGTGATCAAGCTACTACCCAGGGCAACTAATAGAGTCACACCCCCAATCACCATCCACGATTTAATCATACCATTAACCTTTGCTGTGCCCCACTGTCAAGCCCTGTACAGCAATTGTGGCAATTTAGAGGGTGAGTTTAATCAGCCATTGGTCTGAAAACTTCTATCGCCCACTCGCACCGAGCGGTTTATGAACTAGTAGCTCAATGCTGCTATGATTGGAAGGCAAGAATATGTCTTGCTGTGATCTGGGGCTGTTCGAGTTGAGGGACGTGCCCACAATCTTGGAGCCAGATTAGTTGAGAATGAGCGATCGCACGTTGGAATTTCACCGCATCGCCAATCCCCAGCGTCTCGTCAGACTCCCCCCACAAAATCAGCGTCGGTTTGTCAATTTGGGCAATCAAGGGTGCCAAATCGCTATAACCACCACTCTTTGTAAAGGAAATCATAGCCTCGTGCCAATTGGGCATCTCCAAGTGCAGCACTGCACACCGGATCGCCTCAAGAGCAGGCGGTTCCAGCTTGCCAGAAATACCACCAAAAAACAGTGCCTGAACTTTGCGCTGACGCCAATACTCCACCGCCAGATAGTCGAGGGGAGGAAAGAGAAACCGCCCTTGGGGGAAGCTCCCCGTGTAACCCACACTGTTAATCAGTACCAACCTTTGGACAGCGTGGGGGTAAGTGAGAGTAAAATCAATCGCTGTCGCTCCTCCCATCGAAGCCCCCACCAGCATCACTGGCTGTTTAATCAGCGTTTTCCAGAAGTAGTAGAGATGAGTTTTGATGGCGGCTGGGCTAAATGAAATTCCCTGCACCCGCTCCGTAAAGCCGAACCCCAATAAATCAACCGCCCACGTCTCATTTTGGGGGGCAAGCAGCGGTAGGAGGAGGCGGAACTCCAGCACGGAACTGTCGAAGCCGTGGAGCAACAAAATTGGCGTCCCTCTCCTACCCTGACGGATGTAGGTAGTTGCGATCGGCTGCTGGCTCAGGGGAGTAGCAAGAGGCTGACGCTCAATGCTCTGGGCGAAGGCAATGGATGTGGGTGTCAGGTACTTGACTTGAGGCGGTAGAAAGGAAGCAAACATATAAAATACCAGGGGCGAGATTGTCTCATAGTATGCTCACTGTTCCCTTCCAACTGCCTGATGCTGATATATTGTTGTACCCGTCTTTTCTATATGATCAAAAAAGCGTTTACCCCGAAGGGGGAACTGCTTCGCACCGTCTGCTAAAAGAACTGACCCAAACGATCAACTGGCGACAAGATTGGATTACGATTTACGGGCGATCGCTGCCTCAACCCAGACTGACTGCTTGGTACGCTGAGCCGGGCAAATCTTACACTTACTCTGGCATCACGATGCAGCCTTCTGCCTGGACACCGACGCTACTTGAGCTGAAGACAAAGGTGGAAGCGGTTTCAGGTGTGGTATTCAACAGTGTGCTGCTAAACCTTTACCGGCATGGTAACGACAGTATGGGTTGGCACAGTGATGATGAACCAGAGTTGGGATACAATCCAGTCATTGGTTCTCTGAGTTTGGGTGGAACACGGCGGTTTATGCTCCGGCACCGATTTGAGAAAGGCTTGAGGCATGAACTGGAATTAACTTCTGGCAGTTTCTTGCTGATGCAGGGGATAACGCAACACTACTGGCAGCATCAAATTCCCAAAACTAAACGTCCGGTTCCTCCCCGGATTAACTTGACCTTTCGGGTGATTCGCTGATGGGGAGCATCTGCCATCAGTTCTCAAATTTTCCATTGTGTTCCTAACTAATCTTTGGAACTAAGGCGCTGCCGAATCCAGTCGGCTAGCCCCTCCTCGGACAGTTGACTCGCCGCGAGGCTCACAAACGTCAGGCACTTCTCTTCCTGGGACGCCTTAATGTCGTAGCCATTAAGCTTGAGAAACGTGCGACACACCACAAACGCCACACGCTTGTTGCCGTCCACAAATGGGTGGTTCCTTACAATCCCGAACGCATACGAGGCAGCCAGTTTAGCTACATCAGGTAGCGACTCCGAATAGGCAAGGAGATTACGCGGACGTGCCAGAGCCGACAGAAGAAGCCCGTGATCGCGAACGCCCTCTTTGCCCCCGTGTTCCGCCAACTGCCGCCGGTGAATCGCATACACTACATCTTCGCGAACCCAAATCGGTGCTTCCATCTGGCTACTCGGCAAGCTTTCGGAGTACGTCCCGATCTTCCCGCATTACCCTCTCGGCAACCTCCATTTGGCTAGCAAACTCTGGGTTGTAGGGGGTAAGCTCTATCCCTCTTGGAGTTTCCACCACGTAAAGGGTATCGCCTTTATCCACACGCAACCGTTCCAGAATTTCCTTCGGGATGACCACGCCTGTAGAATTTCCTACCGTCGTAAGTTTCAAAGTAAACATATAGACTCCTGCGAGAGACCTGCCAAATTATAACGTTTGTTATAATAAAAACTACTGTTCCTACTGGCAGAGAACTTGCTCTTTCGGTGCTGCGTTCCTTCTATTCGCAGCTTACACGCTCGTGAGCTTTTTTACTGCCAAGTCGACTTTTCAAACATCCTCTAACCAAAATCAATGCTGAACTACAAATCCCAGTCGGGTTGATGACCAAACCGTTTCTGGAGGAAATCAACCAAGATCCGGATCTTGGTTGACAGATGACGATTAACGGGGTAAATCACGTAAATATAGATTTCAGGTGGATGATAGTCTGGCAAGACGGTTTGCAGGTTCCCTTGTTGAAGTTCTTGTCCAACAATAAACCTGGGAAGTAGCGTAATCCCTAACCCTCGAACCGCAGCATCTTTAAGCACTTCACCATTGTTAGAACACAACATGCCATGGACAGGAATGGTATGCACTTTATCGGGTCCAATCAACGTCCATTGATTCTCGCCTGCAAGCTGACCGTAATGCAAACAGGAATAGTGACGAAGTTGATCGGGGTGGGTGGGAGTTCCATGTATTTCTAGATAGGTCGGGGCTGTACACAACACTCGTTGAGCGGGAACTAACGGATGAACAATTAAACTGGCAGTCTGTTGAGGTGACGCAATCCGCACTGTGACATCAAAGCCTTCCTCAATGGGGTCAATGAAGCGATCATTCAGCGTCAGTTGCACCTGGAGAGCGGGATATTGCACTAAGAAGTCGGCTAAGGCTGGAGCCAAGTGCATCGTGCCAAAGGTCATCGGTGCATTCACCCGTAGTCTGCCTCTCGGTTCCTCATGAAGCTGCGTCATTGATCGCTCCGCTTCTTCGAGAGATGCCAAAATCTCCACACATCGCTCATAGAATGCTAGCCCTGTTTCAGTCGGGGTCACTTGTCGAGTGCTGCGATGCAACAGTTGCACCCCCAGTTCATTTTCTAAACCAATGACGAGCTTATTCACTGCCGAACGCGATCGCCCCATGTCTCGTGCTGCTGCCGCAAATCCACCGGAGACGACTACTTGAGTGAAGGCGCGCATACTTTCAAACTTGTCCATAACGCCAAGATTGTAGAGAATAAAGATACAATCTGTATCCAAAATAGTATATTGTCTTTTATTGAAATTCAATTCATAATGTAAGTGTTCTTAAAACAACTTGTGGCAATGCATTAGGACTTTACAGGATGGTGAGGAATTGAGCCATTCGTTTGCAGATGGACGAGTCGTTTGGTTAAGGGAGGTGACCTATAGAGCATGATCAAACAAGAGGGCTCGCCCGTCTTGTGGACAACCTGCTCGATAGTCTGAAGTTGACCTTTGCAGGAGTAACAGTGGCGGCAGATTCAACTTTGGCAAGGCTCACACAGGCAAAGGGCTCCGCATGGCTCAAAAGAAATACTTGAAGGAGTGATGATATGGAGCTCTAGAACCCTGACAGTCTCCCACCTATTTTGCGTGCTGCCATAACTTACCAGAACCTTGCAACTGGACAGGTACTTTTCTACCAAAGAGATCAGGCGATCGCTATCTTTGCGACTGACATCGGTCGGCTCAGGCTCTTTCGTTACACCAGAGAGGGAGAACTGGTCGTCTTTCAGGTGGTGCGAGCTGGTGAAAGCTTTGCGGAGTCGGATCTGTTCTCTGAAGTCTATAGTTGCGATGCTATAGCCGAGGTACCATCGCGTGTAATTGTTTATCCAAAGCAGCTTTTACTCACAGTAATTCGCGACCAACCAGACTTGACCTCTAACATGATGGAGCGGCTTGCAAGAAAAAGTCAGTCGCTTAAAGTCCGCTTGGAGCTGCTCCGCATTCGAGCCGCCCGCGAACGCGTGCTCCAATACTTGCTCTTTACTGCGCCGCCTAACGAAACAACTGTGAACTTTGACCGACCGCTCAAGGACATTGCTAGCGAGCTTGGTCTGAGCCCTGAAGTTATGTATCGAACGCTGGCTCAACTGGAAAGGGAAGGCACTATCAGTCGCGCTCCTAGGCAAATCACTCTTTGCACCCCAGCAACATGATTCAAATCATATGCATCAGGTGGAAACACCTGTATATATCTAAAAGAGTTGAAGAATCTTCCTTTCGAGCGTTTTTAAGTGACAGCGTTTTTAAGTGACGAAGACGCCCACCGCCACTTTACGAACAGGAGTCGGAAACCTTAGATTTCTTACCCTTCAAAAAGAGCAAGTTTTACCTGTTTTCGATGTTGCTGGCAAATTTCGCGCTATGAATTTGTTTGCCGGTAAAAGCACAAGCATAGTGCGCCGCCAATGAATTAAGAGAATCAACCCAAGGAGAATGAATTATGGCAAAAAAGCTATTTGACTGGGAGGAAATGGACGGCAAACTCTACAGTAACGGCTGGAGAGCAGGAGTTCAAACAAGCGATGTAATTGAACCGGCAACGGGTAAGAAGATCGCTAGTGTGGGGTTGGCTTCAGCTGACATGATTGCCGAAGCAGCCAAGACGGCAGCAGCAGCGCAAAAGGAGTGGATGCTCGTCCCACCAGAATCAAAGCGGGCACTCCTGCTCCGGGCAGATGCGGTGCTACACGAATACGCAGATGAAATTCGCGAACTCACGATGCGGGAAATTGGTGCTACCCGTTCTAAAGCCCAGTTTGAAATTGATTTCTGCTCGGATGAATTCCTGGAGGCGGCTTCCTATCCCACCCAGCACCACGGAGCGCTACTAGCAGATCGAGCCAACCGCAAAAGCTACGCGGTGCGGATTCCTTACGGTGTTGTCGCTTCGATTACACCCTCAAACGTGCCGCTTTTACTCGCCGCTCGCGTGATTGCCCCTGCCCTAGCAGCCTGTCGGAGAAAAGTTTAAGCTGTCGCCATGAGGACATTTAAGCGCCTCAAGTTGAAGGCTAGACAGACGAGACACCACTCGCCCGCTGCTTTGGTCAACCCTCGCAAGGAAA
>JAABUX010010140.1_pt1 | contig 10568 bp, 20 predicted proteins | sample 5561851 | NCBI WGS metagenome assembly JAABUX01 (sample SAMN10711883, study PRJNA513361) | rock metagenome | isolation source: Antarctica rocks | place: Antarctica: Victoria Land, Richard Nunatak red sandstone | collected 2016-01-03 | reverse complement strand
ACCCCAACCCAAGCCCTAATCCCAACCCTAAAACAGGCTACGCACCGCGTCCTCCAGGGGCGTGCGCCCGAAGCGGTCCACCGGGTTTGGGTCCGCCCCCATGTCCTCCACCAGCCACTGCACCACGCTGTAGCAGCCCTCCGCCGCCGCCAGGTGCCTGCGCGGGACACAGAGCTAGGGTCAGGTTGAGGGCGTAGGGTTTAATCAGGGTCGACGTCAGGGTTAGAGTTACTGTTGGCGTAAGGCTGCGGTTCATGACGCATTCGACCTCGGCGTGCTGCAGATGCAGCAATGCAGGCTTGCTGCGTCTGCTGCCATTGACATTGCGCAATGCATGCTGCACACATGACTGCGACGACCAACATGTGCGAGGTATGAAGCAGAGGCCGATGGATCTGACCAGCACTGATAAATACTGGTGAGCCTCAAGTCAATCAGACGCACCCTGACCGCGCAGGCTCACATCGGATTGTTCAAATCCATCAACTGCATGTGCAGTCATGGCGGGACCACTTTACATGTCGAAACACAGCGAAAGGTTGTGTAAGCGGCGCTCACAGCGGGGTGCGCTTGTCGTAGTCGCAGCAGCCGCGGTCGCGGACGTCGATGTCCCACAGCTCGCAGATGGTCTCGCACCGTGACGCGTCGCCGATGGACGCGAAGAACAGCAGCTCCATCGTCGCCTGCAAGCGGGGGCAAGCGATGCTAAAACAAACAGACCAAACTAGATGGCTGGGCAGGCAATAGCCATGCAGCTCCATCGTGACGCGAAATCGGTTGGACACGAGCTTGCTTGGTCCCAGCAGGCGTGCAGCAGCATTGAAGGAACATCCTGTGCGAAGTGCTCATGGTATGCCGAAAGGTGCGAAACAGCGTGGTAGATGCAGCAAGAGTCTTTTGAAGCGTTTCACCTGTTACAGTGTGGATCTGCTGCTTCATCACTGTCACAGATGAGTGTCGCTGCCACATGTATGTCGTCTGTTGTGACTGACGTTGAGTATGCGCGCTAGTTGGACGCGTGAGCACAGGACTGACCTGCCGGCGCGCGGCCTTCTCGCCGTGCAGGCTGTGCGGGTGGTCCATGCTGTGGCGGCTGCTGTCCAAACTCCTCCTGCTCAGCAGCACACGAGGGGTTCATCCTGTCACATGCCCCAGGTCGGTAGGCCTTTTCTGAGGCCAAAACAGGGCCGAAACGCAGGTCACCACAGAAAGTAAGATTCCAGATGGAAGGTCATCATGAGCATTGTCTGCGTTGCAGCTACAAGAAGTTTTAGGCTGTGGTCAAGCATACTGCGTATGTCCAGAGGTAGCTATCGCAGACCACATCTCACGGACCTATTAGAAAATGACCGCGAGGGGTGCGGGCTGGGCCCTGGTGACGCCACTGGGGAGGATCCGTTGGCCTGCGGGGGCGGCTCCGGGGCCGGCAGCCACTCGTCCGGCAGCACGTCCGACATCTGCGCTGTATTGGAAATAACTGAGAGTGTATTCTTTCGGAGGAGAGAAAATTCCCTGAGTGAAATATGAAACAACATGGGCAAGATAGATACACAAGAAATTAGGAGGGTTAAACCGAAGCAAAGTTCTTCAGCCTGTGTGTCTCCGAAAAGCTCGTGTCGAGGCCTCATTGGCGTTGCACTTTGAGAGCTTCGCACTGCGATGAGGAGGCTCAGCAATTCGGAGTGGAGCGACGCCACGAGGCAGTTCGGTGCGGGGATTGACGCGCAGCACAGTGTGTTTTCATACGGGCTTGCCTGCGAAGGAGGAGGCGACGACTCCTGCTGCTGTCGTGACGGCGCTGGCTGCTGCTGGGGCTGCTGCGGGGACTGGTGAGAAGCTCCCTCCTGTGCTGAAGGCGCTGTGGTGGTCTGCGGCAGGAGCGCCGCCGTGAGGTCGTTGCCGTGGCTGCGCCCCTCGTCCATGAAGGCGACCACCTTCGCCATGGCTGCTGCGCGGCTGCGGCTCAGCAGCCAAGTGCTGCCGATTGGCTGTGATGTAACAATCAAGCACTCGAGTTGGGCGTAGGCACTCGTAGCTGTCAGCCGTCTGCAGGCTCGCCAGTCGTCTGGCCCTTGCTGATCGTAACGCTGTCACTGCAGCCCGAACTCAGGGCAGTACCAAGCTCCAGCCGCTGACTGTCATGCGACATCCATCCTGTGCCTCACGCCAGGCCTGGCGCTGCACTTCACATAGCTCGAGCCGCCGGAGACGTGCCAGCAGGTCGTCGCTTGCTGCCAGCTGCTGGCAGTCAACCGCTGCACCGATGCGAAGCTGCGCTCTGGGCTGCCCCGCGCTGCGGCACACTCGTCCTGCCCGATGGTATGTTGTCAATCGTTACTCCCTGGTACAGCGTGATGGGGCTGTCGCAGCTGTGCCTGACAGCCGCCGACCCCTCACCAGCGTGGCGAGACGCTCTGCAGGCAGCTTCCCTCTGCTGCTGCCTCTGCACGCGCTGTGCGCAGGCCTGACCGATGGTACTAGCAGGTACACCAAAGTGTAGGGGGGATCCCTGCGCGCAGGCGAAGCAGCGACGCGTCACACACCGCACGGAGCTGCCGCCGCCATGGCATCGCTGACGTGGAGCCTGCGATAGGTCAACCCAGCGAGCCGAGGGGGGAGCCGGCAGCTCTCATTGTTAGCACACTATGTACGCAGAGCGCATGGGTGGCATATTCGACAGTGGGGCCGCACCGGGGTGACTCGAGGCGGTGACCGCCAGACGCTCAGGAAGCACCCACAACAAACGGCGAGTAACGTTGCCATGTGGTGGTCGCATCCGCACGTGCCTTAATCTTGAGGGGTCTCGCGTCGGCAGCCGTGACAGTTCGCTGATACGATTCTGAATCGCCGTGCACCAGGCCATCGCCTGCTGCACCTTACTTTCAAGCTGTTGCCGTGGGTTGCTGAGTGCGGCACAACCGACGGCCCAAGGGCGTGTCAATGATGCTCAAGAATTCAAGGTTGTCGCGTCAAGTTTCTCAGGCGCAGCTATGTCCTGCCGCCGCCAGGCTGACATGCCACCTCATGCCGCGTTCCGCTCAGACTAGGAGGTGCATCGCCGCAGGTTCCGGTAAGGACAGCACGTGGCTCGTACCCACCGCTCAACCGCTGCCGCTCGCTGCGCTCGGCTGCAGAGGCTCAGCTGCCTCCGACCTCGCATCCTCCCCTGCCATCGCCAACTGTGAAGGAGCGTCTTGTGCCGCTTGCTGATGAAGCGGCTGTACTGCTGGGCTGGCGGTGAGGCCAGCAAACAGGTCCAGGGCGCCGCGCGCGATGACGGCGCCCTTGTAGGTGAAGAAGCCCAGCAGCACCGGCAGCAGCTGCAGGTGCAGGCCGACCTCGTCCGCTTTGAGCGTGTTCCACCTGCGCGACAGCAACAAAATGCTGGTCAGTGCGTTAATCACAGCAGCGAGGCAAAGTATCACAGGCAGCGGCTTCAATTACGACCGGTCTCGTCTATCGTCATGCTCGTAAGCTGGGCCTGCAGCGGGATAAGATAAACGAGTGGGTTTAAGAAAACATCTTCAACTACCTGCCAATCCAATCGTGCATCCATGGGCGGCGAAAATGCGAAGCCGCCTCAGCAAAGCCCACTAATGTGTTGAGCAAGGACAGGCATCGAAACCGGCGATATTGACAGCTCCCGCGAATGCATAGATGTGCGCTAGCAGCGGAATTGCCATGGATGCCAATCGATCACAGCTTCAGACAAATAGAGCGACTCGCCTGTTGGCCGCGAGCATCAATACGGTGGCCAGGCTCAATTTAGCCACCTTTGCTACCGGGTCTGCCTCCCTGAGCATGCATTGAGACTACCCACGCATCTCCTTTCAATATCTGACTTTATGGAGCACGAACCGTAAACCCTAGTCTTGAACCCTAGGCCCTAGAGCGACTCGCCTGTTGGCCGACAGCACGAGGACGATGGGCACCAGCAGGCGCGGCTGCGAGGCGATCCCGCCTGCCGCCTCGCCCAGGCCGCTGGCGCCGATGCCGTCGACGCTCTTCTGCAGCATGCGCAGGTAGACCAGGCCGCCCACGGCGCCGAACCCGTAGCTTGCCGCGAGCTCCTACGCAAAACGCGGCGCCCGTGTCAGAGGCGCTCCCGGGACCGGGGAGTACAGGCGGAAAATATCACTTTTGCAGCATGATCCTGCACCTGTTTCCAGACAAGGAGTGCGATGGCAGAGCACGTGCCACTTGCCACGAGGGCAGGCTAGACAAAAGGTAGTCAACCACGGCACGGCTGCTCCGGGATGCTGGCGCATGTGCAGGCATGCTGGCAAAGGCCCGTGCACGGAGAACTCTCAGCAGTCAGGTGGCTTGTGCTACGGCTGCTCTAGGTGGGCGATAAGACCGAGTCGGCCGTGCATTTCTGCGATGCGCCTAGCATGGAGCATAACCTGTACACATCTGAGATAGCGCAGCACCCTGCCGTAGAAGCCGTAGCAGGCGGCGAAGCAGAGCGCCGCGAGCACCGCCGCCGCGGTGCGCAGCTCCGCCTTCAGGCCGTCGTACATCAAGCGCTCCGCCTCCGCCGCCGCCGCCAGCTGCGCGATCTCCTCCGGCGCCGTCGGCGCGTTTTTGACCTGCAGACGCAGATTTGAAAACATGTGATACCACAATCCACAAAGTCTGGGAATCTACACTGCTTCCCAACGCAGCCTGTCTGAATCTGCAATTGTCTAGGCAAGAAGGAGGTAACACTGGACCATCAACAGCAGGATCCGTGATATGCGCAGATGATGTCTGCGACGATTGTTTTATGATAAGCAACGCTCAGAGACTACATGAGCTGCACGGCAGTTGCTTCGTACTGCGGGCCCTGTCCAGGCAGGGTAGAGTACGTCCTCAAACACCCATCGGGATCTTGGACCAGCCCAGGTTCTGGAATCAGCTCAAGGGTGCGGTGGCATCTCGAACGGTGTGTGCAGCAAGTCAGCCAAAGGCGTCGTGCGTGACCGGGTGCCAAGCAATCCTGCGAGAGTAGGTGTGGCGCGGCATCACACCGAACGACCCTCATGACCCTCATTGCCGAGGTACGGCATCGAGATGGCATCCACGCGAGGAGGGTCGAATGAACCCTAGAGTGGTGCCGCACCGCCGTGCCGAACTTGCCGGACCGCTTCCACTTCCTCTCCTCGTTCGCCCGAGGCGGCATCCTCGGGAACGACCCCGTGCTGGGTCCCCGCGCTGCAGGGTCAGGGTCAGGGTCAGGGTCAGGGTCAGGGTCAGGGTCAGGGTCAGGGTCAGGGTCACGCTGCGGCAAGGTTTGCACCTCTTCAACGTGCAATCTGGTGCTTCCGGGCTTGCATCGCGCGGGCCAGGTTGCGGAAACAACGAAGACTGCTCAGGCTCTAAGACGACTTCAGTAGAAGTGGAGGCTCTCAAGCAGCCTATGAAACTCAGATAAGCCGGTGTTTGCGAGGCACCGAGGACATTGGTGTGATCGAACCTGGCAACGAGCTGGCAGCTTGCTGGGCCGCGCGTCGTGGCCGGCTCGCAGACCGGGCCTGCGCGGCCGGACGCTGTGCAGGGGCCGGCTGGTGCGCCTCAATGCTGTCGGCGGCTGGGCGCCTCGGCCTCAGCTGCTCGCTTAGGTCCACCTCCATGCTGCACAGGGTATCACGGGGTTCAGAGCTTGGCAATCGGCACTGCACCTAGGCTAGCCGGCTGCGCGAGGTTGACTGACACCACAGCAACACCTCATGTCAGCAAGCCATACAAGGTTTTGTCAGGCCCCACATCGTCGCAGGCCGGCAATGATGTGCGTCCACAGTTAAAACCGTTGCAAGACAGCATGTTTCTTGAAGCACAGCCTGCTCTGCAACAGTAGCGCCGGGTTAGTGCAGCTTAAAATTGCCCTCTGCACGGCGGACCAAGCACAATAAGCACCTGTTCAGGTCTAGCACGCGGGTCATGCTGAGCGCGCCGCTGGGGCCTTCCTTCTCCCTCGCGAGCTCCTCAGCCCGTGCCCTCTCCACTGCCTATGCACACGGACCCTCTGCCGCTCGCAGACTGCAAATCTGAGCTGGTGCTGGCAACAATGCTGCTCTTGCTGCTGCTACGGACGCATCCCAACGTAAGCATCGGGATGCTTTTGGTCAGCATGGGAGCCGGCAACCTGAGCTATCGAGCTTTCTCGACGACATGTGCACCACCTCTGTATCGCCTGACCTCCTGGGTACTGATACTGATTAGCCGCCGACCATGGGAAACAGCACCTGTTCGAGCTCCAGCTGGTCCTTCCAGTTGGTGTTCCACAGGAACTCTGGCGCGTAGCGGCCGCCGCGTTCGCTGATGCTCCCGCGATCCACGCCGCCCAAAGCCGGGTACACCTCCGCTGCACGAGCAGCAGGCACCATGATTCAACTAAGGGACGTGCGCTCTGATCCGCGGTCCCACTGGCGATGGGGTCCGTCTCACAGGCAGGGTAGGGGGAGGGGTCGCAGCTGCGCACGCAAGCTGAGTAACGATGTCAGCGATGCCGAGCCGAGTCACAGGTGCAGCAGCACCTTTGGTGTTGGCCTCGGCGAAGAAACCCCGCTCCGGCAGCTTGACCTGCTTGCGCTCCTGCTGGCTTTGCGGCGACGGCTCGGAGACCGACTGCGCCGCGTTGCATGTGGGGCTGGCCCGGCTGGTGGCGGTACCGAGCGCCAGCAACGCGGGCTGGCGATCCAGAAGCAGGCGGTAACCGCGGCCGCCCGGCAGTGAGCTCAGCGCTGTCATAGTGCAGACTGACAGACCACGACGCGCGGATCACAGGTCTTGTTGTGGATGGTGCACGCAGCACGTCTACTACCGCGGTTAGCGGATGAGGGTCCCATGCATTTTCAGCTGACTCATCGCAAACCTGTCTACCGCTGTTCTTCGTATCCCAGCTTGATGCATGCTGCTTGATACTCGACTGCAGTCACCACCGTAGCAAGCGCTGACAGACCTGCCCCTCACGCCGCAATGGCGAGCAAGGAGGCGGTGTGCATCACGTACAGAGACCAGCCCATGGTGCGCTGGTCTGTCGCTGCGGTTGTGTCGCCTTCCCCGTCCATCTCCATCCCCAGCCCCGAGGCCACCCCACAACATGCATCCACTGTGGCCTTCTGCAACACATCCGTTCTGATATCAGCATGCACCTTTATCTGCACTGCTACATTATGCACGCTGCCCACGCTCGACAAGCGCTCAACGCGCTTGCATGCCCCGCAAGAAAGATGCTGCGCTCGCAGTCAGCATCCCTCCCGCTGTGGTCCACAGGACTGTGCGTTGCATCCGTCGGAGCCAATCCTGGTCGCCGGCCTCATTAGCGGCCGCGTGCAGGTGCCTGCGGCTCCACCGCTGCTCGGGGCATGCAGCAGGCCATCCTGAGAACGATACCATGCGCAAGCGTGCCGAACCCTTGCATGTCGGAAGGCTGCACACAGCAATCCTGCCGAGCCCCTTGAGCAAGTTGACTGTGTTCATCGGAGGTGTGCCACGCGTGACGTAGGGTTTGATGCTTGCGGGAGAACTGCGGGCATGTGAACTTGCAACCTGCCTGCGTCGCAGGTGCACCGCTTCGATGCAGCAGCGGGCACCGCAGAACGGCAGCGCTCATCAAAGAGGCACGCGGAGTCGTGCCGCGCGGTGGCGCTGACACCAGACGGAGCTGTGTTGGCATCTGGGGCCGCCGACGGCAGCATGGCAGTAGCAGACATGGAGACCGGCAAGGTGAGATCGGACCTTGCATACCGTGTGTCTGACGCTGGTCAGGCTGAGCTGGGTGGCAAGCTGCCGGGAGGCGTGCGCCACTCCGTGTGAGTTTGGCAGGCCCGCAGGCCCAATGTTAGCAGGCTCTGACGACGCAGTGAGAAGATGATCGGACCCTACAGCGCTGCTTAGGCTTCACAGCACTGCATATCCTGGCACGGCACCTTTGTCATCTGCCATGTTGCGCATTTACACGGCTGGTCCTCTGCGTACTGGCTGTGTGTTCACCAGCGAGCTCAATGGCCAATTCCTATAATGTTTGAGCGATGCAGCCTCTTTACGGCCCGAGTGCAGCACACTGCGGATGCGTGCCCGCGCAGGTGACGGCGCGCTTCGCTGCAGCCAATGCAGCCGGAGTCAGCCGGCTCCTGTTCACTTCGGGGACGGTGCTTGCAACAGGTAAGCCGCACTCACAGGGGCCTTTCTGTACCTACGTCATAGGGTGCCGTGAGGAGGCCGAATTCTTTTGATCTCCTGCAAGCTCAGCAGTCCCAGGATGAGGTTGCAGATGCAACAGCTGCTGCTGCTGTTGAGTAACCGCCAACCGCCGCTCAGATGCTGCCTGTCTCGTCCGTCCCATCTCAGTCTGACACTTCGCGCTGCCGCTGCACGCTTTTGCCATGTGATCTCAAACCTGGCCCCAAAATTGTTTTCGACCCCTGAGGTGTACCCTGTCCTAACCCTCAACCCGGCCTTCCCTTGACAACGTAATACCGGCATCGCATATGCTGCATATCCCTTTGAGGCCTGCCGCGGTGCAGGGGCGGACGACGGTGCGGTCAAGCTGTTAGACACCCGAAGCAGCGCCGCCAAGCCACTGGCACAGCACGCGCAGCACGGCGACTTCGTCAGCGGCTTCGCGCACGCGGAGGGCCGGCGGGCGCTGCTGGCGACCAGCGGCGACGGCACCCTCAGCGTCCTGGATCTGCGATCCGGTAAAGTGAGTGTCGACACATGAGGCCCTGCTCTGTACTTTGAATCAATGTGTCAGATGCTGGGGCTTGAGGTGAGTGCTGGGGACCAAGTCACATGCGTGACTAGTCGATTAGTAGGAACTTTCCACCACCCAGCAACAGAGCAGGGTGTGCATGAACCCCAGCTGCCATGCATAGTTACAGCGTTGCACAGCCTCATGCACGCTCGCCAACCGTAAAGGGTGGTCTGGGCCGTCTGTCTCGTGATGCGCAGCATGGGCGATCAGCCATGTGTCCGTGTAGACGACGGCTTGCTGCTGCATTAACGTCTTGTCGGTGGCGAGCTAATAGATACACTCTGAACCATGTCCCACCCGGCCGAGCTGCCGTGCCCGAGTGCTGCCCCATTGCCGTTGCCTGCAGCCGTGGTGCATCCACGGCCTCAAGTGCATGCCCATGTAGCACACAACCAGGAGGTCAGCGGATCTGACTCGCCGCGAGAGGGTCGATGCAAGCGGTGGTCGCGCAAGGTTGTAGATCCACCGCACCCTCGCTGCGGCTCAGTGACCCTGACCCTGACCCTGACCCTGACCCTGACCCTGACCCTGACCCTGACCCTGACCCTCATCTCTAGAGCCTAGACCTGAAAACCTGACCCTGACCTGTTCAGCCCCGGCGCAGGTGCAGCAGAGCGAGACGGACGCGGACGACGAGCTCCTGTCGCTGGCGGTCATCAAGGGCGGGGCCAAGGTCGTGGTCGGGTCCCAGAGCGGGATGCTGGACGTCTGGTCCTGGGGCCACTGGGCAGGGTTTAGCGACCGCTTCCCCGGTGAGCTGCTCGAAAAAGGGATTGTCAAGACAGGAAGAACACCAACTTGCTGCCTGATGCAGTCCCCGTCATGGAATGTCCTGTCCTGGGGCCACTGGGCAGGCTTCAGCGACCGTTTCTCGGTCATGGTGCTCACACCTGGCGCCTACCAATTTCTTTGGCAGCATCAGGGCTCTTTCCTTTTCTTAACCTAAGATTCTGTCACAGTGCGCAGCCTTGCCGTGCGCCATCCCCATGTTGTCACCCGTCACCCTGTGCGTGAAAAACAAATCGAAGATTCGTGAACTTTGCATCTCATGCGCGCCCAATGACCTGATGAGCCTGCCTGCGCAGGGCACCCGTCGTCGGTGGACAGTCTGGTCGCGCTCGACCAGGACACCGTCATCACAGGCAGCGCCGATGGCCTCATCAGGGTGCGGGAGCTGAGCCTGCTCATGGCGAATTGAGCATGTGCAGCTTGATTCTTCTGCACGCACTGCGTCCTGCTCGCTCTGAGCCAGCCCTGCTGACACCGAGTCGGCCACCCAGCCCGGGATGCAGTGCGTGCTGGGCTCTGAGCGTGACATGGCAGCTTGAGCAGCAACCAGGAACATGGTGCACTGACGGACCTGGGTGCCTTGACGGGCGACCCGTACGTGTCCTGTCGCACGGTGGACGGTCGTCAGCATGACCGGCGCAAGGCTCTGCGCGCAGGTCCTGAGCATACAACCGCACAAATTGCTGGGCGTCGTGGGCCAGCACGCAAATGAGGTGCCACCCAGTCTCACTGTTGCGATAGCCGTCTGTCAGGCAGCTGTTGCAGCAGGTATCAGCTCGTGCTGACACTACGAGCGTGTGCAACTGACGGCGGGCACGTTGGTGCATGCTGGCCCTACTCTGACGCATGTCTTGGAACGAGAGCTTCTCATGCTGGCCATGTGCTCCTGCGAGGTGCTTGATCACGTGTACGTTGAGTTCTCTTGTGAGCCTCCATCGCGCCTCTGCTGTGTGCAGGAGCCGGTCGAGCGGCTGTCCCTGGCTTCGGATGGCGCGTTTCTGGCGAGCGCTGGCCACGACAGCTGCGTGCACATCTGGGACAT
>JAABUX010010136.1_pt1 | contig 10569 bp, 15 predicted proteins | sample 5561851 | NCBI WGS metagenome assembly JAABUX01 (sample SAMN10711883, study PRJNA513361) | rock metagenome | isolation source: Antarctica rocks | place: Antarctica: Victoria Land, Richard Nunatak red sandstone | collected 2016-01-03 | reverse complement strand
AAGCCAGGACACCTTCAGGCCTACCTCGACGAGTTCACGTTCCGCTTCAACCGCCGGCACCGCGAGCGCGGGGGATGCTGTTCTACCGCCTGCTCGAGCAGGCGGTACAGGCCGAGCCGCGCACGTACCGCTCGCTCGTGGTCGAGTCCGGCAGCGGCCGCCGCGACCAGTCGCCGCCACCGCCGGACAAGCGCGTTCGCCCCGATACGAGGCAGGCGCGCGCCGGCCTAGCCTCTGAGCTTCCGACCCGCTCGCGTTCGCGAAAAACGACGATGATTCCCGAGGCCCGTCTGACGGCGCGCCCTTGGGGATCGAGACACCCCCCAACATGGACCCAAACGGCTCGTCGACGGGCAGCATCCACCGGACTCAGGCTCGAGACGATCTCGACCGTAGAGCAGCGCCCCCCCGGGAGACCCTCCTCGCATCGAGCGTCAGCCGACAGGTCGAACCGGAAGATAGCGAGCGGACCGCTCGCAGCTGGCCGAGCGTGCGAAGCAACGAGCCTCTCCAACGGATACACGACGAGGGCCGGAAGCCCGACCGTTCGATCGGCATCGAGCCCTGATCGCACCACGAGATGCCAAGGCTGCAGCGGGAATCCGGCTCATACATGCCAGGATTGACGCGCAATGCAGAACGACCCGCCCACCAGGCGGCTTCCCGACGGGGTGGTCTTCTACGGCCGGTTGGGAGCGATCGCTTACGACGCTGATGCTGACCGGGTGCAGTGCCATCTGTGCGGGGGCTGGTACCGCCAAGTCGGGGGCTCGCACCTTCTCCGTACGCACGGCTGGACGCTCGATGAGTACCGAGACGCGTTCCACCTCCCGCGGCTCGCTCCGACCTGCGCATCCGGCGTCAGCACCGCACTAAGACGCAGAGCTAGTGCTCGCCTTGGCAACAAGGGGTTCGGAGTGGGCGGTCCGTCGCGTAAGGGCGCCAAGCAGGGATCGCTTCGGCCATGGCAATTGCTGGCAGCGCGCGCTCCAGAGCTGCTCGTTGAGCTGCACCCGACCCGGAACGACAATCTCGATCCCCCCGGACTGGCCGGGGCGTCCAACCGCCGGGTTTGGTGGCGCTGTCAGGAGTGCGGGCATGAGTGGCGCGCGCTGGTCTCATCCCGGACTGCCGGTCACGGCTGCCCGGAGTGCGGGCGGCGCAGGGCAACGGGGGCGATGGCAGCCACCAAGCGGCGCGCTCCTTCGAACGAGTCGCTCTCGGCGCTCCGGCCGGACCTGCTGGCCATCTGGGACTACGTCCTCAATCGCCAGCTCGACCCGTCCACGATCGGAGCTCGCTCGTCGCAGCGCGTTTGGTGGCGCTGCTTGGCGTGTAACGAAGCGTGGCAGACTACGGAGAACAACCGGGCACGGGCTGGCCACTACTTGTGCACCCGCGCGCGCCGCGAAGGGGCGCAGAAGAGGCGCTAGACGACAGCACCAGTAGGCCTGAAGCGCGTGCGCGTGCGCGTGCGGGTGCGCGAGCCGCGTCGGCACGCAGCGGCGTGTCAGGTCAAGAAGCTCCTCGCGACGGCATCGAGTTCGCCAGCCGTCCAGGCGCGCGAGGCTCGGCGCCGCGGTCGTGGCCCGGCTGACTCGCGAGCTCCGCTCGCTGCTGGACCGCGGCGCCCTCGGCAACGAGTCGGACGATCGGATCCGACTCACCGCCGGCACCGGGCTTCGGCACGTTTTTGCGACGCACGCAAGGCACGCCTGCACATACCGTGCCCCTGAGCTCGCGATTCCGTGCGTATCGCCGGCGAACCCAAACGCGCCCCTGGGCGCTCAGAGCAGAAGGTCGCCAGTCGGAAGCTGCAGCGCCGCTAGATCAAGCTGTGCTAGCGTTTTGCAAGCAATGGCGAGTCTACTCGTACGCGATCTTCCCGACGATGTGCACGCAGCCCTCCAGCAGCGCGCGAAGCGAGAAGGGCAGTCGCTTCAGCAGTACGTGGCGCGAGAACTCACGAGGATCGCTCAGCGACCGAGTCTCAGCGAAGTGTTGGACCGAATCGAGCGACGCACAGGCGGTGAGGTCGGGTTCGCGCGGGCCATCGATGACCTCACCGAGGAGCGCTCGCGGGATTGATCGTCATCGACGCGAGTGTGCTCTCCAACGCGCTCGCCGACGACGATGCTGACGGGCAGCGTGCCCGAGGCGAACTGCGAACGGCCGACGACTTGGCCGCGCCCGACCTGGTCGACGTCGAGACGAGCGCGGTCCTCCACAAACGCTGGCTCGCCGGTGACATCTCCGATCAGCGCTTCGCCCTCGCCGTCGAGGATCTCGAGGATCTGGAACTCGATCGCTACCCCACGTTGCCGTTGATGCGGCGCGCATACGAGCTGCGAGCAAATGTGACCGCTTACGACGCTGCCTACGTCGCGCTTGCCGAGGCGCTCGGATGCGAGCTCCTAACCGGCGATCGCCGGCTCTCCAAATCTACAGGGGCACGCTGCCCGATCCGACTGCTCCTCTGATCCGAGCACTTCCGGCGCTGACACGCAGGCACCATCGAGCCGCCGCCACGGCTATCCAGGAATGACCGCCAAGACGGCGGACGGGCTTGACCAGCGCAGTTCGCCAAAACAGACGCGCGCTCGCCGAATCGATTCGACGGGTAGCTCGCGCTTGCCTTTGGCGACCTTGCGGCCATCCCCGATGCCGGTGAGCCGCTGGACCAGATCCGGCTACGTCGTCATCCACCGCTTCGAGTTCCGGATGCCGCTGTCGTGACGGGCTCGGATGCCTCCTCCCAGCAGCCGCGGGTCAGACGGTTGAGCTATGCGAGCAAATGTGGCCCAATCATGTGGCCCAATCTGCGATTGATGGTCCACTCGGCGCTTACCTATTACGAAAAGTGCTTCACTACCAGGCTCTTCGTCAGTGGAGCCAACCGGGATCGAAACCGGTGACCTCCTGCTTGCAAACCATTCCGTCGGCTCCACGCTACGACGCGCTGACCAGGTCTTTGGTAACTGCTCTTGGTAACCGGCTCGCGACCTAGTGCCCGGCGGAACTTCACAAACGTCTGTTTTGCAGGATGTTTGGTTAGTGCCGGAGGAGGGACTCGAACCCCCGACACGCGGATTATGATTCCGCCCGTCATTCCAGCATTACAGGTGATTCGGCCGAGCTTGGACGGCAAATTGGACTGTTTTGTCACGGGACATGCACGAAATCCGGGTCTGGAGACGTTGCCTGCCGGGGTGCTTCACGGCACCGGGAGGGCAACGCTTCCGAACGCGAGGACCTCGGCAAGGCGATCGAAGTGCGCGTCCCGGTGCAGCACGGCGAGGCCGCCCTGTTCCGCGGCGGCTGCGGCGGTAAGGGCGTCGGCGAGCGGCACTCTGTGGTAGCCGTCGTGGCGTTCCGCGAGTTCGCGGAGCGCCGACATGGCAGTATCGGCTGCAGCTCGGTCATTGCGGAGCATCCTCAACGCTGTCAACTGCGCATCGAGGGACGCGTACTCGGTTGATGAGCGCGCCGAGTAGAGGATCTCCATGCGGACGATTGGCGTGATCAGCATGCGTTCTGAGAGCATCGCGTCCTGAACGGAGCGAGCCAGATCCTCGGGCAGCGCTGCTATGCGCCACCAAGTCGACGTGTCAGCGACGAACGGCGTATCGCCGGCCAGCAGCTCGGCGGCATCCATTCCTGCTAGTGACTGCGCTCAGTCAGCTCTTCGATGTTCTTGAGCGTCTCACGATCCAGGCCGTCCGGATCGAGTAGACGCTGCCAAAGGGCGCGAAGCCGCGCGACCCGTTCTGCATCGGGCATCGCTGTCCGCTCGATAGTCGAGGTGGTGTCGGTGTGTGCGAGCGCCATCCGGTCAAGCTTATCGCCCACGTTTGGCCGCGGAGGGAAACGGCACCGGGACCAGCAGGGCTAGAAGGCAACTTTCGTATCTATGTGAATGATGGCGTGAGCGGGGGCGCGGCCATCGACCAATGTCCGGCGAACGGCCGAGCCGCCTACGCGAGGGCGCGGCGGCGCAGGAACGCATTAAGTCGATCTGCTGGGTCGCTCTCATCCAGCGGAGGCAGCAGCTTCACGTACCGCTCGGTCGCCTGGAGGGAGCTGTGTCCCATGTACTCCATCAGCTCGCGCAGCGTGTAGCCGGCGGCCATGAGAAAGCTCGCGTAGGTGTGCCGGCACTCGTGCAGCGTGATCGGCTCGAGCCCGGTCGAGGCCCACCGTTTCCGGGCTCGCTCGGCGATCTTGCCCGGCATCACCGAAACCGCGCTGACGGATCCTGAGCCCCGTCGCCCCTGACGCATGTGTTCGCCGAGCAGGATTGGCCGCAGCGGCTCCGCGATCGGCGGCCGCCGTCCGGTGCCGGCCTGACTCTTCGCCTTGCGGACGACCAGGCGGTAACCGTCGAGTTCAACATCGGGCCAGTCCAAGCGGCGGATCTCTGCCCGACGGAGCCCGGCGTAGAACGCCAGGGCATACGGGACGGCGTCATGCGGACTCAGCGCAGCGATTAGCGCCGCGGCTTCCTCAGCATCGGCAACACGGGTGCGCGGCTTCTCGTCGTTTGGCGGTAGCTCGATACCGAGCATTGGATTTCGATCGACCAAGCGGCGCGTCGGCCGGGCGGCCCAGCCATATATGGCTCGGGCGACGGCCAGATGGTTAGCAATCCGCGAGCGCGAGAGGCCCTCGCGGCTCAGCCGATCCACCCAGCTCTGCCATTCGAGATCATCGATCCCGGACGCTGGGCGTGCGCCGAATTCAGGCACGATCACGTTGCGCAGAGATCGCTCATAGCCTTCAAGGGTGGTGTCCGAATAGCCCGTGCCCTTCCGGCCGCGACGACGGTCGATCGAGCCAGAGCGGACACCACCTAGCCACTCATCGGCCAGAGCGGCGAACGACCGACCAGCCTCGGCGGCCTCTCGTACGGCGGCCTCTCCCTTGATGTTCGCAGCGAGCCACCCGAGGACCTCGGCGCGGTCCCTGAAGGTGTCGGACCAGACCGTACGGTGCAGCTGCCGATCCCAGCGACGACCGCGAAAGGACGGCGTGCAGCGGCAACGGGTCCCGTCGGGATTCCCAGCCGGGCACCTCACCTGGTGGCGGACATACACGCCGGCTGCCTTGGTCTTGCGGTACTCGGGCACAACGCTCTCCTGTTCGGGACCGGACCAGCCTACGCCGGGCTCAGGCGGCGTCACGCGGTCTGCCTGAGGAACGTGCGTGCATTGTCTCGAGCCCAGCGGCGAAGCTCCTCTGGCGGCACCTGGACGAGGGCGCCGCAGGGCACGATGCGGATGAATGGCTGCACCCGACGCTCGAATGTGTCCACGCTCATACCCAGAGCCGTCGCGGCCTCCTCCCGCGTGTAGAGGATCCGTTCGACTGCAGCCACAGGCCGGGTGGAACCGCGGCGCCCGCTCACAAAGGCCGTCCGCGACGTGATCGCTTGGGGGTGCTTGGTTCGTGGGTCGAGACGGTCACTCTACGCCTTGGTCGGGGACTACGGTGTGGCTGGGGACGATATACTAGTTGCGCTAATTTGGCTACATCATTCAAGGAGGTCAGTCTTGGCTCGGACGGATAGCGACTCGCAGGACGACCCGTGGCTGACCCTCGCGGAGATCGCCGAGGAACTGCGCGTAAATCCTGCGACCGTTCGACTGTGGATCGCTCGTGGCCGTCTCACCGCGATGCGGCCCGGGCAGCGGAAGCTGTTGGTCAGGCGCTCTGAGCTTGATCGGATGTTGCGGGACGCTGATGTGCCTGGCGCTTCGGTGGACGGGCCGTCAGCGCCGGTGGAGGTCGGTCGGTCCTCTGGCGGCTCCTTCCCGACGGCTGGCGTGGGGGTCGTGGGGCGGGCGGCAGATCGGGTGGTTGCCGGTGGGATGAGGGAGGCGGTCGAGGCGGTGCGTGCTGCGGATGTGCTGTGGACGGCTGCGCTTGATGCTTCGGCTGATCCTCCGCCGGATCCTGGGTTCGGCTCCCGGGTGAGGGCCCTGGCGGATGCCGCCGGTCGGGAGGCTGCGGCGCTTGAGCGAGCGGCTGGGGCGAGGTTGGGTTGGAAGCCGGTCGATCACGGGCCGGGGCCGTTGACGCTTTCGCATGAGCTGAGAGCGGGCGCTAATCGTCCGGGGCCGGTTGAGCTGTGGGCGCGGTTTGATGCTGCCGCGCAGAGCTTGGGTGATGCGATGCGGCAGACCGACGTGCAGCTCGTTGCCCAGGCTTTCGGAAGGCTGGGTGAGGTGATGCACGAGATCGCCGATCACCTCGAGGCTGATCTTGTGAGTCGTGAGCGGCTGGCGGGATGAGCGGCTCGCGCGGTGGCAGTGAGGGGGGTGGGTGGGGTTGAGCGAAGTGTTTCGTGATCTGTATCTGGCGCCGGAACACCTGGGTTCGCCTCCGCCCCTGCAGCCTCTGGGGTTGGGGCCTCGGGTGTGCATGACTACCCGCCCCCCACGTAGAACACAGAGGTTGGGGTCGGGTAGTCATGCACACTTCGGCATCAGAGAGTCTGCGGGGGCGGAGGGAGGCAGGCGTGGGCGGAATGACTGGAGACATCTTGAGGTCAGTGGGATGGGTGGGGGCTTCGGCTGATGGCGCGGGATCTTCGTGCTGGCCCTGGGTCGATGCGGGGGCTGAGGTGGTTGGCGAGGGTGGGGCCGGCTCCTCTGGATGCGTGGCGGTGTGCGATGGGGTGGAGCGAGGTGGCGGCTCGGAGTCATGCGAGGCGCCTTGAGCGGGAGGGGTGGCTTGAGCGCTATCCGATGACGCGCGGGGAGGGGTCGCTGTTCGCGGTCACCCGGACGGGCGTGGCGATGGCAGGCGTCGCGGTCCGGGCTGCGGGTCCGCCGGCACCGACGTGGTGGGCTCACCTGTCCGGGTGCGCGTGGGCGGCCGCGTGGATGACCGCGCGCGGGCGCGAGATTCAGGGTTGCCGAGAGGTGATCGCCGATCCGGCCTGGTCCGGCATCGTGCGCTGGAGAGATCACAAGGGCACGCATAGGGCTCGGCACCGGCCGGACCTCGCCTGGTTGCCGGACGGGCGGCGGGTGGCGATCGAGGTCGAGCTTGCGCAGAAGTCCGCCGAGCGGTTGAAGGCGATCCTCGAGCTGCACGCTGGCTGGCGTGCCGCGAGGGCGACGAGCGGGGTGATCTACATCTGCGGAGATGCGGACGGGGCCGAACGGATCAGGCGGACAGCCGAGAGGATCGGACTGACGACGCATGGGGGAGGGCTCCGCATCGAGCTGCTGGCCATGATCAAGGCGCAGGCGTTGGCCGCTTGTGAATCGCAGCGGGCCCAACGGGCCGGCCACGAGGCCCTCGCATATGCCGAGTCCGGGGGCGCGTAAGCGAGGCAGCAGCCGCCGGCCCCAGCGGCTCGACGAGGATCCGTCCGGACCTGTGCCTACGCTTCGCTGTTGCGTAAATTTCAGAGTTTCAACAGCAGAGCAGAGGTCGCGGGATGAGTAGCCAGAAGAAGCCAGACAAGACGGCCCAGGCAATCGGTGCAGGCGGCGGAGCGTTCGCCGGAACACTCGTCGGCGGTCCCCTCGGGACGATCATCGGCGGGCTGATCGGCCACTGGCTCGCAGGCGAGGCGAGCAAGGGAGGGTTCTGATCATGGGTGACACCGAGCCAACGCAGCCGGTGACTAACCAGCCACCGCACGACGTGTCGTTGGAAGAACGCGGGATCGACTTGAACACCGTATTCACTGGCGTCGCCGCGCTCGGAAGCGTGGCATCCGCCGGGGCTGCGTGGTACGCGACGACGCGACCGTCCGACCCGCCCCCTCAGGATCCGCCAGCTCCGCCGCCAACGTAGGTCGAGCTGCCGCCGGGCGTCGACCGAGACTGAGGAGTTACGTTCATGAGCAAAAAGAACATCGTCGTCCAGCTCAAAGGTGCCGCAAAGTCCGTTGCGAGCGATTACATGGATGCGGCGGAAGCAGACCGGCTGCTGCAGGCGGAGGTGTTGCCCAAAATTGGCACGTCAGACGCAATCAGTCTGCCCGGACTAGTTGTGAGGGCCGACGAGGTCATTTCCGCGAAGACGAATCACCCACCCAGCATGGGCATCGCATAGCGCGAACGGCTCCACCGGGCAGCGCAGTCATAGTCGCCGACGCGAAGGTTGCGGGCATGCTTTTGAGATCATCGTTAGGGTCGAAGTTGCCATCAGTGCCTGCCCGCCCCTGATGCGTGATCGCCAACGGCTGATCCGCGTTCGGGCGAGACTGCCCACCGGGGTCGCCAGTCCCCCTAGCGACAGCCCGGAAGCAACGATGGTGAGGGACGGGAGCCGCTCCGTGGTCGGGTCAATGAGGCGCCTGCAGCCTCCAACACGGTCACCGGCAAACCCACTGCACGGTTGGAGGTTCTGGCGGACGCAGAACTGAGAGCAACTGCGCGGTTGCGTCAGGGGAGATTGTGGCGTCTGGCTGCGTCTGCCAGTGCCTTCTTGAAGGGAGGCAGCGTCGTCACGTTGTAGAGACCGTCGATCCTATTGTCGGTCCACAGCCTGTGGATCTTGCGGAGGTCGTTCTTCCTTCGTAGCCATCCGACGCCATCCACCACGGCGAAGATGTACTGACGTGGCTGCCGCACCTCAGCCATCGTCTCGATCTCTGTCGCGGCGTCGGTCAGCTTGCTTCCGGTCGAGTCGAAGCCCTTAACGGCGACGGCGATTAACGTCTCCGCGCCCGAGCCGGGGATAGCGAAGTCCGCGGGTCCCGTCTGGCCACCGGTCCCGTTGAAGCGAGTCCGGGGCACAAACGGCAGCTTGAGCGCTGTGACGATCCCTTCGACCGCATCCTCGAGCGCCCGGCCCTGCTCCACTGAGCTCGCAGCGCGTTGACGCGGAGCCATTGTTCGAGCAAGCACGTCCGCCCACGTCCAGCGCCGCGATGCCTGAGCCTCCAACACATTCACGAGGTCCAGCTCACTATCGAACGCGTTCGCTAGCGCTCCTGCGTCGGTCTGCGCGAGCTTCACCCAGCCTCCGGTGTCGAAGTGCTGCGTCAGCCATCCCCGGAATCGCTCCTGGGAGAGGCCGGCAGCAGCGGCGAGCACAGGCGCTAAGTGCGGATCCGCTTGAAGGATCTTTGCCAGCTTCTTCTTGTTGAGCGGGAGCGCGGCCTGGATTGCCGCAGTGGCCTGTTGGCAGAGGCCGAGCGCATGCGGATCACCGCCGGGGACGGCGGTATCCACGGCCGAGAGGGTGGCGAGGTACTGGTCGAACGTCGGAACTGTCACGTCGCTACCAATACGAACTCGGTGGCGATTCGCCGCTGCGCAGCGCTATGAGTCCCGAATCCGTACCGATGCTCGATCTCGACCCGGCGCACGAAGTGCTTGTGTCGACGAAGCATTGACTCCAGCTCCTCGACCGCGATGGCCGCGTTGGAACCGTAGGAGACAACGAGCGCCGATCGCTGGAAGTGCTCGAACGTACGATCCAGCGCCTCGGCGGCCGTCTTCTTGTAGGCGAAGGGCGTGTAGCGCTTGCGGAGCTTCCGCGTCCGCGTATTCCACATGATGTCCTGGTCGTGCCAGTAGGTGGCCAGACCTTCCAGGAAGTGGTAGCGCTTGATGTAGCACGTGTCGTCTCTCGGGGGGGCGTACGGCGGGTCCAGGTAGGCCACCGCGTAGGGCTCCGGGTCGATGGCGAACACATCACCGCACGTGCTCACGCTCGGCCCCGCACCCGGCATGACGGCTGCGTTGAAGGCGACGACCGCCTCTCGGAAGAGTTCCTCGATGCTCATCCGAAGTTGGCGGCGGCCGTCGTCATAGCGCGGCGTAGTCACGGTGAACACCCCGCGCGGCTGCTTCCAGGCGGCGGCCAGGCACAGGGCGCTGATCGCAATCGCGCGCTTGATACGCGGAAGCTGTTCGATGTGCGACCAGGCTGCATCGAGGAACGCGTGATCAGGCTCCTCGAAGTAGAGCCCGTCGAAGGTAGTGGCGATGAAATTCCGTCCGTCAAGGTTGCCCGAGCAGATGCGCTCCAGGTCCTCCTCGGTGAGCTGTTCCCCCTCGTTCTCTACCGTGGCGCGAGCCAGCTCCGAGGCGAATGCGAGCTGGTCGTTTGCGTGGACCGGCCTTCCCGTTGCCTTCAGGGTGTACGCCACCACGCCGCTCCCGGACATCCCGTCGACGGCCGGTCCCGGCGGCAACGTCTTGAAGATCTCAGCGAGCGCAGGAGCCAGCTTGTACTTCGAGCCCATGAAGCGAAGGCGCGGGTAGCGGCCGAGGACCGCGCTCAAGTCGTTGGACGGCCACTCAAAGAGGCGAGCGCTCGAAGTTGCTGTGACCATGCTGGTCACGGTACGAGACTGAGCGGACGAAGTACGGCGTCGAACTTCGCGTCCAACTTTGGCCGGACACGAGTCGAGGTCTAACTCTGCCACGAGTTCGGTGCCTGCCGGCTGTAACAGAACACGTGCTAGGGACGGCCCCCCAAACGCATCTTGGTGTGCATTCTGGACCCAGAGTGCTCACCTGGATGCGTTAGTCGTCCGGTGAGACCCGTACGGTGGCGGCGGATGTCGTCACAGGGCAAGAGCTGGAGCAGGGCCAAGGC
>JAABUX010010135.1_pt1 | contig 10569 bp, 14 predicted proteins | sample 5561851 | NCBI WGS metagenome assembly JAABUX01 (sample SAMN10711883, study PRJNA513361) | rock metagenome | isolation source: Antarctica rocks | place: Antarctica: Victoria Land, Richard Nunatak red sandstone | collected 2016-01-03 | reverse complement strand
GGCAGATGCGCTGGTCGCCCCGAGGCGCCCATCGTGTGCTTCAGGTCAGGGCCGCGGTGCTGGACGGACGCTTCGGCCACCAGGCTCTCAAGTTCGCGGCATAGCGCCCCAGCTTTTTGACACTCTCGATAGCATTCTGTCCGGTCAGCGACAGAATATGGCCGGATGCCGTCATACCGGACACGCTAGAACGGATGCCGGTCCAAGGAAATGCTACCATGCGGCTCGTCGCCTTCATCAACACCGCCCATCTGCTGTGCCATTACTGCCTGCTGATCCTGCCAACGGCGGTGCTGGCGATGGCGGTGCGGGATGGTGCGTTCGGGGTGGAGTACGGGCCGATCCTAGAGCTGGCGACAGCCATGTTTGTGCTCTACGGCCTGCTGTCGCTGCCGCAGGGCTGGCTGGCGGCGCGCCTCGGCCGGCGGGCGATGATTGCGGCGTACTTCTTCGGCACCGGCGCGGCGCTGCTGGCCGCTAGCCTGGCGCGCACGCCTTTGGCGCTGGAAGTGGCGCTGGCTGCCGCTGGAGCGTTCGCTGCGATCTACCACCCAGTTGGGACGGCCATGCTGGTCGAGGCGGCCGGTGAGCGACCAGGTCGCGCGCTGGGCACCAACGGCGTGTGCGGCAATGTCGGCGTGGCGCTGGCCCCTGTTGTGACGGCGGCGCTGGCGAGCCGGTTCGGTTGGCCGGTGGCGTTCGCCGCACCGGGACTGGTGTTCATGACGCTGGGCGTGGCCTGGCTGCGTCTGCCCGCCGTCGGACCGGCAGAGTCTGGCAACGCCCGGCCGTTCGCCCCGATCCCCCGCGCGGTGGTGCGCAGGGCCGTGGTCGTGCTGCTGCTGCTGGCGGCGGTGTCCGGCTTGGTGTTCAACGCCTTCACCATGCTGATCCCCAAGCTGATGCAGGAGCGCCTGGACGGCCAGGCGCTGCCGCTGATCGGTGCCTTGGCCTTCGCCGCCACGCTGTGCGGTGCGCTCACGCAGTTCACCATCGGCCGGCTGATCGACCGTTCCACGTTGAAGCGCCTTTTCCTGCCGCTCAGCCTGTTGCTGGTTCCTGCTTTGCTGGCGCTGACCGTCGTGCACGGCTGGTGGGTGGTCCCGGTAGCAGGCCTCACCGCCGCTGCGGTGTTCGGCCAAGTGACGCTGAATGAGACGATGACGGCCCGCTACATCTCGCCGGCGCTGCGGACGCGGATGTACTCGGTGCGCTTCTTCGTGGGCTTCCTGGGTGCGGCCGCTGCCGCCCCGGCGGTCGGCTTCCTGTACGGCCGCACCGGCTCGCTGACGGCACCCACCCTGCTGCTGGCAGGTGCCAGTGTGGTGACGCTGGCCTGCGCCTGCGCCTTTCCCAACCGGCCGGAGGAGTTGCAGCCCGCGCTGTGGTCCGCCCAGCCAGCCGAATGAAAGACGACGACATGGACTTGACGAACTGGGTCGGCGTGCCCCGCCCCGAACGCGCGACACTGGAGGGACGCTACGCCCGGCTGGAACCGCTCGACCCGGAGCGCCATGGGGCCGCGCTGTTCGCCTCGGCCCAGGCGCCCGGCGGCGACGATCGTTTCCGCTATCTGTTCGAGGAGCCACCCGCCGACATGGCCGTCTTCCAGCCTTGGCTGGACAGGGCCGCCGGGTCGGATGACCCGCTGTTCTTCGCCGTGGTCGACCAGGCGACCGGACGCGCAGAGGGTCGTCAGTCGCTGATGCGGATCGACGCCGTCAACGGGGTGATCGAGATCGGCCACATCCTGTGGGGGCCCGCCATCGCCCGCACCCGCGTGTGCACCGAGGCGCTATATCTCCTCGCCGCCTATGCCTTTGACACGCTCGGCTACCGTCGGTTCGAATGGAAGTGCCACAACCACAATCTCCCGTCGAAGCGGGCGGCGGAGCGGTTTAGCTTCACCTTCGAGGGCATCTTCCGCCAGCACATGGTGCAGAAGAACCTGAACCGGGATACCGCCTGGTTTGCGATGATCGACGCCGACTGGCCACGCATCAAGGCCGGCTACGAGGCCTGGCTGGCGCCGGTGAACTTCGGCACCGACGGGCAGCAGAAGGCTAAACTGGCTTTCGGATGATTGGCATCCTGCAATGCGGTCATCTGACGCCATGGCCCGTTGATCAGCAGCCAGGGTCAGGGGTGTCCGTTAAACGAACCCTGGCGGACAGCGGGCCGCTCGTTGCCTATGTTGGATGCTGCGGCCAAAATGCACATTCTGCGGTGCTGCAAGGTGTATAAACTCTATCCCTGGGGACACTGCTGAGGAAATAGGGCCTGAGCCTCACCCGGAGTAGCGGTCAGATGCCTCATTTCCTCGCCATGATGGTGCGCGCCCCGCGCGCGGTTGATCTGGTGGCGAATTCAGAATTGGCCATTTGTTCACGGGTGCTGGAGGCCGGAAGGCCTGCTGTGCAACCGTTCTTGGCCCCGTGCCAATGCTCTGGCCGGCTTGGGGCGGCGGAGCCGGTGAATTCGCCACCAGATCAACCGCGCGCGGGGCGCGCACCATCATGCGCGCGCGGGGCGCGCACCATCATGGCGAGGAAATGAGGCATCTGACCGCTACTCCGGGTGAGGCTCAGGCCCTATTTCCTCAGCAGTGTCCCTGGGTTTAGAATCCATACACCCAGAAGGAATCCTGATTTGGCGGTTGGCAGGACGCACATGGTCGTGCAGCACCGCTCCGCCCTTCCTGGCGTCGAGGCGATGACGCTCCTCACCGATCATGCCTTCCCGCGCCACTCGCATGACGGGTTCGGCATCGGCATCATAACAGCCGGGGCGCAGCGGTCGTGGAGCGGGATTGGCCCGGTGGAGTCCACGGCCGGCGACGTCATCACGGTCAACCCAGGCGAGATGCACGACGGCACGCCGATCAGCGGCGCACGCGAGTGGCGGATACTCTATCTCGACCCTGTCCTGGTTACTCAAGAGGTAGCGGAGACCGTCGGGGGCGTCCCGGAGATCGCGCGTCCCGCGTTCCGTGACCCGGTAATGGGCGGACTTTTCGAGCGCCTGTTCGCGCGTGCGACCGCCGCCGTACCGGAACCGCTGGCGCTGGCGCTGGAGGAGGATCTGCTGCGAGTGCTCGTGCATCTCTTGCGGCGGCACGGGGCGCGACCGCGCCCGATGCGCCCCACCGCGCCCGCGGTAGCGGCAGCCCGGTGCCGCTTGGACGAAGCCCCGGAACGGCCCGTCACCCTCGCTGAATTGGCCGCACTGTCCGGGGTGGACCGCTTCGCGCTGCTGCGCGGTTTTGCGCGCGAGACCGGCGCGACGCCGCACGCCTACCTCGTCCAGCGCCGGGTGCGGCTGGCCCGGCGTCTGCTGGCTGCCGGCCATGCCCCGGCCGAGGCCGCGCTGCGGGCAGGCTTTGCGGACCAGAGCCACCTGACCCGCGCCTTTCGCCGGCAGCTCGGCATCACCCCTGCGCGGTATCGGGCTGCCGTCGCCTGAAAGCTGGGCTGCAATCCCGTTCAAGACGGACCTGCCCGCCCGTAGCAAAAGCCACCCCGACCAAGGGAGAGAGGCATGGGCGGCTACGTGCATGGCTACGACGGACGGGAAACGCTCCGGCTGGAAGATCAGGCACGGACGCTTGAGGAGCTGCTGCACGGGGACACGGGGTTTCCGGACGGGGCGGATGTGTTGGAGGCCGGCTGCGGCACGGGCGCGCAGACAGTCGCGCTCGCGCAGCGCAGCCCTGGCGCACGCATCACGGCGGTGGACGTCTCGGCGGCCTCGCTTGCGGAGGCACGGGCACGGGTTGCAGCCCTGGGGATCGGCAACGTCGAGTTCCGGCAAGCAGACCTCCTTGCCGCCCCCTTCCCACCGGCCTCCTTCGATCACGTCTTCCTCTGCTTCGTGCTGGAACACCTGCCCGACCCCGCCGCGGTACTTGCCGCGTTGCGCCCTGTCCTCCGGCCAGGCGGCACGATCACGGCCATCGAGGGCGACCATGGTTCAACCTATTTCCACCCCGAGAGCGAGGCGGCGCGCGCAGCAATCGCCTGTCAGGTCGAGTTGCAGCGCCGCGCAGGAGGTGATGCGAACATCGGGCGTCGGCTGTATCCGTTGCTGGCCGGCGCGGGCTTTGGGGCGGTGCGCGTCTCGCCGAGGATGGTCTATGTGGATGCCAGCCGGCCTGCCCTGGTGGACGGCTTCATCCGGCGCACCTTCACCGCGATGATCGAGGGCGTGCGGGAGCGCGCCATCGCTGCAGACCTTTCCACGCCGGACGCCTTTGACGTTGGCACACGCGCGCTGCAGCGGACAGCCGAGCCGGACGGGGTGTTCTGCTACACCTTCTTCAAGGCTACGGGGCAGGCAGCATGAGCGGACACAAACTTGCGTTGCTGGACAGTCCTTGGCACAAAGCTGGGCTGCAGCGCAGCCTCTAAATCGGTCTGGGGGCCTTCGGCGATGGTAGAGGCCATACACCGCAACATCGTCGTGAACGGCGGCATCCGACTGCGACTGACCGAGCAGGGTGAGGGTCCTCTCGTCCTGCTTTGCCATGGCTTTCCGGAGCTGGCGCACTCCTGGTGCCACCAGGTCCCGGCGCTGGCCAAGGCCGGCTTTCGCGTTGTGGCGCCCGACATGCGAGGCTAGGGCGACAGCGACGCGCCAGAAGACGTGCAGGACTACTCGCTGCTCCACCTGGTCGGCGACATGGTGGGGCTGGTGGCGGCGCTAGACGCGCGCGAGGCGGTGATCGTCGGCCATAACTGGTGCGCAACCGTCGCGTGGACGAGCGCCATGCTGCGGCCCGATCTCTTCCGCGCGGTGGCTGCTCTCAGTGTGCCTTACCGGAGGCGCGGCCCGGCACCCCCTACGAAGGTGCTCCGTGCCGCCGGGTTACAGAATTTCTATTGGATGTACTTTCAGCCGCCGGGCGTCGCTGAGGCAGAGCTTCAGCGCGATGTTCCGGCCAGCCTGCGCCGCATGCTGGCCATGACAGACTCCGTCCAGAGTGGTGATCCCGATCGGACGCTGGTGCTGCCCGATGGCGGCGGCCTCCTTGATCTGATGCCAGAGCCGGTATCCCGGCCAGATTGGCTGACCGAGGCCGACTTCGCGCTCATGGCCGACACTTTTCGGCGCACAGGATTTACTGGCGGCCTGAACTACTACCGCAACATGGACCGCAATTGGGAGCTGCTCGCGCCTTGGCAGGACGCGCTGATCCGGCAGCCGGCGCTGTTCGTCGCAGGCACGCTGGACTCGACGATCGCCGGCCCTGCAAATCGTCAGGCCCTAGAGGCCTTGCCCCAGACCGTACCAGGATTGCGCCGCACCGTGATGATCGAAGGCGCCGGCCACTGGATTCAGCAGGAACGGCCCCATGACGTGAATGGGGCACTTATCGAATTTCTGTCGGGGCTGAGCTGAACTGTTCGAAACGCGTCCGGGCCGCTCTGAATAGGGGGTTCCGGTACCAGCGGAACCGAGACTGCACTTCGCGGAGCGATTAGACAGCGCACCGCCCTGTCATCTCCCGGGCAGCGGCAGCGGTACGTCCGATTTGATTCGGCGCAGCGAGACGTTTGACCGGATGTCGGCCACCATGGGCAACGTAAGCAGACGATTGGTAAGCAGTACCTCATAGGCGCGCAGGTCCGCCACCACGATCTCGACCAAGAAATCGGCCGTGCCGGAGACCATGTGGCAGGACACGACCTCCATCATCGCCGCGAGCGCATCTTGAAGGGTTTGAGCGTTCTCGCGCGAGTGCCGCTCAACCTTGATTTCAACGAACACGGTGAGACCAAGCCCAACGGCCTCGCGGTCCAGCACAGCCCGATACCCCTGCACGACACCCGCCGCCTCCAGCCGCTTTACTCGCCGCAGGCAAGGCGACGGCGAGAGCGCGACGCGTTGCGCGAGATCCACGTTGGTCAGGCGACCGTCCCCTTGCAGGGCGGCGAGGATGCGGCAGTCGGTGCTGTCCAGGTCCATAAGGCACATTACGTCAGAAGAGCCTCGATTCCAGCAACACTCTGCTTATTCCGACTTGAAATGAGGCACGGAACGCAAGGACACGCCCTGGTCGTCCGTGCGATTCCTTTCCAATCACCAAGGAGGACAACCGATGATCGCGCGTGTGTGGCACGGCTGGACGACGCGAGCGCAGGCCGATGTTTACGAGGCATTGTTGAGAGAGGAGATTTTCCCGGGGATACTCGCCAAGCAGGTGCCGGGCTTCTTGCGCATCGAGCTGCTCCGCCGCGATCTCGATCAAGAAGTCGAGTTCATGACCGTGATGTGGTTCGCCTCCCAAGACGCGGTTACGGCCTTTGTCGGCGAGGATCACGGGGCAGTCTATGTGCTGGCCAGCGCGCGGCGCGTGCTTGCACGCTTCGACGAGCGCGCAGTTCATTACGAGGCGCGCGAGAAACAATGACCGGTTCAAGGCATTCGAAGTGGACGCAATTGCGCATTAAACCATCGATGCAGGGCGCCCGGAAGCCTGCCAGAAATGATCATCAAGGCGACCGGCCAGTGGAGCAGGGCGCGCGTGTTATCCTGGGGATGTAAGCCCGAACCCCAGAAAATTCCGTCGTGGGTCGAGCGGGCAAGAACTTTCTCTAGAAAGCAGATTTTCGGGAAAGTTAGCAATCTTGGACCGCGCAAAGCGGGACTTTAAGGCCGCCGGACGCTGCTCACCAAGCATCGTTTTCGGGAAAGTCGAGCCAATACGCCTTTACGACCAGCTAGGTTAGCTCGGCACCTAGCACTGCAAATTATTGATATGGTTATGTTTCCGGAAAACTCTCAGCTTTGAGCGTAGAACCCTTGGCAGTTGACGGAATTTTCCGGGGTTTGGGCTTACATCCCCATCCTGCAATACGCTAACCTCGACGAAGATGGCCCGACTGCTAGTCGGCTGATCTTGCAGGAGTAGTGAAGAACCAGGGATGGTTGTCGAGATCGCGCGCGGTGTAGGTGCGTCCGTAAGGCTCGTCATACGGCGCCTGAACGATCTCTGCACCGGCCGCGCGTGCCCGCTCGTAATGGGCATCTACATCGGCCAGATAGACAAAGACGCCCATCGTCGCGACCTTGGTCTCGCTCGGGCTCTGCATCCGCCAGTCCGCACTGCCCTGCCCCATCATGATCCGCCGATCACCGAACGTCATTTGCGCGTGCATCCCGCTTGGCGTCGGGTGCCGCATATCCTCGGTGAACCCGAAGACTCGCACGAGCCAGTCGAGCGCAGCGGGTACGTCACGGTAGAAAATGTAAGGAATGATTTCCGTTTTGATTGCTGGCTTAGACTCGTTCATCGGGTTCCCTCCTGAGCAAGTGCCGGAGCTTGGCCTTCGTGGCTTACGAAAAATGTGGCTAGGCGACCTTCACCCAATATCGTGTTTGCCCTGTTCCGGTCCTGGGGATGGCTGCACCGTAAAGGGGAATGGGTTGGATGTCGTTAGCCGCTCGCAAATCCTCAGCGCCTCTGCCCAGCTTTGCCCCGCGATGATGTCGGCACCGTTCCGAAGGGAGCCGTCCGGGTCCCTTCTTGAATTGCGGTCGGCTGTCCCGGCGAAATGGTCCGCACCGTCATCGCCGCCTCGCACAGATGGGTCGTGCTGTCCTTTGGGCATGCATTATAAAGTCGCGCCATCCGCTCCCACGACAACGGTTCCGCGCCCTGCATCAGCGTCTCCCCCGCCTGCCAACGGCCCCCGCCGATTAGGCCCAGTGACCACGAAGCTGTGCAGATTGGCCATCTGACGCATGGCGCCTCAGCCGATGTCTGGCTTCATGGTGTCCGTCAAACGAAGCCCAGGCGTTCCACTTTGTGTACCGGACGTTTGACAGAATGATACAGGTTATCCGCGCTCCAGCTTGGCCTCTACCCTGTCGCGGCGAAGTGTTCTACCAGCCGCCGCGCGTGCGCTGGCAGGGCATCGAGCCGCCGCACGACCACCAACAGGCGACGTTCCGCCCAGGGATCTTCCAGCCGCACGAGACCGAGTGCCCCGTCGTGCTGCCACCGCTGCGCTGCCGCTTCGGGCACCACGGCGACCCCCGCGCCCAGTGCCACCATGCGGCAGGCCACACCCAATCCGCGCACCCGGACCCGCAGCCGCATACGCCCACCCGCGCGCGCCGCGTGCCCGGCCAAGTGCCGCTGGAGCGCACTATCGCCCGAGAGGCCCACGAAGTCGCAGCCCAGCGCGTCCGCGAACGCAATCCGCCCGCGGCCGGCGAGCGCGTGCCCGGGCGGCACGACGAGCACCAGGCGGTCGGCCCGGAACGGGAAGCTCTCCAGCCCCGAAAGGTCAGCGTGGTCGGCGGCTACCCCGATGTCCGCCAACTCCTCGGCTACGGCATGGGCCACTTCGGTGCTGGGCCGTTCGTCGAGATCCACGTCCACGTTGGGGTGGGCGGCAAGAAAGGCCGCAAGGGCTTCGGGCAGGAACTCGGCCACCGCCGCGGTGTTCGCCAGCAAGCGCACGTGCCCCTTCAGCCCGTGCGCGTACTCGCCCAACTCGCCGCGCATCCGCTCTACCTGCTGCACCACCAGCCGGGCGTGGTGCAATAGCGCCCGGCCGGCCGGTGTAGGCTCGACGCCGCGCCGGCCCCGTTCCAGCAAGGCGACCCCCGCCTGCGCCTCCATGCCCCGCACGCGCGTGCTCGCCGAAGCGAGGGCGAGGCCGGAGCGTGCCGCGCCTGCTGTAATGCTGCCCGCCTCGGCCACGTGCAGGAACAGGCGCAGGTCGGTCAGGTCAAAGTGCATGAAACGCGCTCCGGGGTGGTGTTACCTTCGTCGGCGACTGAGGCAGGCTATACCACTCCCGCATTGTGACGGGCGGGCGTCCGGCCGCAACGTCGCCACTATGACCGATCTCTCCCTTCCTGCCTTGTTGATCGCGGGCACCTTCGTCCTCGCTGGCCTCGTAAAAGGGGTGATTGGCCTCGGCCTACCCACCGTCGCCATGGGCCTGCTCGGCCTAGTGATGCTGCCGGCAGAGGCGGCGGCGCTGCTGCTCGTGCCTTCGCTGGTGACAAACGTCTGGCAGCTCCTCGCTGGCCCGCGCTTCGGCGCGCTGCTGCTACGGCTGTGGGGCATGATGCTCGGCATCGTCGCCGGCACCTGGGCTGGTTCGGGGCTGATCGTGAGCGCAATCACGCACCTCGCGACGGCGGCGCTGGGTGTGGCGCTGGTGCTCTACGCCGTGGTCGGGCTTGCGAAGTTGCAGCTTCGCGTGCCGCCTCGATCAGAGCGTTGGGTCGGGCCGGCGATCGGCGCGGCGACCGGGCTGGTGACGGGGGCCACGGGCGTGTTCGTCATCCCGGCCGTTCCCTATCTCGGCTCGCTGGGACTGGAGCGGGACGACCTGGTGCAGGCGCTCGGCCTGTCCTTCACCGTCTCCACGCTGGCGCTCGCCGCCGGCTTGGCCTGGCACGGCGCGCTGCCCTTGCAGGCCGCCACCACCTCGCTGCTCGCCCTCGTGCCGGCGCTCGTGGGCATGGTTCTGGGCGGCTGGCTGCGCGCGCGGGTGCGGCCCGAGGCGTTCCGGCTGTGCTTCTTCGTGGGCCTGCTGGCGCTAGGGGGCGAACTCGTCTGGCGGGGGCTGGAGTGACCGAATCAGAAGTCACCGAGACGGCAACATGTGGGCCGGGGTTGGCATGAGGGGATGGATGACTGCGCTCGACGCCATCTGTGCGTGGGTCAACCCGGGCTTCGTGCTGGTCGCCATTGCCCTCGCCTTACTCAACCTCACGGTCGCGGCGCAGCGATGGACCGTCGTACATCCGGCGGCGCCGATCCCGGTCAGGACTGTCGTTGTCACTGTCGCGGCGGCCCAGAGGTGCTCTCCTGTCCTCGCGCCGGAGCTGCGCGACATGGCAGGGCATGACTGAGACAATCACGACTAATCCGAAAGGAATTGGCGATGCCAGACATTCTGGTTGAGGTCAAAGGTTCATGGCTCGACGGCAAGCAGACCGCATTCCTGGAAGCCGTGCACAGAGCCGTCGTGCAAACCCTGAAAACGCCCGATGACGAGCCATTGGCGCGTCTCATCGAGCATCCAACCAACAGCTATCTGACGCCGCATTCCGCGGGAGAACGCTTCACGCGAATCGAGATCGTTCTCTTCAGAGGTCGCTCTCTCGAAGCGAAGCGAGAGTTGTACCGAGCAATGGTGCAAAACCTTCGCCCATTCGACATTCCTCCAGAGGACGTGAAAGTCGTGTTGGTCGAAATCACCTCTGAAAACGTCGGATTTAGGGGCGGGCAAGCGGCATGCGACGTTGACCTCGGATACGTGCTCCAAGTCTGAAACCGAATTTCGACCTGACCGGCCCCTGCAAACACTCGGCCCTAGGCCGCAGTCCTGATAGGCCCAGTGACCGCGAAGCTGTGCAGATTGGCCATCTGGCGCCGTAACACGTTGATCGGCAGCCAGGGCCAGGGGTGTCCGTCTAAACGAACCCTGGCGGACAGCGGGCCGCTCGTTGCCTATGTTGGATGCTGCGGCCAAAACGCACATTCTGCGGTGCTGCAAGGTGTATGAACTCTATCTCAGCGGTTCGTTGTCGGACATCAGGCGC
>JAABUX010010132.1_pt1 | contig 10570 bp, 7 predicted proteins | sample 5561851 | NCBI WGS metagenome assembly JAABUX01 (sample SAMN10711883, study PRJNA513361) | rock metagenome | isolation source: Antarctica rocks | place: Antarctica: Victoria Land, Richard Nunatak red sandstone | collected 2016-01-03 | reverse complement strand
GTACCTACTACCTGTACCGGCTGCCGCGCCTCGAGAAGCAGCTACGTGTAGCCACCGACTGGGCCGTCGACCTCCTGTTCGGACGCGACATCTCGCAGATCCAGACCTACCAGAGCAACCGCGCCGGTGAGCGCCAGGAGAGCGAGATGGCCGGCAAGCATCCGCAGTCCTCTGGCGAGTGACGAGTGGTGAGTGGCGAGTGGCGAGTGACGAGTGGCGAGTGACTATCATAGAACTTGCCACTCTTTGGGCATATACAAGATCCACCCCTACAACTCGCCACTCGTCACTCGCCACTCGTCACTCGCCAGCATGACCATATCTTGATCAAGGCCTTGACGAAACACATCAAGCCTTATGTTGCTTTCTAGCTGCAATCCGCTGGGCTGCTCGATCGTAAAGGGAAACAGGGCTGCCGCCTGGACGATTGTCTTGAGTGGCGCGGAAGTGGAGCCGCTTGACACGAGGGCCGCTTCGATGAGCCACGCCGCGAGTTCCCTATCCTCGACAAGCCGCTTAGGAGCAGCTTGGTAGACACCCTTTTCCGCCGTTTCCGTGAGCACGCCCCAATCTATGTATGTGCGCAGAACGCGCCGCGCCGCCCGCGCGACCGTTTCGCGTTCACCCAATTGCTCCCGCACGCGTCGCTGGACCTGTGCCGCGCCCGCGGTCCCTTGCAATGCCAGCAGACGGCCAACGGTTTGTGCGACAAGTCCAAAGAAAGGGTACGCCGCCATGCTCATACCCCAATGCACCGCCATGTGATCGACCGCGGGTAGCCGCTCAAGGCGCCGCAACCCATCGTCACGCAGGGGCGCTAATCCCTTGGAAACGGACACCCAGGTCTTTAGCAGGATGGTGATAGCCTTCTCGCGATTACCGCGCTCCGCCGTCCCTCCGACCGACAGCTGTTCGCGCAGCAGCTCTTGCAGCGCATCCTGAATCTCGCCGGGCGTGCGTCCCTCAATGGACAGCGCGGCCGTGAGCTCAAGCCAGTCGAGTTGGATACGCTGGCTGAAGCCGATCTGCAGATAGTCGTTCATAGGCTCCTTGATTCGACATGGATGTAGGGGACGATCAGTTCCTCGATCGTGATACCGCCATGCCCGACGAGCCGCTTTCCTACGTCGGTGAAAGCGGCTCGATTGGGCGCCAGCAGGGCCAGAAAGTTTTCGGGTAAGCCGATGGGCGGCCAGGCGAGAGCGTCCGGAAATCTCTGGCCGACCTGCGACCTGAGCGTCTCATCGGCATAGACGCGCGCGCGCGTCCCCGCGATCTCACTCAGCGCGCCCTCGGCTGGACGGCCTATTCCTGTCGCTTCGACATTGCCATGGTCGGACGTGAGGTAGACCTCGAAGCCGCGCCCGACCATTAGGTCGACGAGCGCTGCCAAGAAACCCCCGTCCGCCCACTGGCGGACTTGGTTGTGCATGCCCGCCGTCCCCAGCTTCATGCCGTGCATTATTTTATCGACCATGTCGACGACAAACCCCACAACGCGGAGTTTGGGGTGCGACAGGGCATCCTGGACGATTGAGAGGCTGGCGTCCTCGCCCAGTCCCTTGGCGTACGCTACCTCGGGCGCCGACAAGCCATGCTCACTCCAAAATCTGGTCCACAACACGGCTTCCCTGTCGGTGGTAAAAACGCTCTGTGGATAGTATAACGGAGGACTGCCGGCGAATATCGACTGGCGCGATACCGATGTGATCGTGGGCGCCCAGGCGAAAACGGCTCCTTCGCTATACCGTAGGTGGCCCTGGCGAAAACGGCTCCTTCGCTATACCGTAGGTGGCCCTGGCGCCGCCGCAACACCTCGTGCAGCACGACCCACTGGTCGAGCGCGAGGCCGTCCAGTATGACGATAGCAACCTTGCGGCGCTCCGGCGACGTCACAAGCGAGGCGAGCGCGCGGGGGATATGGCTCAGCATCGCGGGATGGTGCGGCGGTAAGTTGTGCAAGCCGCTATACCGCTGCTTAACCCACGCCAGGAAGGTTGCGTCGACCTCCCCGCGTAGGCTCAGGAAACGTTGTTGGATGTCAGGATGTTCCGCTCCGTCGAGTTCATGCCGCGCAACGATCAGCCGGGCCCAGGGATAGGCGAAATCCAGCCACTCCTGATGTTTGGCCGTGGCGCTCGGCAGGGCGGACTCAACGGAGTGCAGCAGCCCTTGCAGGCGCCGCAGGCGATCGGCCGCGGGATCGGTTTGGAGCCCGACGACAACCCAATGATCCGAGAGCGCCTCGGCCGCGCGGTGCGTGACCGGCCGCAGCAAGTCATCGAGGAACAGGCTATCGACATAGGCGCGCACGTCGTCGTCGTCGAACGGCAAATCGGACGGGCCGGCGTGTTCCAGCACGTAGGCGGGAGCCTCGGCAATGACGCGCCCCTCCCGCGCCGCCACAAGGGTAGACCCCTCCCGCGCCGCCAGTTGATCGAGATAGATCGGCCAGCGCTCCTGCACGAAGCTCAAGAAAGCAGCCCGGTCCGGCACGATAGTTTCCAACGGCCAATCCGCGAACCGGCCGCCCGCTCGTAGCGCCTGTATCAAACGCTCGTCCAGCACATGCGGCGTGCGCCGGCCCTGATAATGCCGGCGCAGCAGAGCGCGTAGGAGTTCGGATGGTTGGTCGATCGCCTGCACGTCGATGTCGAACACATGGCGCAGCACATAGTCTCTGGTCGCGTTGTCTCCCAACTTACCTGGCCTCACCGACGACTGGGCATCGTACAGCGCGTCGAGGTCGGCCCGGTCGAGCGCGGCCACCACCGCATAACTTAACGATGGGAATAGGTCGGCGAGGCCAACCGACAGCTTTCGCCCCACCTGCAACAGGTCGTAGGGCAGCCTATCCAGCTCGTGCAGGCCACCCCGCACGACGACGACGAGGTCGGCCGTCTCGCCGCGATCCCAGCGTGAGCGATAGCGCGACTCATAGGCGAAGCGGAAAGCCACGGGGTCCTCGAACGGAAGCAGGTCGAAACCCCGTTCGCGGATGCCCTGCAAAACGCCTTCCTCGGCAAAGAGGCCATCGGGGTCCGCGACCAGCGTCAGTCGGGACACCTGTGGGGCGAACTCCTTCAAAATGTCGTCGCGCCAGGATTGGAGCATCGGTCTACGCCCCTCCCGACACGCGCACGATAAGCAGCGGCGTCAACTCCGGCGGCGCCCCCGCGCGGGCGGCGCCCGCCTCCCGCCAGTCCTGCTCCTCGCGCGCGAGTTGGGCCAGCCGATGCGCGCGGACCTCGGGCAGGCCCAGCCGTTGCACGATGCGCCGGCGCACCTCGAACGCGTACTCACGCTTCTCGCGTTCGCGCGTTAGTTCATCCTGATAGGCCTGCACGAGTTCCTGGTAGAGTGGCTGGCCCTGCGCCTCCGCGGCACGGCGCACCCGCGCGAACGCGTCCAGCGCGGCCCCGTCGCTGACGTGGTCGCACACCACGAGTTCCTCGGAGAGCAATTGCTCCCAGATCCGTCGCGCGGCCGGCACGAAGACCCGCCCATCGTCGTGCAGGAACAGCGGCATGATGCGTCGCCGTGTTCCCTCGGCCGTGTCGAGCGATACCTGCCACAACGACCAGAAGCCCTCGACGCTGCTTGGCAGTTCAAGGAAAATCAAAGACGGAATCGCTTGCCCCTCTGCAAAAAGCGGCAGGCGCGTGACCATGTCGCGAACCCGCGCGTCCTCCAGGGTCAGGCGCGTCACCGATGGGTCCGCTGTTGCCTCTCTGGCGTCGAACACGACATGCGCGGTCGCCTCACCTGACGGCCACGTCAGCGTCCATGTGTCGCCGCGCTTCTCGGATGCGCCTCCCGCCGTGTCCAGATAGGCCCGCGTCATGCGCTCGATCCAGTGCGGCAAGGGATGCTCCATCGCGCGCCGGGCTTCGTCCGCGTCGAGCGCGTCGCCCGTGTCCAGGAGCGTCCGGCTCTCACTAACTGCTTTGACCTGTTCCCGCACCCTATCGACGGCCCCGGCGACTGTGGCGTCGATGGTCTCCGGGTCGAGGATGCTCTCGACGTACACCTCGTCGAAGATCGTGCCGGCCTGCGCCGCGTCCAGCACATCGCCCGTCTTGTCCACGCCGAACTGCTCCAGGATGACAGCCAACTTCTCCTCCAGGACCTCGCGGACGCGGTATTCAACCGTATCCTCGTACACGAAGTTGAGCGCCCGGACGGGGCGCTCCTGGCCGATGCGGTCGACTCGTCCGATGCGCTGCTCCAGCCGCATGGGGTTCCAGGGGATGTCGTAGTTGACCACCACATGGCAGAACTGCAAGTTCAGCCCTTCGCCGCCGGCGTCGGTCGAGACGAGCACGCGCGCCTCCGTAGCAAAGGCGTGCTGGACACGCGCGCGCCCGTTCAGATCCATCGAGCCGTTGAGGGTGACGACGGCGAAGCCTCGCTCGGTCAGGAAATCGCGCAGCATCTGCTGCGTGGGCACGAACTCGGTGAAGATCAGGACCTTGAGCTCCGGCGCGGTCTCTTCCCGCTGCAACTGGTAGATCCACTCCAGCAGGGCCTCGGCCTTGGCGTCGGGGCCGCGCGCCTCCGTACGCCGCGCCGCGTCGAGCAGCAGCGCCACCTCGGCCCGCTCGTTCCTGAGCGCGGCCAGTCCCGACCCGACCAGCAGGTCGACCTGCTCTTGCCCGTCGAGGTCGGCCCACTCGTCATCCGGCAGTGTGGGTTCGGCGGCAGCTTGCTCCTCCGGCCCCTGTAGCGCGTCGAGGCGGCGTTCGAGCGTGTGGCGTATAGCGCGCGTCGAGGACGTGACGAGCCGCTGCATTAATATCATCAGGAAGCCCACGTAACTCCGCTTCTCGGAGAGAGCCCTGTTATAGCCCTCGCGGACATAGTCGGTGACGGCCTCGTACAGCAGTTGCTGTTCGCGGTGGCGCTCCTCCCAGGCGACCGGAACCAGCCGCGTGTGGCGCGGCTTGAACAAGGGGTGGCCCCGCGCGTCGATGGCGCGCCGCTTCTCAGTGCGGATCACATAGGGCCGGATGCGCTCCCTGTTCACGCTTGCGACGTCGGGGAAGGCGGTCGGGTCCAGCAAGGCGACGATGCGGTGGAAGGCGTCGGTCTTGCCCTGGTGCGGCGTGGCCGAGAGCAGCAACAGATAGGGCGCCGCGCCGGCCAGCCCCTGTCCGAGCCGATAGCGCGCGACGGTATCGGCGCTGCCGCCCAGCCGGTGCGCCTCGTCCACGATCACAAGGTCCCACCCGGCGGCGATGAGGTCTTCGAAGCGATCGCGGTTGTAGGCGTCCACCTGCTCGGGCGACCAGCCGCGCCGCGCGTCCAGCGGCTTCACTGCGTCCATCGCGCACACGACCTGATCGTGGAGGCGCCAGAGGTTGCCGTCGCGCGCCACCCTCTTGTACGACGCCGCGCCGGCCGGATCAAGCAACTGGAATTCCTCGCCGAAGTGCGTCCTCAACTCGGCGACCCACTGCGTTACCAGCCCCTTCGGCGCCACCACCAGCGCGCGTCGCACCAGGCCGCGTAGCTTCAGCTCGCGCAGGATGAGCCCTGCCTCAATTGTCTTGCCCAGGCCCACCTCGTCGGCCAGCAAGAGACGCACCGGGTTGGTGGCGAGCGCGCGTGAGAGCGCCTGCAGCTGGTGCGGCAGCGGGATAACCGACGACTCGATCGGAGCCAGCAACACGTTCCGCGTCAGAGCCTCGGCGACGCGCGCGGCGGCGACGGTGTAGGCGATGTGCGACGCTCCGATGCCGGCAGCGGCCGCCGCGACAGGCCGCACGCCTGCGGCCGGCACGCGCACGACGACAGCGCGCGACGGCAGCCACAGGCGATAGAAATGCTCGCCCCACAGCGCCTCCACATCGACGACGCGGCCTGCCTCGCGGTACTCGTCGCTCCAGACCCAGTCGCCCGCGTTCATCAACTCGCCTTATCGGCTACACCAAGCGGGAGCCTCGGCTGTCGTGAGGTCCTGTAGCGCACGGGCCGTTGCAACTTCTCGACCATCCCCTCGGCGACCGCCCTGTTCAGCCACGCCTGGAGTTGCCCTTTCTGCACCTCAAGCGACGCCGCGACGGTCTCGACGTCGGACGGCTCGGCGAGATGCGAAAGCAGCAGCGGCAAGACGGCGTCGTACACGCTGGTGACTGTCCCCGTCGCGCCCGCTTGCTCGTTTGACGGAATCTCTGCTGGGGGCGTAGATGGATGACCGTCCTGCCGATGGCGTGCGCCGACGTTCAACGGCTCGGCGGATAGCTGCGCTTCAATCGGCGGCGGCGCTTGGCTCTGTGTCGGGGGAAAAGGAGTTGCGGGCTGCGCCTCGGTGGCGGATGCGAGTATTTCTGCAAGAGCATCCCACGGCTCATCCGGGAATGGGCGGGCGCCCAAGTCGACCAGCTTCTGATGGGCTGGAGGGATTGGTTCCTGCATGCGCACGAACAATGGAACCCGTTTCGCGTTGAGTTCCTCGACCGCTCCGGTCCAGGTGCCGCCCTCGCCGAGCGATGAACTCACGACCAAACCCCACGTCGCCAAGGCATAGATGTATTTATTGCGGGCCATAGCGTTGCCGGCATTGAAGCCGCTATTGGGATCGGTTGCCGAAAGCAGTACGAGCCGCTCGTCCACGATGGCGCGCCGGTAGCGGCTCGAAACGGCCTGCCTGGCCAGGCTATCGGCCAGGACGCCGACGACCGTCCCGCCGGCGTCCAGCGCCGCGCCCATCGCCTCACTGTCCACACCGCGCGCTCCACCGGACACAACCTGCATGCCTTGATGGGCGCATGTCGCGGCCACGCCTCGTGTGAACGCGAGCGCCGGCTCGTCCGCGTCACGCGACCCGACGATAGCAAGGCCGCAACGCGTGGCCAGTTCCACCGGACCGACGCCATAGAGGATAGGCGGAGCCAGCCGGCCCAAGCGTGACCGTAGTGGGCGTGGATACTCCTCATCGCCGCGGCCGATCACCCACAGCCCTTTACTCGTCCAACTCTCGACGGCAAAGGCCAGCGCGGCGCCACGGAGAAGCAGAGCCGCGACCCGCTCGACATCTAGCGGAAACCCCTTTTGGCGTGCGATGGCGCGCCAACCCTCGTCGAGCAGGTCGGCCGGATGCAGTGCCTGATTGACCAACCACTGAGCCAGCTGATTGTATTCCGACAGCTTGAGTGGCGCCATCTGTTCCTGCCGATCGAAACGTCCGCACAGGAGCAGGGTCGCCTGCGTGTCGGCGTTGAGAACATGCCGCTCTAGTACAGTCATAGGTCTAGTCACCTCCCGCGCTGCTGCTCAGCGCCAAGGGAAAAACGGGGCCGCTGCGTGCCTGGCGCAAGAGGGCCGCAACCACCGTGAAGGTCCAGCGGGAATCGACCAGGTCGTCGAGCAGCAGAACTGGCCCGGCAAGCACATGCCCGGCCTCAATCTGGAAGGCCGACGCGAGGTTATGCGCTTGTTGATAGCTGTTTTGCATCTTTTTCTGCGGCTCGGTGTGACGCGCCTTGCGCACACAAGGGATAAAGTGAAGTCCCAGCGCCGCTGCCACCCTTCTCGCGAAGTCGGGCACGAGGTTCGGGTGAGTGAGCGACGGCACGCAGGTCACCCATGTCGGGAACGGTTCGGGACGCCAGCGGTCGCGCATGAGCGTCACGACCGCGGCCACAAGCGCGTCGTCGAACCGGCCGGTTCCCTGTTTACCCTGGCGCACCAACTGCCCCCATCCATCGTCCCCCCATGAGCACAACGCCCGTCCTGGTTCTGCTTGTAGGGTCGCAGCAATAGCGCCTCGCCAGCCATCGACAATCAACGCATCGGGCGGCCACCGTTTGCGCGGATCGATCGTGATGTCGAGCCCGCGCAGGAATCCGATAGCCTGCGCTGCCAGTTCGGGCGCATAGCCCTCCGGCAGCAGTGGTCGCTCCTGCTTCTCAGTGTCTGGGACATAGCGTACAGCCGTAGCGTACCAACGGCCATCTTCTCTCGTCAGCGGAGCGGGCGACTTAACGGCAAGGCTCTTGAGCACCTTCTCGATCTGCGTCGCGCTCAAGTTTACCTGTTGCTCCAACTCCCTGGATGTCAGTCCATTGTCCGCCTCGTCCAGCGCCGTCAGCACCTCAACGCAGTGCGCCTCGGGCGGGAAAGCAGTGCGGATGAAATAGTCCGCGATCTGGTCGTCCTCGTGCCCACACAGCAAGATGCCGTACGCGTCGGCCAGGGCACGGCCTGCACGCCCAACCTGCTGGTAGTAGTGGACAACCGAGCTGGGACGCTGGTAGTGGATAACAAAGCTCAGGTCCGGCTTGTCGAAGCCCATGCCCAGCGCCGAAGTCGCCACCAGCGCCTTCACCTGGTTGTCCAGCAGGCGTTGCTCCAGGCCGACACGCACGTCCGTATCCTGTCCGCCCCAGTAGGCATACGCGTCGATCCCCTGCGACTGGAGCCAGGCGGCGAGGCGCTGCGCGTCACGGACGGTGAGCGCGTAGATGATGCCGCTACCATTTAGATGGGGCAGACGTTCGGCCAACCAGGCCATCCGCGTGGCATGGCTCGGCAGCGTGATGTTCTGCAAGCGCAGGCTAGCCCGCGCCAGTGGGCCACGGATCACCCGCAACCCGACGCCGAGTTGCGCACTCACGTCCTCGACGACGCGATTGTTGGCTGTTGCCGTAGTCGCCAGAACCGGGAGGTTGCGCGGCAGCGCCTGGATGATGCGCACGATGCGACCGTAATCGGGCCGGAAGTCATGGCCCCAGTCAGAGATGCAGTGCGCCTCGTCGACCACCAGCAGCCCCGTATTGTCCGCGACAAGGCGCAGCACGTTATCGCGGAAGTCATCGTTGGCGAGTCGTTCCGGCGAGATCAGCAGGATGTCGACGTTACCAGCCCCGATGCGGCGGCGCACGGCATTCCATTCCTCACGGTTACCCGAGTTGATGGTGTCGGCGCGCAGACCGAGCCGCTCGGCCGCCGCGATCTGGTTGCGCATCAGGGCGAGTAGCGGAGAGATCAGCAAGGTTGGCCCGGCGCCCGCATCGCGCAGCAGCCGAGTAGCGACGAAGTACACCACGCTTTTACCCCAACCCGTCCGCTGCACGACAAGCAAGCGGGCGCGCTGACGGTAGAGGCTTTCGATTGCCTCCCACTGCCCGTCGCGGAAATCCGCTGCCGGGTCGGCGAGCGCGCGGCGCAACAGAGCAAGAGCGTTTTGGCGGACATCGGCATTCATAGTAGTATCCCCATCCATACCCAGTCGCCCGTGTTCATCATCGATAAACTGCGTGCTCTTGACATCTTACGGGGCCTGGCTCTGCTCGACCAGGGGCTTGAGGTGGTCCTGAATGTAGATGACTCCGTCCCTCTCCTGCACGAGCCCTTTCTTCACCAGCCCCTGGGCAAGAGCGTGGGCATCGTCGATCAATAGACCCTGCGCCGCCGCGATTTGATTGATGGTCACGCCATTGGGGTCGGCCGAGAGCCCCAGCGCCTGAGCCTCCGGCGAACTCAACGTCACGCCGAGCTTTTCGCGCCAGAACGCGTCGGACGTGTCCGGAGCCGAACGCCAGTCGAGAGTCAGGGTGAACGTGTTGTCGGTAGTGTCAGAGGTGATGACTGGCGGTCTGCGCCTGGCCTCACGCCACGCCTGCTGGACCTCGCGCAGCCCCGAGCCGGCGAGCTCCGCGAAGCCGATCAAGCGCAGCGCGCGGTTGATCAACGGGTTGCGCGACTGGCTGCGGCCACCTTCGGCGAGCGCGGGATCGTCCACGAGAGACTTACCCGCGTTGAAAAACATGGCACGGTCAGGCGCAATCTCAATCTGGCCGGCCGTGCGACCATCTCCATAGTCTTGATGGATGAAGAGGTTGACCAGGCACTCCCGCATAGCAATATAGTCCGCGCTACCTGAGGTGGCTCGTAAACCATCGAGCGTCACTCCGTCGATGCCGACATGCCGGCCGAAGAACTCGATAGCCAACTTTAGGCTCTGTAGCACGTTTTCCGCCGACTCGACGCGTTCGTCCCACCGCCGATCAGCGCTCGTCCTGGCCCGGCAGTCGAGCAGGTTGCGATGCAGCGCACGTCGCACGACGTCTTCGCGTCCGAATAGCAGGACAAGCTGCTGGATCTCCCGCGGCTCAAGCCGGCTACGCCCATCAAGCAGGCGCTCACGGATCACACGGTGTACCTCTTGCTCGTCGTCGCCGGACACGCCAAGATGATGGACATACCATCGTAAGGTCGCCGGGTCGAACTCCCTCCAGGGAACCTCGCCGGTGGTATGCCCGAGAGCCTGTTCGATAATCTTCCCGCGCTCTTGCCACTCGGCCAGCAAGTCCGTACCATCGGCCAGTGTCACGGCATCTAGCGGCGCCCGTTTGCCACGCAGCGACTCCTCCATGTCTCGATGCAGATCCTCGAACTCTCGATCGTCGTTGACCGTGACGAACTTTAGATGACCTTCATTGACTCTAGTTTTCGCTAACGAGGGGCAAAGGGAGGGCTTTGGTAGGATAGGGGTGCTGAGACCATATCACCTGAAGGAGCCTCCCGATGCCAGAAGTAGTCTACCGCATGATGACGCTGTTGTGTG
>JAABUX010010131.1_pt1 | contig 10571 bp, 11 predicted proteins | sample 5561851 | NCBI WGS metagenome assembly JAABUX01 (sample SAMN10711883, study PRJNA513361) | rock metagenome | isolation source: Antarctica rocks | place: Antarctica: Victoria Land, Richard Nunatak red sandstone | collected 2016-01-03 | reverse complement strand
ACCGCGCCCATCGCCTCGCCGCCCAACTGCTCCATCTTCCAGTCGGCCCAGGCCAAGGCCAACGCCACCGCCGCGTCCCTGACCCCCTTTACCTACCGCGACTACGGCGAACTGGTCGGCCTGGTCACCACACCAGTGCCCGGCGCGTCAAACCCCTGCATGGTTACGCCGGCCAGCCCCAACGTCGACGCCACCGGCAGCAACAACGCGACGCTGGTGCAGGACAACCGCCCCACCGCGTCGGCGTTCCTCACCAGCATCGGGCTCAACGCCGACGGCTCCCCGTCGACCACCGCCAATCCGGCGACGGCCTACCTGCGCAACTTCAGCTACATCATCCTGGGCGAGGACCACACCAGCGGCCTTGGTACGGCCGGCAATCCCTCGCCGCGCGCCTGCCTGGCTCAGAACGACGCCGGCCTGGGCATGATCGTCGCGGGGCTCTCGCGCTCTAAATACTGGAAGAACACGGCGGTCTTCGTGATGGAGGACGACAGCCAGGACGGCCTGGACCACGTGGACGGGCACCGCAACATGCTCTACGTGATTAGTCCCTACGCCAAACACGTCGGCCCCGATGGCAGGCCGGGTTACGTCGGCCACCTGCGCTACGACCAGGCCGGCGTGCTCAAGACGATGGAGACGATCCTGGGCCTGCCCTACCTCTCGACCTACGATCAGAACGCCAGCCCGCTCTATGACCTGTTCCAGGACAAGAACGATCCCGCCCAGTTGACGCCCCAGGACCTGGCGCCCTACACCGTGCAGCCCGCACCGAGCTTTATCAATGAGACGGCGGCTCAGGTGAAAGCCGCCGCGAACGCGCCGTCCGCGTCGCCCGCGCTGGCGTCGGCCGTCGACGTGGCGACCGCGGAGTCCAGGAGGCTCAATCTGTCGGGGATCGACCGCGCGGGTCCTATGCTGGAGATCGTGGATTGGCAACTGGCGCGGCCGGGCCAGCCGCTCCCCGCCGCGCTGGTGGCCGAAGAGCAGGCCTGGCTGGCCCGACACGGCGGACGCGACCGCGACTAGCGGGGAACTCTAGCAACACAGGAATACCGACCCGTCGTGACATATCTGGGAGCCGACGACCGTGGCCGGTCCTCCTACCGGGTTGACCGGCGACGGCCGCACGGCTTGTTTGGAGACCTGGAGACAGTTGGCGTTGCAATCTCCACCACCTTAGTGTAAACTAGACTCGACTTAGTTTACTAGAGAAAGGGGGGGACATGCGTCAGATCAACATCCACGAAGCCAAGACCCATCTCTCGCAACTCGTCGAGGATGCGGCGCGCGGCGAAGAGATCGTGATCGCGAAGGCGGGCAAACCGGTCGCGCGTCTGGTCGGGACCGCAGCTACCCCCGCCCCTCGTCGCCCCGGGCTGCTCAAAGGGCGGATCAGGATCGGCGCCGATTTCGATGCGCCGCTGCCGGAAGACGTGCTCGCGGCGTTCGAGGGTCGCGCGTGATGCGCTTGCTGCTGGATACCCATATCCTCCTCTGGTGGTTAGACGACGACCCGGCGTTGCCGGCGCGGGCTAAAACGCTCATCGCGGATCCGGCCAACGTCGTGTTCATCAGTCCGCTGACCCTGTGGGAGATCGCCATCAAGGCGCGCCTCGGCCGGATAGAGGCCGACATCGACGAGGTGCGCGCGGCGGCAACAGACGGAGGCCTCGTTCCGCTCCCGTTCACGGCGGACCACGCTGGCGAGGTGGCCCGCCTGCCGGATCATCATCGCGATCCGTTCGACCGTGGCCTGGTCGCGCAGGCGCGGCACGAGCCCCTGCGCCTGCTCACGCACGATCGGGCGGTTGCCGTCTACGGGGACAGCGTCCTCCTGGTCTGACATGCCATCAATCCAGATATCGACCCGTAGGAGGCGCACATGGGCGAACAGGTACATTGCTCGATGCCGATCGAGTGGTCGGATGAAAACCGCATCTGATACGCCTGCTGTCCAACGTTGAGACGAGTGTACGATGGAGGACAGAGCTATAGTCGACGATAATCCGCGGCATTCAGGACGCCTGCCCCGACGGCCGGCGCCTCACCCGGCCGCGCACATCTCGAAAGGGTCGGTCGTCCTCGCCTTACTGGCCCTGGGCGGGGTCTACTTCTTCCTGCCCGCCGATATGACCGTTGGCCCCCACTGGTTGCTGCTGGTCATCGAGACGCCCGTCGTCGTCTTTTTCCTCGTCGCGCACCGCTTGAACCTGCCGATCCGCCCGCTACATGTGCGCATGGTAGTGATCGCTCTGCTCGGCGTCGCGACCCTGCTCATCGCGCTCTCCATCGAGCAGTTGCTCGGCGACCTGCTGCGCGATAGGATTAAGGCCAGATTCCTCCTGGGCGCGGCGGCCGGTTTGTGGGCCTCCAACGTCCTCATCTTCGCCCTGTGGTATTGGGAGATCGACCGCGGTGGTCCGCATCGCCGCCACGAGTCCGCTCCGTCCGAGCCGGACTTCCTGTTCCCGCAACAGTCGGGGCCGGATATCGGGCCGCGAGACTGGATGCCCGAGTTCGTGGACTATCTCTTCGTGGCGTTCACCAGCGGGACGGCGTTCAGCCCGACCGACACGCTGCCACTCACGCGCCGCGTGAAAGTGCTCCTGATGGTGCAAGAACTCAGTTCACTGGTCATGATCGCCGTCCTCGCGGCGCGCGCCATCAACGTGCTCCCGTGAGCGACGACCCGGCGCTGCTGGCGCGGGCTAGAGCGATGATCGACGATCCGTTTTCACGGGCCCTGATAGAACAAGTGACCAGGGATCATGCCTCTATCGTCCTGTGGTACGATACCGAGATAAGGGCAGCCACACGACGTGGACGCGTACGCTCGTGCCGGACCCGGTGATTCTCTCCGGGCATGACGGGGATGATGCTCAGCACTATCAGGAGAGGAATGTTCGCGATGCACGCGGGGGAGACACATGACAACACAACGCGGCTACCCATCAGACCCTATCGCGCCGTGGGCCGAGATTGTGCCCAACATGCCGCTCATGACCGTGGACGAGCTACACGCCATCCCCGACGACAGGTGGGCGTATGAATTGGTGCAAGGAGTCCTTGTTCGTATGCCACTAAGCGGCTTCGGCGCGTCAAGTATTGGTCTCCTCCTGGGCGCGGAACTGACCGTCTACGTGAAGAAGCATGGCCTGGGCCGCGTGACGGGCGAGCAGGGCGGCTACCGCCTTGACCCTGCCCACCCCCGCGACACAGAGCTAGGCCCCGACTATGCCTTTGTCCGCGCGGATCGCCTGCCGCCGCGCACGTCGCCCGAGTATATGAAGGCCCTACAACTGGCCCCTGACCTTGCGATTGAGGTGGTGTTGGAGAATCAGTACGCGCCGGGGATGGCCGCGAAGGCGAACACCTACCTATCCTTTGGGACACGTCTGGTGTGGGTGATCTGGCCGCGCTACCAGCGCGTGGACGTCTGGCGTCCTGGCGATGGGGCTCCCACTGCTTTGGGTGTGGATGACATCCTGGACGGCGAGGACGTGGTACCGGGCTTTACTTACCCTATCGTCGACCTCTTTATCTAACGGGGCGCCCACCATGAGCGAACAGCCACACTACTCGATGGTGATCGAATGGTCGGACGAAGACCACATCTATATTGTGTGCGTGCCGGACAGGAGGTCTTGCGCATCCTTGTCGACAGCGCGCTCGCGGAAGGCGCCTCCTTGCCGGCGCCACGAGTCTTCGCACGCGCGTCGTGAGCAAAGGTTGCGATGACGGATGATGCGCCGCTGGCCCAACTCCTGACCCGGCTGGCGCGCCTGGAAAAGCGTGCGGCACGGGCGGAGGAGCGTGTCGCTGCACTGGAAGAAGCGCTGGCACGGGGCGCGCCGGGAGCCGGGCTAGCTGCCCTGACCGCGCGGGACCGCTGGGGCAGCCGGGACAGCCAGGGCAGCCGGAGTAGCTCGTCGTCGCGGGCAGGCTTCCTGGCGGCCATGGGGCTGGCGGCCATGGGGCTGGGGGCGGCCGGGCTGGGGGCGGCCGGGCTGGCTGCGGCTGAGGCGGTCGCGCTGACCCGCTCCAACGTCTCGGGGACGGGTGAGAGCGGCCTACCCGTCTATAACGTGCGCTCCTACGGGGCCATAGGCGATGGCTTAACTGACGATACCGACGCCGTCAACAGGGCCATCGCGGATGCGGCGCGGGCGGGCGGAGGCATCGTCGGCGTCCCCGCCGGGACCTATCGCGTCGTACCACAGTCCCATCCCCTCGACGCGGCGTACGGGGCGTGCCTGCTGATGCGCGGCGGCGTGACCTTGCGCGGCGCGGGCCTGGGGGCCACCACCATCCGCCTGACCGACCACGCGCCCCTGCCGGCGGGCAGCACCCACCTCTACCTGTTGCTCAACGAGACGATCAACCCCGCCCTCGCGGCCGCGTCGCCCGACCAGCGCATGGCGGTGGAGGACATCGCCTTCGACGGCAACGCCCGCCATCAGACCGCGCTGGCGCACGGCCTCGTCTGGATTCGCTGCCGCGACGTGTCCCATAGCCGCGTGCGGGTGGCCAATGTGCATGGCACGGCCGGCAGCGGACCCGCGGAGACCTTCTGCTTCGAGTTTCAACTGGGCGCGGGGGCGTCCTACGCCGCGTGTGAGGCCGCCGCGACGGACGGCGGTAGCAGCGCCTCGGGCTTCTCGGCGGACAGCGCCACCGACCTCACCTACGTGTCGTGCGTGGCGTACGGTATGGCGGTGGGCCAGGGCTTCACCCACTACGACTGCGCCCTGCTGCGCTACGCCGCCTGCCACGCCTACCAGAACCGCGGCTACGGCTTCAACAGCGAGGTCTCCGAGGACGTGCGCTACGCCGCCTGCGTCGCGGGCGGACGCGCCGACGGGGGCGGCGAGGGTCCCTATGCCCCCCATCAGAGCCTGGGCAACACAGCCGGTGGGTTTTTCGTGCGCGGCTCGGCGGCGGTGGACCTCGTGGGCTGCTCGTCGCGCTACAACGGCGGGCACGGCCTCTGGATCGCCCACCGCGCCGATGGCGTGCGCGTAAGCGGGGGCGAGTATTCGGCCAACGGCGGGTGGGGCATCGCGGCGGAGGCCAAGTCGACCGGCGTGGCCATCTCGCACGAGACGCGCCTGGCGGACAACGCGGCGGGGGCGCTACGCGCCCGGACGAACGTGAACGCCGCCAGTCCCTTCCTCTACGACTCGGGCTGGGTCCTGGCTGCCGGGGCCACCGTGGACGCGGACCACGGCCTGCCGGGCCGGCCGCGCTTTGTGACGGTCTACGGGGGCGCGCCCACCATCCCGGATGAGACGGTGGACGTGCCGCTCCACGCGGGGCCGGTGCTGGCGAGCAACGAGCGCGTCCGGGCCACGGACGCCCGCCCCGGCCAGTACTACCGGCTCGTGGCTGTGTTCTGATCCGATGGTCATTGCGGGCAGTCGACGGCGTCCCCCAAGTACTGCTCCAGGGCATGGCGAACCCTGACCCGCGCGCGGTGGAGAAGCACGCGTTGATTCGCCGCGCTGATGTCAAGCACGGCGCACACTTCATCGGCCCCCCATCCTTTGATGTCGCGCAGGGTGATGACGTCTTGTTGAGCAGGGGGCAGCGCGGCGACAGCCGCGAAGATGCGCGTCCGTGTCTCGGCGGACAGCAGGTGTTCCTCGGGTAGGCCGTCTGGGCTAGCTGGCTGGGAGGACCAGCGCCCGTCTCGGGAAAAGCGGTCCACATCCAGGTCGGATTCGGCCGCCTCCTCGTCCCGGCCATCCAGGGCGGAGAATGGCACGCAGCGACTGTCCCGCGTGCCCCGCGTCTTGGCGCGGTTGGTAAGAATGCGAAAGACCCAGGTCTTGGGCGCGCAGCGCGCTTCGAACCGGCCGACGCCGCGCAAGACTTCGAGCCAGGTGTCCTGGGCGACCTCTTCGGCCGCGGCCTGATCGGGAACATAGCGCCGCGCCAGGCGGACCATGGAGGCGTGATAACGATCGTGCAACACGACAAGGCCGGCTTTGTCGCCACGACAGAGCGCCTCGACCGCACGGAGGTCGATGGTCGACGCCGCGGTTGGCGCGGCGAGCATGGGCTTCACGATGGGGAACCTCGTGGCATAGCTAAACGTGGACGGAGATGCGTAACGTGCTAACCCACGGTCACGGTCTACACGGCGCGGGGAAGATGTCTTCCTCCGCGTCAGCCGCTCCGCTGCAACATCCGCTACAGCATCAGCATGACGCCGAATAGTTACGCCCTTCTAACGTCCCCCTTAGATGTTTGTGACAGGTAGTCCATGTGTCCTCGCCCAGCCGGCCCCGGGGAGACACCCTCGGGCGCCGCGGCTGTTGGGGCGTCGGCGCCCGGTCGTTCGGCCCGCCGCAGCAGGGTCAGCGCGACGAGCGGGAAGATCAGGACCGACAGCAGGCCCGCCGCCACCAGCGCCGCGGCGGTCGCCGCGCCAATCAGCCCCAACGCGCGTCCGATCTGGGTCGAGGCGACGATGAAGGTCAGAGATGTCGCCTGCAGCAATCCGGCCGCGGCGGCGCGGCGGTTGCCCAGGGAGGAACGGTACAGCAGGGCCGGCGCGCCGCGCACCACGAGCAAGGCGGCGAGGAACAGGGGTACGCGCGCCAGCGTCGAGGGGCTGGCGAATAGCGCCGCCAGGTCGAAGCGCAGCCCGCTGCCGACAAAGAAAAACGGTACGAAGACGCCGAAGCCGATGGCCTCCAGCTTGGCGCGAAACTGCGGGTGCGTCATCATCACGTCGCGATCCACGAGCGTCAGGATCGTTCCGGCGATAAAGGCGCCCAGGATCACCTCCAGCCCCAGGCTCTCGGCCAGCGCCGCGAAGACGGCCAGCAGCACAAAGGCGCCGCGGACGCGGATCTGCGCGGTCGTGTCCTGCAGCCGCAACAACACGGTGGTGAGCGGCCGCAGCCGCTCCACGCGCACGACGACGAGGGTGACGACCGCGCCCAGGACGAGGATCTCGCCCAGCAGCACGAGTTGCGCGCCGACGCCGTGCGCGGCACGCGAGAAGAACAGCGAGAGCAGAATAATGGTACCGAACTCGGCGATCGTCGCGCCCGCCGTCACGACCTGCCCGAACGGCGAGGAGAGTTCACCCGCATCCTTGAGCAGCGGGATAACGATGCCCAGCGCGGTCGCGGACAGGATGATGGCCACCAGCAGCGGCGATTTGACCAATCCCAGCGCACCGAATCCAACGCCGATGGGCACGGCCAGCGCGAGGGAGATCGCAAACCCCAGCCCCGCGTCCCGCAGCACGCGGCCACGCAGGCGGTCGAACCGAATCTCCAGGCCGGCCAGGAAGAGAAGGAAGGCCAGCCCGAGCAGCGACATGATGCCGATCGGGGTGTCGACGCCGACCCAGCGCAGCCCGGCCGGCCCGATAATGATCCCGGCCACGATCTCGACCACGGTCGCCGGCAGGCGCAGCCGCGGCGCAAGGCCGAGCGCCAACGGCACGAGGAAGGCGACGGCGGCGACGATGGCGAGTCCGGTGAACGAGACAGGCGGCATCTACCGCGCCCCGGCGCCGCGCATAGTCCGCGACCCGTTGGCCGCAAAGGGAAACGTCCGCGCGCGCGAGGGATGGGCCGCCACGTCGCCGCCGGCCACCCGCATGGTCGACCTGTCTTGCATCGGCGGCCCCTCCTCGTGTCATGAATATAGGTTGTCTTGGCTGGTGGGGCAATCCCACTGGCGTCTGTCTATGTCGTCTCTCAGCCGACCCAAACGTTACAGCGACACAGCTCAGGTCCTTGCCGCGTCGCCCCAACCCAGCGCCGCGCAGTACATCCACGCCGCGAGGGAACAGGAACGGGTCGTCCTCCCTCATCTCGGATAGCGCCGCTGCTACATCCAACCCGCCTCCGGTCCTCCCCTTTCCCGATGCGCCTCCTGCCCTGCTCTTTGCCCCGCTGACTCCGTTGGTGGGGCGCGAACGCGAGGAGGCGGCCGTCGCCCACCTGCCGGGCCGCCCCAAGGCGCGCCTGCTGACCCTGACCGGACCCGGCGGCGTGGGCAAGACACGCCTGGCCTGCGCGTGGTGGACACCCTGCGCGACGGCTTCCCCGACGGCGTGGCGCTCGTGCCCTGGCGGCGGGCGCGACCAGGGCACGGTCGAACGGGTCACGGTGAAGATCCGGCAGGCGCGCCACCTCTCCGGCGTGGTCCGCCGTGAACGGGAGCGGTACGAAGCCGCCGTCCGTCGCCGCCGCGCGCACCTCGTCGACAGCGGCCTCCAGCTTCCCCAGGCGCGCCTTGATGGCGATCTCCCACGGGTTCATCGGACTGATGAACACCGCGTTGGACGGATCGGCGATCAGCGCTTTAGCCTGGGCCGGCAACGCCGGGTCGTCGCTTAGCCACCAAAGGAGAATATGTGTGTCCAGCAGCAGACGCATCACGCGCCGCCCTCGAACGCCGCGAACACGTCCTCGGGAAGTGGCGCATCAAAATCGGCGCCGATCCTGATCCGGCCTTTGAGCAGTCCGGTGCGACGGGGAGCGGGAGCGGCCGCGAGCCCAAGCAAGCGCGCTACCGGCTTGCCCGCCTTGGCGATCACGATCTCCTCGCCGCGCGCCGCGTCCTCGACGAGTTGCGAGAGGTGGGTCTTGGCTTCGTGGATGTTGATCTGGCGCATCTCTCCTCCTTGTAAACTAAGTCGAGTCTAGTTTATATCAGGGGGATGGACAGGACAACTCCTGCTATGCTTCTTGCATGGACGAGAGGTCATGAACGGGTCACACGCGCAGGGGCCGGATGTCGCGGCCTTTCTTGCCTTGGTGATCGTGGTGGCGGTAGTCGCGGCGGCCGTGCGCCTGGTGCGCGTCCCCTACACCGTGGCCCTGGTGCTGACCGGCCTGGCCCTGGCCGTGGCCCCGGGCGTGCCGAGCGTCGACCTGACGCCCGCCGTCATCCTGACCGTCTTCCTGCCCGTGCTGCTCTTCCACGGCTCCTACAACCTGGATCTCGCTGACCTGCGCGCCAACCTTGCGCCCGTCGCGCTGCTCGCCGTGCCTGGCGTGGTGGCCACGGCCGGCCTCGTCGGCGCGGCGCTGCACCTGCTGGCCGGGCTGCCCTGGACCAGCGCGCTGCTGTTCGGGGCCATCGTCTCCGCCACCGACCCCGTGGCCGTGCTGGCCATCTTTGGCGAGGTCGGCGCGCCGCGCCGTCTGGCCACCATCGTCGACGGCGAGAGCCTCTTCAACGACGGCACCGCCCTGGTACTGGTGAGCACGATCCTCGTCGTCATCCAGTCCGGTACGTTCGACGCCGCCGTCACGCTGGAGAGCTTCGCGGTCGCGGTCGTGGGCTCACTGGCCCTGGGCACGGCCGTCGCCGTGCTGGGGGGCGCGGTGCTGCGGCGCATCGACGACGCGCTGCTGGAGACGACCATCACCCTGATCCTGGCCTACGGCGGGTATCTGCTGGCCGATCGCCTCGGCGTCTCGGGGCCGCTGGAGACGGTCACGGCCGGCCTGGTGCTTGGCGCGCGCGGGCGGCAGGTCATGTCGCCCACCACGCGCCTGCAGGCGCAGGCCACCTGGCAGTTCCTCGACTTCCTGGCCAACTCGCTGCTCTTCCTGCTCGTCGGGCTGGCGTTGCGCACGGTGGGGACCACCGCCGCGAACCGCCTCGGCGTAGGGGTGCTGTGGCCGTTGGCGGTCGCCCTCGTCGCCGTCGTCGTGGCGCGCGCGGCCGTCGTCTGGGGCGTCGCCGCGCTGCTGGCTCGCGTGGACCGGCCGTTCCCGCCCGGCTGGCGCACGGTACTAACATGGGCGGGCCTGCGCGGGGCCGTCTCGCTCGCCGCCGGGCTCAGCCTGCCGGGGCGGCTGCCGGGGCGGACGCTGCTGCTCGCGCTCACCTTCGGCGTGGTCCTCTTCACTTTGCTCGCGCAGGGGCTGACCATTCGCGGTGTGATGGAGCGGCGTGGCCTGCTCGCCGCCGAGGCCACGCGCCGCGACTATGAGTTGGCGTTGGGCGAGTTGCAGGCGACCGAGGCGGCGCTGCGCGAGCTGGCGGCGCTGCGCCGGGCCGACCTGCTCGACGGGGCGGGCGGGGAGCGGCTGGAGCGGGAGTATGGGGGGCGCCGCCGCGAGTTGCGGGCGCGGCTCGCGACCCTGAGCCAGACGGCGGTGCTGGGGGAAGAGCACGAACTGGAGGCGACGCGGCGGCTGCTGCACGTGCAGCGGGAGGCCGTGCGGGGGGCCAGGGCGCGCGGCCTGCTATCCTACGCCACCGAGCGCGAACTGGTCGACAAGCTGGAGCGCGATCTGGCGCAACTCGAGCCCGCGCTCCTCGTCGAGGACGAGTGAGGCTATGATGATAGAGTGCCATGACACCTCCTATTCAAGGCCAAAGAAGCCCATCCGTATCCGCGTCATCTCGCTCGTCAGGACGACCAAGACGGTCAGCCAGGTGATGGCAATGCAGCAGACGCTGGGCAGCGTGGACCAGGCGCTGGCATGGCCGATGACCGTGGTGGACGGCCACAGGACCATGCTGCCCGCGATGGCCGCGAGCCAGAGGACGCCCATCACGAGGTACGCCGGCACCCGGAAGAC
>JAABUX010010130.1_pt1 | contig 10571 bp, 6 predicted proteins | sample 5561851 | NCBI WGS metagenome assembly JAABUX01 (sample SAMN10711883, study PRJNA513361) | rock metagenome | isolation source: Antarctica rocks | place: Antarctica: Victoria Land, Richard Nunatak red sandstone | collected 2016-01-03 | reverse complement strand
GATGCAAGCTGTAACTCCTTGTCGAGAGTACCTACTGTCGCCCGTCGCCCGTCGCCCGTCGCCCGTCGCCCGTCGCCTCATAACTTGCAAGGGGAAATATGAGTAGCGCCGTCCCAGGCACGCATACCGTTAGCCCCCATGGCGCCGCCACGGGTAAGCCCAAAACTCCGCATGCGGGGCCATGGATCCTGGTGGCCACGATTCTGGGCTCGAGCCTCTCGTTCATCGACGGGACCGTGGTCAACGTGGCGCTGCCGGCGCTGCAACGCGACCTGCACGCCACGGGCGCCGATGTGCAGTGGGTGGTCGAAGCGTACGCGCTCTTCCTCGCCGCGCTCATCCTCGTGGGCGGTTCGCTCGGCGACCGCCTCGGTCGCCGCCTGATTTATGTCGTCGGTATCATCATCTTTACCCTGGCCTCGCTGTGGTGCGGCCTCGCCCCCAACGTGACGCAGCTCATCGCGGGGCGGGCCGTGCAGGGCGTCGGCGGCGCGCTGCTCGTGCCCGGCAGCCTGGCCATCATCAGCGCCGCCTTCGACGGCGACCGGCGCGGCAAGGCCATCGGCACATGGTCGGGTTTCACGACCGTGACCTCGGCGCTCGGCCCGGTTCTCGGCGGCTGGCTTATCCAGAATACGTCGTGGCGCTGGGTGTTCTTCATCAACGCGCCGCTCGCCGCGCTCACGCTCATCCTGGTATTCCGGCATGTGCCGGAGAGCCGTGACGAAGGGGAGCAGGGGCGTCTGGATGTCCTCGGCGCCACGCTCGTCACCCTGGGGCTCGCCGGCGTCGTCTATGGCCTGATCGAGTGGGGCGCCACGACGCGCCTGGGCGACCCCGTCGTGCTCGGACCGTTGATCGCGGGCCTCGTCGCGCTCGCCCTGTTCATCCTGGCCGAGGATCGCGAACGCAACCCGATGATGCCACTCTCGCTATTTCGCTCACGCACCTTCAGCGGGGCCAACGCGCTGACGCTGTTCCTCTACGGCGGCCTCGGCGGGGCGCTGTATTTCCTACCCTTCAACCTGCAGCAAGTGCAGGGCTACTCGCCCACGGCGGCCGGCGCCGCGCTGCTGCCGTTCACGGCCATCGTGTTCCTATTCTCGCGCTGGACCGGCGGGCTCGTCGGGCGGATTGGCGCCAAGATCCCGCTGACGATCGGCCCGCTCATCGTCGCCGCCGGGTTCGCGCTCTTCGCCCGACCCGGCGTCGGCGGCAGCTACTGGACGACGTTCTTCCCGGCGGTCGTGGTGATGAGCGTGGGCATGGCGCTGGTCATCGCGCCGCTGACGACGACGGTGATGGGCGCGGTGGCCCAGAACCGCTCCGGCCTGGCCTCGGGCGTCAACAACGCCGTGTCGCGCACCGCCGGCCTGCTCGCCATCGCCGTGCTGGGCATCGTCGTCGCGACCGCCTTCAATAGTAATCTGGACAAAAACCTTGCCGCGGCCAAAGCGCCGCCCGCCGTGGTGAGCGCCATCAACGGGCAGCGCGCCAAGCTGGCGGGGGCGCAGGTTCCGGCGAGCGTGGGGGCGCAGGTTCCGGCGAGCGTGGGGGCGCCGGAGCGCGCTGTGCTGCGGCGCGCCGTCGGCGCATCCTACGTGTCCGGCTTCCGGCTGGCCATGCTCACGGCGGCGGCGCTCTCCATCCTCAGCGCGGCCATCGCCTTCGTCTTCATCGAAGGCAAAGGAGCGGCCGCCCAACAGGGCGCCACGCAAGCCGTCGGCGCGCGAACCGGCGTTCACGAACGACAGCCGCGTCCGGCGCGCTAACAGGTATCTACCAATCGAACTTCGCGGGTTCTTCGGTCCTGTTGTGGTTCTCTTGATTGGTATATCACCTTACCGTGCTTTCCTGCCGTGTCCGTGACGCGGTGGCGACCAGTGAGAGCGCCGTCCGGCGAGCAGGTCTCGCGCCTCGTCCGCGCGGTCCAGCGCGAGGTGCAGCAGCCCGGCAAGCCGGTCACAGAGGTCCGTGTCGGCGCGCCCCTGCTCTCCATCCCGCTCCGCGTCGCGCACGAGCTCGCGGATCACGACCGTCACGCCGGGTCCGTAGCGCAACCCAACAGCGGCCGCGTATCCCAAACGGACCATCCGCGCCTCGCCTTCCCATCCGGCCGCGCGTAGTCCCTCCAGGTAGCCCGCAAAGGCGGCTTCCTCCAGCTCGCCCACCGCGGCCAGCTCGTCTCCGAAAAAGGCGCTCGCCGCGACGAGGGGCGCCAGTTCCTCACCAAGCGCCCCGCATCCTAAAAAGGCCCAGTCGATCGCCACGAGCTGGTCACGACCGTTGAGCGCGCGCACGAACAGATTGCGGCGCCAGGCATCCCGGTGACAGAAGGTCTGAGGCAGGCAATCGAGGGCGGCGAGGAATCGCTCGCGCTCGGCCCACAGCTGCATGATCCCGGCCCTGACGGACGCGGGATAGACCCGGCGCAGGAGCGGGCGCTCCAGATCGTCCCCGAGACGAGCGATGGCGTCGGCGTTGCGCGCGAGGTACGCCCGCAGCCACCCGGTATTCAGGGGGAGAGCGGTGGGTAGTGGCCGGGCCGTGAGGTACGCTCCATTGAAGAGACCGAGGTGACGCCCTGTGATCCCGTAGACATGGGCCGGCCAGTGTGGAGGTGACGAGTCCGCGATGTCCTCCAACCAGAGCCAGGCCCCGGCGCCCGGCCTCTCCACGACGCCCATACATCGCGGCGCCGCCAGGCCCCCCGGTAGATCATCCAGCAGGCTGGATTGGTAGGCCAGCGCCTCGCGCTTCCAGTAGTGCGCCGCGGCGGGATCGTCGCCGTCGGCCTGTGCCTGCACGACTTTGAGCACGAGCGACCATGACACCGCCGCGCCGTGGTCGTGCGCGGTCCCGCTGACGCGGAACAGGCCACCGGAGACGGCGTCGGTGTGATCATAGCTGATCGGCCGGCAGCGCCACATGCGGACCTCGGCGCTCTCGCTCTCCAGGGCACGACGCACCGGCCCTGTCAGCAGGTCCCTATCAAGCGCCGGGACCCGCGCCACGGTCATCATTGCGCTCCGCCTCGCCGCACCGACTAGGACCCGGTCGCGGCGCTAAGGAACGCGGCGATGGCCAGGTTGACCTTTACCGGGTCGCGGGCGTGAGGTCCGTGACCGGAGCCTTCGAGCGTCAGCAAAGCGCCCTCGGTGGCCGCGGCGAGCGCTTCGGCCCTATGGAGCGGGGTGATGCGGTCCTCGTCGCCGTGGATGACGAGGACCGGGCAGCGCGCCCGCGCGCACAGGTCAAGCGTTTCCTTCCTGCTAGGGCCGGCCGCGGTGTCCGTGGCGATCAGCGTCTGGGGGGAGATCTCCAACCCCCAGCGCACGCCATCCTCGATCTGCTTGCTTGAGTGCGGTTCGTTGAACATCTGGCTAAAGAAAAACGCGAGGAAGCCGCGCTGGTCTTTGAGCCAGTAGTGGCGATTATACGTGGCCCAGCCCTCGTCTGTTGCGAGGATGTCGTCGAAGCCGTAGACCGTCCGGTAGGGGTGCGCGGGGGTCAGCGGGGGCGAGGGCGCGATGAACACGGCTCCCGTCACGCGCTCGGGGTGTTCCGCGGCGACGAGCAAGGACCATTTTGCGCCGCACGACAGGGACACAAGCGCCGCCTCCTCAGTGCCGGTCGCATCCATGACGGCGAGCGTATCGGCGGCGTATTCCCAATCGCTGTAGGCCCCTGCCCCCTCCGGACAGTCCGACTTGCCGCTGCCGCGCCCGTCAAACGTAAGCACCCTGCCGTGGCGTGCGAAATAAGGGATCTGCATCTTCCAGAACCGCGAAGGGACGATGGACCAGGTAGGCAGGAAGAGGATCGTCCGCTCGCCCGTGCCGAACACTTCCCAGTAGAGCGTCACACCGTTGCGGTTCACGTAGCCTTGTTGATCGGGATAGCGCGCTCTCATGGCTCTGCCGCCTCCGGCGCGGATAGATAAAACGCAGTCATAGTAGCTCGGCGATCAGCGCCGCCGCCCTGCCGGCTCCGTGCGGGTCGTGCGGCTTGTAGCGGCTGGTGTCGGCGCCCATGGTCTCGAGCGCGACCCGCGCCAGTGTGTCCGCGCTTATATCGGCGTAGTCGAGGCGGCGCCCAGCGCGATGGTAGTCCAGGCGGTGCGCGACATGATAGACCTGCTCGCAGTGGTTGCGCAGCGGGACGTAGATGAACGGCCGTCTGTTGGCCGCCAACTCCATCGTCGTGCCGAGCCCGCCCTGCACGATGCCCAGGTCGGCGGCGGCGAGGTGCTCGTACAGGTTGTGGACGTAGGGACGCGCCTCCAGTCCCTCGTACCGTGGCAGGCGCGCCGGATCAATACGCGGGCCGGCGACGGCGACACACTGCGCGTCGGGGCGTTCCTGGTAGATGAGCGGCCAGGCCTCGATCGCCTTGCGCAGCAGGTGCTGGCCCACCCCCGTCCCGCCGACGGCGTAGATGACGAGCGGCCGGTCGGGGTCGTAGCCCAGGCGTACGCGCAGCGCCCGCGTGTCGGCATAGTCGGCCAGGTCGAACGGCGTGATATAGCCGACGGCGCTGAAGTGTCCGCGCGCCCAGTCGGAGATGAGGGGCAGGCCGGGGCCGAAGCGCTCGGGGACGAGGTCGGCGTAGTCGCCGATGTAGATGGCGCGGTCGCGCACGCGCGGATAGCGGGTAACCTGCTCGAGCATCTCGGCGTTGTAGTCCGCCGTGAGGAACGCCTCGCGCTCCCCACCGTCGGGCATGGGCAGCCAGCCGACGAAGTCGGTCAGGAACACGAAAGGCGCCGTCTTCAGTTCGGGGTTCTCATGCAGATAATAGTCGACCTCCCAGGCTTCGTCGCCGATCCACAGGTCGTAGGGCGTCTCGCGCACCGTGTCCAGGAAGACCATAAAGTTGGCCAGCAGGATCTCATCCATCTCGCGCCAGGCCATGAAGCAGTGCAATTCGTGCTCACCGGCCGCCTGTTCCCAGTGCGCCGACTCGCTGGCCAGGTGGCGACTCATGGGATGGATGCGCTCCCCCGCCGCTTCGAGCACCGCCGTGACGGGGTGCTGGGCGAGCCAATCGATCTCCAACGCCGGCGCCAGCCGGCGCAGCTCACGCGCGATGGTCAGGTCGCGCTGCACATGGCCCAGGCCGATAGGGCTGGAGATGAATAGGGCGCGCGGCGCGCGGCGGGCCGCGGCGCGCCGCCAGGTCTGGCGGAGCCGCGCGGGGACGCCGACGAAATCGGCGATCGCCCTGTTGACCCTGACGGGGTCGCGCGCATAGGGCCCGTGGCCGGAGCCTTCCAGCGTCAGCAGTCCGCCGCCCATAGCGCCGGCAAACACCTCACCGCGCTCCGGCGGACTGAACCGACCCGCCCAGTAGAGCGTCACGCCGTCGCGCTCGACGAAACCCTCGTGATCGGGGTAGCGTGCTCTCATGGACTCCGCCCCCTTTCAGCGGCCCGCCGGTCGAGGTTGTGCCGGCGCTTGATCCGCCCGGCACGACCCATGTTGACCATAGCATACAACAAAAGAACTGGAGCCGGCGGCCGCCATAGGTCATCGGTCAAACCTGAATCTCGTAGAAGATGTTGAAGGGATTCTGGGGGAAGTCGAGGCGTCGGAACTGGCCGAAGCCCGCTTCCGCCGCCAGTTCGCGCATCTTCTCCTCGCCCATACATGTACCTGTCCCCTCACCCCCGACCGCCAGCGCTTGCGTCATACAGTAATTCGTGCTGACCGAGTAGCCGAAGGCGCCCAGGCCCAGCGGGTGCTCGATGTTCTGCTGCAAGTCGCCGTGGAAGAGAAACTCCAGCACAAAATAGCTCCCGCCCGGCTTGAGCGCTCGCTTGATCTCGCGCAGGGCCGCGCGCGGGTACGGCATGTCGTGGACCACGTCGAAGGTCGTGATCAGATCATAGGCCCCAGGGATGCCCTTGGTAACGTCGCACACCTCGTAGTGCACGCGGCCGGCCAGACCGGCCGCGCGGGCGTTGGCGTTGGCCGCCTCGATCGCCGGCGCGTAGTTGTCGTAGCCGACGAGCGTCGCGGCGGGGTAACCCTGCGCCAGGAAGAGCAGCGCCTGCCCATTGCCACAGCCCACGTCGGCCACGGAGCCACCCGCGCGCAGGGCCGCATCCACCGCGGGCAGCGCCGGAATCCAGTCCTGACACAGGTTGTTCTTGAAGCCCGTGCGCGTGAAGCGCTCGAAGCCGCACCAGAACTCGTCGCCGTAGTGCTCCTGGGGCACGCCGCCACCGTGCTTGAAGGCTGCGGTCAGGAGGTCCAGGTTGGCCCAGAAGGGCCGCGCCATCACGATGAAACTGCCCAGGTAGAAGGGACTGTCGGGGTCGGCCAGGCAGAAGGCATGCTCGGGCGGCAAGGTGAACTGCTTGGTCGCGTCGTCGTAGCTGACGTAGCCGTGGCAGGCCATCGCCGAGAGCCACTCGCGGGCGTAGCGCCCATCGATGCTGGCGCGCCGGGCGAACTCCTCACAGGTGAGGGGACTGGCCTCGGCCAGCGTGCGGAAGAGGCCGAGCCGGTCGGCGACGGCGCTCAGCGTCCCCATCTGTTGCGCGGTGATATCCCCCAGGACTTTGAACGCGAAAGTCTGCGCCTTCTGCATGTCCAGGGCCGGTGCGGTGGTCGTAGTCATGAGTCTCCTCCTTATCCTCTGTGCTCTCTGCGGCGGTCGCCTCACAGGGGCGCCGTTCCACTTCCCAGTCTGCGCGCGTGGGGCGCCGGGCGCCATGAGCAACTCACACACTGACTCACCGAGTTGGTCACATAGTTGTGCGCGAGCCGCGACGCCTCGGTGACCCAGGGCCGGGCCACATGCTATCATGACGTGTAGCGTGGCCCGGAGCCAGGGCGGGTGGACTGCCGGCGCCGGCCGGCGCCGGGACGATGACGAGGCAGGGTCTTGGGGGCGATGGAGACGATGGATGCGTTCCCCTCATTTGGGGAGTTGCTCAAACGGTACCGCCTCGCGGCCGGCCTGACCCAGGAGGAACTGGCCGAGCAGGCGCGCCTGAGCGCGCGGGCGATCAGCGACCACGAGCGCGGGGCCCGGCGCGCGCCCTACCGCGACACCGTACGGCTCCTGGCCCAGGCGCTCCGGCTCGCACCGCCGGAGCAGGCGGCGTTTACGGCCGCGGTCCGTCGGACCGGCGGGTCCTCCATACCCCGCCCGTCTGCCGATCCGTACGAGACCGGCCATCTCGCGGTCCGCGCCCTCCCCGCGCTCGTCGGCCGCACCCGCGAGCTGGCCGCGCTGGAGCGCCACCTGGGGGAGCAGGGGCCGCCCGTCCTGATGCTCGCCGGTGAGCCCGGCATCGGCAAGTCGCGGCTCCTCCACGAGGCGGCCCGGTATGCCGTGGGCGGCTGGACCGTCTTGCAGGGGGGCTGCCAGCGGCGGGGCGGCCAGGAGCCGTACGCGCCCGTGCTCGATGCGCTGGAGCGATACCTACAGGCGCGGTCCCTTGAACAACTCCGTGGAGACCTGCGCGGGTGCGCCTGGCTCGTCCGTCTGCTACCCGAGTTGGCCGGGAGCGTGGATGAGGCGCCAGGTCTGGGAGTGCTGCCACCGGAGCAGGAGCGCCGACTGATGGTCCGGGCGGTAGCGCGCTTCCTGACCAATGTGGCCGGTCCGGCGGGCACGCTCCTCCTGCTCGATGACTTGCAGTGGGCGGACGCTGACGCGCTCGCGCTGCTGAACGCGCTCGTGCGGTCCCGCTCTCCGGGTTCGCCCTCCCTGCGCGTGGTGGGGGCCTACCGCGACACCGATGTCCGCCCCCAGGATGCCCTTGCCGTGGTCCTGGCCGACCTGGTCCAGGCGGAGCTGACCGTGCAGTGCACCGTGGAGTCATTGCAGCCTCAGGAGGCGGCGCGCCTGCTCGACGACCTGCTGGATGGGGCGGAGGAGGGGGTGGCCGCGCTGCGCGAGCGTATCCTGCAGCGGGCAGACGCCGTACCCTTCTTCCTGGTTAGTTGCGCGCAGGGGCTGGATGCGGGCGCTCTGCGCGTGGGGGTCGCGGACAGTGTCCCTTGGACCCTGGCGCAGAGCATCCGTCAGCGGGTGGTGGCCCTGTCGGAGGTAGCGCAGACCATACTGGGGGTAGCCGCGGTCATCGGACGCCGGATGCTACGCGCCCTCCTCGTGGCCGCCGCCATGCAGCCAGAAGAGGAGGTGCTGGCGGGGCTGGAGGCCGCCTGCCGGGCGCAGCTCCTGAAGGAAGACGATGCCGACGCCTACGTGTTCACGCACGACGTCATCCGCGAAGTGATCGAGGCCGACCTGGGCGCGGCACGCCGCGCCGCACTGCACCGGCGCGTCGCCGCAGCGCTGGAACAATATCCCATGGGCCTCTGGGGCGAGGCGCGCAACGCGTTACTGGCCTACCATTACAGCCGTAGCGATGAGCAGGATAGGACGGTCGTGTACCTGGAGCAGGCCGGCGACTATGCGCGGGCGCAGTACGCCAACGCGGCGGCCGAGGCGTACTATCAGGACGCCGTCGGGCGGCTCGACACGCTGGGAAGGTCCCTGGATGGGGCGCGGGTGCGTGAGAAGTTAGGCGCCGCGCTGAGGACGGTGGCGCGGTACGACGCGGCGCTGACGGCGCTGGAGCAAGCGGCAGAGGCATACCGCGTCGCCGGAAACGGGGATAGCCTGGCGCGCGTCATGGCGGGGGTCGCGCGCATCCATGTCGCCAGGGTGACGCCCGAGGAGGGGGTGCGGCGTTTTCAGCCGCTCGTGGACACCCTCGAATCGCATGGACCGTCACACGGGATGGCCGCACTGTACGCCGCGCTGGCGCACCTCTACTTTGCCACGGGCCGCTACCCCGAGCAACTGGTCGCGGCTGAGCGCGCCATGCAGGCGGCCCGCCTGCTGGACGACGATCGGCTGCTGGCCGAGGCGGAGGGGCGCCGCAGCCTGGCATTGCTCATGTTGGGGCGTCCGGAGGAGGCGCTGGTGGTGTCGGAGCGCGTGACCGCGGTCGCGGAGGTCGTGGGCGACCTCGACAGCCTACGGCGCGCGCTCAACGTCGCGGCCACGATCTATCGCGATCGTGGCGAGTTCGCGGCGGCCAGGCGTGACATCGAGCGGGCCCTCGCCATCGCCGAGCGGCAAGGGGACCCGGCCCAGATTGCGTCCTTCACCTCCCACCGCGGCGAAATCGCCTTCTTCGCGGGCGACTGGGACCAGGCGCGCGTGGACTGTGAGCGGGCGGTCGCGCTCAGCCGCGAGATCGGCCCGACTTGGGCCAGCCCTTATACCCTGCTGCACCTGGGCCAACTCCGCCTGGCCGAGGGCGCGTGGGACGCGGCAGCTCTCTGCCTGGAGGAACTCGGCGCCATGGCCGGACATGCGGATCTGCGCGCGCTCCGGCAGGCGCAGGGCCTGCTGGCCGAGCATGATCTGCTGCGGAGCCGTCCCCAGTCGGCGTATGCGCGCCTCGCCCCTCTCCTTGACCGTGCCGGTTTGGAGGAATGGAACGTCATTCCGCTGTTGCCGCGGCTAGCCTGGGCGCATCTCGAACTGGGCCAGGTGCGACAGGCCGAGGAGGTCGCCACGGGGGCCGTGCGGCGTGCGCAGACCGGCCCCTACCGCCTCGCGCTGGTGGATGCCCTGTGGGTGCGGGCCCTGATTGCACAGCGCCGGGAGCGTTGGAACCAGGCGCGGCGCACCCTGGACACGGGCCTGCGCCAGGCGCAGGGCATGCGCTATCCCTACGCGGAAGCACGCCTGCTGCACGTATACGGCGAGGTATACGCCCAACAGGACGCGCCAGAGGAGGCGAGGGAACGACTGACCACGGCGCTGGCCATTATGCGCCGGCTCGGCGCACGCCATGACGCCGAGCGGGTGGCCCAGACGATCGCGAACATCGCGCGACGGTAACAACTCCTCTCCACGACGGGGTGCACGCTCGTCACAGAAATAGCCGGGAGGCAAATAGCCCAAAAATGCAGGAATCGGTGTCTCCCCCCTTTCTGCCATGCGACATCACTCGCAGGCCCGCGCGTTTACTCTCGTGTTGAAGTCTACCGGCTACGTTGGAGTTTACCGGCTACTGAGTAGCTCCCTGAGCCAGCAGTTGTGTCAATGAGAAGGCCTGCACGAGGCCTGTCGAGCTTGCCATGACCAGGGTGTCGTCGACGATGGTCGGGCTGCCGGCATAGATCGACGCCTTGAGTTGCTTGCGGTACGCCACGGACCCATCGGCCGTGTGCAGGCCCAACAGCAGGCCCCCGCGCGTCCCCGTCCAGGCCACGCCGCCGGCGATCGCGGCCGACTCGCCGATGGTGTTGGGGAGCGTCCACGCCGCGCCCACCTGGTAGGCCCAGCGCCGCGCGCCGGTCAGGGCGTCGACGGCGTAGAAGCTGGCCGTGACGTCACTGCCGAAGTAGACGGTGTTGGCCACGACCGTGGGCGTCGAGGCGGCGTAAAAGAAGGGCGTGTGCCCCATCCCTTCATCGAAGGTCCACGCGATCTTACCGGTTTTGGCGTCGAGCGCGAACAGGTCCTGGCCGATGGGTGTGCCCGTCGATGGCAGGACCGTGTACTTGTCCGAGGTGGCGCCCTCGATGTAGACG
>JAABUX010010129.1_pt1 | contig 10572 bp, 17 predicted proteins | sample 5561851 | NCBI WGS metagenome assembly JAABUX01 (sample SAMN10711883, study PRJNA513361) | rock metagenome | isolation source: Antarctica rocks | place: Antarctica: Victoria Land, Richard Nunatak red sandstone | collected 2016-01-03 | reverse complement strand
GGGCGCGAGGTCAGCGGCCGCGAGCCAGACATCGTGATGCGGCGTTGAGTAGTTTACACGTTTTCTTGATACACGGCAAGAAGTTTGCTGTGTGCATGCACGCCCGTGTTGGAATTTGTCAGTCATGCTGGGACGTTGCGCTTCTGCAGGCAGTGAACCATCGCGATGACGGTAGCCGGTCAGCTCTGGCGAGTGGCGACGCAGGAGGCCCTGCGGGGTTCGGTCGTAAGAACTGGGTTGAGACAGGCCACGACAGCTGCCTCGGCTCAGGGCGCCGGAGCCGGCCGCGTGGCGCTGGTGCAGGGAGCGTCGCGCGGTCTTGGCCTGGAGTTCGTGCGGCAGTTGCTGGAGCGGCCGGATCACAGGTGCCAGGCGCTGGTGTGGCGTCTTCCCTGCGCATGCACCATCTCTGCAGCAAGCCGCAACAGATCGACAGCAATGACGCACATGCGATGGCGCAACATGCATCAGCGCCAGCACACGGTGCCGTCGCCGTGACCAAATTCAGACGCAAGCTGCACAGACCTGGCGCCGAATTTATGCTGGCCTTTCTCTCCGTTCATCGTCCCTGTGCTACTTCGGACGGGGCAGCGCGACGCAGTCACGCTGCCATCCCTGCCCTCGCAGCGTGGTGGCCGCCTGCCGCACACCGGACGCCGCGGAACAGCTGCACGCGCTGCGGAGCGAGCACCCCGAGCGCCTGTCGCTCATCAGCATGGACGTGACCGACGAAGCCAGCATCCAGGTCAGTGTCCTCCGCGCAGCTTGCCACGTACCTGCGACACGATCTCATGCCAAGCAGCCGCCGGCAACCAGCCTTTCGGACGTTGCACAGTCATGCATCTGCCACAAGGTAGGCCCTGTCCGGCATGGGCACTTGGCTTTGCAGAATCTGAACCACGCTGCACGCACTGGCAGGCCGCGGCAGAGCGGGTGTCCGAGGAGCACGGCCACTTGGACCTGCTCCTCAACGTCTCGGGCATCCTGCACGCCCCGGACGGCCTCGCACCAGGTATGGTCCCAGGGGCCAGCCACTGTGTAACAGGGGGCCACTGTCAAGCATCTCAGCCCGTGAGATCCCTTGACAACTTGACCCAAGGCCATGCCGTAGCCTCGGGCGCTGCCGAAACCGGCATGTCCGCCCAGGAAGTCACCCGGTATGCGCTCATCAGGTGCCGTGCTGCGCAGAGACCGCCCTCTCCAGACTCAACCAGGCCAGCCTGGAACGGGTGTTTGCTGTCAACGCCTTCGGCCCCATCCTCGTCTCGAAGGCGCGTGACTGCAGTTCGTCCACATGAGGCTTGGTCCTCGCTCAAGCGACACTGTTCGCTGGCCAACAACGGTATTTCCTAACCCGCAAACCTGACCATAACCCTGCCGACCTGTTTGATTGTCCTCGCACCGAACCTGCCTGCTGAGATGGCGCAGGCATTCGCACCGCTGCTGATTAACGCGGCGAAGGCCAGCGGAGCCTCCAGGTCAGTTCGCCTTGGTGCGCCGACCCCCAACCCTGGCCCAAGCCCCAGCATCGAATCCTGTCTCAGTTTGTACACCCCCCAACCCTAACTCTTGAAGGTTCCACTTGTGTATGTCAGCATTTGCAACACCTAGGGTCTAGTAGCCACCTTCGAGAGCACTGTTTGCTGCGAATGCCGTTCAACAGACCCTAGCAGGACACCGTGCGTGTTATGCTCTACTACCTCTGGTCTTATTGCTGGCGGTGCAGCTGATGATGAAGTTGCATGTGTGCGCAGCGAGCGGCCCGCGGTGATCGCAAGTCTCAGCGCACGCGTCGGCAGCATCGGCGACAACTCGCTCGGCGGCTGGTACTCCTACCGCGCCAGCAAGACAGCCCTGAACCAGGTCTCTGCTCTGCTGGGCGCTCGGAATGCTTCCACTCGCATGCCGGTAGACGCCCCGCACTGCGAGTCCCCACCGCCATTGTCCGCCGCAGCGGGCGGGTTACATCTCGGCTGTGCAATGCCTGCGACGTCAGTCCACCTCTTCAAGCCGACTCCAGGGATGAGAGTTCATGACCCGCCACGGGAATCACGTTTGCCGTCGTGCCTGGTGCCGATTGGGTGTGCCTGTCGTCGCACCCTAACCCTGACCCTGACCCTGACCCTGACCCTGGCTGAGGGACTCGTCGTGTTGCCTCCGCAGCTGACGAAGTGCATGTCGGTCGAGTTCGCGAGGCGCAAGCAGAGCGTCGCCTGCGTCCTCCTGCAGCCGGGCACGGTGGAGACCTGTCAGCGCCTTTCCAGAAGGTAGTGTCGGCCGCCATATTAGAACGTTGCCGATAGCCTTACCCCAGTCCAGCGCAGGACTGAACCCTGGCTTGCACTGCCATCATAACCTGCCTGAGCCTCACACCTATCCGGACTCTGCTTTCCCACCATGTAACGGCATGGTGTCCTTGATATCATCGACTCAGTGGAACTGAAGTGCCGGCTTGTCATGTCAGGGAGACTCCACCCTAGCCGACCCCAACATTCGGACCTGTTCCCATCCCTACAGCCTGATCCCCCGCCTCACCTGCGCAGAACGTGCAGCCAGAGAAGCTGTTCACGCGCGACAGGGCGGTCCGACAGCTGCTGGGCCTCACTGATAAGGTCACCATGAAGGACAACGGCAGGTTCTGGGCGTGGGACGGCCAGACGATCCCGTGGTGACAGCAGCTTGCTGGACACCGCAGGGCGTTGCCTCTTCCAATCTAGTCATGCTCCGTCTGCCCTGTGCTTCGCTTGGTTGTACGTTTGGCCAGCCGTTTGTCAGCACCACACCGCCCGATTATAAAGAAACGGGTCGCGTGCATTAACTTGCAGTACCATAGTACGATGTTTCGATTGGTTCAGAGACCGACAGCTCCACTCCACGGTCGGTTGATGCGGACCTTCCAGGTACTTGGTGGAAACACGCAGGTGTTCAGCTGTCTGGAACATCCTGCGCTCAGGATATGGCAGGCTCAATGCCACGTGAACAGCAGTGTCAACCCGTGTGGTCACCAGCCACGGCTGATCTTCTGTCCGTCGTAGGCCTTGCCGCACAGTGATGGCGCTTCACAGCCTGCCGCACGTGCATGGCCTCGCACATCGTGCTTGTGGATGAGTGCAGGCTTTCGGTGACGCAAGTTACACAGTGTAGAACAACGAGCAGGCATGTACTGCTGAATCTGACAACACTGCACTCATAAGGCACACAAGGCACAAGGCATGTACAACAAACGGTCTACAGGCATGATGCAAAGCGGCATTGATTCTTCACTAGGTAGTTGCTGCGGAGCCTCACACAGCCACCGCTGCTCATTGCTGAGGCTTCGATGCTGCCACATACCGCGCAACTGTCGTCGCAACTGCAGGGGTCCTGAGAAACAACATCCGGCTGAGGACCCAGCCAGCTACTGCTCCGCCTCAGGCAGCCGGAAGCCGCCGACGGAGCCTTCGAGGCCGACGCCGGGCGCCTGAGGCAGGCCCGGCGGGATCACCACGCCGCGGCGGACGGCGCGCTTGCCGGCCGAGGCGGGAAACACCGGCCCCTTGAGCTCGTGGAAGACTTTCAGGTTGTCTGTCAGCTGCGCCGGCAGCACAACGTTCTTCAGTCTCTGCGACGCAGTTGTCAAACTACGGAGGCAGTCTCCGACGAATTCCGCTTCAGCGCTTTTGTGCAGCTGTGCTGCAGCACCTGCGTGGTTTTCTCCATCAACCGAAACACGGCCTCAACGCTGCATTGGCATTATACCACTCGAGCTCGCATGCACGCAGCTAATTAGGAACTCGATGGAAATCAACTGTGACACGCGGCGCGTTGCATGACACAATGCGGTCAGGCCACGGACGCAACACTGAAAGAGACGCAGCAAGCAGACCTTGTGTATGACGTTGCACCCGCCACAGCGGCCGAAGACGGACCCCTTGGCCCAGGCGTGCGGGTTCACGGGCCGGATGCTGGTCGTGCCGCACAGGTTGCACGTGAACTTGATCTGCAGACAAGTCACGAACAGGGTTAGAATTAGGGTTAGAGTCAGGTCAGGGTTGGGATCAGAATGAGGATTACACTTAGGGCTCGATCCGCGGACAAGCCACGGTTAAGAGTGTTGGGTGGATTTGTTGGCACTCTGTCAGACGCTGAGCTGTGCTCAGCGTGAGTAGTGCAGGCAACAATCAGGGCCAGGTCCGTCAGGCGAGTGGCCCGGTTCTCAGTGAGACGCAGAATGCACTGGCGTGAGAGGCAATTCTGCAGTCACCTTCTTGGTTCGCCTGGGGTTGTCGCTGCTCGACTCCACGACGAGCCCCTGCATGCACACATCGCCTGCCGTGTCAGCACCATTCGACAAGCTCAGGATGCCATCTAGCGATCGGTGCAGCTGTGTGGGCCGATCGATCTAGGGTTAGAATTAGGGTAGGGTCAGGGTTAGGGTTAGGATAGGGTCAGGCTTAGGCTCAGGCCATGGTCACGATGGAGGACACGCCTCGGTCTCTGACTCAGCATCCGCGGCGTTCGATGTCAGCTCCGCCGGCGCCGAGGGTGGCGACTGCAGCAGCACCATGCCCAGACAGGTGGAGGGCAGCGACTCGCTTGCCGAGAGGCCCGCATCGTCTGCCACCTGCGCCATCAACAGAGCGAATACGCTGGGTAAGCAATCAGTGGGCGGAATGACGTCCACTGGCATAAACAGCGTGGTTGTTACCTCCATCATGTATACAGGTGGCCGTGCTAGCCTCGCAGCAGAAGCTACTGAATGTAACCTAGAGGTAGGGTAGACAGTAGGTTTGCGATGGGGCCAAACCTCACAAAAGGTTCAGTTTCAACCCAGCACATGTCTCAATTCAGGACATACCTCTGAGGCAGGCCACCACAGCGGGAGGATCAGGTCTTTCAGCGGCGCAGGCTCACCTCGACAGCTTCCGTGTCTATCACGATGCAGCCGTCCGTGATCGCCGCCTGGTCGAGGCGGAGCGGCGCCAACAGGCCGCCGCCCGGCAGCTGCCACGGCTGCGCCTTCGCCAGCGTCAGGCCCGTCTCCGGGGGCCGCGCTGTCCGTCGCGCCAATCGCGCCACTGTGTGGCACATGCAAGAGCTCAGCGCCGCGCTACATGCTTGCCGCTCGCACCACGACTCATGTAGTGCCCACGCCACTTGCAAGGCAATGTAGAGCTAACGCACGAGCAGCAAGGCTCACAACATGACTATGTCGATTGTGCGATGCGCGGAACCTGAGAAGCCGACCAAGTTGCAGCATCGGCACCTGCCTCGAGCAAAGCGGCCAAGCAGCTCACGCTACACTCGTGTTGCAAGGCAAATCCGTCCACGATCTGCACAAGAGCTTGAGGACGCACGTGCTCACGCCGGGCACTGGGAAGCATAGATCACGCCCGCTCACCCGGCGAAGGGACCAGGCCGGGCCCGCCGCGGCGCGTGCGCTGGAGCACGAAGCTGCCATCTCCACCGTAGAGGACGTCATGCCGCGCCGACGCGGGATCCAGCCACCAGACCCCGTTCGGCAGCTGCCTGCCGCTGCTGCTGGCTCCTGCAAGCTGAGGGAAGTTCGCATCGCCGCGAGACCCCGGCCCTGACCCGAGCTGGGACCCGTCTGACGCAGGCTGTGGCTGGCCGGGGGTGGCCAACGCGAGGCCCGGCCTGGTGCCGTTCCTGAGCGGCTGCGGAGTCGCGCCTGGCCAGGCGCTCGGCATTCTGTTCAAAGGCTGTAACATCGGAAGCAGGTTCATCGGTACCAGGGACTGTCCGCAACTGGCACCTCGACGTTCTTGCGGTCGTCCAATCTGCGATACTATCTTGAATCCGAGACAGCGGGGCAAACCACGGGCATTGTGTCTGACACCAAAGCTGCGGCATTGCTGAGAGCAGCTTGCTTCGATCCCAGCAGACGCCTGACCTGCTGCGATCCCTCCACATCCCAAGCCAGGAACAGGGGCACACATGTGCTGGCTCGTCGTGTCTCAAGGCGCAGGGCAGCTGTAGAAGAGCTGCTGGGTCCGTCTACATCATGAACAAGCCGATTAAGGCTGTGTTCCTTGGTACGTTCGCTCTTCGGCAGAGTGCATGCTCGGACCGGTGATGAGGCTCAGTTAAGGATTTTAGCAATCAGCGCCGCTCTGATCGCCCCCCTCCCTCGTGCTTCCCACTGGCAGTTGTGACAGCCAACAACCGGCCGCTGCGCCGACAGCCTGATTCGTCCCCGCTGCAGACATGGACGACACGCTGGTGCTAACGGCCGACGCCGACGCCGCCTCCCACGCCGCGGTGGTGGCCACGCTGCGCGAGGCCGCTCCCGAGGTCGACACCGAGGCGGTGCTGGAGCGCTGGAAGCGGCTGTTCCGGAGGGCGCCCTGGGACAGCAGCCACGAGGCGCGGCGGTAACACTCCCCACCGCGCTGCCCCAGCAAGCCTGCAGCGAGACGCCTGTACATCGACGGCGCTGCACAGTGTGTGCTGTCTGCGTCCATGGAGCGCTGATACACTGAGATCAGAACTGGGTTCACGGCCTTGGGACAGCAGCCACGAGGCGCGCCGGTAACACTCTTGCTGGTCCCCGCACAACCATGGCGCGCACCTGCAGTCCGACCGGCTCCATAAAGCACTAGAAGCGTATGCTTTGGACACCTTCTGTGACCACATTCGCCAGCTACGGGTGCGGACCGTGCGGCCGTAAACACATCCCACCTCCGTCATGTTGGTTCGGCGTGGGATCTCACAGCCACCAGTTCCGCGACACGTTACTGGCGCTTGTGGACGCGGCAGGGGTCATGAAAAGATTGAGACGCTGTGCCAGAGAATTGTGTGCAAATGGTAGCGTGAGCCGCCAAGCCTAGGCATTACCCCTGTAGGCAGTGCTTGGCGTGGGTGTTATCAATTGGTGCTACTTTGCGAGCACGCGGCACAGGCGTGCATAACAGCCAGCAGACGGCCCCAGGGTTTTGCCCCGAGGTCCTGATGTCTGCCCCAGTCCCGGGTTCAGGACTTGCTTCAACGCAGCCCCCCGTGGCGCCGGCACAGTGCCGTCACAGCCGCAACATGGATATGCAAAGAGCCCGCACAGGTTTCCCTGCCGAGAGCCTCCGCGCAGGAAGAAGTATTACGGGCCGCACATCTGTTTTCAGCCTCAGAACGTTGTTTTCATCCAAACCTGGCAAGATATATGCTCGGTTGTGGCCGCGGCGAGCAGCGTTAAGTTATGCTGAATATGGGCTGATGCGCCTCTGTGTGACGGGGTCCATCCAGGTGCCGGTCGAAACGTGGCGCACCCGATTGTGGGAGGAGGCGCTCGTGGAGGCGGCCGACCTCAGGTATTCCTTGCATCTCCACTCTGCACTGACCGTGTCGAGCAAGCAGTATGCTGCATGTTGTCCTGGACCATTTCGTGCTCTGCTTCAACATGCAAAGCGACAATAGGGAATTCATTATATGCAATGGTTTTATATAAAATATATATAAAACAGTAACACTTTGCCCAAAAAACTTCGTTTTTAAAGACTGGCCAACCACTATTTTTATTATTTTTCTTAGTTTCTACATGGAAAATCTAAAGAAAAATCGCTGGGTTGATTGGTTGGATTAAACGGGACAGCTGACTAATAATTTCGTTAATTTCATGACATGTGTGATCCTCAGGGACTGGCCGCTGGCGGAGCGCCTGCAGCGGTGCTTCACGGAGACGAGGCTGGCGCACTTCAAGCTCGAGCCCGGCGTCAAAGTGCGCCTAGATTCCCTTGCTGGCTGTCGGTCGGTCCGATGCTGGTCGCTGCTGGCACATTTGTCGGGAAGCTTGAGGTTCCGTGGTTGGCAGTGAGGCTTGATGAAAGTGCGTCTGCGTGCCCCTCGTCAAGTTCATGCGGAGGTGAAGGTTTTTCCTCTTGCTATCTTCATCTTTCAGAAAGCCATCATGGGAATGGGTGCTAGGCAGTGCCGTGCTGCTCGGCATGACACCTAGAGCAGCCGTCCTCACCATGCCGCGTCACGTGCACAAAGCTGCACGCTACAATTTTGGGCTTGAGGTATGTGTACGTCGGCACTTCGTGGGACAGTGTTGTCAAGGCTCCTGAGTCTGTGGCAGACGCAGTGCACGTGATTCGGCGACAGTCTTGCAGACTGCTTTCGAACCTCAGCCGACGGCCCGCTTTGGGAGGCTCAGACCCGGCTAAAATGCTGCAACCAGTCTGCACCTGTGTCACCGCTTCAAGTCTACCTCACGTGCAATCGGCTCAGAGGTTCCTACAGGACAACAAATCATGTGGCCGCTTTCGGGGAGCGCAGATCTGTGGAAGCGCCATCAGTGCTATCGTTGAGGCTTGCTATGGATGCCAACACGTGGGCCCCAGCCGCACAGCGCTCATGTGCGGCTGCACGTCTGATCCTGAGCCAAACAAAGCGGACACTTTACCCTGCATACACTTCAATTGGTCCTCAAAACTCCGTTCGGTGCAGGGGTGCCACTAGAACTGTGGAGTCTTGAAGACGTATTGCTGGCTTCTCGTGCGTCCCACGCGTCCAAACCCTAAGTACAGGTTATTTTCGCCAGGAGATGCTGGAGCAGCTGGATGCAGACGGGCTGACGGTGGTGATGATCACCAACGGGCACCACGAGATCCAGCGCGACAAGCTGGCGCGGTGCAACGCCGACGACGCCATCCGCCACGTCCTCGTCGGCGGCGAGGAGGTGCTGCTTCCTGAACCCTATCCCCCGACCACGACCTTGACCCTGACACTAACCCTGACCTCGAACCTAACCCTTACCCTCCAGTTGGGCCGATGCTCAACCATTCGCCTCACGCCACGCCCAAGACGCACTTGCTCAGGGTCCTTTCGCGGCCATGGACGCCAGCATTACGCGGCGCTCGTGCTCACACTGCCTCAGGCAGCGGTCAAGGTTGTGAATCCGGTGGTGACCACGACCATGCTCTTGCGCATGTGTGGGTCACCTGCACAGGACTGTTGCTGGCTACGTCGCTGCATACGTGGAGTGCACGATACGTGCACACTTCCCCGACCCTGCCCCAGGTTAATCCACTGAACCTTGTGCCGTCAGGTGCTGGCGGGCCGGACAGAGAAGCCGGAGCCCGGCATCTTCTGGAGGGCGTGCCAGCTGGCAGGCTGCAAACCTGAGGAGGCACGACGATTTGCGCGCGATGCTGAGCGACTGCTGACGGAAATCCAGATGTGCTGCTTTGTTGCTATTGCTTGCGATGCATGCCAGACACCAAGCATACACCGATGCGGCATCAGTGTTGACTGGCATGCAGGCTTGATCAGCAGGCGCCCAATGCATGTATCAGTCTGTACATGTTGTGTAAGCGCAGGCAGTGCACGTTGGCGACAGCCTGAAGGCAGACATTCAGGGCGGCGTGAATGCCGGCCTGGCCGCCACGGTGTGGGTCAACCGCCACGGCCTGGACTTGAGGCCGGGCGATCCGCGGCCGACCTTCACCGTGCGGCACGTGACGGACCTTCCGGAGTGCCTGAGTGAGCTTAGGCGACGCGGAGCCCCGGAGCCGAGCTGACCTGACACTCGATTCGCCGCACCAGGGTGGAGGGGGAAAAGCGGACACATTCAGTTGCAAAGTGTGGCAGACGGGGTACTTTGATTTGGTTCAGCATTTCATGAAAGCATCTAGGCTGGTTTAGGGTCCGTCCCTCGGTGCATGCTGTGCTTGCGTCTGTTTTGCACAACAGCCTCTCGTGACGACTCTGTTGGATCGCGTCGTCTAGCTTGTGAGAAGCTCCCGCTTCATCGCCATGGCTGAGCGCGCAGCAGCGCGGTCAGAGCACATCGCAGCGACCGTGGCCCCGGCGATGACGGATCCGCCCAGTCCCCCCGCGGCAGCCAGTCACCAGAAGCCACGGCATATAGGGTCAACCCAGGCACAGGCACACACATCTGCCGCTGGTGCCCGCCTAGCCGCAGGCAGCAGCACCGACGCGGTTGCCGAGGCCGTCAGCCGGAGGCCTGCAGGGATGGACGCTCCCAACCTCAGCGCAGGTACGGAGACGCCGCAGGCAACACCTCCAAATGCGGTGGGCGCAGACACAGAGCCACAGGCTAGCAGCTCCGAGAGCGCCGCGGGCTCACATTCTGCTCAGCCAGCGGCTTCCGCTGCGGAAGCCGACGTGCTCAGAGAGGAGCCGGAGGGTGCTCTGCCTGCAGCGCTACCGCATCCGACTGGGACAGCAGGCCTTGCTGAAGATGATGGGGACGACACAGCCACTGAACGGGGTGATAGTGATGATGACGAGGAGGACGACAGCGACGAGGAGGTGCGTCTTAAGGTCAGGTGTAATATTCAGGGTTAAGGTGCGTCCTCGCACGTGTGCAGCTCATGCGGCCCGTGCTGCGCAGCATCGCTCGCCCTAGCCCCACAGCACAACATGTCGCCCGAGTGTCTGGGGGCAGCGGCGCCTGCTCAGAGCGAGCGCCTTCGTCCGGTGAGCAAGGGGCACACTGCCGCGGTGCCGTACTACGAGCCAGCACGCGTCAGCTGGGGACATGCCAACGCACGCACTGTAACTGCTTCCCGCACAGGGCTTGGGTCCGCTCAATGCCGACAGCAAATGTTGCCA
>JAABUX010010128.1_pt1 | contig 10573 bp, 8 predicted proteins | sample 5561851 | NCBI WGS metagenome assembly JAABUX01 (sample SAMN10711883, study PRJNA513361) | rock metagenome | isolation source: Antarctica rocks | place: Antarctica: Victoria Land, Richard Nunatak red sandstone | collected 2016-01-03 | reverse complement strand
ACGGCGGTGCGCATCGCGACGGTGCCGGGCCGCAACGTGATCGGCATCGAGGTGCCCAACGCCAAGCGCGAGACGGTGCTGCTGTCGGAGCTGCTGGCGTCGGACGACTACCAGCGCAACCCGGCGCGGCTCGCCTTGGCGATCGGCAAGAACATCGAGGGGCGGCCGATCGTCGCCGACCTCGCGCGCATGCCGCATTTGCTGATCGCCGGCACCACCGGGTCGGGCAAATCGGTCGGCATCAACGCGATGATCCTGAGCCTGCTGTACCGGATGTCGCCGGAGCAGTGCCGGCTTATCATGATCGACCCGAAGATGCTCGAGCTCTCCGTGTACGAGGGCATCCCGCATCTGCTGGCGCCGGTCGTGACCGAGCCGGCGAAGGCGGTGTCCGCGCTGAAATGGACGGTGCGCGAGATGGAGCGGCGGTACCGCGCGATGAGCCAGCTCGGCGTGCGCAACGTGGGCGGCTACAACGACCGGGTCGCGGAGGCGCGGGCGAAGGGCGAGATGGTGACGCGCCGGGTGCAGACCGGGTTTGACGCGGAGACGGGCAAGCCGACCTTCGAGGAGCAGCCGCTGGCGCTCGAGGCGCTGCCGTTCATCGTCGTGGTGATCGACGAGATGGCGGATCTGATGATGGTCGCCGGCAAGGAGATCGAGCAGACGGTGCAGCGGCTCGCCCAGATGGCGCGGGCGGCGGGCATCCACGTCATCATGGCGACGCAGCGGCCGAGCGTGGACGTGATCACCGGGGTGATCAAGGCCAACTTCCCGACGCGCATCTCCTTCCAGGTGATCAGCAAGTTCGACAGCCGGACGATCCTGAACGAGCAAGGGGCGGAGCAGTTGCTGGGCATGGGCGACCTGCTGCACATGCAGGCGGGAGGGCGGATTTCGCGCGTGCATGGGCCGTTCGTCGAGGACCGGGAGGTCGAGGAAATCGTGGCGTTCCTATGTGCGCAGGGCGAGCCGGCCTATCTCGAGGAGGTAACCGAGATCGTCGAGAGCGGCGACGACGGGGCGAACGCGGCGCTGTCCGGCATCGCGGCGGCGGGGGACGGCGAGAAGAACCTGTTCGACCATGCGGTGGCGCTGGTGTCGCGTGAAGGCAAGGCGTCCACGAGCTTCATCCAGCGGCACCTCAACATCGGCTACAACCGCGCGGCGAAGCTGATCGAGCAGATGGAGAAGGAAGGCGTCGTCAGCCCGGCGAACCACGTCGGCAAGCGCGAGGTGCTGGTGCGGCGCACGGACGACGACGATTAGGCACGCGGTCGCGAGAGGTCAGTGGACCCGCAGCGTCACTGGTCCGCTGCAGAAATCGATCTTCCGCTTCTCGAAGTTGCTGTCGTCGGAATAGACGAAGCGGACGTCGTACAGGCACTTGCCCGCGTCCGGCAGGTGGATGGTGATGGTCCCGTCGGCCGGCAGGAGATTGTCGCCGAGGCGGTCTTCGCCCCAGTTATCGACGCCGGTGGGCGAGGCGAACACGCTGGTGATCGCGAGTTTGGAGAGGTTGTAGACGACCAACTGCAGCTCGCGCGTCGAAGGCTGCGCGGGGTCGGCGGGCGGCTGCGTGTCCGTCCCGTGATCGGCGCCGGAGGGTGCCGCGGGGGCGTCGGGCGGGGCGGCCGGCGTGTCCGGGCTGGCGGCGTCGGCCTCCGTGAAAGTCACGTCGTCAACGTTGCACGTGTCGAGGTTGCGCTTCTCGGCCTTTTCGCCATTCGCGTAGAACACGCGCACGTCGAAGCTGCAGGGGCCGAGGGGCAGGCGCACCGGAAAGCTGCCGTTCACCGGCAGGACCGCGTCGCCCAGCACGTCCCGGCCCCACTGCGTTTCGGTGGAGGGCGTGGCGAAGGCCTGTTTGATGGTCGATTTCGCATGGTTGACGAGGTTGAAGGAGGGGTTGTTCTGCGGTTGCGGCGCTGGGCCCGCGGCCACCAGGGCCAGCAAGATCACGGCGCAAAGGCGGGCAAAGGCCATCCGAGGCATGGCGGCGACTCCGGCAAGTCTAAGTATTTTTATGAGAGCGGCCGTGGATGCGCAAGCGAGACGGCGCGGCTCGCCAGGTAGCCGCGCCGGCCCGATGCGGGTACAACGCGCGCATGATCCCGCCTCGCTGGCTGCCGGTCCTGCTCGGGTTCCTCACCGCGACCGGCCCGCTCAGCACCGACATGTACCTCCCGGCCTTCCCGGCCATCGAGGCGAGCCTGGGCGTGCCGGCCGGGTCGGCGCAGATCACGCTCTCGGCGTGGTTCGTCGGGCTGGCGATCGGGCAGTTGCTGCAGGGCATGCTCGCCGACCGGTTCGGGCGCCGGGCGCCGCTGATCGCCGGCACGGCGGTTTACGCGGTCGCCAATTTCGGCTGCGTGTTCGCGCCGGATCTCACGGCGTTCTCCGCGCTCCGGCTCGTCTTGGCGGTCGGCGGCTCGGCCAGCATGGTGATCCCGCGGGCGATCGTGCGCGACCTGGCGGACGGGCACGCGGCGGCGCGGCTGATGAGCCGGCTGATGCTGGTGATGGGGGCGGCCCCCATTCTCGCCCCGACCCTGGGCGGCGCCGTGCTGGCCGTCACCACCTGGCACGGCATCTTCTGGATCAACACGGCCTACGGCGCCATCTGCGCGGTGCTCGTCTGGCGCCTGTTGCCGGACACGCTGCCGGTCTCGCGGCGCGTCCGGCTGCGGCCCGCCGGGCTCGCGCAGCGCTTCGCCGCGATCGGGCGGGACCGGGTGTTCATGGCCTACGTGCTAACCGGCGGTTGCGCGATGTTCGGGATGTTCGCCTATATCGGGGGCTCCCCGCCGGTCATCATCGGGCAGTTCGGGGCCAGCCCGGTGCTGTACGGCGTGCTGTTCAGCTGCAGCGCGGCGGCGTTCATCGTCGGTTCGCAAATCAACCCGTTCCTGCTGTTGCGCTGGGGGGCAGAACGCGTGATGCGCGGGGCGGTGGCGGCGTATGTGGTGGCGACGAGCCTGATGCTGGCCTGCGCGGTCGCGGGCTTCGGCGGCGTGGCCGGGCTCGTGCTGCCGGCCGTGCTGGCGATGGGCAGCATGGGGTTCTTGATGCCGAACACCGCCGTCGGCGCGCTGTCCCGCCACGCGGCGCAAGCTGGGAGCGCGTCGGCGCTGATGGGGACGCTGCAATTCTGCATGGCGGCGGTGAGCGGCGCGCTCGTCGGACTCCTCGGCGACGGCACCGCGCGGCCGCTCGCCGCGTTAATGGTCGCCGGCGCGCTCGGCGCCTTGTACGCTGATCGCCGCCGCCCCTCCCCCACCCGCATGGATGGTCCCGCATGACCCTTCTCGTCGGTATTCCCGCCTGCGCCCGCCTCCGCGGCGAGCACGTCCAGCATTCCGCGCCAGCCCGGTACGGCGCGGCGCTCCTCGGCGGGTCCGGGGCGGTGCCGGTGCTGATCCCGCCGGTGGGCGAGGCGGCTGCCGCGATCCTGGACCGGCTGGATGGGCTGCTGTTATCCGGCAGCCCCAGCAATGTCGGGCCTCATCTCTACGGCGCGGCGCACGACCAGACGCCGGACCAGCACGACCCGGCGCGCGACGGCACCATCCTGCCGCTGATCCGCGCGGCGCTAGCCCGGGGCATGCCGGTGCTGGGCATCTGCCGCGGCATCCAGGAATTGAACGTGGCGCTCGGCGGGACGCTGCACCAGGAGGTTCATCTCCTCGATGGCCGTGCGGACCATCGCGGCGGCCCCGGAAGCGCCGCGGAGCAGTATCGCCCAAAGCATACGGTGGCGCTCACCGGCCGGCTCGCGGCGATGCTGGGCGAGCGCGAGGTAACGGTGAATTCGGTGCACGGCCAGGCGCTCGACCGGTTGGGACGGGGAATGGTGGCCGAGGCGATGGCGCCGGACGGCACGATCGAGGGCGTGCGCGTCGCGGACGCGCTGGGATGGGCGTTCGGCGTGCAGTGGCATCCGGAATGGGGCTACGCCGACGACCCGGCGAGCCTCGCGCTGTTCCGGTCATTCGGGGCAGCCTGCCGGGCATACAATGAAACTGAGACAAGCAGCGTTTCATAATTACTTGTTGCATTTACGATTTGGAATAGGTAGAAGGGCTCACACTTTCGGGAACAACGCTCATGCTCATCAGGAACCTCGGCCTTGGCCTCGCCTTTCTCACCGTCGCCGGGGCTGCCCAGGCCGCACCGATCTCATCGTTGTTCAGCACCGGCGTGGACGCGTCGGGCAATGTGCTCGCGAACGGCACGGTTGGCGACCCGCATTATGCGATGGCGTCGAACCCTGGCGGCACGAGCGACATCCGGGTCCTCACCTCGGCGAACGGCTTCCCGATCGGGCCTTGGCTCGGCGACAACAGCGTGTCGCGCTGGATCGGCCCGAACAGCGACGGGTCAGTGGACGGACCTTCCGGTTCTTATGACTACAGGACCACGTTCAGCCTTGCCGGCCTCAGTGCCGCCACGGCCAGCATCACCGGACAGTGGTCGGCCGACAACGAAGGGCTTGACATTCTGCTGAACGGCGTATCAACCGGCAATGCGACCGGCGGCGGCAGCAGCGGCGCCTTCACGCAGTTCACGGCGTTTACGCTGGCCAGTGGCTTCATCGCCGGCGCGAATACGCTCGACTTCCTCGTTAACAACGATGGCGGCCCGACCGGGGTGCGCGTCGAGATGACCGGGACTGCGAGCGCAAGCGCGGTGCCGGAGCCGGCGGCGCTCGCGATCTTAGGCGTCGGCCTCACGGCGCTCGCCTTCGTGCGCCGTCGCACGGTTTAGCCAGGCAGGATACGCAAACCCGTCGGCAGGCTCGCCGGCGGGGGTAGCGCGAGCGGCATGTCGCCCGGACTGATCCGGCCGAGCACGCGCGGATGGCGCGAGCCGGTAGCGCCGGGCCGGGTGCCAGGGACGCCGTACCAGGTCAGGAAGGCCAGCAAGGCAAAAAGATAGGCCTCCTTGCCGTCCGCGGGCAGGCCGCGCGCTTCGCTGGTGACGAGCGGGATCGGCGCGAGCCGGGCGGCGAGCCGCGCCAGCAACGCGGGGTTGCGCGTGCCGCCGCCGGAGGCCACCACCTCGGTGATGCCTTGCGCATGACAGGCCGCGGCGATCGTCGTGGCCGTCAGCTCGGCGAGCGTCGCCATGAGGTCGGGCAGCGCGATCGCGGGGAGACCCTGGGCGTGCCGGGCGACGTAGCCGCTGCGGAACAGTTCGCGTCCCGTGCTCTTCGGGGCGGGGAGCGCGTAGTAGGGCTCCGCGAGCAGACGGTCGAGCAGGTCTTGCCGGACCTGGCCGCGCGCCGCGAGGGCGCCGCCTTCGTCGCGGGCGTCGCCGGTGGCGGCGAGCATCTCGGCGTCCATCAGGCAGTTGGAGGGCCCTGTATCGAACGCGACGACCGGATCGGCCGCCCGGCGCACCAGCGTGACATTCGCGATGCCGCCCAGGTTGAGCGCGGCGCGCGGGCCGCCTTCGCCTGCCAGCCAAAGCCCGTCCAGCGTGCTCGCCAGCGGGGCGCCCTGACCACCCGCGGCGACATCCCGCGCCCGGAAATCGCTCACCACCGGCAGGCCCGTGCGCTCGACAATCGCCGCAGGCTGGCCGATCTGTAGGGTCCCGCGGGGGTGGCCGCCCTCGATCCAGTGGAACACGTTTTGGCCATGCGAGCCGACCAGGGCCGCCCGACCGCCTGCCAGCGTCGCGTTGCCCCAGGCCGCAGCATCGGCGAAGGCCCCGCCGACCAGCGTGTCGAGCTGGCAAAGCTCCTCCGCCGAGCATGGCCCGGGCGGCAGCGCGGCCATCAGCCTGGCCCGCAGCGCCTCGGGCCAGGCCTGCTCTCCATGGCCGAGAGAGCGGAACACGATGGTCTGGCCCTCCCACCCGAACTCCGCGGCGGCGACGTCGATGGCATCGACGGAGGTCCCCGAAATCAGTCCCAGCACGATCATCGAATGGCCTCCCGAACGAATCCCCCCGCTTGCGCAAGACGGCGCTTCGCCTCGGCCGCGTCAACGCCCGCCAATAGCGCCACGGTCGCCGGCTTCACCCGCCCGCCGGATGCGGCCAGGGCGGCAGTCGCTGCCCGCTCGTCCGCCCCGGTGATCTCGCACACGATCCGCACGGCCCGGCGCCGCAGCTTCGCGTTCGTCGCGCGCACGTCCACCATGCGGCTGCCAAACGTCTTGCCGAGGGCGACCATCGCGCTCGTGCTGATCGCGTTGAGCACGATCTTCTGGCTGGTGCCCGCGAGCATCCGCGTGCTGCCGGCGATCGGCTCGGGGCCGGTCAGGACCTCGATGGCGAGCTCGGCCACGGCCGCGGCGGCGCTTGCCGGGTTGTTGACCAGGGCGATGGTGAGCGCGCCGCGCCCCCGGGCATGGCGCAGCCCGCCCACCACGAAGGGGGTGCGGCCAGAAGAGGCGATCCCGATGACGGCGTCCGCAGCGGCGAGGGCATGCGCGTCGAGCGCGGCGCCGGCGGCCTCGGGGTCATCTTCGGCGCCCTCGACAGCGTGGCGGAGCGCGTCCGGTCCGCCGGCCATCAGCGGGATCACGAGGCCATCGGGGGCGGAGTAGGTCGGCGCAAGCTCGGCGGCGTCGAGCACCGCGAGGCGGCCGGGCGTACCGGCGCCAAGGTAGAATAGCCGGCCGCCTGCCCGGAGTCGGGCCGCCACGGCGTCGGCCGCCGCCGCCACCTGGTCCGCCGCGCGCAACAGGGCGTCGCGCGCAGCATATTCCGCGTCCAGGACGAAGCGGGCGATGTCGCCCGGGGAGCGCTGGTCCAGGTCCTCGAGGCCGGGACGGACGCGCTCGGTCGATAGCTGGTCGAGCGCGTCGCCGGGCGGGGCGGCACGGCGGGCGAGGTGCCGCTCGTGGGGAAGGTCGTGGCGACACGCCAGCAGCCGCGCGCCATCGAGCGCATTGCCCTGTGGCGGCACGGGCTGCAGGCCGGCTTGGCGGAGCAGCCGGTCCAGATGTCCGGTCAGCAGCGGGCTGAGCTGGGCGAGGCCGCCGATCACCGCGCAGGACGCCGCTGGGCGTGCAGCGGATGCAGCGGTCGCGGCCAGGCGCTCGGCGGCGCGATGGAGGATCGCGATCGCCACGCCATCTCCGTCCGCTGCGGCGCGGGCGACATCGGGCGCGAACCGGGCGGCATCGGCGGCCGTGGCAATCCGGGCGGGCATCGTGCCGAGCGCGCCGAAACGCTCCGTCGCCGCGTCCCGCAGCCGCGTGGCGGGCCCCCTGCCCTCCGCGGCCCGGCATGCGGCACGAAGGCCGCGCGCGCCGATCCAGCCGCCGCTCCCCTCGTCACCGAGCAGCGGCCCCCAGCCATCGGCCCGGCGCACCCCATCCTCGTCCAAGCTCAGCGCGACGCTGCCCGTGCCGATCGCGAGCACGATGCCGGGGCCGCCCGCGAACGCGCCCGCATGGGACATGACCGCGTCGCTCGCGACGAGCGCTTCATCGGCCGGCAGGACTGCGGCGAGACGGCTTGCCAGCTCGGCGGCGAGTTCCAGTGCAGCCAGCGCCCCCGCAGCGCCGATGCTCGCACGAGCCAGGCGTGCGAGGCCCGCCGTCTGGAGCAGCGGGCGTGCTACCGCCAGGATCGCGCCTTCCGCGGCAGCGAGTCCGCCCGGTGCAGCGAGGCCGGGCGCACCGGGGGCAGCGCCGGAGGTAGCCACGCCGCCTATCCAGAGGACGGCGCGGCAGCCGGTCTTGCCCAGATCGACGGCGAGGACCGCGTCAGCCAAGCGCCACCTCCTGGCCGGCGATCCAGACGCGCACCGGCTGCCAATCGGCGTCCCAGAGGACCAGATCGGCTATGGCGCCGGGGGCGAGGCGTCCGAGATCGCCGCGCCCGACCGCCTGCGCGGGAATGTGCGTGGCGGCGTCGAGCACGACCGCTGGATCGAGCCCTGTGCCGATCAGCCGCCGCACCGTCCCGTCGAGCAGCGTCCCGGCGCCGCTGATCGTGCCGTCGTCGCGGCGGCCAAGCCCCTGTCCATCGAGCGTCACGGGCAAGCCGCCGAACTCGGCAATCGTGCCGGGAGCCAGTCCGGCGAGCAGGATGCTGTCGGAGACGAGCGCGATACGGCCGGGCGCCGCCTGGAACGCCAGGCGGCAGGCGAGTGGGTGGACGTGGGCAAGGTCGCCGATCAGGCCGCATGTCAGGCGCGGATCGGTGAGCGCCGCGCCGGGCACGCCGGGGTCGCGGTGCTGGAAGGGGCGCATCGCGTTGAAAAGGTGAGTGACGAGGTTCGCGCCCGCATCTGCGCCGGCGGTGATCTGGTCAGCAGTGGCGTCCGTGTGGCCGAGGGAGACGCGGACGCCGCGGGCCACGAGCGCGCGGACCGCGGCCAGCGCGCCCTCGCGTTCGGGCGCGAGCGTCATCATGGCGAGCGCGGGGTGGCCGAGCAGCGGCTGGAGCAGCTCCGGCGCGGGATCGGCGAGCCAGTCGCTCCGGTGGGCGCCGCGGCGGCCCTCGCTCAGGAACGGGCCTTCGAGATGGGCGCCCAGGATGCGGGCGACGGGCTCGCCTTCGAGGGCGGACTGCGCCTGCCGGCACCGGTCGAGGCTGGCGAGCAGCGCGGGGACCGGGGCGGTGATGCTGGTGGGCAGGAGCGCCGTGGTGCCGCGCTGGGCCATGCCGGCCAAGGCGCGGCGGAACCCGGCGATTCCGGCGGTCGCGAAATCGACGCCGAACGCGCCGTTGGTGTGCAAGTCGACCAGGCCCGGCGTCAAGCATCCCGCGGCCGCGATGGGCGGGTCCAGCGATTCGACGATGCGCCCGCCCTCGACCCGGACGCCGCCGGGCTGCCACCGCCCGTCCTCAAGACGCTGGCGCGCGGCGACGATCACAGCGTCTCCGTCACCTTGCGCAGGCCACGCGGTGCATCCGGGTCCTCGCCGCGGCCGATCGCGAGATGCAGCGCGAGAAGCTGGAGCGGCAGGATCTGCAGGAGGGGCGAAATCTCCTCGGGCACGCCCCCCGGCAAGGCGAACCGCACCGCCGCGTCCGGGATTTCGGCGCCGATCACGAACAGGTCCGCACGGGCGTCGCGGAGGCGCGGCAGGGCCTGGCGCATCGCGTCGCCGCCGACGCCCTCGGGGATGATCGCGATGACCGGCACTTGCGGGTCGATCATCGCCAGCGGCCCGTGCAGCAGGTCGGCGCCGGAGAAGGCCTGGGCGCCCAGGTAGCTTGTCTCCATCAGCTTCAGCGCGGCCTCGCGCGCGGTCGGATAGGCATAGCCGCGCCCGGTCGTGATGAGGCGCTGGGCGAAGCGGTAGCGCCGGGCGATGGCGGCGATGGCGTCCTCGCGGGCGAGGATCGCCTCGCCCCACTCCGGCAGCCGGGTGGCGACGCGCGCATCCTGGCCGAGCCAGGCTTCGGAGAGCAGGTAGAGCGCCAGGAGCTGCGCCGTGTAGCTCTTCGTCGCCGCCACCGCGCGCTCCGGCCCGGCGCCCACGTCGAGGTGCAGCTCGGCCGCCATCGCCAGCGGCGAGCCGGGCGCGTTGGTGACGGCGAGCGTCAGCGCCCCGCCCGCGCGGCCCGCCGCCATCGTCCGCACCAGGTCGGGCGAGCCGCCGCTCTGGCTGACCGCGATCAGCAGCACGTCCCGCAGGTCGGGCCTCGCGCCATAGGCGGTCAGCGTGCTGGGCGAGACAAGGCCGGCCGGCAGCGCGTGGCGGATCTCGACGAGGTATTTGGCGTAGAGTGCGGCATGGTCGCTGGTGCCGCGGGCCGCGAGGAGCACGAAGCGGGGCGGCGTGGCGCGCAGCCGGGCGGCGACGGCGCGGACCGCATCCTGGTCGCCCAGCCGCGCGCGCCACAGCCCCGGCTGCTCGGCGATCTCGGCCGCCATCAGCCGGCCAGCCATGCTAGACCGCCGCCGCCGCCCGTTCGGCGTGGGTCAACGACAGCAGCCCGCCCACGACCAGGGTCACCACCACCCCAAGCGGCACGAACCACGTGAAGGCGAGGCCGGCGCCGCCGATCCGCACGTATTGCACCACGTAGGTCATCACCGCGATGGTCACGACGAAGGCCGCGATCGCGTCCCGCTGGTTCGCCCGCCGCACGACGAGCCCGAGCAGGAACGCCCCCAGCAGCGCGCCATAGGTGTACCCGGCGATGCCGAGGCCGAGCAGCACCACCTGGCTGTGCGTGTTGGTGAAGAGACTGGCGAACCCCGCCATCGCCACCGCCCAGACCACCGTGAACGCCCGCGACAGGCGCAGGCTGCCGCCTTCCTCGTGCCCCTGGCGGAAGGCGCGGAACAGGTCGGCGACGGTGCTGTTGCTCATCGAGTTCAGCGCCGAGGAGAGCGAGCCCATCGTGGCGCTGAGGATGCCGGCGATCAGCAACCCCGATACGCCGGGGGGCAGCTCGTCGATGATGAAGCGGGGGAACAGGCTGTCCGACGAGGCCAGCCCGAGGTCCTTGATGCTCTTGCCCCCGAGATGCACCCACAGCAGCACGCCCACCAGCGAGAACAGCGCGAACTGGATCATCACCACCACGGCGCTGCCCACCATCGCCCGGCGCCCGTCGGCGAGCGACCGGCAGGCCAGCACGCGCTGCACCATGA
>JAABUX010010127.1_pt1 | contig 10573 bp, 12 predicted proteins | sample 5561851 | NCBI WGS metagenome assembly JAABUX01 (sample SAMN10711883, study PRJNA513361) | rock metagenome | isolation source: Antarctica rocks | place: Antarctica: Victoria Land, Richard Nunatak red sandstone | collected 2016-01-03 | reverse complement strand
ACCCGACCGGGGAGGCGATACGCGACGAGCGCTAACCCCAGGCGATAGCAGAGATCTTCGCCGGTGAGGGGGCCAGCGATTTCGAGTTCCGCCCGACAGCGACGGGCGGCATCCAATGCGACCCACATAGTTACCGTTTCCTTGCACGTAAGCCGTCGATAAACGCGAGAATGCCGCGCCGCTCCTCCTCGGTGAGGTTGCCAGGGAGCGACGCATAAAACGCCTCGTCGTCGCCGAGTTCCCGCCCGCCAGGCAATTTCGAGAGCACAAGGGTGGGCTTCACACCGAGTTCATCCGCGATCGCGTTGATATGCACCGATGAGGGCACATCGTCGCCCGTGATCCAGCGCGCTACAGTGCCGTGTGAGACGCCGATGCGCGTCGCGAACTGTCGCCGCGACAGGTCGCGCCTCCCAAGCTCGACTAACAGCCACTCCCCGAATACCCCCGCACCACCCATCGTTTCTCTCCTCCGAACGGTCACGGTCGCTTTGCGAGACATACGGTAGCGCAAAGCGAAGGGTACTGGTTGACATTGGCGCTTATACAGTATAGAGTGGATTGTGAAAGAGACAAGAGGGTGTTGTGAGGAATTTCGCCGCGAAGGTGCAATTTCGAGCGAACCCGCGATGCGTGGCAACACGTTCACTCTACTGCTCTGTTCTCGGTCTCGCGTTGGTTCCATCGTTCCCCCATGCTCACAAACGGAGGCAGTTATTCCTGTGCCTACATCGGTACTCTCGTGCCCATAGTGGACCGTAAAAGATACAAAATTGACCGCAAAAGTATAAGGAGGGTAACGGTATGGGGGAGATCGCATGAGTGCGCAGTATGAGGATCGCGACGTCCTGACCCCACAAGAAGTGGCGCGGCGGCTCGGGATCGGCAAGAACGCCGCCTACCAGATGCTTGCCGCCGGGGCCATCCCGCACATCCGCTTCGGCTGGAAGTATCTCATTCCCCGGTCGGCTTTCGAGGAGTGGTTGCATACCGCGCACGGCATAGCGCCCACCGTACCCTCGGTCGCGCCCGCGTCGGATCGGGGAACTCGAGGAAGGAGGGCTGCATAGCACACCGATGGCGTGGCACCCGCCCCCGTTGCCTCGCCATGACTTGTCGTCACGCCCATACGAAAGGAGGACGGGTCGCGTTACCGCCGATGTGCGTCCAGGCGCACGCGATCAACGTACCGCTGCTTCACGCGCCACACGGACGGAGGGGCCGTCGCGGGCGGAAATTTCAAAGAACGGATGGGATGATCATGCCCGACCTTCTGCGGGACGGCCGCACACGCGGCTGGTTTCACATCGACAACGCGCTCATCGACCGGTATGGCATGGAGATCGGCGCGTACGGCGTGGCCGTATACGCCGTGCTTGCCCGCCATGCCGACGCCAAAGGAGTCTGCTTTCCCTCATATCAAGGGATCGCCGACCGGCTCGGCATCTCGCGCCGCCAGGTGATTCGCACGGTCGCCGTGCTCGCCGAGTTCGGCCTGATCCGTATCCAGACCAATCGCATGTCGGGCACGCGCCCGCAGAACGTATATGTGCTTACTGACGACTGGTGCACCACGGTCACTGGTGTAGGGCAGTCACTGGCTATCAGTGCACCACCTGCACCAGGAAATGGTGACCCAAATGCACTAGTGACTGAGAAGACTGCAATTGGTGACGCACCTGCACCAAATCCGGTGACTGAGATGCACCCGAAGGAGACCCAGGGAACAAGACCCAAGGAGAAGACCCAGGGGAGGGGGGAACCGATGCACTCCCCCTTCCCCCTCCCTACCCGCATCCCCGACGATTTTTCGGTTTCGGAGGAGATGTATGCCTACGCCGCGCGCAAGGGTGCGGACCGGGAGGCAGTCGAGGCAATGACGGAGCGTTTCACGCTGTACTGGCAGACCACGCCCCGTGATGCGCGTAAGACTGATTGGGCGAAGGCATGGCAGAGCTGGCTCCTCGGCGACCTGCGCGATGGCAAGCTCGCCTCTCGCCCCTCCCCTCACCTACCCCATCACCCGTACTACCCGAAAGGAGCGACCGATGTCTACCCCGCCTCCGATCCCACCGACCACGGCCCGTTCGCTTGTGCCCTTGGCGGACGAAGTGACGCGCTTTGTGACGAAGTGGACGCCGAAGATTGACGAGTGGCGGGCGCGCGAGCGCGAGCGGATTGCCGCCGAGACCCCCGAGGTGCGCACGATGCGCGCGGTCGCGGAACGCGAGGCCGATGCCCGGGAAATTCACGATGCCCTGCGCCGTGCCGGTGTGCCACCCCGCTGCCTCGCCTTCACGCTCGACGGCTTTCCCGATCCCACTCAGCCCGCCGTCGCCGGGGTGCGCGATTACCTCGCACGATGGGATGGGCGACGTGGCCTGATCCTCACGGGGGGCTACGGCGTGGGCAAGACGGGACTTCTCGCCGCCGCGCTGCGGCAGCTCGTCGCGCGGCACACGGCGCTCCGCCACGCGTCGCTCCACTTCGCCCTCGCGGCGGACGTGTTCGACCTCCTGCGCGAGGGGTACGACGCGGGCGACGCCGCCGAGCGGCTCGGACGGGTGCGGGGCGCGGGGCTGCTCGCCCTCGACGATCTGGGCGCAGAGAAGCCGACCGCGTGGGTGCAGGAACGGCTCCTCGTGATCGTGAACCACCGCTACGAGCGACTCCTGCCGACGTGGATCACCACGAACCATGGTTTGAAGGGACTCGCGGAGCGGATTGGCGAGCGCACCGTGTGGCGGCTCGCCGAGACGTGCGAAGTTATCGCGGTGACGGGGCCGAACCTGCGGGCGCGGGGGGCACGATGAACGCGGTGGTGCTCGTGCAACGCTGGCGCCGCCCGCTGTCCGCGAGTCAGCGGCGGCTGCTTGATCGTCTCGCCACCCACCATACCGTGGTGATCACGCGCGCCCACGTCGAGGTGCATCGCCCCGCGCGCTATATCACCGCTGAGGAGTTGTTCGGTGGTTCGCCGCCTCCGTGGTGGGTTACCACGTCTTCCCCCCAATCCACCGCAATCTCACGGTCGGAACGCAAAGAGGAGCGCGTCGATGGATACGGATGACTGGGAATACCGCGCCCTGCTGCGCGCCGCACGGACACCAGACCCACCCCCATGGTTGCGTGATCGCGTGATGGCCTCAGTGCGCGCGGAGGCGGAACAACGCCAGCGGCGCGCCGACCGTCGCCATCGCGCCTTTACCCTCGCAGTTCTCCTCGCCCTCACATTGGTACGTTCTCAAGAAAGGCTCATTGCACGATGAAGGAACAACCCGTGCTCATGTTTACCCCTCAGCATTCCGCAGACGTCCCGATCGGGAACGCGAGCAGTGCGCTGCGGATTGTGGAGACCGACCTCCGTGATTCCCCAGCATCTACGGTAGTGCCACTCGCGGTCTCCTCACCCGCGATGGATGTGGGAGCGGATCGGGAACGCGATGTGTCCCTCCCTCGGGGGGATGTACCGCGTGGGCTGGCGGTTGCCCCGGCTCCTCCCGGTCTCCCTACGCGCGATTGGCGCAACCATTCCCCAACCTCCGCCGTTCCATGGTCGTTACGTGTGGGGCGCTGGCTGCGGGACCAGACGCGCGCGGGCCGCTTCGAGGCGGAGTGTGACCTGTGGATTGCCGCATCGATGACCGCGATGGCCACGGGATGCCGCGTGGTTGCAACGGTCGGCCCGAAGGGTGGCCCCGGGCGGACCACGGTCGCCCTTACCGCCGGCCTCGTGCTCGCCGAAGCCCCCCTCGCCCGCCCCATCGTGGTCGAACTCAACCCCGACTGGGGTACGATGGACGCCGTGCTCGGCGACACAAACCCGCGCACGGTACGGGACCTGCTCGAGCATCTCACCGCCGTGGAGCGGGCCGGGATCGGCTTGTTGCAGGCGTTCGTGACGATGTGGGGGCGGCTCCCCGTGCTGGTCGCGCCCTGCCAGCCCCACGAGATGCTGCGCCTCGCGCCGCGCGACTACGCGCGGGTGCTCCGGGTACTTGCGTTCCACTACAACGTGATCATCCTCGACTGCGGCGCCGCGTTCACGGGGCCACTCACGCAGTTCGCCCTCACGGTCGCGGATCACCTCCTCGTGGTCGGGTGGCCCGATGGCGCCACGATGGGGAAGACGGTCGCCGCCATTGACTACCTCACGAGCCGCCGCTACCCCCACGACTATGGGGGAGTGCTCCGCGACCTCTTGCCGAACGGGGGCGAGCCGCGCGTGCGCACGCCGGGTGAGATCACGCTCGTCATGAACGGCGTGGGATTTGCGCCCGGGGCCGATCCTGTCGCCTTTGCGCGTGTCCAGGCAGCGCTTCCGGCCCTCAACGCCGTGGTTGCCCTGCCCTACTCCCCACCGCTCCGGCGCATGCTTGCCGAAGGCGCGCTTACCTTTGATGCCCTGCCGCCCGATTATCGGCGGGCCGCGAAGTCGCTGCTGGTCGCCCTGCTGGGGCGGCTGGCACAATCCTGAAGGAGATCTAACGATGCATGTACTTTTCGCTGACGTCCTCTCCCTTGCCCACCATCTGCTCGTGCCTCTCGCTGCCGCGGGCGATGCGAGTGCCATGGGCGATTTCTTCCGCAAGGTCTACGAGCAACTGCTGATCCCCCTCGCTGCCCCCATCGGCATCCTGATGTTTACCGTCGGTGCCGTGAGTTTCTTGCTTGGGCGGCGCGAAGGGGTGGAGAAGATGCTCTATGCGGGCGCGGCCCTGTTTCTCATCGCCTTTGCCCCCCTCGTGATCACGAAGCTCTGGGAGATTCTCACGGGTCTCGGCGGCGGGGTCGCGGGACGATAAGGAGGAAATTGTCTATGTCCCGCATGATCCATCGCACCCCTCGTCACCTCGATGATCCCCTACGTATCCTCGGCTTCACGCTTGCGCAGTGGGCGGTGCTTGCCCTCGGCGCTGTGGTCTTCTGGTGCTGCATCTCCTTTTTGCCCCCGCGCATCCCCGCCACCCTCCGCCTCAGTGCCGGGGCACTCCTTGTCGGGCTACCGCTGGGGCTGACGTTCGCTGCGGACGGTTCGCGCTCGCTGGTGGAGGTGCCCCGACGCGTGTGGCACAGCCTCGTCACGCCACCCGACTACCTCCCCGGCCCACCCCGACGGGGGCCACTCACGCTCGCCGTGCGTGAGGGGAAACCCCGCGAGGAGGACCCGGATGCGTAGGGGCAGTGTCGCTGATCTCCTGCCGGTGCTCGCGGTTGAGGAGGGCTACTTTGTCACAACCGACGGGCGCGTGGGGTGTGCCCTCGCCTGTACGGGCATCAACCTCGGCATCCAGTCGGAGGCGGGCGCGGAGGCGATTGCCGCGCGCTTCGCCGCCGTGCTCGCGTACCTCCCGGCGGACGCGCGCCTCCAACTCCTCGCCGTGAACACCCCCCTGCGCGCCGACGACTGGGTGCCACACCACCTCGCACAGTTTGCACCGCCACCCGGGCTGACCGAGTACGTCACGCTCCTCGGTGAGGCGTACCGGTGGGAACTGGCGGGGCGGTACATCCCCGACCTGCGCTACTACGCCGTGCTCTCCTTTCCCGGTGCCCCCGGCGAGCGGCGGACGGGGACGGGGCGGGCGGGCCGCGCCTTCGTAGCGGATCGTGCGCGTCACGGGGAGGCGCTCACAACCCTCGCGGGTGCCGCGAGCGAACTCGCGCATGCCCTCGCTGAGTGCGAGATCGTGGCAACCCCGATCGGGCGCCAGGGGGTTCTCGATCTCCTGTGGCAGTGCGCCAACCCCCAATGGAGCGAGGGGGTAGCGGCCCCGTACACCGCGGCCTCGCCCGCCGACCTGCGCACGCTTCGGGAGCGGCTCACCCAGAGCCGCCTCGTACGCCGGGCCGACCATCTGCGGCTCGACGGTGGGTATGAGGCGACATTGGCCCTTCGGGCGCTCCCCGACGCCACCTTCCCGGGGTGGCTGCGGGCGCTCATGGCTGCGGGCGTCGCCTTCCGCTTCGCGCTGCACGTCCAGCCGCTTGCAAAGGGGAAGGAACGGATGTCGCTCACCCGTACGCTGCGGCAGCGGCACGCGGTGCTCGCGGAGCGGTCGCGCGCCGGAAGTAGCCCCGACATCGAGCAGGAGGAGGCGTACGGCGAGGCACAGGATCTCCTCCGGGCAATGAGTACCACCGACCTGCGCACCTTTCGCACGGCGGTTTTCGTGACCGTGCGCGCGGCGGCACCTGACACGCTCGCTGCGGCAGTACGGGCGGTGGGCAAGGCGCTGGGTGACGCGGGCGGTACGGCGACCGACCGCTGTCAGCTCTACCAGGACGTGGTGTGGGGTGCCACCTTGCCGCTCGCCTCGAATCCTGGGGGGATGGCCTATCGCACGGTTACCACGAATCTCGCCGACACCCTGCCGTTCCTGCACCATCGGGCGGGCACGCGGGGCGGGGTGCTGATCGGTTTCGCGCAGCCTGGCGGCGAGGCCGTCACGCTCGACCCCTACGACCCTGCCCTCGACAACGCGAACGTGACCTGTCTCGGCATTAGCGGCTCGGGCAAGACGATGTTCGCCCAGACCTTTGCCTTGAAGCACATCGCGGCGGGCGGGCGCGTGATCGTGCTCGACCGCAGCACGGGGCACTGGAATGATCTAGCTTCGGCGGTGCCCGGAGGGGCCGTGCATCGTGTGCTCCTCGATGGCGGCTTTCGCATCAACCCGTGGGAGCTCCCGCGCGGAATGGGCGAGCCGAGTCAGACGAAGCTCGAATACCTGTTAGACCTGCACACCCTACTCGTCGGCGAGCTTCACGGCGGCACGCCCGTGCTCACTGCGGGGGAGCGCGCACTTCTCGAAGGGGCGTGCCGCGCCGTATACCGCGAGACGCGCGGGCCGTGCGAGGCGCATCTCGCCGCGTGGCTCGCGCGCGCGGAGGCATGGGAGGGGCGCGATGGCGGCGATCCCGTGCGTCGCCGCGCGTATGGGACGCTCGCTGAACGGCTCGTGCCGTACGTGGGGGAGGGGACGTACGCGGGGCTCTTGGACGGCCCCACTACCGTGCGGCCCGACGCACTCCTTGAGGTGTTCAACTTCAAGGGGCTTGCGGACCGCCTCGTGCCCCTCGCCATGCTCCCCCTGATCGAGTACATCTGGTCCGCCATCGCCGATCCCACCCGTCCGACTCTTGTGGTGCTCGATGAGGGCTGGTCCTTGCTGAACAATCCCGCCTCGGCGCGGTTCGTGGCCGAGGCGACACGCACGGGGCGGCACCACGGCATCGTCACGCTCAACCTCAGCCAGACGGTGACAGACTACGAAGGGCCGCTGGGTCGCGCGGTAATCGACAACGCCGCCGTGTCGCTCCTCCTTGCCCAGTCGGATCATGCCCTGCCCCAGGTGGCAGAGGTTTTCGGCCTCACCGACGACGAGCGTGCGAGTGTGGGGCGGCTCCGCACAGTGAAACGTGTACGGGCAGGGGCGTTCCTCCATTCGCGGCGCGGCGCGGACTCGGGCGAACTGAGTTTGTATGTCACGCCGGAAGAGTACTGGCTTACCACCTCGGTGCCTGCCGAGCGACAGTTGCGGCGGGAGGCGATCGCCGCCTACAACGGCGATGTGTGGGCGGCGACGCGGGCACTTGCCGCCGGGTGGCGGCCACCGCCGGGTATCACAGTGCGGGATGCGGTCCCACCGGTTCGACTTCGGGTGGACACGGCATGAAGCGTGGTGCAGTTGCGCTCGCCCTCGTCGCGCTCACCCCCCTGCTCGTGCTGCTGATCCTCGCCGCTGGCGTGGTCAGTCTCGAACATGCGATGCAACCGCCCGCAGAGTCCGACGGTGAGGTGGGGAGTGGCACCTATGCCCAGGCGAGCGGTCCCGTCTACGACGCGGGCACCGCGAGCCTCGACGCGGGGGCGGGAGACGGCGCGATCCGTACGGCGAGCATTCATGACCTCGGCTTCGGCCCCTCCGATGCCACCCGCGTGGAGCGGCTTATCCACGCCCTCAAGCCCACAAGTCCGCTCGTCGGGCAGGGTGAGACGATCCTGCACCGGGGGCAGCAGTTTGGCATCGACCCGCTCCTCATCGCGCAATGGCAGCTTGAAAGCGGCATGGACACGGTGGGGCTGAACATCCCCGGTAATGGCGGCAACATGATCTGGGCCGCCGCGAGACCCTACGCCGACCGGTACGGCTGCATGCAGGGGGCGTCCTCCCTCGGCCATGCGTGGGCAAGTTGTCCAAGTGTGAGCGCAGGCCTCGGCATCTGGTTTGAGTACGTGGGCACCTTCTACCCGCCCCGCGCCAATACCCTTGCCGAGTACGCGAGCATCTACGACCCGTGCTCCGACCCTGGCAACATCGCGCTCGGGTTGCCGTGCGGTGAGAACTATGCAGGCCTGCTCCTCAATCTCGTGCGGCACAACGCGGGGCCGCCCGTTGCCGCCGTGCCACCCACGGGTGGGAGCACTTGTGGGCCGCTCTTGCCCCTTAAATCATCGGTTGACAACCTGGTGCTACCCGACGCCGCCACGGCGGTGCTGCAAGTGGTACTGGGAGGGAGACAATTCCCGGTCACGCAGGGGTGGGGGCCGTCACCTCTGGGGGGCGAACCAACCTGGCTCGGCTACCCCCACTTCCACACGGGGATAGATATCGGTACGCCCACCGGCACGCCCATCTACGCTCCTGAAGACGGCGTCGCGACGCAGCGGACCTTTGGGAGCGCGCTGATCGAGTCGGTGCGGGTGGCAAGTGGCTACACCTGGAGCTTTCTGCACCTCGACCGGCAGGTGGCGAAGGGCGCGGTGAAGCGGGGGGCGCTGATCGGCTACAGCGGCAACACGGGGTACTCCACAGGGCCGCACCTGCACACCGAACTGAAGGACCCCCAGGGACGCTGGATCGCGCCTGAACAGTGGTCCTGCCGCAATCGCTAAACATCATGGACGATACAGGAGGAGCGCGATGCATCAGCATCACATAATCGTCAAAGGGATCTTTCTTGGGGTGATCGCCATCGGTTTCGGCGCGGGGTGTCACCCCGTTGCCGCCTACCCAGCCTCCGTGGCGACACCGCACATTATTACCGTGCGCATGAGTACTACAACGCCGACCGCAGACCGGGTGCGCGCTCAGGCAGCGCCGCCGCTCGCGCTCACACCGACGGAAACGCCGACCCCGACGGAAACGCCGACCCCCACGAGCAACCCCGCCACGAGCGTACAGATCGGTACGGGGCCGTTCGCCTTTTCAGTGGACCTCGGCGACTGGATTGCCAAGCTGCTTGCCGGGACGTGGAAGGCGCTCGGTGTAGACGGCATCAAGGGGTTTGGCGACGACATCGCGGGGTGGCTGCTACGCAACCCCGACCTGAGTACGAGTGCGGGGCAGATGGGCAATGTGCAGCGGATGGCGGACGCGTTGCGGCTCGCCTCCGTGAGCGTCTGTATCGCGCTGTTTGTGGCGGGCGTGTACCGCGTCTGGCTCGGCGGTGAGGCCTCCCCCGTGGCGTCGCTGGGACGGCTGGGTCTCGTACTCTTCACCCTCGGCTTCTACAAACCGCTCGTGGGCTGGCTCGTGGGTGGCACCAATGCCGTGACTGACGGCGTGCTGCACGCGGGCACGAACGCGACGCCCACGGGCTTCGGGGCGATCCTCGCCGCCATCCCCAGTACTAGCCCCGTGTGGGCGCTCGCCGGGGTGGTTGCCCTGGTGTTTCTCTTTCTGCTGGGCGTGGTGCGCCTGCTGGGGTACGCCTGCCTGCTCGTGGCCTACGTGCTGGGGCCAGTGCTGCTGCCGCTGGGGTTGGTGCCCGAGGCGGCGGGGTACACGGCGTTGTGGGCGAAGCACAGCGCGAAGCTCCTGCTGTGGCCCGTGCTCTGGGCCACCGAGTTCCGGCTGTTCGACGCCCTGAAAGAGGGATTGTACCTGCCGGACAGTGTGGGGCACGCGGCGCTGGCGCCCTTCGCGGCGTTGGGGATGCTGCTGGTGATGTGGAAAACGCCGCTGATGCTGCATGGGGGATCGTTTGAGCAGGGGGCACGCTCGGCGGTGCGGGTGGTGCAGGTGGCAGCGGGTGCGGCCACGGCGGCCTTTACGGGAGGTGCTGCGGCGCCGGTGGCTAGTGCGGGGGCAGCGCGGGGAGCGGCAACGGGAGTGACGAGTACCACCGGGGCGCGGAGCAGTGCGGTTGTCACGACGACACGGCTTCCTACTGATTCGTCCACGAGCGTGAGTGGAGCAGCCACGGCGCAACGCGATACCGCCCCCGACCGCGATGCACTAGCGACGGCACGGGGAGGACAGCCGTGATACGAGGCCCCATGGAACGCAATCGCCGCGCGTAGGGATCGTAGGTGTGCTCCTCCATGAGCGCCGTCATCACCGCGACCGGTACCGCCTGGGGAGGTGGGCGCGCGAAGGCAAGATAAAGGGCACGCCCCGCACATGCCGGGTACGGCTTTGGAACGGCCTAGAACACTCCCCGCACACCTAAAGGCAAGGAATAGCCGCGCGGGGCGGGGCGGATGTACGACACGGCGAGGTGGGCGCGAAACACCCCTCGCAGAGAGGAAATGTCGGGATGAAGGGACGTATTGAGGTCTATCTAA
>JAABUX010010126.1_pt1 | contig 10573 bp, 10 predicted proteins | sample 5561851 | NCBI WGS metagenome assembly JAABUX01 (sample SAMN10711883, study PRJNA513361) | rock metagenome | isolation source: Antarctica rocks | place: Antarctica: Victoria Land, Richard Nunatak red sandstone | collected 2016-01-03 | reverse complement strand
TCGGCCGACCGCCCCTTTACGGAGAGCGAGCGCGCCTTCATGGAACGGCTGCGCGGCTGGGGCAAGAGCGTCGTGGTGGTGCTCAATAAGACCGACCTGCTGAGCGGTCCCGCGCAGGTCGACGAGTTGGTCCGCTTCATCGGCGAGAACGCGCGGGCGCTGCTGGGGTTCGACCCGCGCATCATCCCGGTCGCGGCGCGGCTGGCCTTGCAGGCGCAAGGCATCGAGAACGCGGCCACGCGCGCCGAGCTGACGCGCCTGAGCGGCTTCGAGGCGCTGCGCCGCTACGTGTTCGAGACGCTCGACGAGGAGAGCCGCGTGCGCTACAAGCTGCTCAATCCGCTCGGCGTGGCCGAGAACGTGGCGGCGCGCTACGCCGCGGCGGCCCTGGAGCGCGAAGCCCTGTTGGCCGAGGACCGCAAGACCGAGGACACCATCGAGCGGCAATTGGCCGTGTTCCGTGACGACATGACCCGCGACGTGCGCGGCCGCCTGGCGGCCATCGACGGCATCATCTACGAGATGAACGAGCGCGCCGACCGCTTCTTCGAGGCCACCATCCGCCTTGGGCGGCTGCCCGACCTGATCAACAGCGGGCGCGTCAAAGCCGAGTTCGAGCGCGAGGTCGTCGCCGACAGCGCCACGCGCATCGACGACGGGGTGCGTGAGCTGGTGGACTGGGCTATTGACGCCGAGTTCCGCCTGTGGCAGGGCATCTCCGACTACCTGGCGCGGCGGCGCCAGGCCGCGGGCGAAGAGGGCATGCTGGGCAGCGTGACCCCCTCGTCGTTCACGCAAGACCGCCGCGCTGTGCTGGAGAATACGATGCGCGCGGCGCGCGGCGTGGTGGACCGCTACGACCGCATGGCCGAGGGAACGCAACTCGCCTCGTCGATGCGCGACGCGGTGGCCCAAACCGGCCTGGCCGCGGCGGGAGGTATCGGTCTGGGCGCGCTGATCGTGGCGCTGGTGGGTACGGCGGCGGCCGACATCACCGGCATTCTGGCCGGCGCTGTCATCGCGGGTATGGGCCTCTATATCCTGCCAACGCGCCGCAAACGGGCGCGCGAGCGCTTCCGCGCCGAGTCCGAGGCGCTGCGCGAACGCCTCGACGCCACCATCACCGAGGCGTTCAACCGTCAGCTTGCCGCCGCCCTCGAGGCGTTGCGGGCCGCGCTGGCGCCGTACGTCCGCTTCATCCGCGCCGAACACGACCGCGTGACGCGCTTCCGCGACGACCTCGCGACGGTACAGGGTCAACTGCGCACGTTACGTCACGAGGTAGAGACGAGTGACGAGTGACGAGTGACGAGTGACGAGTGAGGTAACTAGCCACTAGCCACTGAGTGGACGCGCTATACTGCGGGGCATGCCCTTGTGCCCTGACGCAAAGGATTCGGGAGGCGAGCCGCGGACGTGATACAAGAACGGTCCGACGAGGAACTGTTGGCGGGCGTCGCCGCGGGCGATAGCGCCGCCCTCGGTATGCTGTACGACCGCTACGCCACGACGGTCTACTCGCTGGCCTTGCGCACCCTCGGCGACCGTCAGGCCGCCGAGGAATTGGTGCAGGAGGCGCTCTTGCGCGTGTGGCGGCAGGCCAGCTCCTATCAGCGCGACCGGGGCGCGCCGACGACGTGGATCTTCGGCATCGCGCGCAATCTGGCCATCGACGAGTTGCGCAAGCGCGGGTCGCGCCCACAAAGCGCGGGGGGCGATCCCGACGAACAACTGGCCCAACTCCCTTCGGGGGACGACGACCCCGCGGAGCAGGCTTACGCCCACATTCAACACGAGATCGTGACGGACGCGTTGGGCCAGTTGCCGCCGGTTCAGCGCCAGGTGCTCGAACTGGCATACTACAGTGGACTCAGCCAGAGCGAGATCGCTAAGCGTCTTGGAGACCCGCTCGGCACCGTCAAAACGCGCATGCGCCTGGGCCTCCAGCGGTTGCGCGCCCTGCTCAGTCCAGGCGAAACCGGTGTGGAGGCGCCCTAGACTCGAGCGAAGCGAACATGAACGATACTAAAGGGACGACCACGGAACACCACATCGACGACGAACTGCCTGGATATGCGCTCGACGCGCTCGACCCGCCCGAGCAGAGTATCGTCGCGCGGCACCTGCGCGTCTGTCCACGTTGTCGACGGCTCGCCGGGGGCGCGAACGCCCTCGTGGCGCGGCTGGCCTTCGCCGCGCCTCCGCGGCGCCCGTCGGCCGACCTTAGAGCACGCGTGCTGGCCCGTGCCGCCGAGGAGCCGCACGGCGCGGCGGTTGGCGGCGATGGGGTGGGCCCATCGATGCGAGAACTGCGTTCGCCACACCTGATGCCTGTACGGGCTCCGGCCGCCACCGCCGCGGACACTCCCGTTGCCGATGCGCCGAGCGCGGCGCGACCGCGGGGCGCACGGCGACGCATGCCAGCGTGGGTGATGATGGCCGCGTCTCTACCGATTGTCTTGCTGGCCGGCGTCGCCCTTGGTTGGGTCATGGCCAGCCACGGGCCTGTACAACGCCCCCCCCTGACGGTGGTCAGTGTGCGCGGTTCAGGAGGCCTACAGGGCAACCTGATCATGCTCGCGGACCAGCCTATCGCGTCGCTGGTCCTGACGCACCTCCCTTCCCTCGCTCATAACCAAACCTACGTCTGTTGGCTGGAGCGCGACGGGACGATGGAGAACGCCTGCGCGTTCCAGATCTCGCCCGGCGAGGACGACGCCAGCGTCCTACTGCACTCCATGTTGCCGATGGGCCGCTATACGAGGGTAGCCATCGGGGCCGAACCGTCGGCGCGTCGGGCGCGTCCGAGCGGCACATTTCTTGCTTCCGCTCCTCTGCCGTAAACGGATAGGGGCCACACGCACGCCGATATAGGTGCCGCGATACCGTACACCTACTCAGCACGGCATCCTGTACCCGTGCCTCCTGCGGCCCGTGTCATGCGCGTAGACAGGCTTGCCGCACGCGGATAGCATGACGCTCAGCCCCACCAGTCATCATGTCCTGGCGCGTGCGGCCGGTGATACAGAAGAGGGAGAGTAGTGATGTCGATGGTCCCGGACTACGTTGAAGAGCATGGCTCAGAGGATAGCACGACGATCTACCTGAACGACATCAGCCACGTGTCGCGGCTGACCCCGGACCAGGAGATCGAGTTGGGACGCCGGATCGTTGCGGGTGACGCTGACGCGCTTCAGCAGATGGTGGAAGCGAATCTTCGCCTGGTTGTCTCGGTTGCCAAGCGCTACCGCCACGAAGGACTATCGCTCCTCGACCTGGTTCAGGAGGGTAACATCGGCCTGATGCGGGCGGCCAAGAAGTTCGACTACACCAAGGGCTATCGCTTCTCGACCTACGCCATCTGGTGGATCCGTCAGGCTGTGACCCGCGCCATCGCCAATCAAGGGCAGACCATCCGCGTGCCCGTACATGTCGCGGAGGGCATGTCGCGACTCAACCGCGAGGAGTGGTTGCAGTCCGATGAGGGAGTCCCCCGCGAGCGGCCAGCCAACGTGCCGTCGGAACGCATCCTGGAGGCCGTGCGTCTGGTGCAGCAACCGCTCTCGCTGGAACGCACGGTCGGCGACGAAAACGACGCATACCTGGGCGACGCCGTCGAAGATACCGGTGCGGTCTCGCCCATCGACGCCACCGCCAATGCGTTGCTGCGCGACCGCCTGGGCGAGATGCTGCGCCAACTGCCCGACCGCGAACGCGCTGTCCTGGAGTTGCGTTACGGCCTCAGCGACGGCCACCCCCGCACCCTCAAAGAAGTCAGCAGCCGCTTCGGCCTGACTCGCGAGCGTATCCGCCAGCTCGAGACGGCCGCGCTGGGACAACTGCGCGTCTCGGGCAAGAAGGTTGGGCTGCAGGAGTACCTGCTGGCGTAGACGAGGGGCTGGTGGCTAGTGATTAGTGACGAGTGAGGTTCCCTAGCCCCTAGCCCCTAGCCCCTATACACTGACGACGTGGCTCTACCAGATACTCCTCCCCGCGCCATCCTGGTCATGATGCTGGGCGATGTCGGCGATGTGCTGCTGGCGACGCCGGCACTGCGGCAACTGCGCTCCGCCTATCCTGACGCGCGCATCACGACGTTAACCAAGCCGACCACGGTGGCGGCGCTGACGCACGCGGGCTTGGTCGACCACTGCCTGACCGTCGAGAAGCACATCTTCGACCGTCCCGTCTCACTGCTCAACCCACTGGTCATGCTGCGTCTGTTGCGTCAGGTGGCCGTGCTGCGACAGGGCTGCTTCGACACGGTCGTGGTGCTCCATCACCTGACGACCATGTGGGGCACGGTCAAATTCGCCCTGCTCTCGCTCGTCACCGGCGCGCCGCGACGAGCCGGGCTCGACAACGGGCGCGGTCCCTTCCTCACCCATGCCGCGCCCGACCGGGGATTCGACGTCGCGCACGAGGCGCAATACTGGCAGGGCGTCGTCTCGGCCCTGATCGGGACGCCGCGGACGACGCCCTGGCGCGCGTCGTCGCGGTTGCGGCGCGAGCGGCGGCAGGGTGGGGGCGCGCCGGTCGCCGCGGAGAGGATCATCGCACCTGGCGTTAGCGCGCCGGTGGACGACGCGCCCAGGCCCACGTTCGTCGTGCCAGGTAACGCGCAGGCGTCGGCCGACGCCATCTTGCGCGCGGCCGGGCTCTTCTCGGGGGTACGCTTGCTGGCGCTCCATCCGGGCAGCGGCGCCTACAGCGTGGCGCGGCGTTGGTACCCCGCGCGATTCGCCGCCGTGGCCGACATTCTGGCTCAACGGCACGGGCTCCAGGTGGTCGTGCTGGGCGGCGCGGACGAGCGCGCACTGACCGAGGAGGTCATCACTTACATGCGCACGCCGGCGGTTAGCATTGCGGGGCGCACGAACCTGGCCGAGTTGGGCGGAGTACTGCGGCGTTGCGCGCTGCTGATCGGCAATGACGCGGGAGTGGCTCACCTGGCGTCGGCCGTTGGCACACCGGTCGTCGCCGTGTTCGGCCCCTTCAACCACCACACCTGGCGCCCGTTGGGCCGCTCGTTGGTCGTGCGCGCCGACCCGGCGCTGCCCTGTATGCCGTGCGTCAACCGCGGCTTCGCGCGGGGCTACCCAGAGGGCTGCCCGCCCCGCTACTGCCTGCGGGAGGTCACCCCGACGATGGTGGTAGCTGCCGCAGAACATCTATTGCACTCACGTTAATAGAAGGGCTGGGCCGGTCGTGCTACGTCCGATGCTGCTCCAGCAGTGCCCTCAGACGGGTCAGCTCGGCCTCGGCGCGCTCGGCGCGCACCGTCGCTTCTTCCGCCCGTTGCGCTTCCTGCTCGGCCCGCTGCGCTTCCTGCTCGGCCCGCTGCGCTTCCTGCTCGGCCCGTGCCCGCGCCTGTGCCGCGTCTTCCTCGGGTGACGGCAGCACCTGGCCCTCCCGGTCACGCACGCGCAGCCACTTGCCATCGTCGACGTAGAGCGCCAATCCCAACGCCTCGCTCCACAACATCCCTTGCGTATCGAGTTGCCAGGGGACCCAGACGCCCGCGTCGTCACGGTGGTATCCCGAGAGCACGGGCCGACGCACGCCGTTCCAGCGACGCGGCGCGAAGATCACGTACTCGCGCACGCCCATGGCATCGTAGAGCGGCGGCTTGGTGACAAAGTCGCGATTGCGGCTTTGCCTGGTCACCACCTCTATGACGATAAGCGGCGGTTGCCCCTCGTCGGCGATGCTCCACGAGTCACGCTCATAGTTTTCGGACACAGCCATCATCATGTCTGGCCCCAGGTCGAGCGTCTCCGTATTGGACTCCCCTGGCATGCGCGGCATGATGACTAATAGCTCAGCGGCAAGGTACCAGTGTAGATTCTGACGCTGGATATGCAGGCGCAGAATCGACATCAGCAGGTTTATGATGTGCCATTGGAAATCGGGCGTGGTCATCCAGGGCGCATCCTCCGTATCGCTACGCGTCTTGAGCAGCAAGAGTTGTTGGTCGGTCAGTGGACGGTTAAGCAGCATGGGTTGGCCTCTCCACTGGGTCGTCGTAGTTCGTAGTTCCTCGTGGTCATGCCCCTCCAAGAAGTGGTGAAGCACCGTTAGGTCTATTGTACACCCTTCATTCACAGGCCGTGCCAGGCCACGGCCTGTGAATTGTCGGGCTGGGAGCGCGGGCGTCTCGCCCGTCCCGGGGCCAACGCGGGGACGGGCGAGACGCCCGCGCTCCCAGGGATACCCCTCCCGTCACTGCACAGGCGACTTTTCACAGACCCTGCGTGCCAGGCAACAAGAGTTGCGAGACCGGTATCTGCTACAATAGTTTTGTCACTCCTACGTCAAGTACAGGGAACAACATGGTGATGATGTCCATACGACTGCGCCTGTCCTGAGCGGAGCCCCCTATCAGGGGCCAATGCTTGGGCAATGAGACGGTTACCAAAGCGCCCACTACCCGATGGAAGCGCTTGGACCGTCCATGCCACGCGTCTAACCGTCCTTTCGTCAGAGGGCTCCGCTTCCGGTCGCATCCGCCAGATTGGCGATGCGGCTTTTTTTGTGCGTTGCGCTCACACGACACGAAAGGAACGGACCCTTGTCATCCATCCACCACCACACATCCCATCTGTACTCCCAAAACTTCCTGCGCGATGCGCGCCTGGTTGACCACCTGCTCGACGGCTCGATGATCGGCCGCGACGACCTTGTGGTCGAGATCGGGCCGGGCACAGGGATTATCACGGAGCGGTTGGCCATGCGCTGCCGGCGGGTCGTCGCGGTCGAGCGCGATCCAGCCCTGGTTCGGCGCCTGCGACGCCGCTTCGGCGCGGCGCCGCGCGTCACCGTCCACGAGGGCGACTTCCTCGCGTTCCTGCTCCCGCGTACGCCCTACAAGGTGTTCGCCAACATCCCCTTCAATGTGACGGCCGCCATCGTGGCCCGGCTGACCGACGCGCCCGACGCGCCCGACGCGCCCGACGACGCCTACCTGGTGGTGCAGCGCGAGGCAGCCGAGCGGTTTCAGGGGCGTCCCCTGGGCACGCTCGCCGCGGCGCTGTTATGGCCATGGTTCGACCTCACCGTGACGTACCGTTTCAACCGTCGCGACTTCAGACCGCCGCCGGGCGTCGAAGCGGTGATGCTGCGCATGCGCAAGCGCGGCCCGCCTCTAATCAGGGACAAAGAGACGCGGCCCTACCGCGACTTTGTCACTCACTGTTTCACCGCCTGGCGTCCAGGCCTGCGCCACGTCTTCACGCGCCGCCAACTCGATGACGTCTCGCGCCGCCTCGGCCTGGATCGACGCGCAAACGCGAACCTGACGCCGGCAACGATCCCGGTCGAGTATTGGCCCGAGCTCCACGCCTACTTCAGGAGTGTCGCCGCCGCCCACACGCGCCAACTCGTCGCGGGAAGCGATGATAGACTGCGAGCGGAACAAGCATCGCTGCAACGGGTGCAAAGGACAAGGACCAACCATCCCTATCAGCCCCCGTTCCCAGCAGACTAGGGACGAACACAGGAAATAAGGGACGAACACAGGAAATAAGGGACGAACACAAGAAACAGTCGATGCGAGTGATCGGCGCGGAAGCGATCAAATGCCGGCTAGAAGCCGGCGGTCCCAGGAAGTACGACGACGACGACCACGACCTACCGCGACGAAAGACGGGTATCGTGACAACCGACCGCCAACGGCCGAGCGCAAGTAGCTGACATCAGTCAACCGACACCTGACAACTGCTTATCGCGGGCCATGCTGCCAACCACGAAGGCCAGGTTGGCCGGGCGCTCGGCCATGCGGCGCACCAGGTAGGGGTACCACTGAGCGCCGTAGGGCAGGTAGACACGCATGTTGTAGCCCGCGGCCACGAGCGACTCCTGCAGGTCGCGGCGCACCCCATAGAGCATCTGGAACTCGAAGCGGTCGGGCGTGATACCGCGCGCGCGCGCGAACTCACGGGCATGGTCGATGATATCCTCGTCGTGCGTGGCAATCGCGGGGTAGACGCCGCGCTCCAGCAGCGTCTCCATCAGGCGCACGTAGTTGCGGTCGGTATCGCGCTTGCGACGGAAGGCGACGTTGGGCGCCTCGTTGTAGGCCCCTTTGCACAGGCGCACGCGGATGCCGGCCTCAACGAGGCGGTCGACGTCGTGGGCGCTGCGGTAGAGGTAGGCCTGGATGACCGGGCCGGTGTTCGTGCAGCCGGCCGCGTGGACGTGGTGGATGACCTCGAGGGTGCGGCCAGTGTAGGCCGAGGCCTCCATGTCGACGCGCACAAAGATGTCGTGGGCCCGCGCCGTGTCCAGCGCCGCGCGCAAGTTCTCCTTGGCCACGGCGTCGGAGATATCGAGCCCCATGGCCGTCAGCTTGACCGAGATATTGGCGTCCAGGACCTCGGCCACAATAGCGCCGAGGGCCTCCCTGTAGGCGGCCACGGCGGTACGGGCGCTCTCCTGATCCGTTGTATTCTCACCTAGATGATCGAGCGCGATACGGATACCGCGGGCGTTGAGGTCACGGGTGACGCCAACGGCGTCGGTCAGTTCCTCGCCAGCGACGAAGCGCAGCACCATGGGGCGCAGCGCGGAACTCTCCATCGAAAAATTGGCCAGTCCCTGCTGGTTAGCCAGCGCAAGCAATAAACGACTCGGCACGCGGCACACTCCTATCTCTTCTCTGTGTAGTGTACCGCGAGCTGTGCTGCTGCTACGAACCGTGCTGCTGCGACGAACCGTGCTGCTGCGACGAGCCGATCACCTCCCACAGCGCGTCGTGCAGGGCGACGGTGGCCGCGGCAAGTATCGTGGTCGTTTCGGCCATTGAGGGCTGGCCGTCGGCGGTGATGGTGTGGCCGCCGGCCTCGCGCACCAGCAGGCCGCCCGCGGCGTAGTCCCACGCGCCGCCTCCCATCTCGATGGCCGCATCCATACGCCCCGCCGCGATGCCGGCCAGCGCGGCGCCGACCGACCCGTTCATGCGCAGGCGCATCACGACCGGGCTGAGTTGTTCGACGTTGCGCAGCCGGTCCGCCTGTTGCGGGCCATGCGGCAGGGACGTATAGACCAAGGCGTCCGCCAGCCTCGTCGCGCCACTCGTGCGGAGCGGCCGCCCGTCGAGATGCGCGCCCTTGCCGCGCTCGGCGTAGAACAATTCGTCCTGCAGTGGATCGTAGAACGCGCCGTAGCGAACCTCGCCGTCCTCGGCCAGAGCGATGCTGACGCCCCACGTGGTCAGGCCACGCGAGTAGTTGAGCGTGCCGTCCAGCGGATCGATCAGCCACAGCAAGCGCGCTGTCGCGCCCGAGCGGCCCGACTCCTCGCCCAGCACGTCATGGTCGGGGAAACGCGCGCGGATCGCCCCGATGATCAGGGCCTCGGCGGCGTGGTCGGCCTCGGTGACGAGGTCCCAGGCCCCTTTGTTGTCCCGCTGGAGCGTCGCGGAGCGGAAGTAGCGCCGCAACTCGGCGCCCGCCCGCCGCGCTATCGTCGCGATAAAGTCGTACATGGGAGCGTCAAACGCAGCCCTCCTCTCGTCTGTCATACGGTCGGTGTCCTGCCTTTCCGTGAGGGGTTGGAATCGACGTGACTCAACGGGCCTCGATCTGTGGTCGCTCGTCGAGCGATCTGTGAGACGTTCAGCGTCCCAGTTTAGTATTACAATGTTATGATCCATCTGCGACTGAAGTCGCAGGCCGTCGCCCTACACAAGCTTATTTAAGCCAACGTACGCTATAGACCGAGCGCGCGGCGCAGGCCGGCCAGGGTGATGCGGCCGGAGACGGTCCCGCCGTCCGCGACGACCACCACGGGAATATCGTACTTATAGCGCTCGTAGATCGCCAGGTCGGTCGTGATGTCAATCGGCGTGACCCGCAACTCGGCCTCGCGCCGCAGGTCGTCCAGAAGGTCTTCGGCCTGCTCGCAGAGGTGACAGCCGTTCTTGGTATAGAGCGTGAGGCGGCGGACCGGGCGCTCCCGTGCCATCACCTTACACGCGCGCCAGTCGCAGATAGGCGTAGGTGACGGCGAACAGCAGCAGCAGGTCGTACAGGAGGGTGTTTGTGACGCCCAGGCGCGGCAACGCAACGTTGGCAACGGTCAGCACCGCCGCGACGATGGCCACGAACAGCAGCCCACGGTTGCCGGTCGTGCGGTAGGGCGAATACATGGCGGCACCGCGCGCGCGCGGGCGCGACATCCTATTCATCTTCGCCCTCGACGGGCTACGCTGACGCAGCCAGATCCGCAATCGCTGGCGATTGCGCGTAATGTTGCGGAAACGCCAGTACATCCATTCTTCGCGCAATCTCTTGAACACGCCCGTCTCCACCGTCCCCGCGCATACCTGCATCGATGATATCCTAACGGTAGTATACTGCGTCATCCTGTACGGGCTTCCAGGGCCATTTAGTTCTTGATCGCGTGGGCGATTTTTGGGGGTAGGGGCGTCGTGCATACGCCCGGTGGTGACACGGCCAGGGCGTATGCACGACGCCCCTACCCTGGTCTGGCCGTCCTACCACGAGAACTAAATGGCCCTACTTCTATGGTGCGCGGCTTGACCTCGTAGGCGCAGACGTGGCCGCCGTTGAGG
>JAABUX010010125.1_pt1 | contig 10573 bp, 6 predicted proteins | sample 5561851 | NCBI WGS metagenome assembly JAABUX01 (sample SAMN10711883, study PRJNA513361) | rock metagenome | isolation source: Antarctica rocks | place: Antarctica: Victoria Land, Richard Nunatak red sandstone | collected 2016-01-03 | reverse complement strand
TGCGGCGGTGACAACGCGCCGGCCAGGGACAGCGCGCGCGAGTGCGGCGGCGTCGCCGCGCTGCTGGGGCTGCTCGCGCCGGGCGGCTTGGCGCCTGCCGCCGTGCGTGAGCAGGCGGCTCGCGCGCTGGGACAGCTGTGCCTCCAGTACAACACCGCCAACAAGGACAGCGTCGGGGAGGCCGGGGGCGTCGCGGCGCTGGTCGCGCTGCTGGCGCCCGGCGGCTCTGCCCTCTTGTACCACAGCGCCGCCGGGGCGCTGGCCAACCTGTGCATCCAGCACACCCGCAACCAGGACCGCGCCAGGGAGGCCGGGGGCATCGCCGCGCTGGTCGCGCTGCTCGCGCCCGGTGGCGCCGCCGCCGCGCGCCACGCGGCGGTCGTCGCCCTGCACAACCTGTACGAGGGCAACGGCCCCAACCGGGACTGCATCATGGCGAGCGGGGGCCCCGCGGCGCTGGCCGGGCTGCTGGCGCCCGGCGTGCCTGCTGCCACCAAGCACGCGGCGGCCGCCACGCTGAGCGAGCTGGGTGTGTGACATCAACGGACAGGGGCCGCTGCAGGGCGGGGGCGCCGCGGCGCTGTCGGAGGCTGGGCGCGCGGAGCTGCGGCGCAGTGGCATAAAAAGCGCGCGCTCGCGTCCGCTCGGTTGCAGGGCAACAGGCGGGGCCGCAGCCCGCTTCCGCAGGTTGGGGCGGGCGGTGCGAGCGGGAGGTTGGCTAGGGGCGGCTCATGCATGTGTGGAAGACGGCAGAGTGAAAGTGTGGCTGCTTTACAGCCGCAGCTCATAATGGTCGCGCTGGGATGCGCTGACATTTTGTGTGCCAGTTTGACGGCGGAGCCTGTGGCTGCCAGGGACCAGTGTCGCGTCAGGGGTGCACCTTGAAGTTGGTTGTGTTCATAAGCGCTCGCCTTCATGCAGATGCTGTTTCGTGCTTGTGTATTTGCAGCTGCTGTTACACGCATGCATGCCACCATTTTTGCAGCCTCTGCCCACATAGACTTAGAGGTCAACATGCCCTGTCAGCTCCACCCGCATGCCTGCACAAGCATGGCACCGGCTCGCTGTCCAGCGTGCGCGCATGAGAGAAGCGGTGCACGTGCTAATAATTGCCAAACAAGCGGGAGGCCCGCCAGCATGTTGCTGGGCGCTCACTTCAGGAGCGCTGCATGTGAGGCAACGAGGGGCATTGTCCTATCATGGTGTCTTTTGCCTGTGAGTCCAGCCCAACTGCTCAGCCGCTCAGCTCTGGGCCGTCCAGCTCGTTCGACCGCACCGAGAGTGAGGCAGCGCGCTAAGCAGCACCAGGGCACGAGAGGCGCTGGCCAGGCGGCCGCAGGGCCCGGCGCTGGCCAGGCGGCCGCAGGCCCCGGCGCATGCATCGAGCAGGACACCTAGCTGCTGCGGGGCGCGTTGCATGGGGCCGCACGTCTAGCCTCACGCATTTGCGCAGCCTGCAGCCTGCATGCGGCGCACGTGCGTACCCTGGCGCGGCCTTCCTGCACAGATTTTCACAAGGAATGTCGCGACACGTGGGAGGCCGAGCTGCGGCAGGCCGCGCACTCGGACCTGCGCGCCGCTGCTGCGGCCGACCTGCCGGGCCTGCCTGGTGTGGCGTCCGCAGCCGCGCGGGACGACCCGGCGCTGGCTTACTTCAGGCGCGGCAGCAATACAGCGCTCACCACTCGTCTGCCTTTACACACATGTACCAGACCGCGGCACACGCATCGCCCGGCTCAGCCGGCCTACTCCTCGTCGTCGCTTAGACAATAGTTATCGTACTCATCAACACTCACGGCGTGCAGAGCGGCCAGGAAGTTGCGGCTGTCCCGCCGCCCCTCGCCTTGCACAACTGGGAATATATGGCACAGCTTGACCACGCGCGAGCGCCCCTGCTGCAACAAGCCGCCCACAAAGGCAAGGAACGCCCGGCACGACGGGCCTCTGGTGGGGAACGAGGAGTCCAGCTCCAGGAGCTCCAGGCGGGGGTGCGCGGCCGCGGCAGCAAAGCTCGCGCAGAACTGCACGCTGCAGTTGTTGAAGCCCAGCTCCCGCAAACAGGGGAAGCGCGCCAGGCTGCCCAGGGCCTGGGCGGTGAAAGCGCCCCCAATCTGCGCCGACGCTGCGGTGTGCCGCCCGAGGCGCAGCTTCTCGAGAGCGGTGAGCGCGCTCACGCCCTCGGGCAGGTGCTCGAAGCAACCATAGGACAGGTCAAGCTGCTTCAGGCGCCTCATGGCCAGGATGCCGGGCGGGCAGGCCGGCAGGTTTGTACCCCGCCAGGGTCAAGTGCGTGAAAACTGCAAAACAGGGCGCGCTCGCTGGCAGGCCCGCCACCGGCAGCTCGCCGCGCGGCACATCGCACAGCTCCGGCCCGCACTCGGGCCAGCAGCTGAGGCTACAAAGCTGCGGCAGCCGCCACAGGGAGGCGGGGAACACCCGCAGGCCATAGCAGTCAAACATGCTCAGGCTGGTCAAGGACACCAGCGCATCCATGCCTGGCAGTGCCTCCTCGCCATCGCCCGCAAACTGGCACAACCTGAAATGGAGCAGCTCGAGCGCCGGCAGGCGCGCCCAGCCGGGCGCGCATCGCAGGCCGTAAATCCCGCCCAGGCTCAGCGAGGTCAGCTGCGCCAGGCACGAGATGCAGGCGGGCAGCCGGCCACCAATGTAGTCTTCAGTCAGTTCCAGGGTCAGCTCGCGCAGCCGCGACAGGCCAGCCAGGCCCGCCGTCAGGCGCTCCAGGGTGGGCGCCTCTGCCACTTGCACCACTGGCGCATAGTCGTTGGTCGTCAGCACAATCACCAGCTCCAGGCACTGCAGGCGCGAGCAGCATGCGACGGCGAGTCCGGCTGCCGCCAGGAAGGCTGCCGAAGAGGCATCGGGGCGCGCGTGCAGGGTCACGCCGGCGCTCTCCAGCGCAGGCAAGCTCAGGAGCAAGAGAGCCAGCCGGTCGAGGTCCTGGTTGGTCGCGCCCAAATACTGTGCGCGCTTCACGGCGGCGCCCTGCACCCGGAGCCACCGCCAGGCGTCCACGCCCGCCTCCGTGCCTGCGGCGGCCGAAGAGTGGGACGCGACGCAGGCACCAGGCGGGCTCCACCGTGCCGACACGCGTCGCCAGGACAAGGCTGGTGTGCATGCACCTTGCGAGCAGTGCTGGGGCGCCCCGCAAGCACACTGGTTTTTAAAAACCGCCACAGCCGGAGGGAGGGGCGCGCCGAGCCGTCCCAGCGCCTTTTGCAGCCTGGAGGAGGTGTGGCAGTGCAGCGTGGTGCAGAACGGCTCGTCGAGCGCGTCCTTGAACCGCCTGCTTGCGCGGCTCTGGTGTCCAGCGCAGCGGTGGCAGGTTTCTCGGCGCGTGCAGGCTTGGCAGTGAGTGCGGTGCGCGCCTGCACACTGATCGCAGGGCGAAAGACCCCTGGCCTAGCGGATGAAAGTCATCGAGGCGCGCCGCGCACGCCTGCAGCACCTGCACAGGCCGAAGTAGCACCTTTAGAGGGCCGGCGTGAAGCCCAGCGCTGCTGTGTGGGCGGGCCTCGGGTTGCACGTGCCTCTGCAGGGAGCTCATCCAGCCGCCTCGCAGGCGGCCCAGGTGTAGTCATCGCGCGCGCATACAGCAGCAACTGCAGAGGCGCGGCAGCGTTTTCGACGTGCCAGCCGCACTCGCGCAAGGAACCCAGACCCAGGCAAGCACTCTCTCTGGCAAAGGGCCCCTCCTTCCAGCCTGTGCCACCACTTTCTCTTCTTCCCTTGCATAAAAGGCCTGGCTGCAGTTTGCTCAAGTGCCCGCCAAGTTCAGCACGGGCCTGAGGGTAGGTGCCACCAGGCTGCAACGCTGGATTTGATTTGGAAGCACAGCACAGGGAGCTGCGCGCTCTCGGGGTGCGCCGGCAGTGGCAGGCTTGAGGCTGCTGCACGGCTGCTGCAGACAGTCAACCACGGCCGGTCCAGAGCCTCCCGGCGCTCTGGGGTCGCTTCAGGTGGGGTCGGCTGGGCCAGGCGCTGCTCGCAGTCCATCAGTTTGTGTGGAGGGCGCCGAACAAGGCCGCAAGCCGCGTCGGGCAGGCAGGCACGCCCCTTCACAGCCGTCAAGGGGCGCGCGCACGAGTGCGCGGTCGTGCCTCACCATTGCTGGCCGGCTCACTATTAATAGTTATGTGTGTTGCATACCTTGAGCCTCTAAAAAGACAACTGCACGCAGCCCCAGAAGCAGCACGCAGCACAAGCGCGCCGTCCCGAGCTGCGGCCTCGCAGGCAGCTGCCGGCCTGCAGGGCCGCGAGGCTGCTTTGCATAGCACTGGCAACCTTGTTGGGGAGCTCACGCGGCGCGCATCGAGCACGAGCGTGAGTCCAGGCATTCAGAAGGGCAACCGCCACCACCTTTGCAGATGGGCTGCAGAGGCCGGCCCAACGTGGCTAGCCCGTCAGCCAGTGGGTGCAGGAGCGGCGCTCCTGCGCACGGGCCCAGGCGCAGGGCGCCCGCTGGCGGCAGGGCAGGCTGGAGTCATCGGAGCTGGGTCGCGCCTGCCAGCGACGTGATCGGGGCTGCCCGCGAGCACCTCGCTGCGCACGGTGCTGAAAGTGCTCCTGGAGCATCACACGCTGCCAGGACGGCGGCGTGCGCAGTCAGGAACACAATCACGCGCACTCACGACGTCCGCTCTGTCACGGACGTAGTCGGAGCTGCTGGCGGGGATGCGACCAGCACGGGAGGCTGCGCCGCCGTTGACAGGCTCGCACCTCTCTGCACCTGTAGATGCACGCCTGGCGCGGGGCGACGCCGCGGCCTGGGGGGTGCTGCGCTTGGAGACCGCCGGCCTGCCTGGACTGCCCTGGCTACCTTGGTGCACCCGGGGGTTATAGGGTTAGCGGGTGACGGCGGTGGCGCGTGGGGCAGGGGCGGCGCAATGGAAGTCGTGCAGGACCACGCCGTCACTGGGCCGGCACACGGCCAGCAGCGGCTCGGGCGTGAGCGCGGGCTGGCGTCCCTCGCCCGGGCACAGGCTGAGAAGCCTGACGGCTTGCGCGGTCGCCACGACGGTTGCCGGGCACGGATGAACAGGCGTTGGCGCCGCCCCGCCCCTGCCCATCTGCCACCGCCAGGGCCTCATGTTGCAGCTGAGCCTAAAGAACTATGCGGCGTGTCACGGGCTCAGTGTCAAGGACGGCGCGTGCGCCTTGTCTCGAAGAGCTGGCCGCGGCCACCAGCGTGGCTCAGGCACGTCGTCCGTGGACCAGCTTGGCGCGAGCTTGCCGGCCGTGAGGGCGCGCGGACGTTGCAGAAGGCAAGCGCCAGGCCCTGCGCGCAGGAGGGCAGCTGGCCTTCCTTTGAATCCGAAGGTCTGGAAGGGCGCACACCGCCTTGCATGCGTCACCAGCGCCGTGTGCTCGCAGCACGTGCGGGCTTGCGGCTGTGCGCACTGGTCCCTTGCCAGGCATGCGTGAGGTGGATGAGGCACACGCACGGCGCAGGCGCGCCTGCCGTGCGATCACTGCACAGTGCTGCGGAGCTGCTCGCCGCAGGGCAGGTTGTAGACGCATGGTGCGCAGCCCTTACCACCTGCGCGGGGTGCTCCAGCGCTGTGCGCACCAGCGAATGCTTGACACCAGGCAAGTGAAGGCGGGTTCGCCGCAGGTAGGCAGCAGCGCAGCACAGCACAGCACAGCACAGCACGCCCTCGGTTGTTGGGGATGTCGGACCGACAGGTCACTGCCTTTGCCTCCGCGCACCAAAGCAGCCAGCGTGGGTCCTAGGAGCAGCCCCATGCGCCTGCCCCGGGCTTGCTTGCTGGTTTTGATGAATGACCCACTGATGGGGGAAGCACCTCCTGCTCGGCCTTGAGAGGGCCATGCGCTGCCAGCTATGCGCCTCCTACAGCCAAGGCTGTGGCCCGGGCGCCCCGGCTGCGAGCAGCCCGCACGTGATGCCTGCCCTGCAGCGCGGGTAGGCCTGCTCGCGCCCAGCAGCTCTTCTGGGACGTGTGAGAGCAGGCCGGACAATGCGCGCTGGGCTGTGACTGTGTTGGGCACACCCGCTCCACAACAGCCTAGGAGTGGGCCACTGCTGCGCTCGATGGCAATCTGGCAGGGGGCGGCCGTGCTGCTCTGCGTGAGGTGTCTGCAGATGCACGCGTGACAGAGCCGCCAAAAGCAGGGACAGCATCCGCAAAGGCTGCTGCGCAGGAGCGCGCCGCGCGAGCGCTGGCAACCAGGCGCGCGGGCAACAGCCAATCTAACAACAGTGTGCGGGAGCGCGAGGGCGCCGCGGCGCTCGTCCGGCTCCTGGCGCCCGGCGGCTCTGCCGCCGCGCAGGAGCGCGCTGCGCGGGCGGTGCGCAACCTGTGCGTGGACGACGTCCAGCAAAGGCACTACATCAGGGAGTGCGGGGGCATCGCCGCTCTGGTCGGCCTGCTGGCGCCCGGCGGCCCGGCCGCCCTGCGCGCGCAGGCTGCAGGCGCGCTGTGCAACCTGTGCAGTGGCAATGCGCAGAACAAGGACAGCGTCAGGGAGTGCGGGGGTGTTGCCGCTCTGGTTCGCTTGCTGCCGCCCGGCGGCCCAGCAGCTGTGTCTGAAATGGCTGCTGCGGCGCTGCGCAACCTGTGCAGTGACAACGCACAGAACAGGGACAGCGTGAGGGAGGCCAGGGGCGTCGCGGCGCTGGTCGCGCAGCTGGCGCCCGGCGGCTCTGCCGCTGTGCGTCGCACGGCGGCGACTGCGCTGCAAGCTGTGTGCTTTGCCAACACCCGGAACAAGGACAGCGCCAGGGAGTGCGGGGGCGTCGCGGCGCTGGTCGCGCTGCTGGCGCCCGGCGGGAAGGATGCTGCGCATGAGCAGGCCGCCGCGGCGCTGTGCGTCCTGTGCGCCAACAACTCCGAGAACGGGGACTGCCTGCGGCGGCGCGGGGGCGTCGCCGCGCTGGTCGCGCTGCTGGCGCCCGGCGGCGCTGCTGCTGTGCATCAGATGGCTGCTGGCGCTCTTCTGAACATGACCAGCGGCAGCGGGCCGAGCCGGGAAGCCGTGAGGGCGTGCGGGGGTGGCGCGGCCCTGGAGGGCGTGCTCGCATGCGCCGGCTCGGCAGCGGCGCACAAGGTGGGCGGCGGCTGCGCTGCGCAACCTCGGGCGGTTTCAGCTGGCTGTCGGCGAGTTGGAGCAGCCAGACTGAAGCGGGTGAGATTTTCGGTCAAGGCTTGGCGGCATGAGCGAGGGGCTGCTCGTGGTGTCGTGCGCGGCCTGGCGCTTGATGCTCGGGACGCTGGGCTGGGGAAAAAAAAAAAATGCACAGTGCTTGTACATGCTGTCACGCATGCTTCAGTGAAGCGCTATCGTCAGGGGCGTTGCTTTGCCAGAGCGCCAGTGGTGGACGGCGCGCAAGAATTTTGTCGTTGGATAAATCAATTATGCCAAGAGGTAAGCACATGCACATGAGCACCATCCAACAATAGTGAACCGAGCAGCGTGTGTTGCGGGAAGCTACTGGAAAGCACGGCCGGGTGGTTGGTCTGGCTACTGTGCCTGTGCGGAGCTGTCAGAAGCAAGGTATCCGCGCCGAATCAACCAGGCTCGCACGGGTGTGCGGCCTTGCTTTGCGGTCTCAGCCAGGCAGTTGCAGGTCAAACAACTGCGGTAGGCTGCTTGCGCCAAGCACTTATTGGAGAGGCGAGGTACGCAGCGGGCAGCCTGCGCACAGCTGCTGCGGTGACTGGTGGCCTTGGGTGGCCCAAGCCCCATTTTAGTGAAATCTCCCAAATGCTGGGTCCTGCTGTATTAACAAGAAGAAGGCACATTTCTATTGTCACCGATCGCACACTCCCCTGGTCTGAGGTTGCACAGCGCAAGTGCTGGGGCACTCCCATGCTTGGTTGATCGAGGCTTGCGCCGTGCGCATCATCGCTCGCTGTCTCCTCAGGCACAGGCGGCGCACTTGTTTGCTGCGCCACGTGCAGAACTCCTTGGCACTGCACGCCACCGCGCAGTATGATTGCGCTCAAGTCCCACGCCAATGCAGCAGCTGGGCCTTCAGCTCTACGCCTGGACCTGCTGCCCGCCGAGGTGCGTGCAGGGGAGCCTGCGCCGTGCCTGTCGACGCAGGGGCGGCGGCGCTTTGCGCGCGGGGTAGCGCTGCGCTTCCAACGTGTGCTGCCTGGTCGCTACAGGTCCTGCAGGCGTGCGTGGTCCGCCTGGTCAGCATAATCTGGTCCGCACCGGGAGGCTTGAAACGAGCTTTCCTACTGCCGACAGTCTGCAGGTGCGCACCGCAGCTTTTGACACTAGAAAGCAGCCACGCGGATGCAGCAGCTGGTGCTTGGGATCCACTGCAACGTGACAGGCGGTTCAAGGAGGCGCTCGAGCAGCCGTTCTGGAGCACGCTGGATGGAAACCTCGCTGCCAGGCTGTGGCGGGTGCTTGGACGGCCCGGCGCGCCCCTTTGCCGGCTTGTTTTATCACAAACCATTCAACTGTGCAGTGGTGCACACGAGCCTCTGTGCTCTTCATGACATATGCCCTCCGTGTGCCCTGTTGATGTGTTTCGATTGCAATCAACGTAGCGCGAAAGCACGCCATGATCAGTGCGCGCAATCAGCGCCCCGTGGCTGCCGCAGGTACGCCCGAGGAAGCCAGCGCCCGGCGGTGGCTCCAGGTGCACGGCGGCGCTGTCAAGTGCGTCTTCGGCTTTATTGTCAGGCTGGAAAGAGTGGCTGAAGGACCTGGACGCGACCTGGACGCCGGGCGGCTGTCGGCCCTGCTGGCAAGCCTGCCCGCGCTGACGTCCATTAGCTCGCTCATCCTGCGTGCGGAACTGGACAGCAGGCCTCCCGCAGCAGCCGTGAGGGCCTTTTTGGCCGGGGCCGCGCGCGCCGTAGGGAGCTGCTCGGGCCTGCAGACCCTACGCCTGTACATCGTCCTGCTTGGCGGGCAGGCAGACCAGGTCCCCGAGGCGCTGGTGCGGGAGGTGGCCAGTGGGCGCTCACTGGAAGATTTAACCCTCATCTTTGGCACCCGCGAGGCCGACAGGCTCGGCTGGCCGGCCATCCCGAGCCTAGCGCACCTGGTGGCGGGCCTGGGCGGCCTGCCCCGGCTGCGCGCGCTGAGCCTGGTGGTGGGGAACGTGCGCATGGACGCCACGCTGGCCGCCAGCGTGTCGCGCCTGGCGCGGCTGACCTCACTGAGCCTGACCGGGTTTGACGGCCTCCGCTGCGCGCCCGGCTGGGCGCGCCTGCCGGCGCTTGCCAGTTTGAAGTTTGCAGACTGCGTGTTTTACTCGGGCGGCGGCGAGGCCGCGCTGCCGGGCATGGACGCATTGGCGTCCCTGACCAGCCTGGAGATGAAGAGGTGCCCCAGCCTGCGGCGGCTCCCCGCGTCGCTGTGGCGGCTGCCGCAGCTGCGGCGCCTCAGCCACCGTCTGCAACATTTGAACGTGGCCGGCGTGCCGCGCGGCGATCTGCCTTTCGCGGGCCTGCCCGCGGGCGGCGCGCCGAGCCTTGCGTCTCTGACGCACCTGACCCTGTCGGGGCACAACCTTGGGGTCTGCCCCCCGGGCGTCCTGGCCGCTGTGCACCTGGCGCACCTCGACCTGTCCCACTGCTGCTTTGAGCAGCTGCCCGTGGGCATGAGTGCGCTCTCCGCACTCACGGAGCTGCGCCTGGGGCGCCACGCTGCGGGTAGACTGTTGATCGGGGGCACCCTTGACGCCCGCGCCCTGGGCAGCCTGGCCGGCTTTCCAAAGCTGCGCAGCCTGAGCTTTGCGAATAGCAGCGTGCTGTTTTGTTCAGACTTTCAGGCCGCGGCCGCGCACCCGCGCCTGGAGCGGCTCCAGCTCAGGGCTGCGTATCCTGAGAGCGGCCCGCCGTGCGCGGCGTTCCTGGGCTTTGTGCATGCTCTGCTGCAGCGCGGACGCGCAGGCGTGCTCTGCCTGGTGGCCAGCCTTGTCCGAGGCGCGGGGCGGCGCAGCAGCCACAACTTTCGTGCCGCCCTGGAGGCTGTGGGGTACACTTTACGATATGACATGATGGAGGTGGTCGTGTTCAGAGATGACGATGACAGCGAGGTGGACGACGATGACGAAGATGCGTACTCCTCTGACGAGGAGGCGGTGTGCGCCGGGCAAGCGTGTATAGGATGGCCCCGGCAAAGTCCAAGCGCATGCTGCTGTCTTCTGTGTGTTGTGCCTTTCAAAGGACAGGAATGCGTGCGATGCTATGAAGAGCTTGCATTGTAAGAAAGAAGGTGTAGACCAGCAAGGCGCTTGCATCGGCGAGGCGCCTGTGTAAGCGGTGTGCGCCTCTAAAAAATGTGGAGGCAGCTGCTGTTGCGGCATGCGATGCGCCACAGCATGCATGCTCTTCTTTCCCATTTCGCAGAGAGCCGCATGGCCTGCAGCTGTGTGGTTTCTTTAGAAAGTCAAGGGGCGTTCCTGCATGGCAACCTCTACCACCAGCATGCCAGCTCCATGCATTGCAAGAACAGGGCGCGCGACGTTTGTCAGGATAGGGTTAGGGTTAGGGTACAGGGGTTAGGGTAGGGCAGGGTAGGGTAGGGTAGGTAGGGTAGGTAGGGTATAGGGATAGGGTAGGGTAGG
>JAABUX010010124.1_pt1 | contig 10574 bp, 7 predicted proteins | sample 5561851 | NCBI WGS metagenome assembly JAABUX01 (sample SAMN10711883, study PRJNA513361) | rock metagenome | isolation source: Antarctica rocks | place: Antarctica: Victoria Land, Richard Nunatak red sandstone | collected 2016-01-03 | reverse complement strand
GTTGCCGAACAGGGCGGCGTCGAGCGGAGAGGGCCAGCCGCGCCGCGCCGCGAGCGCGTTGCCCTCGCCCTTGATGCTGTTGAGCGCCGCCGCGAGCGGCAGGGCGGCGCGACCCCAGGCGGCAAGTTCGGCCTCATAGGCGCGGCGGCGCGTCTCGCGGTCGGGCTCGTAGGCGAGATTGCGCACGCGGCTCATGGGCAACTCTTGCGTGACGCCGTCGAGTTCGACCGGGACCGACAACTGCGAGGTCCAGTTGCCGTGCAGCTTACCCCAGGCTGTTCCACCGGTCACCTCCAACTCGGCGGCCAGCGCCTCCTCGTCCGGCGACATCTGATGCGTCGCCTCGACCCGCGCGCGTTGCAGCGTATAGGCGTGGGCGCGCGCCGTTTCCGAGCGATCGAGCAGCGCGTCGACGTCGAGCGATCCGATCCAGGCGGTCAGGCGCGTGTCCAATTGCGCGAGGAGGACGGTGTGCCGCTGCATGGTACTGAGCAGCGACTGTGCGTGATCGTCGCGCGAGTTCGTGGACACGAAAGAACTGATGTAGGCCCCGAGCGTCCCGATCTCTTTGAGGACGTCGTTGTAGCGCGCGATCACTGTGTCGAACGCCCGCACGGTCGCCTCGTCAAGGGGCTGCCGGTCGCGCGCGCCAACCGCGTGCGCGTCGAATAGCGCGGCAAGGTCGGCGATATGCGCGACGGCGGCGGCAAAGCCATTCTCAAACTGTGGGGAGTCCAGGTTCGGGTAAATCACCGTCATATCCCAATGCGGCAATGCCTGCGCCGGCGTCTCGGTCGTCATCGCTGTTCCAACCCTTTTCTCGTTTTCTATAGCGGGAAGCATCCGTCCTGGCGATAATGCGCCCAATTGGATGCGTAGATAGCCTAGTCTATCACGATACGCGCGCGACAAAGGGCGCCGCTGCATGCATGGTCAGTCCTACATACCGGCCACGATGCGGCCGATAGTACTATTGGACCCGGGACTATTGGCCGCATCGTGGCCGGTTACCGCGGACGTGACGGCTTGATCGAAAGGCTAATGGATGCGCGAGTTGCACAAGTTCATAACAATGTGGGCAGCTAGGGTGGAGAAGATCATCGCGAAGGCGCGCGCATGCGTCAGGAGCAAGCGTGAGGTCGCGGAGTACGCCGAATATATCGCCATCGTCGCGCTGATCGCCGTGGCGCTTGGCGTCGGGTTGCGCCTCGGCGCCCCCTTCGCCGCGGACGCGCTGGACAACGTTATGAACACGATCTCCAATAGCTTGTAACGCGGCCCTAAAGAGAGCGGGGAAAGCTGCCGATACAGATAGTATGAGGCCATCGTGGGGGTTCGGGCTGTGCCCCTACGATGGCCTCTTTTTTATATTGTAGCGCCTGGCTCTGTGGCGTTCAGGGTTTATGATAATTCACGAACCCTACTGCGTCGTTAGCGATGGGCTACGACGGCCCTCGCTCCGGGGCCTGCGTCGTTGCGGGCGGGGCCTGCGTTGGAGCCGACCGTGGCGCGCTAGGCTGGCGGCGGACCGGCGCGGGGCCGGGGGCCATGATCATGGTAATGGTGCGGCCCTCGGGTAAGACATCGCGCTCAATGTGCCCGACATCGGTCACGGTGGCGGCCATATCGGCGAGAACCTTGCGCGCCACATCCGGGTGCGCCTGTTCGCGGCCGCGCATACGCACGGTGAGTTGGACCTTGTTGCCCTCACCGAGCCAGCCATGCAGCCGCTTACGTTTGGTGTCCAGGTCGTGCTGGTCGGTGTCGGGATTCAAGCGCAACTCTTTGAGTTCGACGATCTTCTGCACCCGCTTGTTTTCACGCTCTTTGCGGTCTCGATCGTAGCGCATGCGCCCGTAGTCCATCAGCTTGCAGACGGGCGGATCGGCGCCCGGCTGGACCTCCACGAGGTCGACATTCGCCTCCTGGGCGCGGCGCAGCGCCTCCTGCGTCGGCATTACACCGAGTTGCGCGCCGTCATCGCCGATCAGCCGCACTTCGCGCACGCGGATAGCGCCGTTGATGCGTTCACGTGGGGGACCGCTGCGGTCGCGGTCACGGTTACTCATGCGCGCCTCCTTCGCGCCGCGCGCGAACCTGGCAAAGATCGGACAAGGGGACCGCGAGTTGAGAACATATCGTCAATGATGCTCCTTAATTGGTTATGCCTCCGGAATTGGTTATGCCTCCGGAATTGGTTATGCCTCCGGTTACAGGGTCGTCGCCTCGGCCCACACGCATGGGTTCCGGCAACGTGCGATTGATGTTGATTATGATAGCACGAACGACGTATCGCCACTACTAGTGTACCGTGTCCGCGCGTCCGTAGGGTCATGTCGTTTCCCCCTCGCCCCTTGAGGGAGAGCCGGGTGGGCTGTCAGAGCGCAGCGGAGAGAGCCCAATCCGCATGGGGTGGGGGTGAGGGGGAAACGCCCCCCCCAAAGTATGGGGCTCATGCAGCTTATAAACGGAAATCACGCGTGGCTATTGACAACACCCTCGCTTTTTTGTTACTATCGCACCGACCTTAGCGGCACATAACGCCGCCCGTTGACCTTGGCGAATTCGTCAGAGGCGTACACGTTTTGAGAAGGGATAGACTATTTTGAGGAAGGCCGCACTAGCTATAGCCATAACGCTCCTGCTTAGCCTTAGCACCGCTCCCGCGCTCCTCAGCACAACCCCTCCCGGCTCATCCCCGCAAAATACGTACCCGAGCTATGCGCCGCAGGCGACCGACTTCATCTATCCCGTCGGCGACCCGCGCGTCGCCCCCACGTTCGACAAGGGCAATGCCAACGGTTTCTACATCTCGCAGATGTTCAACAACTCGTGTGACCCCTCACTCGGACAGGGCTTCTATCTGAACGGCGAGTATTTCTGCGGCCATACCGGCGTCGACTTGTCCGACATGCAGGAAGGCGACACCGTACGCGCCGTCGCCAACGGCCTCGTCGTCTTCGCCGGCTACAATTCGACCTACGGCGTGATGGCGCGCATCCAGCACCTACTGCCCGACGGCAGCTACATCTACTCGCAGTACGAGCACATGATGTACGGCAGTCTGCTCGTCGCCCAAAACCAGATCGTCACCATGGGCCAGTCAATCGGACGTGTCGGGAGCACCGGGTTCGTCACCGGGGCGCACCTGCACTTCGAGATGAAAAGCGTCAACGAGGACGGCCACGGCTACACCTTCGGCAACCCGGCGCTCATCGTGGGCTACGACGACCCCATCCAGTACATCGCCGCGCACAGCCAGAGTCTGCTGCCGACGGCGACGGCCGCGCCGGCTCAATCGGCGCCGGACGCCACCGCGACGCCAGATGTTTCGCAGGCAATCTCCAGCGATGTCCCCCTGACGGGGACCTCGCCCGTGAGCCCGACGACTGCTGTGAGCGCCACGGTCTCCGTGAGCCCGACGACTGCTGTGAGCGCCACGGCGTCGACGACCGTCACAGCGCCCGCGACCACGACGATCCCGATAAGCGGGACCGGCGCCTCCGATGGAGAAGCGCAGGGCACATTGATCAACTTCACCAATGCCTACACACAGTACGTGAGTGTGACCGCGGATCAGGTCAACGTGCGCGCAGGCTCCGGTTATCGCTTCGCACCTCTCAACTCGGTCACGAAAGGCGCGCGGCTAGGCTACCTCGGCATGAGCGGTGATGGCTGGGTCCACGTCGTGCTGCCCGGCAATGTCACCGGCTACATCGCGCGCCAACTGGTCGAAGGCGCGTTACTGCCCAAGTTGCCGCCGGTCGTGCTGCCGCCCGTGCTTCATGCCCCCGTTGTCACAGTCATCGACGCGCGCTACCCCGCGCGCAACGGACCGCTCATGCGCGACATGGCCCTCGAGCCGCTGTGGGTGGGCGAGAAGCTCCCGTTCTTAGAGGTTGATAGTCACGCGCCTAGCTGGGACAAGGTCGCGCTCCCGTCGGGCCGCGTTGGCTACGTCCTCAACTGGTACCTCAAGGCTCCGGTAGCGCTGCCGCACAGTGTAGGGACAGTAACGCCGCACAGCGTAGGAGCGGTTAGGGCGCGACGGACCGACGTCCGGCCACGCACGACGACGCGGACGCAGGCGCGGGCGCACGTCACGCTCAACGGGCCTTTCGTCGTGACCACCGTGGATGCGCTGAATCTACGCGCGGCGCCGCGCTTGGGCGGGGCGCGCATCGAGACGATAGCGCTCGGGGCCAAGCTGCACCTGCGCGGGTACCATGTCAGCTGGGCCGCCGTGACGGCGCCCGACGGTGCTACGGGCTACGTGCTCGGGCGCTTCGTCGCCCCTGCCTCCACCATCACCGCCGCGGCGCACGCGGAGCGAACCCCCACGCCGTCGCGGACACATGACGCCCGCTCCACGGCGTCGTCAAAGACCGCTTCCCGCGCTCGACACACGACAGCCATCAGGCCGCGCGTGTCGAGCGCGGCGACGACGCGCTACGTCGTCATCTCCGTCGTCGCGGCAAACGTGCACACGGCTCCAAGCCGCACCGCGCCGGTGGTAGTCTCCGCTCCCCAGGGCGCACGCCTGGCCGTGCGCGGCGCTACCTCGACAGGTGAGTGGATGCTCGTCGATCTGGGCAAGGGCGTGAGGGGCTGGGTCATGCGCGCGCTGACGCGCTGATCTCCCCTCACCCCCAACCCGCATGGGTTGGGGGTGAGGGCCGCCATCTTAGTGCACGAACACAGCGTCGGCGCAGGGCGGTTGCGGCGTCTGCGCGCACATGCGCGGGTCGAGCAGCCGCACGCGGTAGACCCCGCTGCCGTCGCGTGGGAAAAGCCGCGACATGAGCGGACCGACGGCGGGCAGGGTGTACAGCCCGTCGGGCAGCGCCCGAGCCAACCCCGCCACGGGTGGATAAGCGCCCGGCTGGACTGACACGGCCAGTTCCTCCATTGAGTCGGGAGAGTAGACGAAAATCCTGGTGACCGGACCCCCGTGCAAAGATGGACCACGCGCCGGAAAGAGGCGCGCTGACCCAGTTATCGGATGGCCGGTTAGCGGATGGACGCCCATAGCGGCCCGACTCATGGCAGTGATGGAAAGCTGGCTGATGATGGGAAGCCGAATGGAATAGGACGGCACTCGCCCGGCCGATCCTATCGCGCCAATGGTTACCCACGACTGTTGCGGCGTGCACGCGCTACCCACTCCGCCGGCCATCAACGTACATGTACTCGTCGAGTTGACATCCGACACCACGCCGCGCACCAACACGGCGCGGCCGACCCATTGTCCCGGCTGTCCTTGCAAGCCCGCCTTGACCTCCGCCGCCGTATAGATGCGCTCCGGCGCGGCGTAGCGCCCAACCAACACGTCCGCCAAGGCGGCTACGAGCGCCGCCGCGAGCGCGATTACCCCAAGACGCTTCATTGTCCGCCTCCCCTGCCCAACGCGGCGCTCACCTACTTGTCCTGTCTTTGGAGTGTACGTTACTCCTCGCGCGCGATCACGGCAACCGCGATGAATAGGTCTGGGTGTGTCCTACGATGGTGATGGCGCCCGCCGCTGGCCTGGCCTTAAAAGACCATGGCAGGGACCGGACCTTAAAAGGTCTCCCGGCGCCAGCCGCGCCGCGATGGCTGCGCGCTCGACACTTGAAGCGTGTGACGCGCCCAGGCAGACCTTTCAAGGTCCGTCTCCTGCCATGACCTTTCGAGGTCAGGCCGCATCTCGCAACCGTGATGAATAGGTCTATTAGGGGATAGCGGTTGTGACATCTCAGCGCGCACTATGAGGAGTAATCATTCTGTCACAACGTGACAGACGCCGCGTCAAAAGCGCTCACGGGACGATAGGGTGAGGCGCGATGGGACGCGGCGTGTACAACACATATGGCGCATGCTACCCCATGCGCATGGACCGGAGAGGACGACGAGGTGGGCGTAGCCGTCGCGTGTAGGACGTCTCTGTGGCGTGGTATCGCCTTTATTCTGCTGTTCAACGGTCTGCTCGCGGCGTGGCTGCTACTCAAGCCCGCCCCCCACGCTACTGTGGTGGTAGTCGACAACATCGCGCGGTTCCTCGGCCCGCTGTTGCTGGTCCCGCTGTGCGTCGGACGTGTCTCGGTGCGCACATCGCGGCGGTCGCGACAGTACGCCCCCGCGATCATCGGCGCCGGCGTACTCGTTCATTCTCTCGGCCGGATCTTGTATACATACGACGAACAGATCCGGCATGGCGCGACGGCCCCCTTCCCATCGTGGGCCGACGCCGCCTTTCTCGCATACTACCCCATCATGCTGATTGGTCTCCTGCTGCTGCCCGCGCGACCCCTCTCGCTGGCGGCGCGGCTGCGTGTCGTGCTAGATGGCCTGACCATCATGACCGCGGTGGCGACGTTTAGCTGGTTCTTTGTCCTTGGCCCGACCGTATTACAGGGCGGCGCGTTGCCCGCGCGCATCGTCGGCGTCGCCTACCCGTGTGGCGACCTCGTCCTGGTATGCTGCCTGCTGCTGTTGTGGACGCGCGCCAACGATGCGCGGATGCGATCCATCGCGCGTCTTTTCGCCGCGGGTCTGATCATCAACGTCGTGACGGATAGCGTCTACGATATCCAGCAGCTGACAGCCGTCTATCACGTAGGCGGCCTGCTCGATGTGGGTTGGCCGCTGGCCTACATGCTGATCGCGCTAGCCACATATGCGACACGACGATCCCTTGTGTCAATGGACGTACCGATAGGCGCGAAACCGGCGCGCGCGGAGCAGGAGCAGGCCCTCGAAGCGCCAAGACTCTGGCGCGTTCTCTTGCCCTACCTGTTAGTCCCGCCTGTGGGGGCGCTAGCGGGGTACACCTGGCTGAACTGGGGACCGGATGACGGCGATAAGTTGGAGCCGGGTGTGTTCGCCGGCGCCGCCATTCTCGTTGGTCTCATATTGTCACGGCAGGTGCTGGATTTGCTGGAAAACAGGCGGCTTCATCGTGTGCTGCGCGCCAGAGAAGAGCGCTTTCGTGCCCTATCGGAACACGCCTCCGATCTCGTCACCATCTTTTCCGCTGATGGCGCCATCCACTATGCAAGCCCGTCGCACCAGACCATTCTTGGCTATGCGCCGGAACAACTGCTCGGCACGCAATTGTTCGCGTTCATGCATCCCGGTGACCTGGCGCGCGTGCGGGAAAGATTCGCGCTGCGCGTGCAAGAGGGGGGGCAAGGGAAAGGAGTCGAACTGCGTATGCGCCACGCCGACGGGACGTGGCGAACCATCGAGGCGGCGGCGAATAATCGTTTGAACGATCCCGCCGTGGGCGGCGTCATCGTCACCAGCCGCGATGTCACCGAACGCAAGCGCGCGGAAGACGCCCTGCGCGCCAGCAAAGAGAACCTTGAGTTGCTCGCCGCGGCGATCAACAACATCACGACAGGCGTGCTCATCACCGATCCACACCAGGCCGACAGCCCTATTGTCTTCACCAATCCCGCGTTCAGCGCCATGACAGGGTACGCGGTGGACGACATCATAGGGCGCAACTGTCGCTTTCTACAAGGCCCCGACACCGATCCAGTCATGGTCCGAAAGATGCGGACGGCCCTCGACGCGCGGCGCCCCTTCAGGGGTGTCGTGCTGAACTACCGCAAGGACGGCGCGCCCTTTTGGAATGAGCTGACCGTCAATCCGGTCTTCGGTGACGACGGGCAGGTGATGCACTTCGTCGGCCTCCTATCCGACGTGAGTGAACGTATGCGCATGGAGGAGCAGCTGCAGCGTCAGGCGTCGCACGATGCTCTGACCGCCCTGCCCAACCGCCTCCTGTTGCACGACCGCATGGCGCAGGCGTTGGCGGCGGCGGAACGCGGCCAGCATCCCCTGGCGCTGCTCCTGCTCGACCTGGACCGCTTCAAAGAGGTCAACGACACCTTCGGGCACCACTACGGTGACCTCTTGTTACAGCACGCCGGCGCCCGGCTGCGGGCCACGCTACGCCAATCGGATACGGTCGCGCGGCTTGGCGGTGACGAGTTCGCGGTGCTCATGCTAGACGGCGACCGCGACGGCGCGCTACGGCTGGCGGCCACGATCCATGACGCGCTCGACGCGCCGTTCGTCGTCGACGGGCAATCCCTCCAGGTCGGAGCCAGTCTAGGGATCGCGCTGTACCCTGAACACGGCGGCGACGCGCAAGCGCTGCTGCGGCGCGCGGATGTCGCCATGTACGTGGCTAAACGGGAGCATCGCGGCTACGCGCTGTACGAGGAGGCGCAGGACGAGCATAACGCCAGCCGCCTCGCCCTTGCCGGCGCGCTGCGGCATGCGATCGAACACGACGCGTTGCTGCTCCACTATCAGCCTAAAGTGGAGCTTGGGAGCGGTCGTGTGTCGGGCGTCGAGGCGCTGGTGCGTTGGCAGCATCCTGAGCGCGGTCTTATCCCACCCGACGTCTTCGTCCCACTCGCCGAACAAACAGGCCTGATCGCGCCGCTGACACTCTGGGTCCTCGACGTGGCATTGCGACAGTGCCGGGCCTGGCGGAGCCGGGGTGTCACGATCGAGGTGTCCGTCAACCTCTCCATGTGGGACCTGCGCGACGCGAGCCTCGTCGACGCCGTGAGCGGGATGCTGGCGGCCTACGGAGTCGCGCCCCCCTTGTTGTGCCTCGAACTCACCGAGAGCAGCATTATGGCCGACGCGGAGCGCGCGCTCGACGTGCTGACGCGCCTCTCCGCGCTTGGCGCGCGTATCTCCATCGACGATTTCGGAACGGGCTATTCGTCGCTGGCCTATCTCAAGCGGTTGCCCGTCGATGAGTTGAAGATCGATCGTTCGTTCGTACAGCACCTAGCAACGGACGAGAATGATACCGCCATCGTCTGCTCAACGATTGGGTTGGGTCACAGCTTGGGGCTGCGTGTCGTGGCCGAGGGGGTCGAGGATGAGCGCGCGTGGAACCTGCTCGCGGGGATGGGCTGTGACGTCGCACAGGGATACTACCTGAGCCGCCCACTCCCCGCGTCAGAGCTTGACGCGTGGTTGAGCGCGTCGCTCTGGTCGGTGGCGTAGCTAGCCGTTTGTCGGAGAGAAGCGGGCTCTCCGTCTCGTGGGTGCTGATAGACTGAGCAGTATATGAGTAGAACATTCAAAACCGTGGACTATGAGGCGGCGCTTGATCTGACGGTACGCTTGGGCGACTGCCTGCCGTCGGACCAGATGGCCCGCTTCGTGGTGGACAGCGTGGCCCTGCTTGATCTCTCGGCCCTCTACGCCCGCTACGGGTCCCGTGGCGGGGAACCCTACGCCCCCGAGGTGCTGCTCGCGCTGATCCTCTATGGCTATGCGACGGGGGTTTTTAGTTCGCGCAAGATCGAGCGCGCGGCGTATGAGTCGGTGCCATTCCGCTTTATCGCGGGCAACCGGCACCTTCCTGCGCGACCTCAAGGGGTTGTTCGTGCAAGTGCTCCTGCGGCGCAGGAGGCAGGCGTGCTCACGCTGGGCACGATCAGCCTGGATGGGACCAAGATCCACGCCGACGCCTCCAAGAGCAAGGCGGTGAGCTACAAGCGCCTCGTGGAGCTCGAAGTCCAGTTGCGCGCCGAGGTGGAGGAGTTGTGCGCGCTGGCGGAGCGGACGGACGAGCGCGAGCGGCCCGACGGGTTGGTCGTGCGCGACGAGATCGCGCGGCGGGAGGAGCGCTTGGCGCAATTGGCGGCGGCCAAGGCGGTCATCGAGGAGCGCGCCCGCGAATGGGAGGCCCTGGAGCGGGCGGCGTACGAGGAGAAAGTGGCGCAACGGATGGAGCAGGCGACGGGGCACCGCCCGCGTGGACGCACCGTTTCCGCCCGTGCCGGGTCCGCGGGCCAAGGACCAGTACAACTTTACCGATCCAGACTCGCGCATCATGAAGAATCCGACCGACCAGGGCTTCGATCAAGACTATAACGCCCAGGTCGCGGTGGATCAACAGAGCCTGCTGATCGTGGGCACGTCGCTCTCGAACCACCCCACTGACACGCACGAAGCCGAACCCACGCTCGCGGCCATCTCGCCGGAGGTGGGCACGCCGGACGCGGCGGCGCTGGACCACGGCTACTGGGGGCCGGCCATGCTCGCGGCGTGCGCCGGCCGGGGCATCAAGCCCTACATTACGACCGGCCGTGAGCCCCATCACCAAAGCTGGCAGGAGCGTTTCGCGCCGGAACCCGACCCGCCGCCGGAGGACGCTAGCACCCAGGTCAAGATGGCCTACAAGCTCAAAACGGCGGTGGGTCACGCGATCTACCGTGCCCACAAGTGTACAGTCGAGCCCGTGCTCGGCATCATCACGGAGGTCCTCGGCTTCCGCCAATTCTCGCTGCGCGGCGCGGACGCCGTCGCCGGCGAGTGGTGTTTGGTGTGTCTGGCCTTCAATCTCAAGCGCTTCCATACCTTGTCCCCGGTCTATTAAGGAGGAGTGATGGTTCGCGCCCACCCCGCGTGGCGCTTATCCGCCACCGTCCTAGTGGGTCACGCCGCATTTAACTGGAGTTGGTCAAGTGCCACCCCCGGCTAGTCAACGGGCGTCACAGGGCGGGTAGCAGCCGCGATGGGCCGCTACGCATCAATCCCAGTTAAATGGGGCGTGA
>JAABUX010010123.1_pt1 | contig 10574 bp, 5 predicted proteins | sample 5561851 | NCBI WGS metagenome assembly JAABUX01 (sample SAMN10711883, study PRJNA513361) | rock metagenome | isolation source: Antarctica rocks | place: Antarctica: Victoria Land, Richard Nunatak red sandstone | collected 2016-01-03 | reverse complement strand
TATAGTAGTAATAATATTAGATAATAATAATATAAATCCTATCTTTTCTAAATACTTTAAGTATAGTTAGTAATTAATAATAGAGATAATTCTAAATAATAAAGAAGTTTTAATTCTACTATTACTACTTAAATATTAAGTATAATAGATATATATCGCTTTTAATTAGACTCCTATTATAAGAGAGCTAGAGAGCTTAGTATTAATACTTTACTAGTTAATTAGAAAGTATACTAATTTAAGGCTAATTAGGTATAAGAAAATAGTATCTATCTTTATATAATAATTAAGTATCCTTATCTAACTTAGCTTATATACTTTTATATACTAATTATAATAATTCTAGTCTAGATCCCTACTATTAATTCCCGGACTTGAATACTACTATTTCCAGACGAAGAGACGGTGGATATAGGCTCGTGTATCCTATTATAGCTTTTAAAAGCTAGAACGTATGTAATATAGAACCTACATAAGCACGGTTGATTACCAGTCCACCCATTAAAGTCTCGCCATACCACCAGGTAGATACTCGCAGCGCTTAGGCTGCAGTACAGGTAGGGTTACGCCCCCGGGTCCTCCGCCTCGACCTTCTCGATAGCCATAGCCCTCGGCAGCAGGTCACGCAATGCCTCTTCTACCAGCCCCAACACATCCCCCGCACATCCAAAGGCGAGCGACCAACCGGATCCTCCTTGCCCATAGCTGTGAACGATACGACTGGGTATCAACCCTGCAACTTGCCCATCGACCTGTGCCTCTCGGAACCTCAATTCACGCTCGACCCGCACGTTGCGTTGGCGGAAGGGTCGTAGGCCTTGTGCCAGAGGATATTCGGGGTCCAGACGGGCGTTCTTGAGGTCTGGGAGGAAGGCTTCGCAGCGGGCGCGCATGCGTTGGATGATGGGTGAGTCTACCGTTAGCGAGAGCTGGTGTTCGTGCTGCTCTGCTATGCCGCCGATCAGGAGGATGTTGTCGTTTCGAGGGACGATGAAGACGATTTCGTTGGAGTCGTGGACTGCGTCCGCGGTGATGGTTAAGGCGTGGTCTAGCTTGGGAAAGTCGGAGCCGTCGTTGATGGCTCGGAGGAGAGCGCCACGGATGGGGTAGCATGAGGTGTCGCCTGCGAGCTCCGTTCCTGCGAGACCGGTAGCGTTGATGATGACGTCGACTTTATAATGGGCACGTAAGTTAGGTTCTTGGTCGAATAGATCTCCTACAATGGTGTCTGTGACTAGTCTGGCGCCCTTTTGTTCGACGAGTTTGGTCAGCCATTTCATAGATTGGTCGGTATCGATCACCGGCGCAAGGTGCTCGTACGCGTCGACGGCTCCGTAAGACCGATCCACATTTCGCTCCTCTATGATCTTTGCATCGTGACGGAAACCCCTGACACCGCTAGCCATCAATTCCAGCATCTTCGACATCTGCTGCGTGTCTTCCGCAACAGGGGTTGGGAAAAAGAAGTCGGCGCCCTTCATCCTCACACCGGAAAGCTCAGACAGCTCTTTGGAAGCCGCTATCGCGTCATAGATATGGTAGGCCACCATGCACCATCTTTTCGAGTGTCGTAAGGATATGGCATCTGTGTGTTGTCCACAGACGGCTGGTGGAAATTCCCATAAAGCGCCGGCGATCTGAGACGTCAGGCGTTGCCAGGAAGCCCATTCTTTGGCGACTATGGTGACGCGGTAGCCTTTGTCGAGCAAGGCCCAGGCAGTGACGAGACCTGTAACTCCACCTCCAATGATAAGAACGCTCTGCGAGGAAGGTGCAGCGGCTTTCAGGGGTTCAGGGAAAGGTGTGAGATCTCTCCAAAAAAGAAGACTATTGTTGAGGGCAGCAGACATCTTGAAGTCTTGAGCTGGAATTTCTTTGCGTGGTGTCTTTGGCCCGACAGAAAATGGCCCTTGAGGTTTTTTGCGACCTTACATGCTCCCGTACAACATGCCATTGAGGCGTGAGGCAAAGCTCCAATCGGACGGGCTGACGACCTGGAGTTCTTTGCCTCGTGGACAGTCCTTGACTTGGCCATACTCAGCAATTCATTTCCCTGGTAAGACCCACGTGTTGTGGCTCACATTCGCCAGGCTTGCTTCTCGCTCTCTGAACCTACGCGTGTAAGATTGGCCATGGTATCAAAACCTCCAACAGCTGAGTTTTTCAAGGAGTGGTCACCGTCGAAAACATGTTGTAAGTTGGCGATATGACTGGAGATTCTCCGTCAGACGTCACGTCGTGTTACGTGGGTACATGCTCGTTCGTCTCAAGAAGGCTACCGCTTACAGGGCCTGAGGAGGTTGTACAAAAGCAGCATGTCTAGCTTGTCGATTGTTTTCGTGAGATGTAGTGGCCGCCTAGTTTCCATGCTGAAAGGGTCGTGTGGTTCAGCGAAGCAACTGGCTGGACGCTAAGAGATGACAGCCTCCCCGTATTGTATATACACCAATCTTTATAATTATAATTATAGTCTAGGTAAAAAATTTATATTACTATAATCTCAGGATTCTAACACTTATATAGTTAGGCGCTATTTGATTAAGGTTTTAAGGCTAGGTAAGCTAGACATTACGGGCTAGAAGACGAAGAATACTACTAGCCTTTACAGGCTTAGATAATATACAGGTTAAACCTTAAAAGGTTAGCGCCTAGCACTTATATACGCGCTAGAATAAAGATGCCGACCCGAAGGAAAGCTTCGGTACCTTAGATCGGCAGGCTGCATTCGTCCTTACACGGAAAATTTACTCAAACAACGTAATAGAGGCCGGAGTCAGTGCAGAAATTCGGCCATGATCCCGAAGACTAGGTAACGTCAGTCAGATCCAGCTTGCGGTTGGGAAACCGGCAGTTTATTCTTCCTACTTACCCGGATGGCTGGGTGAAGCATGTTGGGCTATATGAAATCTTGCGATGGACAGCGCTTGTTTTCACAAAGACTTGTCATCTACATTTATTGCAGAAGAAAGAAGGAAACGTACCGATGGCAGAATGAGTGAGCGGCAGACCTGCTACAAGTTTGATATCTGATATCTTGGCCCTTGAATCATCTTTGATGTCGGTCTGGATTCCCCTTGGCGCCATATGAGTCACCTCTCAGCTGTATCATCATTTCCGCGAAAAGAGAAACGTGCACGACGAAAACAACTGCATTCAAACGTCTATACAACGCACTTCTACTTCGCTGCCCAACAGCATCCCGCATCCTCTCTCGCGAGAGATCGTAGCGGCATCTCCATCTCCCCAACCATGAACCCTCCACCATCTACAACCGCCAAACCCTCTACCTCACCTCCACCCCTCCAATCCAAACCCCCAAACCCCCTACTACCCACCCACCACCAACCCACTCCAGAACCCTCCCCCCCACCCCCACCCGACGGCGGTCTCCGCGCATGGACCCAAGTCCTAATGGCCCACCTCGTCCTAATAAACAGCTGGGGCTACCTAACCTCCTACGGCCTCTTCCAATCCCACTACGCCACCACCCTCGCCGCCTCCCCCTCCGCAATATCCTGGATCGGCTCCGTCCAGATCTTCCTCGTCTACCTCATCGGCACCTTCTCCGGCCGCGCCCTCGACGCCGGATACTTCCGCGCCGTCCTCGCTACCGGCTCGTTGCTGCAGGTGCTAGCGGTGTTCATGACGTCCATTGCGACGACGCGGTATTGGCAGCTTTTTCTGGCGCAGGGGGTTTGCAAGGGGGTGGGTGATGGGTTGGTGTTTTGTCCGACGATTTCGCTGGTGGCGACGTATTTTTCGAGGAATCGCGTGCTGGCGATGGCGGGCGCGGCGTCGGGCGCTGCGACGGGCGGGATCGTTTTTCCGGTGATTGCGCAGCAGCTTCTTGACAGGATTGGGTTCGCGTGGACGGTGCGAACGATGGCGTTCGTCATTCTTTTCAATGCGGTGGTGGTGCTGTGCATTGCTCGCGTGCGGCTGCCGCCGCGGAGGACGGGGCCTTTGGTTGAGTGGAGTGCGTTCAAGGAGCTACCGTACACGCTGTTCTGCATGGGCATGTTCCTCAACCTATGGGCCGTCTACTTCGCATACTTCTACGTAAGCCCCCTTACCCAACCCATCCCATAAGACCCCCTCATCCCCTCCTAACCCACCCCAAAACCCAGATCAGCACCTTCGCCAAAACCACCATCGACGTCTCCACCCCCACCTCCCTCACAATCCTCCTAACCATGAACGCCATCGGCCTCCCCGGCCGCCTCATCTGCGGCGTAACCGCCGACCGCCTCCTCGGCCCCATCAACACCCTCGCCCCCGTCGCCCTCCTATCCGGCATTCTCCTCTACGCCTGGACCGCCGTCTCCACCCTCCCCGCCCTCTACACCTTCTGCCTCATCTACGGATTCTTCGCCGCCGGCATCCAAAGCTTATTCCCCGCCGCGTGCGCGAGTCTGACCTCCGATCTGAGCAAGATGGGGACGCGGACGGGGATGTGTTTTTCCGTGATTTCGATCGCGTGTTTGACGGGGCCGCCGCTGGCGGGGGCGTTGATCCAGATTGATGGGGGGAGGTTTTTGTTCGCGCAGGCGTTTGGGGGGTCGGCGTTTGTAGGGGGTTCGCTCACTTTGGTGGCGGCGAGGGTGGCGAAGAATGGGTTTGAGTGGCGGGTTCGTATGTAGCCTTTTGAGGACGGGATTATAGTTAGCGGCATCCAAAGCAATTCATCTTTAGGTATTATATTCACGAATACTAAGTCCCAACCCATCAGGACATACCCACTTCCTCCATCTCCAATCGAAATTCGACCAAGGTCGAAAGTCACCCTTACTAATACCAGCCGCCGTTTTCAAATACCAGCTATTGTAAGGAGTAGGGTATATAAGTAAGTAGTACCAGGGACCAGAACATGATCCGGTATAACGTGGATTGTATTTGCAGTGTAGATAGGAGTAAAAGCTATGGTATTGCAATTTACCTTACCTAACCTCCTAACTTAGAGCGGGTGATAAGGTACCTTATGTATACGCGCCAAGGCTACAGTAATCCTAGATAATGCAGCCATAAGTTGACATGAACAATGACGATGCTAGAACCATCATAAAGCATGATTGAACTGGGTTTCCCAGCACCTTGTAATGATGTTCTATCATCTTTGTCTTTCTGATCCTCCACTTGTCATTGGTAGTCAACTGGAACTAGAGAAGGAGGAACGTCTTGAAGAAACGATGAATGTATAATTGTGTAAATGATAAATGTACCTTACCTTACCCACCCAACCTTTATCCCAGAAGCAACGCGCATGCATACAATCATGCTATGCCCCTGTGCAAAGTCACCGAGGCATACCGTAAAAACATAAAAAACCCATGACCCCATCCATACATTGCTTGTGCAACTACAATACCTTCTCCCGAGCCTCCTCTTGCTCCTGTTCCTTTGCCAATTGCGCAAGTCTGTTCTGCACGGCGGTATGTTGCTTGGAGTTCGCGCCGGACTGACTGCCTTTCCGTTCCTTCATGCCTCCAGAATAGCTGGCGCTGCGTGATCCCATGCGGCTGCCGCTCCTTGATCCAGGATTGGAACTGTATCCCGAAGGCATGCCGGAACCTCGCCTGCCGCCGGCGGCTTGGCTGGAATCTTTGAGCTGCTGCGCGAACGGCGAGCGCTCTCGCAGAACGGGTCCTTTCCAGTAGATGACGTAGACTGCCATGACGAGGAGGAAGGCGATGCAGGCGAGGATGGTCGAGGCGTCTTGGAGATGTTTTTTGCCGCCGATGTTGGAGAAGAAGGGGGTGGCGGGGATGGTGAGGACGCCGGCAAGGAAGTCGCGAGACCAGCCGTTGCCGCCGGTTGCGGAGGCGGAGTATGGGCCGTAGGCGCAGATCATGTAGTCGATGGTCGCCATGTAGATGCTGTAATTGGCGATGCCTATGATGGCGGCGAAGACCATGGAGCCGATCCAGTGGATGGGCGGGCCCCAGCTTGTCCAGGCGAAGCCGATGAGGCCGATGGGTAGGCATGGGGCTGTGTAGAGGAGGAACCAGAGGCGGGATTCGTACTGGGCTTTCTCGTCGCCGGGGTTGTCCTTGCGCTCTTGGATATTCCGTCTGATGGCTGGGATGAATGCGAACCAGGCGATGAAGTAGCCGATGAGGATGGGGATAAACGCGAGACCTACTTCGATGGGATTGAACCCGTACTTGTCTCCGTAGAGGAGGCTGAAGGACTGAATGAACATGAAGACGAGGGCGTCGCTGAAACCCGATAGGAGGGACAACGTAAGGACGATGGGCTCGGTCAAGAACATCTTGAATGGACGCCCCCAAGTGATGAGGACCTCTTTGAAGGAGAAACGCTCTTTGAAAGGTGTGATCTCATTGGGACCCCAGATGTTTTCGCCCTTGGCGCGTCGCTTCTTTGCAATTTTATCCATCATGATGGTGGTCCTGGTCTCAGGTACGAGCAACAGATGGGCGACCTGAATTGCCCCTCCGAAGATCAGCTGGATCCAGATACTCCATCGCCAGTTCAGCTTCTGCTCGGAAAAGCCACCGACCACGGGACCAAGGATGGAGCCTCCGACGGAAGAGAAGACGACAAAGGCGACGGCGTACTGCTGGTCATCCGATTCCCACATGTCTGCGATCATGCCTAGGGTGACGGAGCCCCCAGCAGAGGAAATACCGCCGAGCGCCCGACCAACCATGATCGAGGCGAAGTTCGGGGCGAGTGCGACAGGGAGCTGCCAGAGGTTGACCAAGCCCAGCGAGAGCTGGAGAATCGGCTTGCGTCCAAACTCCTCGCTCCATGGCGCCCACAGCTCGCATCCGAAAGCGTACAGTACGAGAAAGATCATGGCACCGCATCGGGCGGCCTGTTCACTCACCCCAAACTCCTTGTGGATCCCTTTGACCGCATTGGAGTAAAGACTGGTATTGAAGTTCATGGAGACCTGAACAAGGAAGATGATGGTGAGGATGGTCCACTTCTTCCAGGTAGGGAAGCCGAAGCCCAGCTCGTCGTAGCAGTCATCCTCCTTGATTTCGCGCCTGTCGTCCCCCTCGGCTTCCGCGCCCAAGGTTGGTCGCTTTGGAGCCTTCTCGTCAAAGTGGTCTGCAGTCTTGTTCTCGGTGGAGGAGGCTTCTGATATCGGGTCTTGTGCGTCGGCAGCTTGTGCCAATTGACTGTCGTTGGTGGGGAAATGGGCGACTTGAGGCATGATGGATGGGGATAGGCGGCTGTTGATGCAGGGTATCGATATGCGATGAGACTAGAAACACTGCAAGCTATACTGATTTCATCCAGGTCGTCCTTGTCGCGCAATAATAGCAACCACGGAACATCAGCGACGATGCTGGTAATGGGAGAAAATGAAGGGATAACTTTGCGGGGAAGGGAGGGGATGATATGAAGAGAACTCCTCCTAGTACTAGTAGTAGAGAAGGAGCCTCGAGCGTGCCGCTTGGCGGAGGATTCACCACGTCATTGGTACAGATCTTGAGGCAAGTCCTGCCGGGGCGACTGATCTACCTCGATTAGGATTAGTTGGGCTTGCGGCCTGGACCCTTGATGATGCTGATCAGTATCTGATTGGCTGCTATGCCGATAGCCTACTTTTCCTCCATACTATGTACTAGTAGTGCCCGTGCGTCCTGCAGCCACACTTTACTCTTAGAAGCCCCGGAACACCCTCCGCCACCGCTACAAACTTCTTTGCTTGGCGACAGCAAGCTTTCATTCCCGTTGTCTGGCGCCGATATCATTCTATATTATTCTTCTTTATGCACAATATATTCTTCTTCTTCAGCAATCATATAAGTGAAGTCAACGCTTCGAACTCTCTCATGACGATCGTCACATCAAGCTTCCTGTGCCTCCCCCACCTTAAGGCCAAGCCTCAGAGGCTCCCGCAAGGACATTTCATCCGAAACCACCCAAGCCGCCACCTGGCCATACATAATCCCTGATCAACGTCCTCCGTCGTTGCAGCGCTGATCCTTTTCCCAACCCACTAACCCGTTATTCGCTAGTAACAGCTTTCCGCAGCCTTGTAAAGGAATCAGCAGCTCTGATCTGTCCCGAGGTAGGAGCCATATCCTGGTCGCGACGACAAGGCTACCTTCTCAATAAAAAGCAAGTCTCCTCAATTCAAATCCCACCAGATCATAACGGTCATCTTGACAGCTACACTCATTTCAAACATGGCACGATTCGTTGCGCTGGATGGCCTCCACCTCTTTACGAACCGCGGACGCAGCGAGCGGTCCATTCTCGCAAGCTCTGTCGCGAGCAGCAAGGCTACAACTATACCTGTACCCCGAGACAAGGGCACCCATTTCTACAGTGCCCCAATCCTTATATCAGGTTCTCAGCAATCTGTTCGTGACTTTCTCATAGGTTCGCAACACCTGTGTGTCTAATTGCTCCATTATCCTTTTACATTGTAGAAAACCTCGAATAGGCAGATTCCCAGAATTAAGTAACCTTACTCACATGCCTTCCCGCCTACAATGTGGCGAAGAACGATAGTAAATGTCTCTAGACCGATGCTGTCGTTGCCGGCCTTGATACGATCTCAACTGGACTCGTCAAGACGGCGACTGATGGTCTTGAAGGTCGTCGTTTCTTTAGCTTCCAGAGATCAAATACTAATCTCCGCTTGGATCGTTGCGGCTATACTCGATAATCGCTAGGGGTGACACTAAGGTATCTTTCTACATTCCGATCTCAGCTTTCCTAAGACTGCATTGACGAGCTCCTATGTGTCCAACAAATCATCAGCTCTTGGAGACTTTGTCACTGTTGAAGAATGAGTGTATTGAACAGACCATCTCAACTCAATTGTGTTTTTGGACTGCTTGTCAAGTTGCTCGCATCTGTCGTGCACTATCACATTGAGCAAGTCTACGCAAAGCACAGACATATTGCACGCCCTCATATCGTGTCGGGCATAGTCTATGCTATCTCTTCTCCCATCGCCACAGAGTACGACGTCAATGGAAAGCTTTGCTTCAATTTCTCTCATCACTTAATTCTGCAGTACTGGTAATGGTGGTATCAAGGCGATCTATCATTGTGGTGTTTAAGATGCGTTAGACTGTCCGACTTGATGAGCAAGGCTACCAACGTGGTTTTCCTGAGATTGGTTATCCTCCCGGCCCTTCATCGTCTTCTTTCTTCAGATTATATTTGCCACCTATTCGCGACCCTTTGTCTTCCTCCAAATGCTCTCAAGTTTACCCGGTCTAGGATAGCATGATATCTTCGATGGCCCAAAAGACTCGGCGGAGAATGGATGGTCAATCCCGGCCAAGCTTTCTTCTGCTTCTGCCAGAATTTACCATATAAGACCCACCATAGCCAGCGCGCAGTATCACGATTCCGAGAATATGAATGAGATTTACATATGCCGCGGAGCTAAAAAGATCATACACACAGTTTCCCAAACCCCTGGTGAGAACGCACTGACGAACGTCGCTCTCTAGGCTCTATACACCAACTACAGCAACTCTTTCAAGCATCGCGAAACGACCACCTATCACTATCAGTTTCCTCCCCAAAGCTGGCTGGCAATAGACCTGCTATCAGCTCAGCATCAGCTCGTCCCAAGTAGTGCCGTACATACCACCCGATCATAGCCCTGATGAACGCCAAGATTCTCCACACTATACAAGGTCCCCAGATTCACTTTAACGAGGCTTACAGTACCAAGTAAAGCGGATAGTCCTAGTACCTGGATGAGAACTGGGCTTCCGGCACGATCCGGCAATACTAGCGTATCAGATACCTTATGGTTCGGACTACCGGTCCGCCCTCTTGGACATCTTTGGAGTACGGAGCATAAAGAGGATATAGAACTGTCCAGCGGCGAGCAATAAACGAGGACCACGGCTGTAGATCCTAGATCCCAGTCAACGCAAAAACAGTCGCAGAAATCCAGGAGCAGGCGTAAGTCCCAACAATCATTCAGTCAAAACCCAGTCACGTATACTACATGTAAATCAACGTCGTCGCTTCGACAGTATCCATCCCCTATAGTCCTTCAAGGCCTTAAAACCAATTCATGGCCCGGCTCCAGAATATCTAAGAGTCCACGTGGAACTTTAATCTAACCTAATATAATATAATCGAACCCTTCATTAGCACAATTAATGGTACAAATCTATCGGCAGTCATTAAGGTAATCAAAGCCAGTATCAGCAAAGTACTCGTACAACACTCACCCTCTATATGGCCTTATCTCTTCGAGCCAAATTACCTCCTCAAAACTCAATTCGCGAAGTCTGATGTAAATTATATATATACAAACCCTCTTTACCCAGATACACTATCTCATGGAGTTTATATTTCTTCCTCATGTGACTTACCTCCAAAAGTGTTCTACTATCAGGTATCAAAATCTAGTTTTACCTAATAAATAGTTTTCCCACCCAAACCGCCCAACCCTAAAACTCCCCCCTTTCCACAAGCACAATTCTCCTCCATTTCCAGAAACCCCCTGTATCCATCGAAAAGCCTCTCCACTGCCCTTTACACCATGCTATACCGAAGCTCGCTACTAGCAATCTCGTAGACTCTTTGAAAAATTGAATTATGCCTTCCTAGAATCCTCT
>JAABUX010010122.1_pt1 | contig 10574 bp, 14 predicted proteins | sample 5561851 | NCBI WGS metagenome assembly JAABUX01 (sample SAMN10711883, study PRJNA513361) | rock metagenome | isolation source: Antarctica rocks | place: Antarctica: Victoria Land, Richard Nunatak red sandstone | collected 2016-01-03 | reverse complement strand
TCGCGTACGTGTTACTCACCCGTCCGCCACTGGAACCTCTCCTTCCGGAAAAGCCCCCGTTCGACTTGCATGTCTTAGGTGCGCCGCCAGCGTTCGTCCTGAGCCAGGATCAAACTCTCCATCACAGATTGCCGGACCCAAAGGCCCGTACCCTGTTTCAAGAGCAGAGTATCGACTGTGCTCGCACGTTTGCGTTTCGAACCAGGGCCGTAGCCCCAACTCGACATTTCTCTCGATCTTCAACTGTAAAAGTGCGTGTCCGGCTGCGACGGTTTCCCCACCGCAGGGCCTTCATAATATCACTCGCGATGAACTATGTCAAATACAATCTGGTTCGTAGTTCTCACCGGCTTGTTCGGGACATAGCGCGCCCGAGCCAATCGCTCGGGGGAGTGCCGCGGTGCCGGGCGCGACAGACGCGCTCATACACCGCAACTACAAGGGGTACCTTATGTATATCACCGGCGCATCGTCGTGTCAACGTCCACGACTGCGCGCCTGCGCGCGATGTTGTCCATGATCGCCTGCCGATACGCGGGCGTCTTGCCGCGCTTGAGCGAAATGCGGGTCAGTGGCATCGTCGATCCTCCTCACATGTCCATCCGTATGTCGTGCGGGGTCTCCACTCGCCAGCATAGGCAACAGGAGCCCAATCACAAACGGCCAAAGGCCGCGCCGACAGGCCACCAAAGTAGCCTCGCGGCACGTTGGCTTACTCCGAACTCTGTCGCTAGCGCAAGGGCCCGAAGAAGGCGCGGATATGCTCCGCCACGAGCGCGGGTTCTTCCAGCGCGATGAAGTGTCCGCCGCGGGGCAACTCGACCCAGCGGCGGATGTCCGCCGCCATGCGCTCCACGTACTCGCGCGGCGGGCGCTCGACCGGCTGCGTCGCGACCTGGATCACGCCCACCGGCGCCTGGATGCGCTCGTCCGGGCCGACAGAGGAGGCGTCGGGGTCCGTGTCCGGGTTACGCCAATGTCCGTCGGCGTAGTACGTGCGGTTCGCGGCGTTGATCGTCTGCGTCACCCAATATACCGTGACGTTGGCAAGCAATTGATCCTTGGTGAAGCTGGCATCCAGGTCCCCGCCCGGCGGCGCCGTCCAGGTGTACCACTTGTCGAGGATCCACGCGGCCAGCCCTGCGGGCGAGTCGTTCAGCCCATACGCCAGCGCCTGCGGTCGGGTCGCCTGGATGTGGTGGTAGCCGCCCTCCACGTCGTTGAAGCGCTCCTGCACCCTCCTGTAGGCGCGCTCGGCGTCGGTGAGCGGGTGGGCGCCCGGCCCCAGGTACGGGCCGGGCATGATCTGCGGCTCGGGCGTGTGGTACCCCACCACGCGGTCGGGGTACGCGAACGTGAGCCGGCTCGACACCGCCGCTCCCACATCGCCCGCGTGCGCCCCATAGCGATCGTAGCCCAGACCCTCCATCAGCCGCGCCCACAACGCGTACCACGGGCCGGGCACGCCTCGTCGCGTGGGCCGGTCGGAGAAGCCGTACCCCGGCAAGCTCGGGACCACCACATCGAACGCATCCGCGGGGTCGCCCCCGTGCGCCCCGGGATCGGTCAGGAGTGGGATCAGGTCGAGCATCTCCACGACAGAACTGGGCCACCCGTGGGTCATCAGGAGCGGCAGCGGGGAAGGGCCGCGGCCACGCTCGTGGATGACATGGACCCCGAAGCCGTCGATATCCACCCGATAGTTAGGGAACTCGTTGATGCGCGCCTCCTGCGCCCGCCAGTCGAAGCCCTCCCGCCAGTACTCCACCAGACCCTTCATGTACCCGAGCGGGATACCGTACCCCCACTCAACATCCTCCACCTCGTCGGGCCAGCGGGTGCGCGCCAGCCGATCGCGCAGGTCGGTGAGTATCCCCTCAGGGACCCTGACCGTGTATGGGCGGATAGCCACCGGCATCTTTCCTCTCCTCGACAGTATGTTATCTCCGGCCGTGGCGGGAAGGATCGAACGGTTGCAACGCCGCCACGAGGATGCCCCCCAGGAGGACGATGGCCGTTGCCGCCGCCAGGGCTGGGCCGAAGGTGTGCGTCCGGCCCGCCACGACCCCCGCGAGGAGCGGCCCCGCGATCTGGCCCAGCCCGTACCCGGCGGTCAACCACCCGATGCTACCGGAGGACCGCCCCGGCGCGATCTGCCCGGCGAGCGTGAGCGTGAGGGCCGAGATGCCGATGAAGGTCCCGCCAAAGAGGACGGCCGAGAGGAGCGCGGGTCCCGGCCCGCCGAGCAGGGGCAAGCCGATCCCGCACGCCTGCGCCGCGTAGGCCAGGGTGAGCGCCCGCGCGTGCCCGATGCGCGCCGCTAACCCGGCCCAGACGACGCCCGACGGCGCCGCGGCCAGCCCGACAACGATCCAGACACTCGGGCCGAACCCGCCCAGCCCTCGCATCCGGTCGACGATCGCCACCAGGAACGTCCCGGTCACGATGTAGCCCGTCCCTTCGAGGAGATACGCCACGAGGAGCAGGGCCAGCGCCGCGCGCGCCCCGCGATCCGGGATCGGCCGCCCCAGCGCCGTCGGCGCGGCCCCGTCGTGGGCCAGCGGGAGCCAGCGCCCGGAGGGGTAAAGCGCCACGGCGGCGAGGAGGGCCAGCGCGAGCCACTCGCCGCGCCACCCCAGCGCGCCGCCCGCGACGCGGACGACCGTCCCCGACAGCGCGATCCCCACGCCGACGCCGCTGAAGAGCCACCCCGACAGGGACGAGCGTCCCTGCCGGCGCAGCGCATCCAGGACGACGCCCGACGCCAGGACGAAGACCCCGGCGCTGGCCAGCCCCGCGAGGAAGCGGATGGCGCCCCAGGCGGCGCGGCTCGTCGTGCCCGCCATGAGGGCCGTCGTCGCCACCACCGCGAGGAGGGATACCACGAGGACGCGGCCGCGCGCGGCGCGCGGGATGGCCGCGGTCGCGAGCGCGCCGGCGAGATAGCCGGCGTAGTTGGCGGAGGCGAGGAGCCCGGCCTGCTTCGTGTCGAGGTGGGCCACCGCCTCCATAGCCGGCAGGATCGGGGTGTAGGCGAAGCGCCCGATGCCCATCGCCGCGGCCAGGGCCGCGCCACCACCGACCAGGAGGCGTAGGGGCGCGGGTTCCCCTCTCTGCGGTTCATCGGGCGACGCGACCACCGTTGTGTGTCGCCCCGATCGCGGGTGCGCCGCTCCATCCCTCTCCCCACCACCCACCGCCATCCTCCTCGTCCGCGCCGCCCGATGCCCGCACGCTGTCCGGCGTCCCGTGCCGCGCCGCGGCGCGGCGCGCGGACAACCGCGGAGCGTCGCGGAGGGACGGAGATGCGCTCTGCTCCGCCGTCGTCCCCGCCGCCGTCAGGACGCCCCCGTCAGGGGCCAATCCGGATCGGGCGGGCGCGCGAGCGCGCCCGCGACAATGGCGCATACCCCGCGCCGCCACCCCGCTTGTGTCGAGCGGGCCTCACCTCCACCAGCATAGGCCACGGGAATGCATCGGGGAACGGCCAAAGGCCGCGCCGCTAGCCCGCCAAAGTGTCCACACAGGCGCAGGTTCACCGTACGACGACAGGCGCGCCTCAAGTGGTTGCGCCTTTTGCCCCCCAAGTGGCTCTTCCGGGCCGTCCACCCACTCCTGTAGCATGTCTGCAGGATACGGCGGATAGTGGACAAACGAGGAGAGATCACGGTGAGCGGTGTCAATGCCGACGAGAAGGATGGGGAGCGGGATGGCCGCGCCGATTTCGATTTCTTCCTGGGTTGGTGGACGGTCCATAACCGGCGGCTGACGCAGCAGCTACAGGGGTCGCATGCGTGGGAGGAGTTCGCGGGCACGTCGGTGGCCCGGCAGGTCCTGGGCGGCCTGGGCAACATCGACGAGATAACGCTGGAGCGGGCGTCGGGACGCCAGGAGGGCCTGACCTTGCGCCTCTACGACCCGACCGCGCGGCAGTGGAGCCTCTATTGGGCCGGCGCGGATGGGCTCTTGCAGATCCCGATGGTCGGCGAGTTCGAGGGTGGGCGCGGGACGTTCTTCGGGCAGGAAACGTTCGCGGGCACGCGCATCGTCAGCCGGTTCATCTGGTCCGACATCACGGACACGTCGTGCCGGTGGGAGCAGGCGTTCTCGGCGGACGGGGGAACGACGTGGGAGACCAACTGGGTCATGGCGTTCGTCCGTCGCACATCATGAGGAGTTTGCCTGCTATGCCTACCCCACCTCACCACGAGCTCCGGCGCGCGGATCACGCCATCGTCGACGCGGAGGCGCTCGTCAGCCTCCTGCGCGCCGCGCGGGTCGGGCGGGTCGGCGTGATCGCCGCCGGCGAGCCCTACGTCGTCCCCATGAATTTCGCCTACGAGGGTACGGGCGCGGGGACGCCCGCGCGAATCATCATACACGGAGCGAACCAGGGCCGCCTGATCGAGGCCCTGGCCCGCGATGGGCGCGTGTGTTTCGAGGTCGACGAACTGCTGGCCACGCTCCCGGACCCGGTGTTGTGCGCGTATCCACGCGACCTCCTTTGCACGTTTCATGCAGGTCGCCGTTCAAGATCCGCACGTTGTCTCGCACATCACGGCAGGACAGCGCGCGTCCGTCGTCGTCGCCTATGCTTCTCTATCTCATCGCCGCGCATCGGTCAGGGAATGAGCGCATGTCGTCGCCGTCATGATTGCACGGCCGCGTCCGGCATCCCGAGCAGCGTGGGATAGCGTTGATAGAATTCAGCCTTCAACAGGCCGAAGATATGCACGTCCTGCCGCGCGCCATTGTGCGTTTCATGCTGGCGCAGGACGCCCTCGCGCCGGAAGCCCACCCGCTCCATCAGCCGCTGTGAGCGGAGATTGAACCCATAGACCTCCGCGTAGAGGCGCTCGAGGTTGAGCGCCGTGAACGCATAGTCGGCCAGGATGCGTAGCGCGGTCCGCCCGACTCCCCGGCCCCATGTCGCCTTGTCCCCGAGCACGATGGCGACGGCGGCGCGCCGCTCGACGCGATCGATGAGCGCGAGCTGCGCGTACCCGGCCAGGCGCCCCTCGCGCTCGACCCCGAGCACGACGAGGTCGTCCTCCGGCTCCCTGATCCGCCGCTCGTGCTTCTCGTGGAAGACGTCGCGCGAGCGCGGGCGCCCCCACCCGGCGAGCACGTTCAGCTCGATATCGACGGACCAGGCATACAGCGTATCGATGTCCGACACCTCAAGCGGACGGAGTACGACACCGTCGAGCGCGAACACGACTCCCTCCTTGTATGGACATAGCTGCCGTCGACGGATTGGTAGGCGGTGGGCTGCTCTCGACCCTCGGGCACGGCCCCATCAGGCGAGGGCAACCTCGCGCGTGCCGGACACGATCGCCCGGCCGCCGACGCGCACCGCGCCGATGCGCTCGCCGTCCCGGTCGAGCTCGGCGATCAGGACGCTGGGCGAGGGCCGCGGCATTAGGTACCCCTGCTCGATCAGCAGCGTATCCTTGCGCACGCCGAGGTGGTCGTGGAGATAGCAGGCCAACGCCCCCGCCGCCATGCCCGTTGCCGCCCCCGCCGCCATGCCCGTTGCCGCCCCCGCCGCCATGCCCGTTGCCGCCCCCGCCGCCATGCCCGTTGCCGCCTCCTCCGGGATGCCGTAGAGCGGCGCGAACATGCGCGCCCCCGCGTCGCGGCCGGGCACGCGCGTCTCGGGCGAGAAGACGTAGTATTCGACCAGGTCGAGCGCCGCGCTGAGGCGCTCGACGGCCGCGACATCTGGTTCGACGCCCCGCACGGTCGCGGCGTCGCGCAGGGGGACCATCAGACCGTTCGCGCCCGTGCTGACCACCATCGGCCCGTAGCCGGGCAGCAGGTCCGCCGTCTCTAGGCCGAGCGAGGCGAGCACGGCCGTGCGCTCGACCCCTCCCGCCCCCGGGTCCAGCGGCGTGTAGCGGGGCGCGCTCTGCGCCATGAACGCCAGTTCCCCCTTCAGGATGATGTCGCGCACGCCGTCGATCGTCTCCTTCGAGCTATGGGAACCGGTGATGAGGCCGTGCTGGGCCAGATAGCCGAACGCGGCGATGGTGGCGTGGCCGCAGTGCGCGACCTGGCGCGTCGGCGTGAAGAACTCCAGGCGAACAGCGGCGACCGATGACGGCGACACGAAGGCCGTCTCCGAGAGGCCGACCGCGCGGGCGATGGCCTGCCTGGTCGCCCGGTCGTACGACTCGGCGTCGAGGACGAGGCCGGCAGGGTTGCCCCCCACGTCTCCGTCGACGAACGCGTTCACGATCTGCACGGTCACGGTCGGCATCGCATCGCGTCTTTCTTTCGCGCGCGCTCGGGCGACGCTGGTAGGGGGCTTTCGTGGCTGACGTTTTCGGCCCGCGCCCATGTCCTGGTGTTGCGGACTCGCCGGCCGTGGGGACGGATGGCCTACGCCGAGGCGCGGCGCGCGGCCATCTCCTGCACGGTGGTCCAGGTCGACCCGCCGTCATCGGACGCCACATACCGCCAACGGAACCCTGTCGGGGCGATGTCGGAGAAGATCCATCGCTCCAGGCGGTCCGCGCCGAAGCGGCCGTCGAGCACGATCTCGTCGCCCACCTGTCGGGCGATGAACGGCTTGACGGCGCCCCTGGCCGGACCGATCCATGTGGACCGCCACGCGTCGATCGCCGGTTCGAAGATGCGCACCGTGACGCCGTATTCGCCGCTCTCCGTCGCGCCCCGTAGCGAGCGGCGCGGGGCGATCCACACGTCCATGACGGCTCGCCCCTCCAACGCCCACCCGAAGTGCCACTCGCCGGGCACCCGCGTCGCCGTGCCGTCCGGTCCGTAATTCGTGATGTCGACCTCCCAGGCGCCGACGAACTGGCCGAAGATCATGAGGCGGTCGGCCAGGTCCGGGTGCGGACCAGACGCGCGCAGGGCGTCGATCATCGTGTCGGTCTCCATCCGGTCTCCCTCCCCCTTGTCCGGTCGCCGGCCGATGCGCAGCTCGGGCTGCGCCCCCATGTCCTCCGGCGGCGCCGACACATAAATCGTCGCGCTCAGGCCGCGCGCCTGTCCCTCGGATCGGGCAACGTGACGCGACACCAGCAGTATATGCGCCGCTATATGCCAGCTTGCGCGTCATGTTTCCGGCGAAGGGGGCGGCGCCCACGCCGCTTTCAGTTGCGCCATGTGATCAGGGACGGACCCGCGCGGTCACCTCGATCTCGATCTTCATGCGCGGATCGGCTAGGCGGCAGGAGAACATCGTCGCGGCCGGCCCCACGTCCGCGAAGGTGTGCCGCAGTACCGGCCAGCACGCCTCGAAGTCGGCCGGCTCCTGCAGGATGTAGCGGACGCGCACGACATCCGCGAAGGAGGCGCCGGCCTGCTCCAGCGCCCAGCCGATGTTGCGCAAGCATTGCTCGGCCTGCGCGACCACGTCGTCCGCGATCGTCATCGCCGTGTAGTCGAACCCGGTCGTCCCCGACACGAAGACCCAGTCGCCGTCCACGACGGCGCGCGAGTAGCCGATCTGCGCCTCGAAGGCGGAGCCAGACGAGATAAGCTGTCTGTTTGCCATGAGACACTCCTTTCAGAGGCCCGCTGTGTTCATCAGCACGACCCGCCACCCGTCGGGGTCCTCGACGGTGATGCCGCGCTCGCGCCAGTAGGGGTTCTCCGGCGGGACGGGCTGATACCCGAGCGTTGCCAGGCGCTCGACCAATGCGGCGACCGCCGTAGCATCCGGCATGTACAGCACGATCAGATTATCGGCACTTGGCGCGCGGCCGGGACTACCATCCTCGTGGCGGGTGAACTCCAGGTGGTAGGCCGTCCCCGGCAGCCCGAGCATGACGCCGTCGTAGCCAGCGTGTCCCCGGAACGACGCGACGACCGGCAGCCCGAGGCCATCGTGATAGAAACGCACCACCTCGTCCAGGTGATCGGTCGGCCGCGCGATCCGTACCTGAGCCACCGGCAGCCCTATCGGCCACCCCTCCGCGATCGCGTCGTCCATGCGCTTTCCTCCTCCGGCCCTTGCTCATCGTACTCCCACGGCATCCTCCACAAGGCGGAGCACCTCGTCGGTCGTGACGATGGTCGCGAACTCCCCGTTGAGGTTGGAGAGCGTCATCGCCTGGATGTCCTCCGCGCTGTGGCGCACGCCGTCGGGCCCCACCCGGTCGAAGGTCGCCGTCGCGTCGGACACGAAGTACGTGGCGAACCCGAGGTTGCCCGCCATGCGCGCCGTCGTCTCGACGCAGTGATTCGTGGTCAGGCCCGTGATGACGACGGAGGTGACCCCGCCCCGCCGCAGGCGTTCCTCCAGGTCGGTCCCGATGAACGCGCTGTTGACCGTCTTCTCGATCAGGGGCTCACCCTCCAGGGGCCGCACGATCACCTTGATCCTGCTGCCCGGCGCGGCAGGGTGGAAGGAGGAGCCCGGCGTGCGGTTGAGATGCCGCACGTGGAAGATTGGGCGTCCCGCCTCCCGCCACGCGCCAAGCAAGCGCGCGACATTGGCCTCGGCGTCAGGGTTGTTGCGCGGTCCCCAACGCGGCTCGTCGAAGGCTTCCTGCACGTCGATGATGATCAGCGCCGCACCCATTGCCGAAAAGGTCGTATCCATCTCTACCTCCCGCGCTCCCACGATGACATCGGGGGTGGCGCATGCACATGACCACGTCCGGCCAGCGCCGCTCGACGCCGTGCACGACCATGAGCCCCCAACACCATCCATGATATAGTGCGAAGGGGGGCGCATACAGATAGAAGCGACGGTACATGCGGCGAGTTACCCGAGATCGAAAGGAAAATGCTGGCGATGGCCGTAGATCGAGAGAAGCTCCTGGATGATGTGGGCTGGCGCATCCTCGCCGCGCTCCAGGACAACGGGCGCCTGTCCTTCGCCGAGCTCGGGCGGCGCGTGAACCTGTCGTTGCCGGCCGTGGCCGAGCGGGTCAGGCGGATGGAGGAGGCCGGCATCATCACCGGGTACCACGCGGCCGTGGACATGGGCAAGCTCGGCCTGCCGATCGGCGCATTCATCCGCGTCAGCACGTCGAAAGAGGGGTGCGCGCGGGTCACGGCCCTGGCGGCCGAGCGGCCCGAGATACGGGAGTGCCATCGCGTGACCGGAACCGACTCGTACATCATGAAAGTGGCCGTCGCGTCCATGGCCCACCTGGAAGAGTTGATCGACCGGCTGATGCCCCTGGGCCCGTTCGCGACCTCCATCGTGCTGTCGTCGCCGGTCGTGAAGCGGGTGGTGGATCGCGTGCCCGACGAGGCGGGAGGATAAGTATGGACGACCTCATCACGGCGCTGTTCGACCTCCGGCCCGAGATACGCTACGTGGCGCTCTATCGCGACGGGTCCCTGGCGACGCGGCAGCGACCCGATCTGGCCGACGCGTCGGCCGCCGAGTCGGACCGCTACGAGGAGCTGCTCGTGAACCCGGCGCTGCTCACGCTCGCGCGCCAGCGCGGCGACATCGACGTGGGCGGGCTGGACTACCTCGTCGTGCGCTACGGCGCCGTCTTCCAGCTCGTGATGCCCATCGCCGGCGGCCATGCGTCCATCGCGTTCGACCCGCGGGCCAACCCGATAGAGCACGCGCAGCGGATCGCGGACGTGCTCCGAGGGGCCGGCGCGTCGTAGCCCACCCACGCCGCCGCAGGGGCGCAGGTGGTTGGCAGACGGCTGATTTGTACGTGGTTAGAACGTCTACGCCGGCGGGCGCGATCCTTGCGCCCGGGGCGAGCACGTGCCCTGACGCATGACCATCGCCCCACAGACACCCACTCGATCGATCCGCCGGACGAACCCTAGTCGATGCCGGCGCCCAGCGCGCGGGCGGCGCGGACGAGCGCCGCGTTGCCCGTCGTGCGCGCCCCGTCCGGCTCGTGTAGCGTGTCTTCGAGACCGATGCGCGTGTCCAGGCCGCGGCGGAGCGTATCGGCGAGGAGCACCCAGGTGGCCTCCCCGTCGCCGTGCTGCAGGCGCGGCGCCGTCAGGCCGAGCCTGTCCAGCGCCCGGTGGATGCCATCGACCAGGCCGATCGCGTCGGCGGGGCTGACCGCGACCGGCTCGACCAGGATGCGGGTGACCTGCCCGCCCAATCCAGACGCCGCGAGTCGCTCGGCGTCCTCGACGGTCCAGACGCCGGCCTCGATGCCCACCCCGGCCCGGATCAGCGCCCGCATGACCTCCGTCGCGCCCGGCTCGGACAGGTTGACCGACGCGTAGTCGGGGGCGCGCCAGGGCTGCGCCAGGGCGAGGCGGCGCGCGAAGCCGGGCTCGATCCACGCGCCGGTCGATACGCCGACGGGGACCCCGCACGCGTTACGGACCTGCACGACGACCGCGTCGATGACCTCCGCGTCCAGCCGTTCGCGCCCCTCCGCATCGCGCGGGTGCAGATGGATCGCGCGCGCGCCCGCGGTGACGCAGGCGGCGGCGGCGCGACATCCGAGCCCTCCACCCGTAGCGCGTCGCGGTCCATCAGCGCGTCCGTCAGCGCGACGCCCACCCGGCCGGCCAGGTGGTCGTAGCAGGACCGCGCCAGCCGCAGGGCGTCGGCCTGCTCCCGCCCCCGCAACGACCGGACGGGGATCGGCGGCGCGACC
>JAABUX010010119.1_pt1 | contig 10577 bp, 12 predicted proteins | sample 5561851 | NCBI WGS metagenome assembly JAABUX01 (sample SAMN10711883, study PRJNA513361) | rock metagenome | isolation source: Antarctica rocks | place: Antarctica: Victoria Land, Richard Nunatak red sandstone | collected 2016-01-03 | reverse complement strand
CCCGCGAGCTGTGGGCCGGGAAATATAAGACTACCGGCCATGGCAGCCTGATCATCAGCGACGAATCCGGGAATGTTATTTTCGTCTCGGAACCGGCTCCGGGATGTGACCATGACATGAAGAAGCTTGAAGGCGACGTGAAGGATATCCTTGATCTCGCCGGATCGGTTATCGCGGACAAGGGATTTCAGGGGTCCGGTTACGTCACGCCCGACAAGAAACCGCAGGATCGTGAACTGCACGTGACCGAGCATGAATACAATAACCAGGTCAGCTCTATCCGCGCTCCTATCGAGCGTTCTGTTGCGCACCTCAAGACCTGGAAGATTCTCTTTACCGATTACCGGCGGCCGCTCAGCACGTTCCTGGACTCCTTCCGCGCAGCCATCGGCCTCTACTTCTTCGAATTGAGTTTCTGATAACCCTCCGGGAAGGGATCGGCGAATGAATTCACGCAGTTTAGCACGGCGATTCAAAGTAGGTCTCACAGGGGGAGTTCTGCTCGTCGCAGCTACGGCTGTCGCGCCGATGGCAGCAAGCGCCAGTCAAAGTAATGATAACAATGGATGCATTGTCTACTATAACAGCAACGGCGGCGACGATTATTGCCTGCCGGCACTCGGCACTGGTAACTACTGGGCCAGTGCCGACTGCTACTACTGGCCGGGCGACGTCGGTCAGAAAAAGTATGTTAGGCAGGGGCACAAAGCTGGTCCCTTCAGTCACATCGCTTGCTCAACGAACATCACGCAGGCGTTCAGTAACTGGCACGGATGATCGACCGAAGCTCGTTAGAGCGCTCGGATCTGATCACCACTAGTAAGTGTCTCAATGTAGTATTGTGTGCAGGGATGGAGTCAGCAAGTCTGACTCCATCCCTGCACACGTATGTCATTAAATGATTGGTTAATAAATGACTCCTTCAAATAATGTGATTACAGCTTCTAAGCTGTCCCAAGGATATGGCAGACGAACTGTCTTGAAAGATATTGACCTAACCATAGGGGCAGGTATAGTTGGCCTTCTAGGGCCAAACGGTGCAGGCAAGACAACCTTGCTGACCACTTTGGCCACTGTCCGTCCGCCAATCAATGGGACACTTGAAGTTGCTGGCCGCAAGATCGTTGATGAGCGATCAGCACGCGAAGCACGAAAAAACCTCGGTTTCCTTCCACAGAAGTTTGGCTGCTATGGTAGCTTTACCGTCCGTGAATTCGTCGGGTATTGCGCGTGGCTACGCTGCATGCCGTCTAGCGTCATCAAACGCGAAACGAGCGAGGCGCTCACGGCTGTTGGCCTTAAAACAGATGAGAGAACGAAAATGAAGCACTTGTCGGGCGGCATGCTGCAGCGTGCCGCTATTGCGGGAACGTTGGTCGGAAAGCCATCAATTCTGATGCTAGATGAGCCGACTGTTGGACTCGACCCAGCTCAAAGGCTCGATTTCCGCGCAGTCATCCGCTCCCTGTCCTCAGCCTGCATTATTCTCAGTACGCACCTTGTAGAAGATATTCGAGCTATGGCAAGCCGCGTCATAGTACTCAGTGAGGGCAAGATCGTCTTCGACGGCCCCATGGAAGACCTGGAGCGGCAACAGGCACCTGGGTCAGCCGGTGACACCGCACTAGAGCGCGGTTACATGTCTGTCTTGCCAGCCGGGAGAGGCGCGTGATTGCTGTCCTAGCCACCGAAGTCAGACGATCACCCTTGCGGTGGTGGGCTCCAATTCTGGTAGCTGGTATTTTGGCGGTGACCCTCGGCAGTGGGAGCTGGTGGGCAGGCATATGGCCTGCGGCGAGCGCGCAGGCTGAGCAAGTTGTGCTGTTTCTAGGGCCGCTCATGATGGCCGGGGCGGCCTACGCTGCCACGCGGTCATCAGAGCCAACGGCGCGGGCGTGGATCGATAGCAGTACCCGCACGGCATGGCGGAGCGAGTCAATTCAACTGGCGAGTACTGTCTGCATCGCCTTGGCAATTTACTTTACCGGTGTCATTACGGTAATTGCGGCCAGTGAAGGTCAATCCAGTTCAGGGCACTTTTGGCTAGGGTATGGCCTGCTGGGCGCGCTGACGCTAACAGCAAATATTGCAGCAGGCCATCTAATCGGGCGCGTTACCTCGTCGCAGGTTGTCGCGCCGATCGCCGCTGGTGTCATCGGTCTGATCATCATGATGGCTATTGCCAGCCGCTTTGGCCTGCTGGTTACGGCGAACCTCGCTTATTCATGGTATGGCGTCAGCGGAATGGCGCTCTTGGTTCGGGCGTTCCTTGCGACATCGCTGATGGTAGCAGCCGTTACCGTGCCGACTCGCGTGAACAGAGGTGCCCGCTGGCCACTACCCAGCGCGCAAAGAGCTTTTAGCGTCGTCGCGGCAGTAGGAGTTGTGGCGGCTGCAGTCTTGCTGCCCGCCACACCCGTCCTTGCGCAACGGCAGCCTCCAAACCGGCCACTGTGTACAGCTACCAATTCACGAATTTGTCTATGGCCGGATGAGCTGAAATACTTGCCTGACTTCAGCCGGATGGGTCGGCGGCTTGCCGCGTTGCGTCACAGCACCCTTGACATACCATCCACGTTTTATGAGCGAGGCCTTAACCGCGTTGCGGATCGGGCAGGCAAAAGTTTCTACAGCCCAGTTGGCGCAGGTGGGTTTTATCTAACCGCAGTTGAGATGGCTGCCATTGTTGAAGAAGGTAGCTTGAACGGTCGGCTCTGCCCGGCGAGAGATCCGGCAGAACAGGCAAAAATCCTTAACGCCTCAGAATTCCTTCAGGTCTGGCTATCCGCACAGATAGCGGGTGGTGGGCAGCCGCCGAGCGTTCATGGAGGTTACACCGTCGCGAGCTCTGGCCAGATCGAGCACATGTTGTCTTGGCCGGTACAACGGCGCCGAGCTTTCACTCAGCACTTGATAAGTATCGTTAAATATAGTTCGTGCACGCAACAGCGCTAGTGCTGAGATGAACGGAAGATTCATTATATTGCGGGCTTACTGGCGTTGCCATAACGGACCGGTGCTCACTATTGCCCTGCTACTCATGGCGGCCGACGCTGGATTGTCTGCTGCGTCCGACATTTCCGTACCGAGCGCCAATCCCGCTGGCTATGTCACCGTGCCGCTCGCACTGCAAGTCCCCCTCATTCTTGCTGCCCTGCTCGTGTCGGGCGTCATGAGTGGATCAATGTCTAAGTTCGAGAGCCAGGCGGCACTCTGTTATTGGCCCGTCAGAAATTATTTTTATGTGGGCTATGGATTGGCTGCGCTTGTCAGTGTCAGCGTACCGATCCTTATAGCAGGTGGCTCGGGCCTCTCGGTAGTGCTAATGCGCGCATTTGCAATCTGGTTCGGCATAGCGACCATCTCGGGCCGACTTTTTGGCTGGCGGCTAGCTTGGATTCTCCCGCTTGCATCCTTCTTCCCAATAGATTATTTTGGTGTAAATTCAGTAGGAACCTTCTATTGGTGGTATTGGCCCCGGCAGCCGGCCGGAAATCTACCCTGCACACTAATTGCAATAGCATCGATCTTGTTTGGGCTGGCCAGTTTGTATATGACAGGCTGGCGTATAATACGGCTGCGTCGAGTTATCTGTGCCCGCCTCAGAGTAATAAAGCGCGCATGGTCTACTTCAAGATAGGTTTCCATATACCTGCAATCAAGAGCCAAGCAGTTGCAAAATGATGAAGCAGCTGCCTGCAAACGGAACGACCAGGGACACGATCATGACCTGCCGCAACGACGCTGCCCGTGGCGCGGCCAACCGGGAAACCTAGAGCATCCGCGCTATCACCGGGGGGCGCCGCTTCCATGGCCTTCACCCTGATTTCGGGGGCTCGGCACTCCCTGTTCCCGCCCGAAGACGAGACCTCTAACGACGCCGCAGGCTTCGCGTCAAGCTACGGACCGCATCGTCGCTCCCCCCAAAGGGGCTTCTGACGCTGGGCTCCGACCCGGCCCGTTTCCCGGCCGAGCCGCCAGCCTGCTACCGGGCCTCCTGGCAGCTACCCGGACCGGACTTTCACCGGCAGGCGACGACGAGCTTACGAACACGAAGATCCACCATGGCTTACGTCACGGTGTCACCTCCCGTTCTGCTGGGCGCACGAAAGATCGAGGTTAGGGAGTGACGAAGAGCGTCTCGGCAGCTATACTGCCAATAGCAATGCGCGGTTGTATCGATAGACTTGTTAGGAGTTGATCATAAGAGGGTGTGCTACTCAGCAAAGAACGCGTGAGGCCGGTCACTTTACAATTTCTCAACGGCCGTTGACGAAACCACGAGAATTCATCCGTGTCGGCGACCCGTATGGCATTGTCGTGGCCGGTCTTGGGGCCGTCTTGTTCTACGGCCTACCCCCCAGTTTCCGCCGGGAGCCAGTCTTCCTAAGTGAAAGAAATGGACGAAACATGAAACTAAACAACAGGCTCATGGACCGCCGCATTGGCGCTGCGGCCGTGTCGGCCGCGGTAATCAGCTGTGGAGGCCTGGCGTGGGCGCCGACTGCGCTAGCCGCCCCGACTGTTGCATCCGTAACCACGCTCAACACCGCGCAGAGCGCAACCCATAGGGCAGCTTTTACGCCGGAGCCCGCCGTTCCGCAGGACGCCACTGCTTGCCAGGAATGGCTCCAGATTCACGGTTACACAGTGGGCACTGCCCGGGCCACCGCCTGCCACGTGGCGGCACTCGGCAGGCCGAACCCACACACAGCAATTCTTGCTTGCACCGCCGCCCTAGTAGCCACGAGGGTAAGAGCCGTTGTCGCGGCCACCGCCTGTACTTATGGGGCTATCTCAGGATGAGGTGTCCAGGTCCTCAGTAGCCGCCCGGGGCAATCTCACCCCTGGACGGGCTGTTATTTGAACCTCCGTACCGGACTTCAGAGTAATACCACGCTGGGCGAAAAACGATACGTAGAAGCTGCGTCTTGTGCTAACGGTGTTCCCGGTGCTCTCTTGTCGCGGTGGCCGCTGCGGGCCTGCCGTTGCGGAGCGGTTCGGCCGATGCTGCCCGCAGCCGGGCTACCGATCCGGCTACGACCAGGGCTGAGCCGATGGCGATCCTCGGCCTGCGCCGCAGCACGGCCCGGGGCACCCGCAGGCCATAGAACACGATGTACCAGGCTTCGTCGGCGATCGCGGGCACCGTCAGCCGCCGCAGGCCGTACCGCACGTCGAAGATCATCCGTATCGAGGGCCCAAGGACGTCCAGGGCGTCCGACAATCGCTTGCTGGCCGCGGATGTCTCCGTCCGGGCGGCGGTAGCGGGCACCTGCATGCCACGCATGCGCATCAGGTCCTTTTGCTGCTCGATGTACTTCTGCCATTCGGCCCGGGCCGACGCTTCGGTGCCAAGGCCCCATGCCACCAGCCCGAGGCCCGCAGCACTTGCCCACGCAGCCAGGGCCCGCTGCCTGCGCCCGGCGGCCCAGTGCCCGGCCCCGACGGCGGCCTGGGTAACAACGGGGGCGACAGGGGACACCCATCCGGATATCCCCGAGGGCCTGATCCCGTCCAGAAGAGACATAAAGAACAGTCGCCGCAGCAACCGGTCCCCGCTGTCATCACGAGCCACCCCCGCATTGTCGCCCGGGCAGCGCAGGTTTGCCAAGCTCCCGGACTACCGCTACCGGACGTCACCGCCCGGCGGGGGCAGGGCGGCGCCGAAGCTCAGGTCCGGCCGCATCCGCGCTAGTGCCGTGACAGTCCACGTTTTGCCCTGCGGCCCAGCCGGTTGCGGCGGCTCATCCTGCAAACTGGGTCGGTGACGGATCGCCTGCGGGCGCGCGAGATTGATGATGATGAGGGTCGGCGCCTGGTGCGGATCGTGCGCCGTGGGAGCGGGTCGGTGGTAACCTGGCGGCGGGCTCAGGTGGTGCTGCTGTCCGCGCAGGGCATGGACGCGGCCGGGATCGCGAAGGTGGCGTTCACCAGTGAGGACCGGGTCCGCGATGTGATCCGCAATTTCAACGCCGACGGGTTCGCCTCGCTCTATCCCAGGTACAAAGAAGGCCGGCCACCGAAATTCACCTTGCCGCAGCGGCGCGGGAGATCAAGAAGATCGCCAAGTCCCGGCCGGGCGAGCATGACCTGCCGTTCTCCACCTGGAGCCTGTCGAAGCTGGCGGACTTCCTGGTGGCTGAGGGGGTGGTCGATGACATCAGCCACGAGGGTCTGCGGGTCCTGCTCCGCGAGGAAGGCGTCTCCTTTCAACGGCTGAAAACCTGGAAGACCTCGAAAGACCCGGACTACGCGGCGCTAAGAAGGCTCGCGTCGAGCACCTGTATACGATCGCCGACGGCGAAGTGGTCCCCGAACCCGGCGAACCCGAGGTCTTCTTCTGCCTCGATTAGTTCGGCCCGCTGAACCTCCAGCCCCGTCCCGGCCGGCAGTGGGCAGCGGTCAGCGGTCAGCATGCTGAGCCCGGCCGGGCGCCGCGGCGGCGGATGCGCGCGACCTACACGCGCACCGCAGGGGTCCGGCACTTGTTCGCCGCTTACGAGCTGGGCGAGGACAAGCTGTTCGGGCATATCAAGCCGCGCAAGACCCGGGCCGCCCCGCGGATCAGCAACAGCTTTCAGGACTTCGGCGAGGCTCGCCGCGCCAGGCAGCTGCAGGCTGGGAGAAGATGACATCGGCGGATGCGGCTTTCAGGTGATGACGGTATGGCGTGAGAACCACCATCAAAACCGCGAAGGCCACATCCGCCCCTCACGCCACGCCGCACAGCACGTCACGAACTACCAGCTCAGGCCATGATCACCTGACTTTGCCTCAGCCCTGGGGAACGGGCTGCCGGGAGTGCACTTTCCCCCCTTCTCAAGCTGCCGCTCCTGCCCCTTGGCCTGCATCCGGATAACTGCGAGGTCAACTGTGCCGGATACCTCGACTCGAGCGCATCCTCACCGACCCGCGGCCGTCATCCTCGAACCTGGTACATCTAGTGGCGGATTCCCGCCACTCTGGGGTGTCAGCGCCGCGAAGGGTGGCATGCTGTTCACCGTGGCGGAGAAGCTGATACTCGCAGCAGGCACCTATCCGTGTCAGTGGACCTACCGTGACCAGGTGATCTCCGGCGAGATACGGCTGGATGGATCGCGGGTGCCAGCTGGTGAGATGTTCGACGCACCGGGTACCTGGGTCGAGGGTGAGGGCTGCAGGTCGTTGGAACCGCACGAGGACACCGTGGATGTGCTGCGGGGCCGGCTGCGCAGCGGATACGAGACGGTACTGCTCGACGTCCGGATACGGCACTTGCTGCCGGAACGATCGTGGGTGCACGGCCGCATGGCGTTCACCGGATCGGCTCTGCCCGAAAAGCTGCTGTTCAACTCGGTGAAGTTCCAGGTCGGAGGACTCACCGAGCTGGCCGGCGTATACCCGATAAAGAGCATCACGCTACCGGAAGCCCTGGACAGCGATGCGGTGACCAGCGCGACGTGGAATGCCGAGACCGCCGCGCAAGCCTGGACTACCGGCGACGGTGACAGCCTGGAGCTGGAGTTCATCGCCACCATCGACCATGGCCGCTGGTACAGCTTCGCGCTCAGCTCCGCGCCGGTGATCACGGTGTCCGGCAGACCGCGATCGGCTGAAGACTGGATGCGGCAGTACGTGCGTCCGCTTGCGGAGATCACAACCCTGGCGACGCTGCGGTCGCAGCCGGTGTCCTGGGTGACGCTGCATCACACGGCGAAGGAGTTCCCACGGCAGCTGTTCGCCGGCGGGACGCCTCACCACGATAACAAGGACCTCCCCGTCCAGCTGTTCGCCGCTGACATCGCCCAGCAGCCCTACGACGCCGCGCCCACGGAAGCCCCCTATCTGATCAGCCATGACACCGGCACATTGATCCGCCTCGGCCCGGACGGAGCAACCCTGCCGGACTTGCTCGCCGGATGGCAGAGCCTTCAGACCACCTACATCACCTTCTTCGACTATCTGACCACCGCGCTGCGCGCCAGCATGAGCACCAAGTCGCGGTTCCTGGCACTGATACCCGCGCTCGAAGGCCTCCACGTGGCCAAGCACGGTGACGGCACGATCCCGAAAAGGGACTTCAAGAAGCAGCGCAAGGCTGTACTTCAGCGGATCGGCGACCTGGACGGCGTTAATCCAGGCGACGTTGACTTCCTCACGAAGTGGCTCAGCGTGTACGGCAGCTACCAGCTCGCCGATCGGCTGCGAGTGATCGTCTGGAGCTGGGCGAGGGTCTGCGTGAGCGCGTTCGAGCCCGCATTGATCCCATCCCCGAGAGCCTCAACAGCCTAGTTGACCAGCCAGAGGACGTATGGGCAGTGATGGGCACAGCCCGCAACCGCATCGCCCACGGTAGTGACAACCAACCATCCTCCGTACAGCTGGCTGCGCTGACCCGTCTGGCGCACACCGTAGCCATCGGCACTGCGCTTAACCTCCTCGGGGTGCCAGATACCGTTCTGTGCGCGGCCATCGACCAGGGTCAATGGCCGGTGATCTGACCGGGCCACCAAGCGATCCTTGGAACTGTCTTGGCTCCTCACCGCGCAGGGGCCGTCGGGTTGCAGCGGACGGCCCCTAGCCAAGGATCTCACGTTCCCCCCTCGTCGCCGGGTGGCTCGGTCTTCATCGGCATCCGTCGGCGCATTCAAGGGGTGGTGCCAGCGATGTCGGATAAGCGGAGGCGGGGACGCCCTCGCCGGCCGTTGATCGACAAGTTTCCGGCCTGAACCGACATCACAACCGACAAGTAGCCGATCCGACCGACATCCTCGGTGGACCCCTACAGTTCCCGCGATTTTCGTGAGCCGTTAATTATCGCTGTACTGAGATATAGGCCAAGCGAAGAGTGGCGAGGGAAGCTAGCTGCCACAATGCACACCACGATCTTGTTTCGGTCGGACTTCCCTCAGACAGTCTGCTAGGCCGGACGACGGACAGCATAGCTTGTGCCGAGCTGACCTCTCCCTTTAACAAGTCGCAAATAGCAGAAAGCAGGCAAATGCGCGCCGGAGAGCCGTCCTTGAAGTTCTTTTGTACTTCGCCAAGCAGAGGCCATGACAGCAAATCTTTTAGGAAATCTCCCGCTTCCTTATCTCCTTCCGTAAGAGCTACGAACGCAGCGCGATAACCAACGTTATGAGCACTTCTAACTGCAATCGAAACAAAAAATTACTACTGCCAAACAGGCGCTTATACTCGCTGGAAACTGTCAGCGCTATACTCCACTTTTTTTGAAGGACGAGCGCTTCTAGCAGTATGCGTTTTGATTCGAGTTCCCAACTACCGGTCAGTTCGTTTGCATCTATGACTTGTTGACATAGTCGCTCGGCCTCGTAAGGCTTTTCATCTTTAATAAGGGAATCAGCTTGCCTGATAGCTTGGATAAGCCCCGAATAAGATGTTGGCCCAAGTTCGGCGAGGATCCTCTCAATCTGACGAGCAACTTCAACAATTGCAACGGTCCATTTTGATTCATAGGTGTCATAATGTAGCATTATTTGCATGTCAAGGCAAAACTTAACGGCAGCTTTGGGAAATGTTTTACTAATGGTAACTATATAGTTCAGAATGTCGTGGCAAAAGTCAATTACCTGAAGGTAGGCTATAGGAGAATTCACTGGAGCCATCATATAAATGTTTATCAGTGAGAGCTTGGCTTGCGTTGCAAGAAGCTCGTCTTTATGTTCCCTTTTGCTTACGATCTCCAACTCGGCGTACAGCAAGTTAGCCGCAATAACATGATCACCTTTAGCGGAACAAGCACTGGCTACATTGCCATATAGTAAGGCAATGTAGTACCCGGTAACCCTAAGATCCAAAAGATTTCGAACAAGTATTTCTGCATGCGTAAATAGCACAGAAGCCCGATCTAGTGCATTAAGATCTAGCGCCTGAGTGAGCCATCGTTGCATATTATCAGCAAGTATATTAAGCCTTCCGTCGTTAAGACCGTAGGTTGCACTGTTACTACGGATAAACTCTTGGACCACTGAGTTAATTGTTATGGATCTATCTGCATCCATGATGGGAAGCGCAACGCGAGCTTCTATCGGAGGCAGGTCTTCGTCGAAAGCTACTAGCGAAAACCGGCGCAATTCACGAACGACTTCGCCCATATTGACCATGTCCGGATCGACATACACCACGCCGATTTTCTCTTTTGGTATAGCAAAAATGGTAGACGCGACGAGCATATGTAGCGGCAACTGGCGGGACGCGACAAATGCAGCATTAACAAGTATTGCGAGGGCTACACGTGCGTTTGCTCCCGAAATTCCTTCGCGATCCCCACGCAGCTGAAGCTGTTCAGTACATAACCGAAGGGCAGCAGCTATCGTCCGTGGATACCTAGGCGGAAGCGAGTCGCTGTCAGAAAGCGCTCGAAGCTTCAACTGAGCTAAGTACCAGTCCACGTCTGTCAGGGAGATGCCGCATGTGTCAATGTAGCCAGCAGCAAGTTCTATAGCTAAAGGGGCTTCGCCCCAGCCCGACGAGGCTTGCCGTTGCTCGGCTGGGTGGTGGGGGCTCCGGTCGGGTGAGTAGACCCTGGTCAGAGGTGTGACCAGGGTGTATGAACCGTCGTAGCGGTTAGT